>Ga0105046_10007274_pt1 | contig 17453 bp, 17 predicted proteins | sample MAT03_FD_78385 | JGI IMG/M metagenome (GOLD analysis project Ga0105046, IMG submission 78385) | Freshwater microbial communities from Lake Fryxell liftoff mats and glacier meltwater in Antarctica - MAT-03 (megahit assembly) | ecosystem: Environmental > Aquatic > Freshwater > Ice > Liftoff...
AAAGGCTGTCCCAACGGCCGAGCCAGCATCGACCTTCCCGAGAGTTGTTTGGAAGTAAGGTCTAAGTACAGCGATCTCAGGAATCTCCGGAGCCCCTTCCAAATTGGGCGAAGGATACGAGTCGCGAACGAATTGAACTTCCGAATTTTGGCATCCTGTAGCAAGAACAATTACCAAGAATGAAGTGAAGGCGAAGGAGGTTTTCATTTGGTTCCCATTAACTACTTGAAATAAAAACGCCGCACGATGGATCATGCGGCGTTAGAAACTATTCGAAGGCCATCGACTGATTCGCAAGCGAACACCTGTCCGCTGTTCAGCGATGGTATTTGTAATACCTAGTGCTCAGAGGCGGGATTCGCCATCATCAATTTCCTTGTCCAATCTCTTAGCGTCAGCGGCTATTTCCTCTTTAGTAGGCACTGGTTTCGCACTTTCGCAACCTGCGAAAGGGCTAAGGGCAAAAGCCAATCCTACTATAAAAAATAGGTGGAACTTTCTCATTGCTGATCTCCACTCAGGACTTCGCCATCGTCCACAACGCAGGTCAATCGCCAGACGTTGGCGTCCACGTTGAATGCAAAAAATCGCACCGACCCGTCAACGCCGGCACCATTCAAGCCGCCAGCGTGTGCCGAACCAAAATAGCGATTCCAATTGGTACCTGTTGCGGTAACCGTTGATGGAGCGAAACCGGGGCGAACTGTTTGCGAGTCTGACTTTGGAGGGAAATGCCATCGCACCACACACTCGTCCCAACCCGCGTTGTTCCATCGTTCGTTGTCGCCGCCATCTCGACCATGTTGAGACATATGCAACGCTTTCTCAGCGAACATGAGAGAGTTGGATGTTCCGTCGGTGATTCCACTGAGCTTACGTTTTTTACCGGATCCGGACCAAACGATTGCGCCACCCCTGCCAGGAGCAAGGCCACCGTTGCCTTCGTTTCGAATTGGCTGGGCAGGTGCACCCAATGGAGCAGTCGGAATAAAGGCGACGGTCGTAATTCCAAAAAGAGTTCATTGCATCGGTGAAAACGCTTCATAGCCTAATAAGTGCTACGAAAACGGAGGGCTCGCGCCCAATGGCACTGACTTTGGCGCAAGTGAACCGCTGTGCGCTAGTGCCAAAAACCTTAAGTCCCTTCCGTTTTTGGGGATCTTGATTTGCAAGTGGCGGGGCGTCCATTGGCACTGTCCGCGATTGAGACCCCAGCCAGCTTGTCTGGTTGGTGAATAAGCTTAGTGGCTAAATAGCGTAGTTGAAAGCTCCCCCCATTCACGCATCCCGCCGGAGGCGGGATGCGTGAATGGGGAGAACGGTGGGGGCCTTTGCTTTAGTTAGCGACTAAGCTCCTTCACCCACGGCCAAAGGCCATGGGGGTCGAACAGCAATCTGCAGTGTTTGAAACCGGAAGGAACTTCCGGTTTTTGGCGCTAGCCGCGGGTGACGGAAAGCACAGCGAATATGCAGTCAAGGTACCGGCGGCTAGCGCCTTGCCGCTCACAAAGTGAGTGCCATTTGGCTCGCGCCCTGCCGCTACAAAAGCACAATCTTCAACACTTCGCAAACGCTTGCGCGAGTCTTTCGATTTCCTCGTCCGTGTGTTTGACGGAGAGACTAATCCGCAACAAGCTTTTGTTTTCAGGGACGGTTGGTGGTCGAATGGCTGGTACGTAAAGGCCAGCTTCGAGCAGCTTTTGGCTGAACTGCAATACATTCGCTGCATCGTTGAGGTAAACCGGAATGATCGGGCTATCTCCTTGTCCGACTTCATATCCAAGCGATGTTAATCGAGCTCGCAGCAAGATCGCTGTCTTCGACAGCTCGACTCGTTCGAAGTTCATGTCCTGTACGAGTGAGAGAGCCTTGATCGCTCCAGCAGCGTTCGGAATCGTTGAGGCGGTGCTATAGATCCAAGATCGAGCATGGTTTGTCAGCCAGTCGATTAATAACTTCGACCCGGCGACGAACCCTCCCGAACAACCCACTGCTTTACTCAGCGTCCCGATACTGATGATTCGCTCGGTAGACACTTCGGTGTGTTCCATCAATCCACGACCATTGTGGCCGTAAACGCCGGTCGCGTGCGCTTCGTCCAGGATGCACTGCATATCGTATTCGTTGCATAGGCTGTTGATCTCTGTCAACGGGGCCAAATCGCCGTCCATGCTGAAAACAGAATCGGTCGCAACGAATGCAAACCGACCTCGATGCCGGTTTCGCTTTACGAGATCAACCAACGCGACAAAATCGCTATGCGGGTAAACGATCACTTGGGCCCTACTCAGTCGGCAGCCATCGATGAGGCTCGCGTGATTTAGGCTATCGCTAAAGATGACGTCATCCCTGGACGCCAACGCAGCGACGGTCCCAAGGTTCGCGGCGTATCCGCTCGAAAAGACGATTGCGTTTTCTGTGTTTTCAAATTCGCTGATCGACTGCACTAAACGCGCGTGTGCGGATGTATGCCCGGTTACCAGCGGGCTGGCTCCGCTGCCGAACTTGGCGACCGAAAGCGTTGACTCCATTGCGGCTCGTCGAATCTCAGGATGCCACGCGAGTCCCAAGTAATCATTGGAGCCAAAATGGACTGCTTCGACGCCGTTCCGAACGAGTGTTGTTGGACCGAGAGGCTCGGACACGACGCATTCGCGGCTCAAGCCCAGGAGTCGACGTTTTGCCAGAGAATCCCCTAAGTGGGACCAAAAGGCAGAATGTGATGATTTATCCGTCAAAATATGTCGTTCCTGATCGGTAGATTGGGAAATCGGGTTTGATTTGGCAGGTTGCATCATCAATAATTGCGAGACTCACTTCACAGAAAGCCCGTACCGGTATTGGAGCGTAAGAATCTAGTCATGCAAATGCTAGAGCCAAACCTGTTGATCACCGACGACGATCGCGACTTTCGATTGTCCCTGGGCGAAGCTCTTTCTCGGCGCGGCTACCGAACGGTCCTGGCTGCCGACGGCGTGGAAGCGTTGGAAGTGATCCGAAGCCAGCATATTCATCTGGCTCTTTTGGATGTTCATATGCCGAGACTCGATGGTCTCGGTATGCTGCAATCACTTCGCGACGCGTGCTCGACGCTGCCTTGCATTCTGATGTCGGCCAAGATGGACGAATCGATTGTCACTCGGGCCAGGCAACTTAGAACCGATCAGGTGCTTTCGAAACCGTTTAGTCTGAATCTGCTGGTTGAAACGATTCGATTGTTGTTGGAGCAATGCTACGGACCCAAGAGCTAAAAGGCCTTGCCTCAACGCATTGTCGTCATTCCAAACAGGCTACGCCCCGATGGGCAGATGGGCTCGCCTCGACTGCGAGCGAACTACGCTCAGACTTAGCTGGGAAGCTTTGGTTCCCATGAGCAAGCTCACGGGGGACCTCAATTCTCAACGCCGCCCCAACAGAATAATTAGATTAGACAGTGTTCTAGGATCGCCGGACCGGTTGCTAAGTAACCGGTGTAAAACGTTCCGAACTGGCCGAAGCGAGCGCTCGCGGAATCGTATCGCATTGTGTAAACGATATCTTTTAGGAACTGCGGATTGCGAGCCCACAGTGTTACGCCCCACTCCCAGTCGTCGATCCCAACAGAAGCTGTTACGAGCTGTGTTACACGACCGGCGAACGCCATGCCGCTTTGAGCGTGTTCTGCCATCATTTCGGTTCTGGCTGAGAACGGCTCAAGGAACCAGTTGGCGCCGACGTTGCGAACTTTGTTCATCGGATAGAAGCACATGGCTGGCCAGTTTGGAAACTCGGGGGCGATGCGCTGTGCATGCATCATCGGCAACCGCTTTTCGTACGAAGCTACTTTAGCCTGGTAGGTGGCTGAGGTCGGGTCTTCGCCACTGCGAATGAGTTTTGCACCATACTGTTCTTTGCTCGGTAGGTATTCGCTGATCTCAGACATTGAGACAAACGAATAGACCGGTTCGAGGGCCGCACCAAGAACAGTGCTCATGATGCGTTGATGCACACGATCGATTCGCAATGGGTTCGGATCCATCATGACGGTTGCGAAATCGGCTTTGTGGCCGCTGATGATAAAGGACTGGATGCGTTCTGGCCGTTCGGTCCCATTCGGAGCGATAGCCGCTGAGAATTCTGCTTTGGCTTCATGAACGGTTGCTTTACCCATCCCAGCTAGCACTTCGCGTTTCCAGCGATAGAAATAGTGTCCGCAATGCAAACCAAGGATAGGAACGACGGAGGGTTCAGGTAGGTTGGCAGAGGAACTGTGCGGATGACTCATTTAGTGCTACGGTCGTTCGGAGAGCAAATTGGCAAAGTGACACGGCGCCATGATATCGTGTTTTCGCTCGCCGACAAATCCATTCGGGGCCGCGGCCCGAATAGAAGACTCAATTTCGACGTCGCAACCGAGGTTATTTACTCTTGAATCGCTCTGGCTTTAGCATCAGAGCACCAAGATCATTAGCACCTTCCTTGAGTGTCAAAACCACGGATCCCTTTTTCCAAGTTTCTTTCTTCCCACCGATAGAAAGTTCTTCGATCGACTTATCTTGAGATTCGTGCCAGAGCTTAAAATCAAGTGGAATTCCGGCAGGTAGCTTTTCTATCTTGATCTTACCAGTGGCATCGCTGATACCAACGTATGGGTGTCCCGCAACAATCACGTAGCCGGTCATAAAGGGATGGATGCTGCATTCCACTTTGACTGCCCCGGGTTCTTCTACCTTGGTCACAATGTCCTTTTGTCCGCCAGCAGGAATCATTGGATTGACTTCTTCGTTTTTGAAGAAGTTAAATTTCGCGTTATGTCCAAATGGGGCCGAATTGGTGACCGAAAGAATTTGGCCAGCCCGCATGGCCATGACGTGTGGGACGAACGAGCAATTCATATTGTCCAAGACTGGCTTTTCGGTGGGCAGTTTTTGCACGTCGGGGTGCAATTGCTTTTCCTCCAATTTTGTCTTTTTGGAATCGATCATGAAAACTAGGTTTGCAATTCCTTTCGTGGCAGGATCGACAACCAAATCTTCGGACATGGTCTTGAACTGCATGCAGTCCGCAGCAGTGGCCTTGACCTCTTTGGGCTTTGGGATCTCACCATCTAGGACGGCTGTCATCGTCAAGTCCGCCCACTTCTGAGCGTGCACCGTACTTGAGAACCCAAATCCAATCGCGACGATGGATGCAACGAGGCTAAAAACAGATTTCTTCATCGAGAGACAAACTCCAGGGAATTTGAAAGTAGGTGGGGAGTCGGATGCTGAGCCAGCCCAGCAAAAACCTAACTCCGACTCGCTCAATCCTATACTCGATCCTCAAATTTTCAATCGCAACCGAGCTGGAATTGGCTATGATCACTCTATTCTCAAGGGGATTCCTCAAGTCAAACTTTGTTCCAAAACGACGGACCGAACTTGAATGAGGGTGTTCTAATGCCGGCTGACATTGCTGAGGGGATTCGGCATGACTATCCAAGGACAAAGTACACTGAAACCCTAATTCTGATTGCGGGTGTCGAAGTGCTTTTTTTCTAGACTTTTTTGGTTTGTTTTGGGTTGTTTCCTGGTAACACAAACGGTTCGTTTGCTCCCCTATCGACCGCTGTCGGATTTGCAATTGTCGGTCTGGGGTTATTGGAGTTTGGTGTTGTCGTACTCAATGTTCAGCTTGCTTGGATCTTGCCGGAGGAACATGACGATTCGGGAGTTGCTCCGTTCTTGTGCGGCTATTGCCTGCTCGCCCAATCGCTTTTGATGTTTCCTCCCTCGATCATCGTCTCGATAGTACTGGTCCCTTTGCTTTAGATCAGTGTTGCAAGTGTGGGTTGGTATTTCCAGAAATTTAGCTATCTCAAGCTGTCAAAGCCCGAGCGAGTCGCGTTTCAGAATCCACTTACATTGCAACATTTGCTTTGGATGCCGGTTGCCTTAATAGGATTGGGCGCGATCCCGATGTCCTTAATACTGTTTTACGGCCCAAATTACTATGATGTGGTCGGGAATTCTGAGTACTTTGGATTTATCATTATTTGTTCGGCACTTGGAATGATATCCTTATCCTTTCTGCCGCTTGTCGCATGTTATCTGTTCCTGATAATACGACAGCAAAATCGCGGCTTTCAGGTATGGTCGATAGCGACAACGATTATCGGTGTGGTGCTGGCAGTGATTGTGGAGGCTCTTGCAAGCGGTTTCCGATCGGTAGTTGTGCCTCTCGTTTCGCTCGCTGCAACTATGTTTTTGTTGGGGGTATGGATTGGGTTACGGCCCTGGATTAAGGCTGGTTTGCAAGTGGTTGTAGCGAAACCTTATCCACCAATCCGTGCCGCAGAATACGTAAGATTCGACGACATTCACTGACAATGACAAACAGTCTTGTTTTTGGTATGCCATTAGTTGTGCGACGCTCCGCGTTGCAGGAAATACGAATCACGACGCGGAGCGTCGTCCAACAAAGATTGCCAACCCAAGTTGTTTAAAACATTCGCACACCGACAGTTAGAAGAATGTTTGCGTAGCGCTGCACGTCACCCGTTTGCACGGTTAGCACGTGGTCCACCGTCGAAACGCGATTGTAGAACTCCCATTTTTCGATAGGTTCTAGCGGAACGTTTACCTCCGCTTTTCGAATCGTTTCACGGTACTCAGCCCAAACTGGTGGGTCGCCATCTAACGCGTAGGGCCCGTTTGTTTCCGTCATCATGGTTTGAATTGCTTCCACGCATATGGCTGACAAGATGGCTTCGAGAACTTGATTGCAAGTGACCAATCCGGGCATGAGGTTTAATGAAACAAGTTCACTTCTTGACCCTCGTTTACTCGAAGCTGGGTAGTTCCCATCGGCGATCAAAATGGTTGCGTGGTGTCCAGCCTCTGCCAATACTCGCGAAATGGCTGGATGAATCAATTGACTACGAAGCATTCTGTTATCCTGGTGTAGATTGGCATTGGACGGTTGGTCGTCTTTGCTGTCGAATTAAACACTAGAATACCAGATTTTGGCGTCCTTTTTTATGGCAACCCTTTTTCGGATGAAAACAACCTTAGTCGTCTTAGTGTTGACTTTAGTGGGTAAGTGTTTAGCAGAGGATCCTTATGAAGAGTACTTGTCCAAGTCGGAGGATTTTCGTCCCGTAAAGCAGGACAAGGATTGGGCGCTAGCGGCATTTCCAAGTTGGACGTATATGCCTTGGACTTATCAATGGAACATAGGCTATACATTGGAGTCAGGGCATTGGAGTATTGAGCATGGGTACAACGGTGCCTTCATCGATCATGGCGACATATCAGATGGGCCGTCGAAATCGGGGCGATTGGATTGGATTGAGAAACATGGGCTTCGGTTTTATGTCGACCATGTCGCCGGAAAAGGAATTCTGCACCTGTGGGGTGGCGATCAGGTCAAAGAACATCTTGGTGAGCTTCACGGTACAGGGGTTCGCAAATCGCCACTCAATGAGATGACGAAAGCCAAGCTACAGGCGTTAATCACTAGAAATTTGCAAGGCGTCAAAGCATCGCCTCAACGCGCCGCACATGCTTTGGATGACGAACCCTCATGGGGGCACTTTGTTCATCCTACGATGTGGCGAATTACGGATGATGATGCCGAGTACTTGAACTGGCTTGCCGAATTGTACGGCGAGAACCGTGCACCGAAACGGGACAAATGGTGGAGCTATGACGACATTCGAACTCAGTTGGCAACGTGGAGTATCGCGGAGTTTGACGCTAGCCCCTTGATGGACCAGTGGAGCTTCAACGATTCGAAGTGGGGCAATTACATCGGCGAGCTTGTGGAATACGCCAATGCAATCGATCCGGCGACTCCGTGTGGAATTGTTGGTGGGCAGATGCCGAGTCCATTCGGTGGTTATGACTACGCGAAACTGATGCGAAAGGTCCAGTTTATTGAAAGCTATAATATCGGTTCATCGCAGTCCATAATCCGATCCTTCAATCCACGAAATGCGCTGCCGGCAGTAACGACACACTTTCATAAGAGCGAAGCGGATACGATTTGGCAAACGTGGTATTACCTGGCTCATGGCAATCGCGGACACATTGGATGGGTGGAAGGTTGGTTCAACGGCAAAGATCCGCAGCCTTGGCACGACAAAGTATCCAGCCACAATATCGAGGCTGCGAACAAGATCGGTCCGCTGATGCGAGGGGCCGAGTGGAAGCACGACGGAGTTGCGATTTATTACAACCACGCGTCTATTCAATTGGGTTGGATTTTGGATGCCGAAGCGCACGGCAAGACTTGGGTGAACCGCAACAACGATGAGCGTCTCAGCAGCGCAGCGAACGTTCGCTCGGCATGGGAGAACATGCTTCGAGACTCGGGCGTGCAGTATAGCTACCTCAGTTATGTTGATGCGATTCAGGATGGTATACCATCGGAGTATCGGGTATTAATTTTGCCAGCATGTTTGTGTTTGTCAGAGGTCGAAGCTCGCCAGATCCGTTCGTTTTGCGAGCGTGGCGGCACGGTGATTGCAGACTACATGCCCGGTTTATGGGACCAGCACGGAAAGGGGCGAGCCGATGGTGGAATCCTCGATGGATTATTTGGAGTAGAACACAAAAGTAGCTGGCGAGCGTCGGATGTATTTGGCAATCGATTATGGGTTGAAGTAGATCAGGATGCCAACTACTCGTGGAAGAGCTATGAAGAATTTCTGACGAAGGAGAATACTTGCCGAAAAGACCCGGCAGGCTTTCATGTTGCCGTACGTTCCTTGCCAACGAATCGAGTGACCGCATTTGGCAAAGGTAAGGCTATCCTGATGAACTTATCGCCTCAATGGTACAACGCCTATCGAACGGACGGATTTGAAGAATCAAAGAAGCGTGGCGTTTTTATGCAGCACGTTCTCGATATTGGAGTGATTCCACAAGTTCACATTGAGGAAGCGGGAGAGCGGGAGCATGGCTACACAACGACTCATTGGAAACTGGAATCAGGGCGAGAGATAGTTTTCCTGTGTATGAACCCTGAGATTCGCGGTACTTCGTTGGGCGGCGGGAATTCAGTCAACCTAAAGACCGAAAGGATTCCAGTTTCACTACGTTTCAAAAGCTCAATTCGCAACGCGAGGAATGAACGCACTGGCCAATTGCTGGGGGACGGTTCGAAGTTTAGCCTGAAATGGGACCAGAATGAGGCATTGGTGATTTCGTTCGATGGTGGCTAGTGCCTTAACTCGAAGTGGGAGAAGCTTCCAGCCTGTCATTTTCAATGCGACAGGATGGAAGCCTATCCCACAAAGTGGATCATTGCCTTTCAAACCCCACAAGGTTTTGATAGCATAGAACAGCTTTTGTTCTTTTGGAGGCACGATTGCATTTCGGAAGAAGTCGTGCATTCGAATGAGACTCTCGACTCGGGTTGATTGATGTTGGTATGCCATCGAGTGACGGATAGGGATAACTTAAAAAGGATTATGACAATGAGCCATTTCAATCGAAACGTGTGCTACGTAGGTAGTTTGCTGTTGCTGTTTTTAGTTCCGTTGACGGGGCTGGCCGAGAACATGAACGTTTGGATTGGGACAGGCAACAACCCATTGAGCCGGGGGATTTATCATTGCAGACTCAATACAGAGGACGGCAAGCTGAGTGTACCGACTTTAGTTGCTGAAATGGAAGGACCCGGATTCTTGGCAAAACACCCGACCAAGCCGGTGCTGTATGCAGTCGGCGGACTCAAAGGAGTGCCGGTTGTTGCCGCTTTCGCAATAGAGGGCACGAGCGAGAAACCAAGCCTCGCATTTTTGAACTCCGTTCCAATCGGTGACGGAGGTGCGGCTCATGTTTCCGTTGATAAGTCAGGTAAGACTCTTTTTACGGCACAGTACGGTGGCGGGTCGGTCGCGGTCTTTTCGCTGGAAAGCAATGGCTCGTTGAAAGAAAGGACGGAGCTGATCGATCATCAAGGAGGTTCAAGGGTTGTACCTGAACGCCAGAATGCATCGCATGCCCACTGGACCGGCGTTTCGCCCGATAATCGCTTTTTGTTCGTTCCTGACTTAGGACTGGATGAAGTTGTCGTTTACAAACTGGACGCAGCAACGAGCAAGATAGAACCACACGGAAGAGGAATCGTGCCACCAGGAAGCGGTCCGCGTCATATGAAATTCCATCCGAACGGCAAATGGATTTATGTACTGAATGAATTGTCGTTGACCGTGACAGTTTTCGAATACGATCTAGCCAAAGGAACGATGAGTCCCAGGCAGACGATTGAAACGGTACCCGCTGTTGAGCTTGCAAGAGAAAAGGCAAAGAGTGCATCGGAAATCCGAATCCATCCTAATGGCAAATTTGTATATGCCGCAAATCGAGGGCACGATTCGATCACCGTGTTTTCGATTGACCAAAGTGAAGGGACTTTGAAATTCTTGCAGTGCGAGAACCCACGGTGTGCAACACCTCGTAATTTCAATTTGACTCCAGACGCGAAGTGGTTGTTGGCTGCTGGGCAGTTGTCGAACACGTTGGGGCTTTTTTCCGTCGATCCGGAATCCGGGCGAATTACGTTCCAACAAATGAGTGTTTATGTTCCCAATCCCATCTGCGTTTTGTTCGATTCGGGCGATTGATAACTCGCCAGCAAGGCTACTCATGAAATCACTCGCTTCACTCCAATCGTCTAGGCGGTCGTTTCTAAAAAGCACTGTTGTGCTCGCAGGAGCGAATACGCTAGCCTTTGATTCGTCAACGCTGGCCTCGCAGGATGCAAGTCGGCCTCTTGTTGCTTATGTCGGAACGTTTAGTTCACCGCTGCGTGACATGCTGCCGACGCAGGTGGATTTGCCTCCAGGAAATGGCCGCGGAATTCACCTTTTCAAAGTCGATCGCTTGAGTGGCGAACTAACTGCGATGGGCGTTTACGAAATGGGAACGAGTCCGAGTTGCCTCGCTTTGAATGCTGAGGGAACTCGACTTTATTCCGCCAACGAAACGGATCGGGTTGGTGAGAGCAAGGAAGGAACGGTCAGCGCCTTTTCGATTGACCGTACGAATGGACAGTTGACTTTGCTTAATACGAAGGGGTCAGGCGGCGCTGGGCCTACCTACGTGAGTATTCACCCCTCCGGCAAGTTTCTTTTGGTGGCAAACTACTTCGGAGGGTCGGTGGCTGTGTTACCTATCCTATCCGACGGCCGATTGGTGGACGCAACGGATGTAAAGCAGGATTCAGGCCAGCTTGGGCCAACCACTGCGGTAAACGCACCGCCGGGCAGTTTCGCATTCAGTGGTCATGACCGGACGCATGCGCACATGATTCAATCGGATGCGTCGGGACGATTTGTGATGCATGTCGATTTGGGTTTGGACCAAATTTTGATGTGGAAGTTTGATGATACAAGGGGAATGCTTACACCCAATTCGCCTTCGTTTGTTTCGCTTCCGAAAGGAGATGGCCCTCGTCACTTTCATTTTCATCCCAATGGTCGTTGGTTCTACTCCATTCAGGAAGAGGGATCGACAATTGTTTTGTTCGATTACGATGCGACAACAGGCGGGCTGTTGCCTCGACAAACGGTTTCATCATTGCCGCCCAATTTTGTTGGCAGTAATTTCTGTTCCGAGATTTTGGTTTCGTCCGACGGTAAGTTTGTCTACGCCGGCAACCGATTGCATGACAGCATTGGCATTTTTTCGATTGGCTCAAATGGCGAACTTACCTTTGTCGGTGAGGAGTGGGCGCGCGGTAACTATCCACGCAGTTTCAGTTTCGATCCCACCGGTACGTTTTTGTATTGCTGCAATCAGCGAGCCGACAACATCGCTGTCTTTGAGGTAAATCGCGCGACGGGCGGTCTCAAATTCACTGGCCATTACGTAGCTGTCGGCAATCCCTCTATGGTGGTGTTCTGCGATTTAGCAAGGGCTTGAGACTGCGAGTCGGCTAATGCTGGGCTGAATCGATCTAAACTATTTTAAATTCTTGTTGAGTGCGTCCTTGAGGACGCTGGACCAGATCGCGTAGCCGGCTTTGTTTTGATGCAACATGTCCTTGACAAAGAGTTCCGACATCGGCTCTCCCTGCTCATTCAAATACTTGCTTTGCGTCGACACGAAGAAAGTTCCCTTTTCGCTCATTGCCAATTTCTCCAGCGATTGATTCGCCTTGGATATCTTTGGCCAATGTTCGAATCGCGAGGGTGATGGGGTCACAGCAATCAAGAAGATCGGTGTCTCCGGACGCTGTTTGCGAACCGTATTCATTACGATCTTGGAGAGTCGTACGATCTCCTCTGACGTCTTGTCTTTCTCCTTGCCGGTGATGTCGTTGCCGATGAAAATCATCGCGGCGCGGAAGCGCAGGCCCTCCACTAGCTTGGGCGTTTGGATCGCTAGGTCACAGTACTTGGCACCGCCATAAGCCCGGCGGACGACTTTGTATGGACTCATGTCCTCTGCGATTGTGTCCCATTGCCGGAAACTCGAACTGCCCAAACAGAGAATGGCATCCTTACCGCCGTCGGTCGCGTTGTTTGCGGTTAACTTGGCGACGTCCTTATCCCACTTGGCGGCGTCGGCTGCGTACTTTTCTAAGCCGTTCTCGACTATAAACGGCGAGACTGGAAGCGGCGATGCGGGTCGCTCGTTTGCGGTTTTTTCTTGGGCCGGTGCAGTCGAGAGGCAAAGGCTGGCGACTAAAATCGCAACTAGCGAGCTAAGGTGGATAAGACCAGGGAGCTCGCGCCCTGCCGCTGGTGCGTCGTCCAGACTACAAACTTGATTTGGCAAACTTAGTTGCACGACGCTCCGCGTCGTGATTCCTATGACGCGGAGCGTCGTACAACTAAGGGCGTACCCCAAAATGAAAACTGGATGATGCACTAACATTGGATTGCAGTGATTTGAATGGATTTGCTTCATGATGGGAGGACCTTTCTTGCGACCAGCATTTGGATTACTTGATCGGCAAGTGTTTCGGGAGGATGGGAGTCGCCGGCTAGTTCTAAGTCGGCGGATTCAGGCGCTTCGTACGGATCGGAGATACCAGTGAAGTTTGGGATCTTGCCCTGGATGGCTTGTTGATAAAGTCCCTTGGGATCGCGAGCAATGCACACTTCTAGAGGTGTGTTGACGAAAACCTGGAGAAAATCTCCTTTGGCACCATTTGATTCTACCCAATTTCGCACCCGGTCGCGGTCGATGCGGTAGGGACTGACAAAGGCCGTTAAGCAGATGAGGCCAGCAGACGCAAAGAGTTCCGTGATCGCGCCCACACGCCGTATGTTCTCTTCGCGATCTTGAGGGCCAAACCCAAGACCGAAACGTTTGGCGAATTCAGGACCATGAACCGGTTCAAGCAGATTGGGGCCAGCGCACAATCCATGTCGGACATTGTCGCCATCCAGCAAGAAAGTGTGAGCACCCCGTTCGAAGAGCTTTTGCTCCACGCTGTTTGCAATGGTGCTTTTGCCAGAACCACTGAGCCCGGTAAACCAGACAACGCAGCCGCGATGTTGGTTGCGTTCCATACGCTTAGCTCGGGTTACAGACTGTTCATGCCAGACGACGCGAGGATCTTGGCTCATGTCGGACTCCTAGATCGCGATTCGTTACTTGCGTGGTTTTTTCTTGCCATTATTGTTTTTCAAGCGGCTATTTAGCGCATCGCTTTTCGGTGCGGATTTGTAACCTTTTCCTCGCTTGTCGCGACCGCCTTTTTCGCCAGCTCCCTTTTTTTTACTGGGCTCTAGAGACAACGGCGATGCGCGTCTGCTAACCTTTTCGAAATCAAAAATCAATTGGCGTTTGGCCATATCGGTTTGCCCCACACGCACGATCAATTCGTCTCCGAGGCGAAATCGATTCCCCTCTTTGTGTCCCTCGAGTGTGTGCGTGTCTCTGCAAAAACGATACCGATCGTTTGGAAGCGATTGAACGGGGATCAAACCGTCGACTGGGATCTCGATCGCCCGAACGGTGACGCCTGTAGGTCGTACAGCAGAGACGACGCCCGTGAGCAGTTCGCCTTGCTTCTTTGCCATGAAGTGCAAAAGCTTGACCCGAATCAACTCTCGTTCCGCTTGCTCAGCGTTTTGCTCCGCATCGCTGCACTGTTGTCCCAGATGTTCCAACACCAGTTCGTTTTCGCGAGCCGGTTTGCCCTCGACCAATTTCTGAACAATTCGATGCACCACCAAATCCGGATAGCGCCGAATGGGGCTGGTAAAATGGCAGTAGTGCGTCATGTCGAGCGCATAATGGCGTTCGAACTCGGCTTGGTAAACGGCCTTGGACATGCTTTTCAAGATCGCATAGTTCACAGCGTATTCGGTCGGTTTCCCCCGTACTGCATTCACGACGCGTTGGATTTCAAATCGATCCTCCATATTCTCGGCTTGAATGGCGAGAGCGCGGACGAACTCATTGAGTCGTCGCATCTTCATTCGATTCGGCGGAGCATGGGCTCGGCGCAGGAATGGCAGCTCCAGCGAATCCAGCCATGTCGCGACCGCTTGGTTGGCTGCGAGCATGAACTCCTCGATCATCTGATGGCTTTCGGTGTGGAGCACCAAATGGGCGCCACGGACTTTGCCTGTCTTGTCGAGGTCGATTTTAACTTCGGGTAAAGTTAACTCCAGCGCGCCCTTTTTGTTTCGAATTTTCCGCAACAGCATCGCCAGCTCGTACATGTCGGCGACGACTTGAAAGATTTCTGGCTTGAGCTTGGTTCGCCATGCTTCACGATCCTTTAGGTAGTCATCGATCTGCTCGTAATTGAAGCGATGCTGATTGCGAATGACACTGTTGAAGGTTCGCGTAAACAGCAGAGTGCCGTCCGGCGAGTACTCTATGAATACCGTTTTGGCCAATCGATTGCGATCCGGTTGCAACGAAGCGAGATGGTTGCTAATCGTCTCGGGTATCATCGGGATAACACGGTCGGGCAAGTAAACACTCGTTCCCCGCTTTTTGGCTTCTTCGTCGAGAGCCGAACCGATTGGAACAAAGTGCGATACATCGGCGATGTGGACTTGCAGCTCCCAGTTTCCCTTTTCATTCTTACACAGGGAAATGGCGTCGTCGAAATCGCGAGCATCGACCGGATCGATAGTTAACGTTGGCATCGTCCGCAAATCGGTTCGGCCATCCGGAACGATGTCTTCGTTGAAGAGATCGGCCTGATGCCTGGCTACTTCCAATGCGGCGTCGGGATAGGATTCTGGCAGTCCGAATTGATGCATGACCGCCATGGTATCGACGGCTGGGTTTTTGCTGCTCCCGAGTACCTTGAGGATGACCCCTTCGCCGACATGGAATGAGTCTGGGAACCGAACAAGTTCGACGATGACTTTGTCCTGGTTGTTGAGGGGTAACCCGCGGATATCACCTACCTCGATGGGATGCTCCAGGTTTGCACCATCGAGCCAAACTAGTGATTTGCCGTCCTCAAGTTGATAGGTTCCTGAGAACTCACGGCGCGCGCGAACGACAATCTCTTCGACCGCGCCCTCGATTTTGCCATCTTTGCCCGAACGGACAATGCGAATGCGAACGGTGTCCCCGTCCATTGCACCGCGAGTGGCAGGAGGCGGAATGAACACATCATCGGAGCGAGCCTCGCCGACGACGGGCGACAGCCTGACGAAGCCAAAGTCACGCGAGGGAGCCGTCCGGAAAATGCCAGTAACCTCACCTCGAATGCGTTTCGGTTTTTCGCTTTTTGGAATGGATGGATCGTCGACCTGATCGTCTTCTGGAGCGAGTTCTGGTTTGACTCGAGAAGCTTTTTTGGGAGGCGGGATCTCGTTGGCAGCGTTGGTTCGGAAAACCAAATGGTTGGGGCCAAAGCTTAACTGCTCGTTTCGAATCAATTGCTTGATGGCCCGCCGCAATGGACGGTATTCTTCGTCCGGGAGCTTTAAGGTTTTGTGGATAACGCGGGGCTTGCAGGGCTTGTAGTCAGCCGCGTAGACAAGTTTCAACACTTGTTCGACAAGAGGTTCTGAATTCATATTTTATCATTGTAGCCGCTTTTTCGAACAAAACCAGGGCGAGATGCATTCCGCCTTTTGTCCGCTTGCCTGCTTTTCCGGAGGCCGCGGGCAAATGGCGCCCACTTTCAATTTTTCTTTGGTAGCGGAAGGTCGCGAGCCCTCCGGTTTCGCACCATCTATCCGACAATCACCGGACGTCTTGCGCCCAATGGCACTCACTTTGTGAGCGGCAAGGCACTAGCCGCGGGTATTCCCACTGCATATTCGCTGTGATTTCCGTAATCCGCGGCTAGTGCCAAAAACCTTAAATCCCTTCCGTTTTTGGGGATCTTGATTTGCAGGTGGCAGGGCGTCCAATGGCGCTGTCCGCGATTGAGACCCCAGCCAGCTCGTCTATTTGGTGAATAAGCTTGGTAGCCAAATAGCGTAGTTGAAAGATCCCCCAATCACGCATCCCGCCGGAGGCGGGATGCGTGATTGGGGAGAGCAGCGGGGCCTTTGCTTTAGTTATTAAACTCCTTCACCCACGGCCAATGGCCATGGGGGGCGAACAGCAATTGTGGTGTTTGAAACCGGAAGGAACTTCCGGTTTTTGGCACTAGCGCCCAGCGGCTCACTTACGCCAAAGTGAGTGCCTTTGGGTCTTGGGCTATGGTAGGATGCACTTTTAGCGGTCGAAAGAATACGTTACCTCATACCACAACACATGGTGAAAAATGTCGTTTGATTCCAATCCGTATGCAACCTCTGGTTTAGCTGGTCCAATTTCAGAGCCCATTAATTTGAGGCTGGCCGATCTTGGCAAACGTTTTTTGGGTGCATTAGTCGATGGCGGGATTGGAATCGTTTTCATGGGCCCTGGGTATGCCATGATGCTTATAGGTGGAATTATGTCGGAACAGAATAAAGGCCTAGTGCCGCTTGCTTTCGTCGGTCTTGCTTTGATGCTGTTGGGTGGTCTGGCACTGATCGCAACTCAGATTTATCTCCTTGCAACTCGCAGTCAGTCCATTGGCAAATACTTTCTAAAGACCCAAATTGTCGATTTCAACACCGGTGTACGAGCCGACTTTGTGCAATGTTTTTTGATTCGCACGCTTCTAAATGGGATCATTGGAGCGGTTCCTTGTTTGGGCGCGATTTATGGAATTGTGGATATCTGTTTTATCTTTCGAGAAGATAAGCGATGCATCCACGATCTTCTCGCGAAAACCTGTGTGATCGATATCTCTTAGCGGTCGCCGAATCGACCACTTGTACCATTGATCCAAAATCTGGTACGATTTTGGCCTATCGCCGGGTATCGTTTCATTGCATCACTTGAGGTATCGGAAATGAAGTTAGCAGCATTCGGAATTAGTTTGTTTTTGGCAATGGGTTCCCTACTTTCCGCACAGGAGTCGGTCAAAGCCGGCAAGGAACACGCGTTCTTGGCGGAAGCGGAAGGCGAATGGTCTGTGTCGATCGCTTCGCCGGATGGCGACATGACTGGCAAGTG
>Ga0105046_10007278_pt1 | contig 17445 bp, 14 predicted proteins | sample MAT03_FD_78385 | JGI IMG/M metagenome (GOLD analysis project Ga0105046, IMG submission 78385) | Freshwater microbial communities from Lake Fryxell liftoff mats and glacier meltwater in Antarctica - MAT-03 (megahit assembly) | ecosystem: Environmental > Aquatic > Freshwater > Ice > Liftoff...
CATCGACATGCAGGAGTTCATGATCATGCCCGTCGGTGCACCCAGCTTCCGTGAAGCGCTGCGCTGGGGCACGGAGACGTACCACACACTCAAGAAGGTGCTTCACGACCGCGGCCTGTCCACTGCCGTTGGCGACGAGGGTGGTTTCGCTCCCGACCTGGCCAGCAACGAAGACGCCATCAAGATCCTCGTCGAAGCCATCGAGAAGGCCGGCTACACGCCCGGCACCGACATCGCCATCGCCATGGACCCTGCCATGAGCGAGCTGTACAAGGACGGCGCCTACCACCTCACCGGCGAGGGCAAGGTCCTGTCCCCCACCGAGATGGTTGCGTACTGGACCCGGCTGGTCGACACGTACCCCATCGTCAGCCTCGAAGACGGTATGCACGAGGGCGACTGGGAAGGTTGGGCAGCGCTCACCCAGGCAGTGGGCAGCAAGGTGCAGCTAGTGGGCGACGACCTGTTCGTAACGAACGTCGCCCGGCTGCAGATGGGCATCGAGCGTAAGGTCGCCAACAGCGTGCTCATCAAGGTCAACCAGATCGGCACGCTCACCGAGACGCTCGACACGGTCGACCTGGCCACCCGTTCCGGATACACCAGCGTGATGAGCCACCGTAGCGGCGAGAGCGAGGACAGCACCATCGCCGACCTCGCCGTAGCCACCAATTGCGGCCAGATCAAAACTGGCGCCCCCGCCCGCAGCGACCGCGTGGCGAAGTACAACCAACTGCTTCGGATCGAGGAGCAGCTGGGCGAGTCGGCTGCCTTCCGCGGCCGCAGCGCACTCAGCCCCCGGTGACCTAGACATCGCGGTGACGCAGTTCGGCGCGGCTCGGCTGCGAGACTGGGAGCAATGAGTTCCGGTAGCCACAAGACATCTGCAATCCCGCGACCGAAGGACGCGACGCAGGCGGTGACGCGCGCCAGCGAGCGCCAGGAGGGCAAGCGCAGCGGACCGCTCAGCGACTTCACTCGCCCGATCGCGCGCGAGAAGCAGTTGGTCAAGGGACGCGCCAAGCGGGGCGTCATCGCCATCGGCGCCATGGTCATCACGGCTGCCTTGGTCGCGGCACTCTTCGTCTTGCCGGTCAAAGCATGGCTGCGCCAGCGCGACGACATCGCGGTCAAGGAGAAGGAACTCTCCGCCCTTGATCAAGCCAACGCTGGGCTCAGCGACGAGGTTGGCCGGCTGCAGACGCCCGAGGGCATCGAAGAGGCGGCCCGCGAGGAGATCGGGTACGTACAGCGCGGCGAGATCCGCCTTACCATTCTGCCCGCACCGCCCGCACCGATCACGATGCCAAGCGGGTGGCCATACGACACAGTCGCTCAGATCGTGGCGGTACGCACGGCCGACGCGGTCACTCCGTAGCAAACCTTCCGCGATTGATCGGTCCTCCGCGTTTCGTTCGCGACCGGCCCGCGTCTAGTGTCCTCGACCAGGGCGTTTCAAACGAACATCTGGGGGTTTCGGACGTGGCTGGCAGCATTCTTGGTAACCGAGTTCTTCGCAAGGAGGACCCGAAGTTCTTGACCACCGGCGGCGTCTACGTCGACGACATGCTCGACGAGCCGTTGCTGGCCGGCGCTGCGCACGTCACCTACGTTCGGTCCACCGTCGCACACGGCACCATCCTCAGCATCGACACGTCCGCTGCGCTGGCGATGCCCGGTGTCATCGCCGTCTACACCGCCGCGGACCTTGGGCTCGATGCCGTCGCCAGCGACTTCAACCCCACGATCGCCCGCGGCATGCTGGCCATCGGCAAGGTCCGCTTCGTGGGCGAGCCCGTTGCGGTCGTCATCACCGAAGAGCGCCAGCAGGGCGAGGATGCCGCTGAGCAAGTCGTCATCGACTACGACACCCTGCCGGCAGTCATCGACATCGAGTCCTCGCTCACCAGCTCCACGTTGCTCTACGAAGAGACGGGCAGCAACGTTGTGTTCGACACGATGGTTCTCGGCATGCCCGACAACACCGGCGATGCGTTCTTCGATGGTTGTGAAGTCATCGTCAAGGGCCGCTTCCTCAACCAGCGCGTTGCCCCCTGCCCATTGGAAGTTCGTGGCTCGTCTGTCGCCTGGGTCGATGGTCGGCTGTACCAGTGGCTCAGTACCCAGGGCGCTCAAGGCGCGCTCACGACTATCGCCAAGATCAATGGTGTCGAGGCAGCGCAGGTCAAGGTCATCACGCCCGACGTCGGTGGCGGGTTCGGTGCCAAAATTTCGTGCGACCCTGAGGAATCCATCCTCGGTGTGCTGGCCGCAAAGGTCGGGCGACCACTTCGCTGGCGCGAAACCCGCAGCGAGTCGATGATGGCGCTCGGCCATGGCCGCGCCCAGGTGCAGCACGTGACTGTCGGCGGCACCCGCGCCGGCAAGGTCACCCACTACCAACTGCACGCCATCCAAGACGCCGGCTACTTCGTGGAGATGGGCGCCATCCTTGCGCCGTTCATGACCCGGCCGATGGCCAGCGCCGTCTACGACATTCCTAACATCGAGGTGCGTACCACCAGCGTCGTCACCAACACCGCGGTCACCACCGCCTACCGCGGCGCCGGCCGACCGGAGGCCACCGCAGCCGCCGAGCGGGCCATGGACCTGTTCGCACTCGAGCTGGGCATGGACGCTGCCGAGGTGCGCCGCATCAACCTGATCCCCAAGTTCCTCGAGCCGCACACCACGGTCATCGGCCAGACCTACGACGTGGGCGACTACGAGACTGCGCTCGACAAGGCCCTCGCCGCGGCCGGCTACACCGAGCTGCGGGCAGAGCAGGCTCGCCGGCGTGCAGCCGGCGACGTGAAACAGCTGGGCATCGGCGTCAGCACGTACGTGGAGATCACCGGCGGTGTCGATCCCTTCGGCGAGCACGCCAAGATCGAAGTTCTCGACGACGGTCGCGCCATCGTCTACACCGGCACCTCGCCGCACGGCCAGGGCCACGTCACCGCGTGGAGCATGCTGGCCTACGAGCAAACCGGCATCCCAATGGACCAGATCGACGTTGTCTGGGGCGACACCGACCTGGTGCCCAAGGGAGGTGGCACGATGGGTTCACGCTCGCTGCAGCACGGTGGCGCGGCGGTGTGGAATGCAGCGATCGAGCTGGTCGAGAAGGCGCGCAAGTTGGCCGCCAAGTTGCTCGAGGCCGACGAGGCCGACGTCGTCCTGGACAAGGACAACGGCGCGTTCCACGTGTCTGGCACACCGTCGATCAACAAGGGATGGGCCGAGCTGGCCGTCGCCGCTCACACGGAGACCGAGCTGCCCGAGGGGCTGCAGCATGCGCTGTTCTTCCAGGGTGCGGCCAGCTTCCCCTTCGGCTCGCACGTGTCGGTGGTGGAGGTGGACACCGAGACCGGCAAGGTCACGCTGCTGCGCCAGATCGCCTGCGACGACGCTGGCCGCGTACTGAACCCGATGTTGCTCGAAGGCCAGATCCACGGCGGCATCGCTCAGGGCGCCGCCCAGGCACTGTTGGAGGAAGTTCGCTACGACGACGACGGCAACCCGGTCACGTCGAACCTGGCCGACTACGCCTTCATCTCGGCTGCCGAGCTGCCCAGCTTCGAGGTCGTCCACATGGAGACCCCCACGCACCTCAACCCGCTTGGCGCCAAGGGCATCGGCGAGAGCGGAACCATCGGCAGCACGCCGGCCGTGCAATCCGCAGTCATCGACGCGGTCAGCCATCTCGGAGTCCGCCACATCGACATGCCCTGCACCGCCGAGAAGGTCTGGCAAGCCATCCAGTCCGTCGCCTAGCGGACGGTCTTTCCTCAGCTGGGCGGCCCCCTCGTCGACCGTCCGACCGTTTTTGGCATCTTCCTCCGCCCATGGGCGGGTGTACCTGACGAGAACGGCATGGTTACCCGCCCATGGGCGCAGGACCGTGCCAAAGCAGGGCTGCCGGATACGACCCCGACCCTGACGCTGGACGCAACCCTGAACGGGCCAACTGGTCTTAGCGAATCCATTGAGGACACTGTCTCTTGCGAGCGGATCGCTCGTCTAAGCTGCCCTGCATGATTGATCGACAGCGACTTGCCAAATGTCGCGCTACAGAAGAGCAGCGCTTCGTCGACACGCATCCGCGCTCCGCCAGCATGGCTGCCGATGCGCGCACCACCCTGCTCGGCGGCGTGCCAATGGCGTGGATGACCCGCTGGCCGGGCGCCTTCCCGCTGTTCTTCGACGAGGCACACGGTGCTCGCTTCACCGACGTCGACGGCCACGAATACGTCGACTTCTGCCTGGGCGACACTGGCGCGATGACCGGGCACGCGCTCCCCCAGGTGGCCGACGCGCTGTTCGCGCAAGCCTCGCGCGGCATCACGACCATGCTGCCCAATGCCGACGCGGCGTGGGTCGGCACCGAGCTGGCCCGCCGCTTCGGGCTACCCATCTGGCAGATGGCCATGACCGCCACCGACGCCAACCGGTTCGTGCTTCGGTACAGCCGGTTCCTCACCGGACGTCCAAAAGTGCTGGTGTTCGATTGGTGCTACCACGGCAGTGTCGACGAGACCTTGGTGACGCTCGACCACATCGGTCGCCCCATCTCACGCGAGGGCAACATCGGCCCGCAGGTGGACCCGACGCTCACGACAGTCGTGGTCCCCTTCAACGACCTCCCCGCGCTCGAAGCCGCACTCGCAACCGGCGAGATCGCGTGTGTGTTGGCAGAGCCGGCGCTCACCAACATCGGCATCGTCCTGCCCGACCCCGGATACCACGAGGCGCTGCGCGCGCTCACCCGCAAGTACGGCGCGCTGCTGATCATCGACGAGACACACACCATCTGCGTCGGCCCCGGCGGCGCGACCGCGGCATGGGGCCTGGAGCCCGACTTCTTCGTGATCGGCAAGACCATCGGCGGTGGCATGCCTGCCGCCGCCTACGGCTGCACGATGGAGATCGCCCAACGCATCAACGAACTCTTGGCCGACAAGAGCGTCGATACCAGCGGCGTCGGCGGCACGCTCACCGGCAACGCGCTCGCGATGGCGGCCGTGAAGGCAACCCTGTCAACCACACTTCGCGCCGACGACTTCGCCCACATGATCCCGCTCGCCACCGAGTGGGCCAATGGCGTGCAAGGCACCATCGACCGACACGAACTGTCGTGGAACGTACAGCAGCTCGGCGGGCGCGCCGAGTACTGGTTCTGCCCACCGCCGCGCGACGGTGCTGCCGCCGCAGCTGCGGTCGACCACGAACTGGACGACTTCATGCACCTGTGGGCGGTCAACCGCGGCATTCTTCTGACGCCATTTCACAACATGGCGTTGATGTCGCCGCACCACACCACGGCCGACGTGCAGCTCCACACCGATGTGTTCGCCGAGGCCGTGGAACACTTACTGCAATGAGCACGTTCCAAGGGCTTGATGGGCAGGTCGCACTGGTCACCGGTGCTGGCGGCGCACACGGTATTGGCTTTGCCGCTGCGCACGCACTGGCCAAGGACGGCGCCATTGTCGTGCTCAGCTCCACCACCGACCGGGTGCACGACCGCGTCGCCGAGCTGACCGCGCTGGGCTACACCGCTGTCGGCGTGGCCGCCGACCTCATGGAGCGCGGCGCTGCGCAACGAGTGGTGGCAGTCGCGGTCGGCCTCACCGGGCGGCTGGAGATCTGTGTGAACAACGCGGGCATGACCGCGGTTGGCATGGAGGCTGTCGACGCCGACATCGAGGGCACCACCGACGCGACATGGCATGACGGCATCGAGCGCAACCTCACCACCTGCTTCGCCGTCACCCGCGCGGCGGTCGCGGCCATGCGCCGCCAGGGGTACGGACGCATCGTGAACATCGCCAGTACGTCGGGCCCCGTGCAGGCGTTCCACGGTGACGTTGCGTACCACGCTGCCAAAGCCGGCATGGTGGGCTTCACCCGCGCGGTCGCGCTGGAGACGGGCGGCCACGGCATCACGGTCAACGCGGTCGCACCCGGCTGGATCGCCAGCGGCACGCAGCTCATCCGCGAGCAGGGCGCGGGCCGGCTGACTGCGATGGGCCGCAGCGGTACCCCACAAGAAGTTGCGGCGGGAATCCGGTTCCTTTCCGACCCAACCGCCAGCTACATCACCGGCCAACTGCTGGTCATCGATGGCGGCAACTCACTTCCCGAAGACCGCAGCTGGCAGCCATGATCGGCTCACCCACCGTGCTCGTCACCGGTGCCGCCGGCGGCATTGGTGGCGCCGTCGCGGCACGTTTCCGTGAAGGTGGTTGGCGCGTCGCGGCCGTCGACATTCAGACCATCGACAGCTCGGAAGTCGACAGCTCGGCGACCACCCTCGGCATTTGCGCCGACCTGCTGGACGTCGCCCAGTGTCGCGCCGCGGTCGAGCAGGCTGCCGCGTGGGCCGGGCGGCTGGATGCAGTCGTCAACGCAGCCGGCCTCTGGACCGAAGGCGCCAGCGCCGAGACCACCGAGGCCGAGTGGGATCGTGTACTCGGCGTCAACCTCAAAGGCCTCTACTTCGTCACCTCGGCTGCCATCCCTCATCTCGCCGCCAGCGAAGGGTGCGTCATCAACCTTTCCAGCGATGCAGGCATCCAGGGCAACGCGGGAGCCGCCGTCTACTGCGCATCGAAGGGCGGAGTGTCCATTCTGACGAAGGCGCTGGCGCTCGAACTCGCGCCGCAGGGAATCCGCGTCAACTCGGTGTGTCCTGGCGACGTCGACTCGCCGATGTTGCGCGGCCAGGCCGCCACGTATGCGCCGGAGGATCAGCAGGTCTACCTCGACCGCCTCCTCTCGGGCTACCCGCAGGGTTCGCGCGCCCGATTCATCCAGCCGGCAGAGATCGCCGAGCTGATCTGGTTCCTTGCGCAACCTGCTGCCGCACCCATCACCGGCGCCAACATCTCGGCCGACTTCGGTCTGTCAGCGGGCATCACATGACCCCGCTCGATGACATCGATCGCCAGCTCATCGACGCACTGCAACGCGATGGTCGCGCCAGCTACGCCGACCTTGCCGAGCTGGTCGGACTGTCCCCCGCGGCCACCCGGCTGCGCGTCCAGCGACTGCTCGACGCGGGCGTCGTGCAGGTGGTTGGTGTCACCGACCCGCTGGCGCTGGGCTACCCGGTGATGGCCGCGCTGGGTGTGCGAGTGGAACGCAACGTGCGTTCGGTGGCGGACCGCATTGCCGACATCAAAGGCGTCATCTACGTCGTGTTCACGTCCGGCTCGTTCGACCTTTTGGTCGAGGTGCTGTGCGAGGACTCGGCACGACTGCTGGCAGTCATCGACGACGAGATTCGATCCATCGAAGATGTCCGCAGCGTGGAGAGCTTCACCTACTTCGGCATCCACACACACCGTTTCGTGTGGGGCACCAGGTGAGCTTCGAGGCGCTGGTCCGGGCAATCACCCATGTTCAAGATCGGCGTCACCGTGTTCCACTGTCGTCCTGAGCCCGGCGACGGTCACCACCGCGGCGGCCAAGCTGGTGGCAATCGGCACCGAGGCAACCAGCCCAATACTTCCCACAAGTGTGCGCACAATCTCCACGGCAACCAGCTCGCGGGTCGCGGTGGTTGCAATGGCCTGGCGGACCTCGGTGAAGAGCAGCAGGAGCGGCAGGGCGGCACCGGCGTACGCGAGGAAGAGCGTGTTGACCGTCGACGAAATGTGGTCGCGGCCAATCACGAGGGCCGACCGATACAGCTCACCGAACGTGGCATCTGGACGCGCGCGGTGCAGTTCGCTGACGGCCGACACCTGTGTCACGGTGACGTCGTCCAACACACCCAGTGAACCGATCACAATTCCCGCCAGCAGCAGTCCACGCGGGTCCAGGTGAACGCCAAGGGTGTCGAGGAAGAGTGCATTCTCATCGCTCAGTCCGGAGAGCGAGGTGAACTCGATGAAGGCCCAGGCCAACAAACCTGTCAGCCCCAGCGCCGCCAGCGTGCTCAGCAACGCCACGTTCGTGGCCGCACTGAACCCGTGCGCGAGGTACAGCGACGCGAACGCGATGACCGATGCTCCAACGATGGCGACGACGACAGGGTTCGAGCCATCGAGCAACGCCGGCAGAACGAACCCCACCAAGACTGCGACGCTGATCGCCAATCCGACAAGCGCCCCGACTCCACGCCAGCGACCAAACACGATCACGGTCATCGCGAACAGGATCGCCAACACCCACAAGGCGCTCGATCGCTCGTAATCCGCGAAGTTGTAGATGGTGGTCCCGTCTGACAGTCGCGTTGCGGTCAGCACCAGGTCGTCGCCGACCTCGGGCTGCTTTCCCTTGGTCGTCGTGATGCCCAGTTCGAGGTTCGTCTGTGCACCGTCGGCCTTCCCACCGACCAACTGCACCGTCAGCACACGGCACTCGATCAGATCGCTCACGGCTGTGCCGGTGCACGGCTGGACCGCTTCAGCCACCACGTAGCCGCGGACCGTGGGGTCAGTTGCGTTGCTGCCGCTCGCTGATCCTGATGGCCACAGCACGATCAACCCGATCAGTGTGAGCGCCGCCCAGGCTGAGACCGCTATCCACAGCGAGCGCTCGATGCGCTCCGGCGGTGTCCACGACGGCGACTCATGGTTGTGGCCAGCCGTCACGCGGGGCGGGCTGACTGGTCTGCGGATCGCACGAAAGTACTCTGTCACACCCTTTTGCGACGATGCTCACATGGCCCCCAGCACCGATACCACACAGGCCCCACAGCAGCTGGCCCTGCTGTCGCCGGGCGACTCCTCATTACACGACCGTTCGCTTCAGTTCCGTCTCGATTCGCGTACCCGCCAGAGCGGGCTCGCCCATATTGCCGCCATCAGGGCGCAGCTTGCCGAGCGGGCAGCTGCCCGCCAGGCCGACTCCGCACCGGCACCCGCCCGTCGCGCTGCATAGCCCGTGCGGTCAGCCAGCGGATGGCGCCAGCGCCGTCACCGCGTCCCAGTGCTTCAGGTCGGGGTCCAGCGGCAAGATGGCGAGCGAGGTGGTGGTCACTCCGTTGTCGAAGTAGCGCTGGATGGTTGCCCGGCAGTGCTCTGGTGAACCATGGATGATCAGGTCGTCCACCACTTCGTCGGGAATCGCCGCCAGCGCAGCCTTGCGGTCGCCGGCCTTCCACGCATCCCACATGCCCTGCAGCGCGGGGCCACGGCCCAGCCATTCCTGAAAGGCGGCATAGACGGGCACGTTCATGTAGGCCGCAATGGCGAAGCGGGCGCTGGCGCGCACCACCTCGGTGTTCTCACTGGGGCACACGAAGATGCGGGCCACCACTTCCTTCTCCACGCCGCCAGCCGCGTCGTTGATCACGCCTACCACCTGCGGCACGTCGTCGGCGCCCAGCCAGTTGATGATGGCGCCGTCACCCTCGCGGGCCGCCAGGCGCAGCATCCCCTCACGCAGCCCGGCCACCAGGATCGGCGGCGTCTGCTCAGGGCGCACACCAAGGCGAAAGCCATTCACCGCGAACGTGTCGTAGTTCTTGGACACCTTCTCGCCGCTCAGCGCGTCGCGAAGAAAGCGCACCACATCGCGCACCTTCTTATAGGGCTCCACGAACGGCACACCGTTCCACCGCTCGACGATGACGTTGCTGCTGCTGCCAATGCCGATCGCGAAACGTCCGGGCGCAGCATCGGCCAACGAGGCAACGCTCTGCGCGAAACAGGCTGGCGAGCGGGTGTACGCGGGGATGATGGCGGTACCCAAGCGCAGTCGCGGCTCCCATGCAGCGGCCATTGCCAGCGGGGTGAAGCCGTCAGCGCCATCGCTCTCCGCCGACCAGATGTCGGTGTAGCCCATGTCGGCCAACTCGCCCAGCTTTTCGCGGTGGCTGTGCAGTGGCCCGGGCAACGGAACGGTCATTCCAGGTCGAATCGGCAGGCTCATCGGTGGTTCCCCTTCATTTCACTCGCAGTCGCATGGCGACCGGTCAACTCTTCCAGAAACGAACGATGCAGCTCTGGCTGGCCGTCGCCAGCAGCGTTCCGTCCTCGGCAAACATGTGCACCAGCCCGTGGCCGAACCCGCGCTCCACCGCGTGAATGCGAATGTCCAGCAGCACCCACTCGGTGGGCACCAGGTGCACCACGCGCAACGTGTTGTCCAAGCTGTTGCCGCCACCCATCACGCCCAACGCCTGGCCCACGCCCATCGGCACGAAGTCGCCCAAGATGGCCAACGCGGTCGCGTCGACGGCCTCCAACACATCGGGAATACGAGCCCACATCAGCACCTGGCCGTCCCCCTGCACGCCGTCCATCTTGTCGAACGGCCGCCCCTTCACCAGTCGCTGCTCGAGCCGATCGTGGATCGTGCCGTCGGCGGGCATGCGATGCGTACGGGCCGAGCACTCGTTGGGACCGGGTACGTCGGGCATCTGTTCCCACTGGCCGCGATGGTCCATCGGCCTGTCGCCCAGCGCGGCGTTCACCGTCAAAATCTCGCGATTGCCCACGTGGCACACGGCGCGGGCCTGCGTGATCTGGTGGCCCTCCACCGCAATCGTGACGTCCACATCCAGGAACTCGCCGGGCTTCGCATACGAGAGGTACTGGGCGGCGGCCCACACCACCTCGCGGCCGCTGATGCCTTCCATGGCAGAGATTGCGGCGCCGAGGCCGCAGCCGCCGAACAGGAACCCGCCGGTGGTGGTCAGCGAACGGGCCACCTCCATCGACCAGCGATACGGGTTGTGGCTCTGCTGTAGACCAAGAAACGAACGACTATCCATGACTGCCCGACTCTACGCGGACGAGGGCCGCCCAACGGCAGTGCACCACCCGGCTGCGGGTACAGTCGACGAGATGGGGAACACACCATGGCAGGGCGATGCCTGCTCACTTGTCGAAGAGTTTCGGGCCGGTCGGCGCACGCCGTTGGAAGAGCTGCAGGTCACGTACGCGGCCATCGAGGCCAGCACGCTCAACGCGTTCTGCTACCTGCCACGCGAGCAGGCCGAGGCCGCCGCCCGTGATGCCGACGTCAACAAGCCCTTCGGCGGCGTGCCGATGGGCGTGAAGGAACTCGACCAGGTGGAGGGGTGGCCCGATACACATGCGTCGGTGCCGCTGAAGGATCAGGTCGCGGGCCACACGGGCACCATGGTTCAGCGCCTGCGCGATGACGGCGGTGCAGTGCTGGTGGGCCTCACCACCGCCAGCGAGTTCGGTGGCGTCAACGTCACGCGCACCGAGCTGCACGGCACCACGCACAGCCCGTGGCAGCACGGCAAGACACCGGGCGGCAGCAGCGGCGGCAGCGCAGCGGCCGTGTCGGGTGGGCTCGTCACTCTGTGCACGGCCGGCGATGGCGGCGGCAGCATTCGCATTCCTGCCGGCTTTACCGGCATGGTCGGCCTGAAGGCCACCATCGGCCGCATTCCTCGCGGCCCGAAGGCGGCGTACGGCAACCTCACCGTCACGATCGGCTGTATCTCGCGCTCGGTGCGCGACACCGCTCGCTGGTTCGATGTCAGCAATGGCTTCGACGCTCGCGACCCCCTGAGCCTCCCCCGCGAGACCGGGTGGGAAGCCGGGCTCGGCACGCATCTGGAAGCGCTGCGCGGCGCCCGCATCGCGTTCGCTCCCAACTGGGGCAGCGCCGTCATCTCACCAGTGATGTGGGAGCTGTTGGAGGAGGCCGGCGTCGCGCTGGTCGGTGATTGCGCGATGCGCCGGGTCGACGGCATCGACACCGCATTGCCACGCATGGGCTCGGCCTGGGCGCTCAGTGGCAACATCGCCATCGAGGCGCAGTTGGCCGACGTCTGGCCCGCGTGTGCCCCAGACCTCACGCCCGAGATTCGGTTCGGCATGCAGATGGCAGTGGGCAAGTACGACGCGGCCGCTCGCGCCAAGATCGAACGCCGCCGTATCGAACTCAACGAAGCGATGGCCCGCATCTTCGACCCGGCCGATGGTGTCGACTACGTCATCACCGCCAGCAATCCCGACGTGTCATTCGATGCCGACGGCCCGTTGCCCAGCGTGTTCGGCGGTATCGAAGGGGGTGCGGGTAACAACGGTCGACTCACCTTCGCAGCCAACCTGCACGGCAACCCCGCCATCTCCATTCCGGCCGGCGCCATTGACGGTTTGCCGATCGGGCTGCAGGTCGTCGGGCGTCATTTCACCGAGCAACTCTTGCTCGACCTTGCGCTGACCGCCGAGCGCAATCGCCCGTGGCCACTGGTGGCTCCCGGGTCTCCGGTGTGACCGACACAGCAACCGCAACCCGCACTCCGTTCACCGCCGAGCAGCGGCTGTTGGCGACCGGCCTGGTGCTGGCCGTCATGTTGGTCGCATTCGAAGTCACGTCGGTGATCACTGCACTGCCCACCATCACCGATCAACTGGGCGGCGATTCGCTCTACGGCGTCTCGCTGTCGATCTACACATTGGCCAATCTGGTGGCCCTCGTCGCCGCCGGCGAGTTGGCCGACAGGCGTGGTCCGGCACTGCCCTTTGCGTTGTGCATCATGACCATGGTTGTCGGCTTGGTGGTCGCCGGTTTCGCGCCATCGATGACCTGGATCGTCATCGGCCGTTTCCTGCAGGGCGCGGGCGCCGGCGGCTTCTCCCCCATCGCCTACATGCTGGTCAAGCGGGCCTTCCCCAACGGCCGGCAAGCGATGATGTACGCCATCCTGTCTGCAGGCTGGGTGCTGCCCAGCCTGTTCGCTCCGCTGCTGGCGGGCTGGGTCACCGACGCGTTCGGATGGAAGTGGGTCTTCCTCGGGCTCGTCCCCTTCGCTTTCGCCGTCGGCGTGCTGGCCGTGCGCCCGATGCTGCGCTACGGCCCTGTTCCGTTCGACCGCATCGGCAGCAAGATCCCCGCCGCTGTCGTTGCTGCGACCGGCATCGGCATGTTGGTGACGGGTCTCCAGGTCGCCAACCCTGTGGTGGCGGTCGCTACCTCCGGCGTCGGGCTGGCATTGTCGATTCCGTCGCTGCGCCGCCTGCTACCCACCGGGATTCTGGCGGCTCGACGCGGACTTCCCGCCATCATCGCCTGCCGCGTCATTGCCACCGCCGCCTTCCTTGGCGCCGACAGCTTCATTCCGCTCGCGGCAGACCGCACGCACGGTGCCAGCCCGCTGGTGCAGGGTTTCGTCATCATTGGCGCTGCGCTGGCGTGGACGGGCGGCCAGTGGATTCGGGCACGTCGCCCTCCGGCGCACACGGCGCCAGCCATGCGCACCGGCTTCGTGTTGCTCGGTCTCGGCCTGGTGCTGGTGATGCCCGTGCTCTGGCCATGGTGGCCGCTGTGGGCCGTGTTCCCGGCGTGGGCGGTCGGTGGCCTCGGCATGGGGTTGCTCTACAACCCGGCCACGGTGGCCGCCATGTCGTACGCAGTCGATGGCCGCGAAGGAGAGGTCAGTAGCCAGGTCACGTTGGCCGATGCAATCGGCTTCTCGCTGATGGGCGGCATCGGCGGGGCCACCGTCGCCATCGCCGACCGCACGTCATTCACGCTCAACTCTGCGCTCGGCACCAACTTCGCCCTCGCGATCGCGCTCACCCTCCTGGGTGTGCTCGCCTGCCGTCGAGTCGTATCTGCGCCGAGCTGAAGCGCGTGCAAAACTCGTGCGGTGACGGATGCGATCAGCCTGCGAGGCGTGCACAAGCGATACGGCGACTTCTACGCTGTCGACGGTGTGGATCTCACCGTGGCGTTCGGTGGGATCGTGGCGGTCCTCGGGCCCAACGGTGCCGGCAAGACCACCACGGTGGAGATCTGCGAGGGCTATCGCACTCGTGACGCCGGCGACGTCAGCGTGCTCGGCTGCGACCCTGCCAACGCCGACCGTGCGTGGCGCGAACGGGTCGGCGTCGTGCTGCAGACGTCCGGGTTCACCGACGAACTTTCGGTTCGCGAGACCGTCACCCACTTCGGCTCGATGTACCGCTCACCGCGCGACACCGACGAGGTCATCGCCGCGGTCGGCCGACCACGACGGCCCACACGAGTTGCGTTCAACCGAGCCGACGAAGGTAGTGGCCGAGCTGGCTGCACTGCTCAACGGTGAGGTGCCCGAGCTGACGGTGGCCCGGCCGACGCTCGAAGACATTTACTTGCAAATGATCGCGTCGGAACGATGAGTACTGCCATCCAACCAGCCTCACCCACCTCGCTGCAGCTGGGTCTGGTGCGAACCGTGGTCGAGATGAAGAACCTCCTCCGCAATCGACAGGACTTCGGCTTCACCGTGCTCTTCCCGGTGATGATGCTCCTGCTCTTCGCCTCGATCTTCACCGGAACGATCGACGGCACCGGTGTCGAGACCAGCCAGGTGTACGTCGCCGGCATCATCGGCAGTTCGCTGATGTCGACGGCGCTCGTCGGCCTCGCCATCGGCATCGCCATCGAGCGCGATGCCGGTCTGTTGAAGCGCTTGGCCGGCACTCCCATGCCGAAGGCTGCGTACTTCCTCGGCAAGATCGGCATGGTGCTGATCGTCAGCCTCGTCCAGACCGCAGTGATACTGGCACTCGGGGTCTCGCTCTTCGGCGTCTCACTGCCGCGAACGTTCGATGCCTGGCTCACCTTCGGCTGGGTGTTCCTTCTCGGGGTCACCGCATGCACGCTGTTGGGGATTTCCGCCGGCAGCATGATCCGAGACGCGAAATCGGCCCCGGCGGTGATGAACCTTCCGTTCGTGGCACTGCAGTTCATCTCCGGCGTGTTCATCACCGTCGACCAGTTGCCGGCGTGGGTGGTCAAGGTGTCGCAGGTGTTCCCGCTGCACTGGATCTGCCGCGGAATGCGGTCGGTGTTCCTGCCCGACTCGTTCAAAGTCGTCGAGTCGGGTGGCAGCTGGCACTTGGGCACGGTCGCCGTCGTGCTGGCAGTGTGGTGTGTGGCCGGTTTCTTCGTGTGCGTACGTTCGTTCCGTTGGACGCGAGGCTGACCGATGTCAGATGGAGGTCAGATGGACGTCAGCTGGGTCGGTCGCTGACGACCTGTCCGCATTTCAGTTCGATCGTGCGGGTGCGGCGCACCGTGCCGAGCAACGAGCGATCGTGACTGACCAGCAGCACAGTGCCCCCGAAGGTTTCCATCGCCTGCTCCAACTGTTCGATGGCCGGCATGTCGAGGTGGTTGGTGGGCTCGTCGAGCACGAGGCAATTCGAACCCTTCGCCATCAGCAGCGCCATCACCAATCGCGTGCGCTCGCCTGGTGACAGCGACTCCGCCGGGCGATTGACGTGCTCGGCTCCGATGCCGAACTTCGCCAACAATGTGCGCGCTTCGGGCACCAACATGCCGGTGACGGCCATGAACGCGGCGACCACTGTCGGCTGATCGGTCAGCTGCTGACGGGCTTGCTCCAGTTGCCCGACGACCACGCCCGGACCACGCCACTGTTCACCGGCTGACAATGGAATCTCGCCGACCAACGCGCCCAGCAGCGTTGACTTGCCGCTTCCGTTGGGGCCTTCGATGACGATGCGCTCGCCGTACCCGATCTCCAGGTCGAGCGGGCCAAGGGTGAAGGTATCGCGCTGCACAACGGCCTGATGCAGCCGGGCGACGACGTCGCCGCTGCGTTCCACTTCGGCGAGCTGCATCCGAAGTTGCCACGCCTCGCGCGGCTCCTCCACCACGTCCAGCCGCTCCATCATCTTGTCGGTGCGCGCTGCCTTGCCCGCCAGTTGCTCGCTCTGATTGATCTTGAACGACTTGATGTGCTTGTCACCGTCGGACGGATTCTTCTTCGCCTTCGAGGCCCCCTGCGTTGCCCACTCGCGCTCGCGCTGAGCACGACCGGCCAGTGACGAACGCTTGCCGTCGTACTCCTCGAACGCCTGCTGCGCCTGAGCGCGGGCAACGTCTCGCTCGCGAAGGTAGACCTCCCAGCCACCGGCGTAGCGGGACGCGGTGTGAGCGAACTCGTCGATCTCCACCACGTGCGTGATGGTGCGCTGAAGGAACGTCCGGTCGTGACTGACCAGCACGCAACCAGCGCTCATGCCGGTGACAAACCTCTCCAGTCGCGCCAACCCGTCGAGGTCGAGGTCGTTGGTCGGCTCATCCAGCAGGAACACGTCGAAGCGAGCGAGGAACAGCGCGGCGAGCCCGACCCGAGCAGCTTCACCACCGGAGAGCACCGGCAACCGTTCGTCGAGCAGTCGCTCGGGCAACCCGAGATCGGCCCACACGTCGGCCACCCGCGAGTCGAAGTCAGCCGCACCTAGGGCCAGCCAACGATCGAGTGCGTCGCTGTACGCATCGCCGGCGTCGGCGTCGCCCGCCGCCATCGCCGAGGTGGAGGCGTCCATTGCGGCCGAGGCTGCGGCTACTCCGGTGCGCCGCTCCAGGTGCTGACGCACGGTCTCGTCGGCGCGCTCTGGTTCCTGCGGCAGGTAGCCGACGTTGGCCGCCGCCGGTGAGAGCGTGACGGCACCGCGATCCGGCTGCAACAGGCCCGCAAGAATGCGCAGCAGCGTCGATTTGCCCACGCCGTTCGGGCCGACGAGGCCGACCCGCTGCCCAGGGTCGACGGCAAGATCGACGCCCTCCAGGATGTGGCGGGCGCCGAGTGCCAACGAGATGTCGCGCGCGTGAAGTGAAGCGGTCACCCTGGAATCCTCTCAGCCGCCGGTGATCGCGCGGCCAACGATTTCGCGCATGATCTCGCTGGTGCCGCCGTAGATCGTCTGGATGCGACTGTCGGCCCATGCGCGCGCGATTGGGTACTCCATCATGTAGCCGTACCCGCCGTGCAGCTGCAGGCAGCGGTCGACGACCTTGTTCTGCAGCTCGGTGGTCCAGAACTTCGCAGCCGCCGCCTGCTCTGGCGAGAGCAGACCGGCGCAGTGCAGCTCGACGCAACGGTCGACGTAGACCTGGCCGATCTGCACCTCGGTGCTCAGCTCGGCGAGCAGGAACTTGTTGTGCTGGAACCGGCCGACGGGCTGGCCGAACGCCTTACGTTCCTTGGTGTAGGCCAGTGTCTGATCCATCGCGGCTTGACAGACAGCCATCGCACCCACAGCCATGCCCAGCCGCTCTTGGGCGAGGTTCAGCATCAGGGAGTAGAAGCCCTTGCCCTCCTCACCCAGCAAGTTGGTCACGGGCACCTCCACATCGGTGAAGAACAGCTCGGCGGTGTCCTGCGCGTGCATGCCCAGCTTGTCGAGGTTGCGTCCGCGCTCGAAGCCCTTCATCCCGCGTTCGAGCACCAGCAGGCTCATACCGCGGTGCTTCGCGTCCGGGTCGGTCTTCACGGCCACGATCACCGCGTCGCTGTTGATGCCGTTGGTGATGAACGTCTTGCTGCCATTAACCACATACGAGTCGCCGTGACGCACGGCCGTCGTACGAATGTTGGCCAGGTCGCTACCGGTGTTCGGCTCGGTCATCGCGATTGCGGTGATGCACTGGCCACTGACCATGCGCGGCAGCCAGCGCGCCTTCTGCTCGTCGTTGCACAGGCCGATGAAA
>Ga0105046_10007279_pt1 | contig 17439 bp, 18 predicted proteins | sample MAT03_FD_78385 | JGI IMG/M metagenome (GOLD analysis project Ga0105046, IMG submission 78385) | Freshwater microbial communities from Lake Fryxell liftoff mats and glacier meltwater in Antarctica - MAT-03 (megahit assembly) | ecosystem: Environmental > Aquatic > Freshwater > Ice > Liftoff...
TCGCCTTCGGTCACCACCACGATAACCACCGAAGGCCTGCCCATCACGTCGGTCGGCACCGTCTCGACCCCAACGCTCGCCGCGTCCAACCGGGCCGCCAGCATGCGCCGCTGGCGTTTGACATCGGCGGCACTGGTGGATTCTGTTGCCGACCAGCGCTCGGCAGGCTGGGCTTGCTGGCGCGGCAACGCCGCAGGCCTTGGCGGCTGGACCTTCGTCACGCGGATTTCGCTGACCACACTGCAAGCGACCGGCATGGGTTTCTTCGGGCTTTACGGATCGACCGCCGCGCTGGCCACGACGCTGACGCTGGCTACGGTCATCAATTGCGTCGGCATCGGCTTCCAGCGCGGTACGCACACCCGCTGGCTGCTGGTCACGAACGACGCCACCGGCGCGCCGACCCTGACCGACATGGGGGCGGGTTTCGCCATCGCGACCGGCGGGGTGCTGACTTTGTTCATCGCGGCTCCGCCAAATGGCAGTTCCGTCTGGGTGCGGGTCGTCGACGAGGTATCCGGCGCGGTGTTCGAGCAGGAGATCACAGCGGACCTACCCGCAGCGACGCAGTTCCTGTCGCCGCGGCTGTTCATGAATAATGGAGCAACGGCGGCAGCGGTCGCTTATGACTGCTCGGGGGTCTACGTGGAGACGGATTATTGAGCCATCCCCCATCCGCAAGCCTCTGGCCCGATTATGCGCAAGGCAGTAAGCTATGCAGATGAACAAGGAAGCCGAAAAGCGTATCGCGGCCAAACTCGCCAAGTCCATGGCGATGCTCTGTGTCCGCAATACGCATCTCGAGACCATCCATGCTGGCAAGTCGCCGGTCACCAGGACCGGCGACCGGAGCGATGTGACCGTGGTCGACGCTGATGGCAACCGCATCCCCTGGACCGATGCCTCGCATATCAGCGACGATCAGATGCGCGACCTGATGCGGGATATCGTCAACCGGCTCTACACGTTTCATTTGTGTGCTGACGAGCCGGGGCTGCAGGCCGAGATCGAACGGTGTATGACAGTTGCTGGGAAGTGGGACGAACCGGAACTCGACCAGCGAATGATCGGTACTGGAAGTGCCAGTGGTGGCTGAGGCCTCCCACAGACTTTGATGTTTGTGGTGTGAACGTGCCTACGCGACAACAGGATAGAAGGGCTTTCCCCAATCCTTGCCCGGATCGTCCATCATCAGGTCGACAAAGACGGGCATCAGGAAGGTGAGGATCGCGGCACCATCGCGGACTTGCGCACGATTCACGCCGCTGTTCCAAGTCGAGCCGCCATGGACCAACTGATTGCGCAGGACATACAGCCTGTCGAAGACAAAGCTAAGCACCTTGGCTGTGTCACCGGCCTGGAACGCCTGAGCAAAGGCGCGGGCCGAGATTTTGAAGCGATCTTCCCAGTCCGCGAACCCGTCGATCCCATTGTGATGTTGCCAGAACGGGTTGAAAACATACCGGTTCTCCATGAGCATCCGCACCGGTCCAGAAAACCGCTGCCACAATGCGTTGTAGATGCGCCGCCCACCATCCAAGGCCACCAGTTTGCCGAAGTATTCGACGAAAGCGGCGCGCTCACCGGGGGCTACCATCTGAAACTCGCGCTCGTCAGCGTAGGCTGCATTGAAGGCGATCCAGAGGAAGATGAAGCGGGCGTCATCATCGTCGCCGCAAGCTCCGGCACGGCCGATCCAGCTGATGGCGCGGTGGGTCCGCAATCCCATGGTTTCGGGAAAACCCGCACGGATGGCGCGTTGCTTGGTCTTCAGGGCAGCATGGTCGAGTGCATCCTTCATCGTTCAATTCCCTTTCTGAAAGCCGATCACGGCAGCCCGTCAAAATCTGATCGTTGGTAGCCTTCGACAAAAGATCGAAGCCCTTCCGGGGCAACAACCTCGACCTTGTTGCCCCATTGATAGAGATGCCATGCCATCTCGAGCCACCCCGCCGCGTGGAACTTCACGATCAGGCTGCCGTCATCCTGCAGTTCCAGAATTTGTGTGGGGTGAAAGCAAAACTCGGCAGCGCGGGCAGCCACTTCAGGCGCAAAGCGCCAGATCACCTCGCCGTACTGCGCGGGATCCTGGTACACGCCAAAGGCCTGCGCCGCATAGTCCTCCAGCGAGAACCCGGGCGCGAAAGCGAAACTTTCGTCCAAGGCTTCGGCAGTATGGATCCGGTCCGTGCGGAAGTTCAGGATTGTGCCGCCCCGCGACGGCTGCCGCGCGACAAGATAGCTGCGGTGCCCCAAAAACAGGCCGTGCGGTTCGATGACCCGCTCTGGTGCATCGGGTTCGCCGTAGCGCAGTTGCAGGCGGAACGGACCGCGCAAGGCCTCGATCACCGCATCAAGTACTTTTGGGGCCAGGTTCACCTTCGGGCCGGGTCTTGTTACAGACCCCATAGCAGTCAGAACGGCTTCTGCATCGGCCTCGGTGCACACGGCGTCATTTGGTGCAAGACGCGAAAGCAGACCGTCGCGCAAATCGGCAAGGGCAGATGCATGGCGCAAGCGGCCGTCAGTCGATTTGTTCGCCCAATCGTCGAAGAAATCGCCCTCCGGTAAAGCTGGGGAGGTTCAGACATGCCTGAACGGTCTCTATCGTCCGTTCAAGTGCTTTGCGAGGATCTCCGCCACCTTGGTCGGTTGTTCAGCATGGGGCATGTGGCCCGTTCCTTCGATCACATGCAGAAGATCGGGCGCGGTCGAGCGAAGTTTTTCGGGCATTGGCACGACAAGGTCACAATCACCCCAGACCAAGATGGCACGCCGTCCGCGTAGAAAGGCGAGATCACGATCAGGATCGGACGCCGGTGCCGAAAGCAACGCGGCCGCGATGGCTCCGATAGCGTGATGCGCATCGTCATCGCGGAATTGTGTGATGGCGTCGTTCACCATGGTACGGCCGACCATGGCCGGGTTGGAGAACAACATTTCAATGACCGGTCGCATGTCCTTCTTGCGGCGGGCCGCAACGAACCCCTCGACGTAATCCCGGTTCACAGTGGCACCCAAAGCTGGCGGTGCGATCATTGTGAGAGATGCGCAAAGTTCAGGTCGAGCGACGACCATCGCGGCTACGATGTTGGTGCCGAAGCTGTGTGCGACGAGATGTACCGATTTCAAATTGAGCGCATCAACGAACTCCAGAACTATCCGGGCGATATCTTTCGCCGTCCCGTTACCCACGGCCTTATCCGAGCCGCCATGCCCCGGCAGGTCGATGGCGATTGCACGGATAGTTTCTGGTAATTCCGCCTGTAACAAGCCCCAGTTCGTGTGATCGCCGCCGAAGCCGTGCACGAAAAGCACGACTGTAGCGGCATTTTCGTCGCCGGTTTCAAGATATTGTATGACGCCCGATCGCAGGGCGACCGATTTCAAGCTAAGATCGGCGCTGTCATCAGCGGCGTCTTTCGGCGGCACGGCATATTCGGCGATCAATGCGTCGACCTCGGCGTCAGTCGGCTTGGAGTCGGCTATGACGGCGATCAAATCTCCCACGTTGACCAGTGTGCCTTCAACCACGAGAAGCCGCGCAACATCGCCTGTGAAGGGCGACTCGAACTCGTTGGCGATCTTCGACGTCTCAATATCGCAAATGGGCGCGCCTTCCTCAATCCTGTCACCCTCGGCCACGTGCCAGGCTGAAATCGTGCCCTCGTGCATCGCCAGACCCCATTTTGGCATCAGGACAGCGCGAATATTGTTTGTCTTCACTATAGCCTCCCAGCAATTGCTATCTTAGCGTGGACAGTCCGCCATCTACGGCGATGACTTGTCCAGTCAGGTATGTCGATTTCGGAGACCCAAGCAGCAACATCAATGGGATGACCTCGGCCGGATGGCCTTGGCGTTTCATTGGCACTTCCTGCACGGCATGATTTATCGCGGCGGTTCTGTCTCCCGCATGTTCCCAGATCGGGTCGTTGAACGGCGTGTCGATCCATCCCGGAGCCACCGCGTTTACTCGGATTCCGTCCGCCGCGAGTTCCGCCGCCAGGCTTCGCGCAAGGCCCGTAATCCCGGCTTTTGACGCGGCATATGCGGCTTCGCCGCTGGCGCCCACGATCGCCGATGTCGATGCCGTGAACACGATCGCGCCCTGCGAAGCGCGCAAATGTGGAATAGAAGCGCGAGCCACTAGAAACGCGCCCCGCAGGTTCACCGACAAAGTCTGGTCGAACAATTCGACAGGAAAGTTGGCTGTGTCGCCAGCGCGAAGGATACCCGCGTTTGAAAAGATCACGTCAATCCGTCCGTGGCGGCTGACTAATTCGGCAATTGCTCGCTCGACCTGCTCAGGGTCGGCTACGTTGATCGGGGGCCTCTGGGCGATGTCCAGAACTTCGACCGTAGCGCCTTCGCAGCGCAGTGCGGTGACAAGTTCCGCCCCGATCCCACTCACGCCTCCGGTCACGACAGCCACGCGGCCTTGGTATCCCATGTCCATGCCTAGTTTATCCCAGTGCGGCGAGCGCTGCCGCTGCATAACTTGCGTCCTGTACGGCCTCGCCACCGCTTACGCCGATGGCACCGACGACCTCGCCGCCCAATTCTATCGGCAGGCCACCCGGCATAACGTTGTATCTGCCGCCAAAGGGCATATTCATGCCCCAGTTGGGTTGGCCGGGCTGCGTGCTTTCGAACCAGTCTGCCGTCGGCGCAAGCGTTGCTGCGGCGGTTTCGGCTTTTGACAGCGCCAATGGAACAGCGCAAGTTGCAGCGCCATCCATCCGGTCGGCCACAATGATGTGGCCGCCCCGATCTACACACACGACTGCGATACCGACGCCGTCGCCAGCGGCGGCGGCTTGTGCGGCGGCCACCATCCGATGCGCGGCGGCGCTGCGGAGCTCGTTAACCTGCCGGGTATTCATCATTTTCATCTCCACAATCAAAGGCGCTTAGCCATCAGAAAAGTTTGCTGACTTCGGTCACAATTCGCGACGTCGTCGGCAGGACATAGCGCTCCATTTCCGGGGCAAAAGGAATCGGCGTGTCCAGCGCACAGACCCGAGTTACCGGGCCGCTAAGTTCATCAAACGCTCTTTCGTTGATGGTCGCGGCGATCTCGGCGCCAAAACCGCTGGTCTTGTGTGCCTGATGCACGACCATTGCCCGATTTGTCCGCCAGACGCTATCCAGCACCGTTTTCTGGTCCCACGGCGAGAGCGACAGAAGGTCGATGACTTCGCAATCGATCGACCTTTTTGCAAGGATTTCGGCAGCGGCCATAACCTCGGGCAAGGTATTACCCCAGGTGACGATGGTGATATCCTCGCCCTGACGCTTGACGTCGGAATATCCAATGCTGCGCCGCGTGTAGGTCTCTGGTATGTCGCCGGCCGTTTCGTAAAGCGAAAGGGGCTCTAGCACGAGAACCGGGTTGTCATCCAGAATGGCATCGCGAAGCACCTGCCGGATATCTGCAGGCGTGGATGCCGACATAACTTTGAGCCCTGGGATATGCGTGAACCACGATTCAAGCGACTGGGAATGTTGCGCAGCGGCATTCAAATAACCGCCAACTCCGCACCTTATTGTAATTGGAACCTTGGCCTTGCCACCGAACATATAACGCATCTTGGCCGCTTGATTGACAACTTGGTCCATCGCGATGGCAATGAAATCCATGTGCATGATTTCCGCAACCGGGCGCATCCCGGACATTGCAGCGCCGACCGAGAAGCCAACGATTGCGCTCTCCGATATGGGTGTATCGCGAACCCGGGCCGCGCCGAAGCGGTCGCGCAGTCCCTGCGTCGCGCCGTAAGCGCCACCATAACCCACGTCTTCCCCAAGGCAGAAGACCGATGAGTCTTCTTCCATGGCCTCTGCCAGCGCAAGTGCCACCGCCTTTGAATATGCTAGTCTCATTGCCATCCCTCGACTTTCAAGTCGGTATAAACATCGTCCAGAGCCTGTTCAGGCGTTACTTTGGGCGAATTTCGCGCAAATTCGACGGCTGCATTGACACGCTCAGTCACTTCTCTGCGGATCTTGGCGAAGTCGCTGTCACCCCCAAGCCCGAGTTCAACAATGCGCCTTTCAGCGGCACCGAGCGGGTCTTTCTTCTTCCATTCCTCGACTTCGTCCTGCGTCCGGTAAGGCTGGGGATCGCCCTCGAAATGCCCGCGCCAGCGATAGGTGACACATTCCAGAAGGGTCGGTCCCTCGCCGCGCCGCGCGCGCGCCACCGCTTCGCGCGCAGCCTCGTGGACGGCGACGACATCGTTGCCGTCCACCGTCACCCCCGGCATTCCGTAAGCTGCGGCACGCATCGCAATTCGTTCAATCTTTTGATGGTCAGAGACACGAATGAAGTCAGCGAAACCGTTGTTTTCAACGGCAAAGACGACCGGAAGGTTCCATACCGCGGCGAGGTTCATGGTTTCATGGAACGGACCGATATCCGTCGCGCCGTCGCCAAGGAAGGCCACTGAAACCCGCCCGTCACCGCGGATCGATGACGCAAGCGCAGCTCCAGCTGCAATCGGCACGCCACCTCCGACTATCCCGTTCGCGCCAAATATCCCGATATCAAGATCGGCGACATGCATCGAGCCGCCTTTGCCTTTGCAAGTACCCGCCGCTCGTCCGTAAAGCTCGGCAAAAAAACCGTTAAGATCGCACCCCTTGGCGATGACGTGCCCATGGCCCCGATGGGTCGACGTGATCACGTCGGATGTCTCGAGCGCGTGGCAGACGCCGACACCGGTTGCCTCCTCGCCAATGTAGGAATGGATGAACCCTGGCATTTCAGCACCTTCAAACAGGCGCAGCAATGTCTCTTCCGCAACGCGGATCAGGACCATCTGGCGGTACATTTCCATCAGGTCGCCTTCGTTACTAGCCGGCATTTTTGCCCCCCGCGATTTTGAGTGTCAGGTTGCGATAAACGTCGACCGCCTGATTCAACTGTAAAATGGACACCGACTCGTCCACAATATGTGCTTGGCTTTCGTCGCCCGGCCCCAGCCCGATGGTAGGAATTCCCCGCACGCCTGCACTTTCAGAGCCGTTCGTGCAAAATGCATACGTTCCGAACCTGACCTCAAGGCCAGCGGAACGCAAGCTTTCGGCGGCGGCTTGCGCCAGTTCCGTAGCGGGGCCAGTGTTCCACGCCGCAAGAAATCGTTCCCATCGCACAGTCTGGCCGGTGTAGGTCGTGATTGGATCGTTGGAGGCACGGACGCGGAAGGCAACGGGATCTATTGCGTCAAGCACCATTTGGATTTCCTGCAAGACACTGGCTTTGTCGTCGTTCGTTCCGATGCGCCGGTCGAACCTTATGGATACACCTATCGGAAGCGCGGATATCAATGGATACGGGTCACTCTTGATATCAGTGGGCACCAGGATCATGCCGCCCAGTTGGCTATCTGGTTTCAGTTGCATTGCCGCCAGCGCCTCAACGGCCTTGGCGGCAAGTCCGATCGCATTGCGCCCGCGCTCGGGGTGCGCCGCATGAGCGGGCACGCCGATTACATCCACGATAACCTCGACTCTGCCCCTTTGTCCTGTCTTTATCGACAAAGATGAGGGTTCACAGATTACCGTCATTTCGGGCCTGACGCGATCAAGAACCTCGCCAAGTGCGCCGCCTTCGGCGGTCTCCTCCAGAACGGTGGCGCTGACCGCGACCTTCCGTTCCAGCGGACCGGTGCGCGCCGCTGCGGCCACCCCGCACAACGATGCGGCAAGTGCACCCTTCATGTCGGTCGTCCCGCGGCCGAACAGCCTGCCATCCCGAACCTCGCCGCCGACCGGATTGACCGACCAATCGCCGGTTATGGCGACCACATCCATGTGGCTATCGAACAAAAGCGCGGTGGTCGGAGTATTTGGTCCGACGAAACCGACGACACTTCCCAACCGATCGCGCGCGATGTCGTAAAATCCAAGCTGCTTCATCCGCTTTTCGACAAAATCAGCGATCTTGCTCTCGTCGCCTGATTGCGCGGCGATCGAGATGAATTCGCGGGTAAGTTCCACAACCAACGAGTTTTCGTCGGTACTATCTGCGGCACAGAGGTTGGCAAGTTCGTCCATAGTCTCAGACATCCTCTCGGAATTGCAAGAGTTTCTGGCGGTTGATGGTCAACCCCAGCCCCGGGCCTTCAGGTGGGCGCTGGCCACCGCGGAAATAGGGAAATGCGTCATCAACGACATCATCCGTGTAGTAGTAGCCACCCACGGCCCTTGCGATCCGGCCTGCCGGCGCAGTGACCGAGTTAACGCACGCCAACGTGACAGGGGGCGACGCAATGGCAAAGTGCATGTTCGCTGCCGTGCCAATAGCGGATTCGATTGACCCGTTGACATCGCAGGACAGTCCCGCAGCGCCTGCGATGGCCGCGACCCGTCGCGCGCGCGCAATGCCGCCCGCCTTGGCCAGATAGATCGAGATCGCGTCGGACGCGTTCTTGCGAATAACGTCAAGAGCGTCGAATTCGTCCCAGCAGCTTTCGTCGGCGATAATGTCGATGGCGGTCATACTGCGAAGCTGGGCCAACTGGTCGATGTCGCGAACGGGCTGTTCGACCATGTCGAGTTGGCCCAGCATCCGGTCCAATATGCGCGCAGCGCGTTTGGCAGTGCCGTAGCCCTGATTGGCGTCCAGCCGCAGGAAAATGTCAGGGCCAACTGCCCGGCGGATGCCCGCAACCGTAGCGATGTCGCGTTCGGCGTCCCGGCCACCCTTTATCTGGAAGGCGCCGATGCCGTCTGCAACCGCCAAGCCCGCCTCTTCGACGGCCTCGTCAGCGGGCATGATGCCGATCATGTGGGCGATGGGGGCATAGTCCCGAACCTGACCACCGAGCAACTTGTAGACCGGCTGACCGACGGACTTGCCCCATATGTCGTGCAGTGCGATATCAACTGCGCATCGCGCATAGCTGTTCCCGCGAAGCACCCTGTCCATGTGCATGTGAGCGAGCTCGATCTGCGTCGGGTCCAACCCGATAAGTGCAGGCTCAATGGTCGATTTGATGATTTCGATCACAGTTGCTTGCGTTTCGCCGCCGTGCTTGCCGTTGTCGCCGCCCCAATCAGGCAGCGGGGTCGCCTCTCCGATGCCGACCAACCCACCGTCAGTTCTAACCTCAACGAAAACGAACCCTCCCAGTGGTACCTGAAGACTTGCCCAAGAAAAATCGCGCCGCGTCGGCAAGCGAAAGGCAAAGGCTTCTATAGATGTGATCTTCATCTCAATGGGGCCTTCTATGGCTGTGTCATTGCAGACGAAGATAGGGGAAGCCGAATTTCCAACGATAGAACCAGAGCATCAATCCGTTGGATATTTGGCTCAGTACACGCAGGGCGCCTGCTGTGAAGAACAGCGCAATTGTCCAACGCGATGATCAAACGGTTCAATTGTGCCGCGCTCGCCCGCTATAGTGTTGCCGCCAAAGAGTAGGTGTGGTCAATCGGGCGCGTGTGCCCTTAAGAAAGATTAGGACCTTGGCGATGACTGCGATAAACCGCAATGAATACAGGGCCCGCCAGGTTGCCTTTGCGGATGCCTTACGCAAGGCGGGATTGCGCGGAGCAGTGGTGTTTTCGCGGGGGGGGGCCACGCTCGACCGGTTTGCCGACGTCTTCTATCTGTCGAACTTCTATCAGGTTTACAGCTATCTTCCGGAAACTCCTGGCCTGTTTTCTGGGCGCGCGCATTGCGCGCTGGTGATCACCGCCGCCGGCGAGTCGACTCTGTGCCTTTCTGTGGCTGAGTGTGAGCCGAAAGATTTGGTTGCTAACGACATCCGCCATTCCAGCGATTTTGCCGGCACGGTTTCGGGGGCCCTGCGTGACGCGGACCTCGGGAACGGCGCGGTCGGGCTAGTTGGCAGTGACGTGCTGCCACTCTTTCTGGACCGCAAGATTCGTCTGAATCTGCCCGACATCGACTGGCGGGACTGCGACGAATTGATTCACGCGATCCGCAGGATCAAAAGCCCTGCCGAGCAGGTGCTTGTTCGCCGCGCGGCACGCGTTCACGCGGAAGCACTGTACAAGATCGCGCCGAGCCTGCGGCAGGGCATGACGGAGGCTGATCTTTTTGCGCCCTTCTTCGCCGAAATGACGCGTGCCGGAGCCGGGGTCTATTTCGCGGCCATGTCATCGGGCCCCAAGATCAGTAAATGGTGCAGCAAGGGCTTGCCGGGGTTTTCGACCCGCCGGATCGAAGCGGGTGATATGGTGCGATTTGATACTGGCATCGTGATGGATGGCTATCTGTCCGACTTTGGCCACACGACGGTGTGCGGACCAGCCAACCCCGATCAGCGCCGACTGATTGATACGGTGCAGGAGGCAGTCGATATCACACTTACCGCCATCCGTCCGGGAAGGACCGTTGCCGAAGTCGTCGCGGCTGGCGAAAGCGGGTTGGCGGACTTGGGAGTGACGCAGATGGACAATGGGCCCGGCACGATCCATTCCAGCTTTCCGGTTCATTGGGGCCACGGTCTCGGCATGGGGTGGGAACGTCCCATCATGGCTGCTTCCGAAACGACTGTCATCGTGCCGGGCATGTATCTGGCGATCGAGCGGACGCTGACAATGACCGGCACTGGTACAGCGGCCGCCGAGCAGACACTGTTGGTGACAGACACAGGCGCCGATGTGATCAGCGCGGGGCCCCTTGGAAGATGGAGGTGACATGACCAAAAGGTATGGGGGGATCGATCTTTCCGGCCAGCGAATTCTGGTCACTGGCGCTGCGCAAGGCATCGGACACGGCCTGGCGCAGACTTTCGCCGACTGGGGGGCGGATGTCGCGCTGGCCGATCTTGACCAAGTCAAAGTTGATGCGGCCAGCCACACCGCTGCCGTGCACGCGCAGGGCCGAATCCTTGGTCTGGAGATGAACGTGACCGACGAATCTTCGGTTGCCGCGGCCTTCGACCGGGTATGCCTTGAATGGGACTGTATCGATCTTTTGGTCAATTCCGCCGGGGTTCTTAGCGTGGCCAACGTCGCCGAGATGCCGCTGAGTGAATGGAGCAGGATCATGAACGTGAACGCGACCGGGGTGTTTCTGGCTTCTCGCGCGATGGTCCAACGGTTGCAGGCGGCCCGACGTCCGGGTTCCATCGTCTCGCTTGCCTCGATAGCGGGCAAACGCGGTGACCCGGGGCTTGCGCATTACTCAGCTTCGAAATTCGCAGTCGTCGGCTTCACCCAAGCACTCGCGCGCGAGGTCGGCCTTCACGACATCACGGTGAACGCAATTTGCCCGGGCGTGGTCAAGACAGGAATGATCGAAACGCTTGAAAAGAGCACGGAAATGTCAAGTGACGCGTGGGTCTCGAAGCAAGCAATCAACCGGCCGCAAACGCCGGCCGACATCGCCTTCGCTGCGGCCTTTCTTCACCTGTCCCGCGCCATAACCGGGCAATCCATCAATGTGGACGGAGGCAGTGTGTTCAACTGATCGGGGCTTGCGGTTGGCTGTGGGCAGACCGCGCCGACCCCGATCCGAAACGCTGGCGGTATTCCGACGGAAGCTCTTGGAATTCGGCCTTGAAGGACCGCGTCAGATGCGAGGTGTCTGCAAATCCGCACTCGACCGCGACATTGGTAATGGTCCAGCCCGTATGGGTCAGATACCATTTCGCGCGGTCTAGCCGCATTCGCCTGTTGAAGTGGGACGGCGACATGCCGAGCTGCTTGCGAAACGCCCGTTCAAGCTGACGCGGCTGTGTGCCAATGGCCTTGGCGATCACCGTGATTGGTATCGGCGTGCCGATATTCATCTCCATCAGGAATACCGCTATCCTGACACGCTCGTCGTGAACCTCAAAGAAACCCTTGACGTAGGAAATCTGCGGGTGGCTCGCAATCCGCAGCTCCTCGACCAGCATATGCGGCAGGAACTTCCGCGCCCTGACCTTGCCAAAATACCGCTCGATCACATGGCCGGCGGCATCGATGGATGCCGTCCCCCCGGCACAGGTCAGGCAATTGCGATCCTCGACGAATATCTGGTTCACGACCGTTCTGATATTGGGAAACTTCTCCTGAAATTCCTGGATGTGGTAGCCATGGACACAGCAGACGTGCCCGTCGAGAACCCCGGCCTTGGCCAGAGCGAACACGCCGGTACAGAGACCGACAATCAACCGCTTGCCCATCGCTGCGGATCGAATGAAGTTCAACAGGTCCGGATGGTAATAGTCTTCGTCGCGCAAAATGCCGCCGACGACCACGATACAGTCGAACTTGACCGGATTGTGAAACGTGGACGTATGCGCAATCTCTACGCCGCAACTCGACTTGACGGGGTGCTTGTCCTTGCCGACTAGCGTCCAGATGACATGTTTTGGCCGACTGCGGTCGCCCACGTCGCTTGCGAGCCTTAGTGCGTCGATGAAACCCGCAAAAGCGACCAACGTGAAGCCGGGCAGCAACGTGAACGCGACCCGAAGCTGCGGAACCTCTTTCCTGGCGTCATCGAGAACGCCTGGCAGCAGTTCCATGAACCCCGGCCGGTAGTCTTCGTCGCCAGTGAATTTCCGGAACTCGGAAACCTGAGTGCCACTTCTGTCGGTCCGTGTCGAACGCATGATGTCGGGTCAACTCCACCGCTTATGCTATCCATCCAACTTGTAGACCCAACATTCCGCAATTGCATCCGGGTTTTCCGCAAATTTTGGCGCCGATTGGGCCTCCGTGCGGACCTCAACGATACCCCAATCACAAGAGCAAGAAGGTAACCTGATGAAGATCCTGGACCCGCTCAAGCTTGCTCGAGCGCTGGAACGGGGGCCGCTGATCGATCAGTAGGAGGCGGTCTTTTGCGGAGGCTGCGTTCAATCACTGCGCGCCGCACGATGGATCGATGAACCCCGCGAAGCGGCGGCGGCGGCGATGCGGCGACCGGCTGGTTGCTGGGGCGCAGCGCCACAACGATCGGGCGGGAACTGCAGCGGGGCCGACCGCAGGGCAATCGCGTTTGGCCTACGTGTCTGCTAACCGTCTGAGAAGGCTGAGAAGAAACGCATCGCTCCAACCCGCCCACTTCAATTTTATGGAGAAGGAACCCTTGGAATTGTCCCTGCGGGCGAGGTTGAGGACACGGCGGCGCAGAATGGCGATGTCGGCGGGGCCGTTATCCTTGCGGTTGCGGGCGGCATCTTCGCGGAACGAGACGTAAAGCTGCTGGTGCATGGCGTTCTCGATCCCCCAAGGGGCGCGGACCGTGGCCATGAAGACCTCGGGAGCATGCGTCCATGCCCTTGAGCGCGATCAGGCCAAGCACCTCGATCGCCGCCTCCAGTTCGCCACCGTGGTCGGCAGCCACCGAGGCCAGCGTCAGACGCAACTGCGCGGCATAGGCCGAGACCATCATCCGGGTCCGCGCGCTATGCCCCTTGTCGCGTGCACCGCGCAGCGCCTTGCCGTCGATGGCGATCACATCACCGTCGCCGAGCCAGGCTGCGATCCCGATCAGCACCCGCCCGAAGACGGCATCCAGCGCCTTCGGATCGATCATCCGGAACACCGTCGAGAAGGTGTCATGCGACGGTATCGCATGCTTGAGTTTCAAAAAGCCTCTGAAAACTTGCTCTTTTGCTCTGCCAAAGTCCGCCATCTCAGCGCAACTAGTCGCCCCGCAGAACACCGCGACGAAGGCCACCACAAGCAGTTCGCAAAGGCCGTGACGCGCATTGTCTGCCCGGGGATCGGGGACGTTGTCGAAGGCGGCGAGAAAGGTGTTCATGCGGGGAACGAACTCCGGAAGGGCGTTTCATGCCCAAGAATCCATCCTCCCCAAAATCGCAAGGCCCCTCAGATGAGGTCAGATTCCAAACGCGATTCCCCTAGGGCCGACCGACGGAGAGCGCACCCAGCCGTACTGTGCGCAATGTCTCGGCGAGCGACAGGTTACGCCGTTCAAGTTGCCGGGCCGCCCCGCCATCTTTGCCGCAGCGCATTCGTGGAATTTGCGGAGCCGCAATGAGTTGACCGGTTGATCGTTTGACGAGCGTGCGATCAACGAAACGTCGCATTCATTCTATTTTGCCCGCCGCAAATCGCGTATCCAAGGTTCATATCAACCAAAATCGGAGCATCCCAATGTCCATTGTCAACCCAGCAGTTGGCCGTCACGTTGTTCGAGTCGAATGGGAGAAGGTGATCGACATTCCGAATGGCAATGGCCGGCAGCTTGGACAGACCTATTATCGCGGCCTGTTTTTCCATGAGGGCGAAGTTGCTCAAGCTTGGGCGATGGAAACCTTTGAGCGTTCGCCACAGGGCGGCACTCAAAAAGGGCTGACGATCAACACCTATGCTGACGGATCAAGCACGGTCATGTCATTCTGGGGCAACAAGACGGCACTGGGCGAAGAGGCGCGCAACGGATTCGACGGCGCTTGGGAATTTGTCAACGGAACGGGCAGGTTCGAGGGAGTATCGGGAAGCGGCGAATACGAAGGCGAAGCCTATGATGGGATCGCCTATTCGAATGTCGTCGGAAACTCGCGGTAGGCGGGATGTCGAGTCTTCGGCTCTCGGCAGCCGAAGACCGCACAATTATTTGTTGTGGATAAAGACCCCTGCGCCGGTAAGGATGGCAATTCCGACTTCATGGCCGACGCGAATGCTTTCATCGTTTGTCATTATCGCGTGCACGTCAAACCCGGGGGCGATTGACACTGCAAGGCGCGTCGTCCTGCCGGTGAACACCACGCTTGTGACCGTTCCTTCAAAAATTCCTTCGCCACGTTCTACCACGGCAATATCCTCGGGACGTAGCGAAACTGCGCCCGCATCTCCAGGGCCAAAGTCGCGCGCGCAAAAATATCGAAACTGTCCGCCTGCCTCGTTGGGAAACCGGACGTCGACCCTGCCGTCGCCCACAGCTACCACTTCGCAACCAGCCAGAGATGTTTCGCCAATGAACTCGGCTACAAATCGCGTCTGCGGCCGTAAATAGATGTCTTTCGGTGTGCCGACTTGTTCGATTCGCCCAGCTTGCATAACTACAATGCGATCGCTCATTACGAGCGATTCCTCTTGGTCGTGTGTCACAAGAATGAAAGTGGTTCCCAATCTTTGTTGAATTTCGCGCAACTCCAACTGCATTTTCTTTCGCAATTGCAGATCCAGCGCAGCAAGCGGCTCGTCAAGCAAGAGAATCTTCGGTTGATTGACGACCGCCCGGACAAGCGCGACTCGCTGACTCATCCCACCAGACAATTCATCAATCTTGTTTGCGCGGCGCGACGACAGTCCGACCATTTCCAGAGCCGCATCAACTTTGTTGACAATTACCTTTTCGTCCAGACCCGCCGCGCGCAACCCGTAAGCTACATTCTCGAACACGCTCAGATGAGGGAACAGTGCATAACTTTGGAACACCATGTTGAATGGGCGCCTTTCCGGTCGAAGCCGCGTAAGGTCCACGCCTTCGCTGGACAGCCGCCCAGTGCTCGGCGCCTCAAGCCCCGAGATCATGCGCAGCAATGTCGTCTTGCCGCAGCCCGAAGGACCCAGCAAGGTCACGAACTCACCACTTCGGATGCTCAGGTCGATGGGATGCACGGCGACATAGTTGCCGAATTTCTTCGACAGATTCTCTATTTCAAGAATAGAAGCAGAATGGTCGTCCATTTGCGTTCCCGGGAGGGCTGCGGTTCTGCGAGAACCGACAATCTGTTTCATCGTTCGGTCGCGCGTGCGAATCTGGCCAGTGCGGCAATGGCAATATCAAGCTGTGGGGCTGCATCCTCAATCTGATACAACTTGGCATGCCCGACGGGCACTTCGAAGCGCCCATGCGCCAGCGTGTCGCCGATATTGAGAAGTGCTGCCACGTCCACGCCGCGCGCCTGACCGACAGCGAAGGCTGGTGCCGCTTCGTTGTTTACCACCAGACATCCTTCGTCGCGGAAAGCCTCCAGCCTAGGACGTGCCTGCCGAAAATGCGCCATAATCGTCCATGCCGGCCCCGACTTGACCGGCCTCGAGTGGCCATTTGCTTCTGTCAGCAGCGCATTCGTCAGTCTTTGTGAGGGATGGGCATATCGGCTGGGCGGCAGGTAGTGGAACGAAACGCATTCGTCTCGAAGAGCTTTGGTCGGGATAAAGAGATCATCAACCTCGATCTCATCGGAAATTGCACCGGCCCCGCCAAGAAAGATGACGTGCCGGACCCCAAGCGCGATCATCTCGTCAAGTCCGCCCGACGCATAGGACCCCTTCGCCGAGGTCGCGAGAACCATCTCGATACCGTCATGTTCGAACAGCGCGAAGGGATGATCGGCCAGAGTAAAATTGTCAGGTACTGTGCCGTGCCTTTCGCAGATTATCTTCATATGCGCCGGAATAACCGACTGGATGGCAAACCGGGGCAGCACGGGTCGGGGTCGCCCGTCGATCCGTTCGCAATATTCAAACCAGTGTGCGGGCTCGAATATCGAGGGCGCGGCGGTGGTGTCCCACAACACCGGAACATCATAGTGCTGGTCGCTCATGCCTGTGCCTCTACTTTGGTTCTGTTGCCGTTCAGGCCCTTCCACCGCATAAGTGCTGCCGCCAGCCCGATCAGGCCAAGCGATCCCAGAAGCATCATGATGGCCACCGCATTCAGCGCGGGTGTCAATCCGGTTCGCATCTGAGACGCGATCCACACGGGAATAGTGGCCTCCCGTCCGATGGTGAAATTCGTCACCAGAAGCTCGTCAAGAGAAATCGCAGCTGCCAGGATTCCTGCCCCAAGTATCGCGGGCAGCAGAATCGGCAGCGTCACAGTGCGAAATGCCCGCAACGGAGTGGAACCAAGATCGTAGGCGGCTTCCTCGATACTCTCGTCAAGCATTTCCATGCGGGTACGGATAATCTGGACGATGAAGGGGATCACCAGCATGACATGCGCTGCGGCCGCTGTCGCTTGCCCAAGCCGGATGTTGAGCATGATGAAAGTGGCCAACAAAGCAACGCCAATGACGACACCGGGCACCGCCATCGGCGCGAAAACCAGAATATTGACCGGCCGTTTGAGCATGAAATTCCGCCGCGCAAGCACGATGGCGGCCGGAATGCCCAGCAGCAACGAGCCGAACATGCAGATCGAGCCAATCTTCAGGCTCGTGGCCAGCACCCTATGAAACTGTGGGTCGTGAATCACATCGGCATACCAATGGGTCGTGAAGCCGTTGAAGGGCAGACCTGGATTGGGCGTGTCGTTGAAAGAGAACACAAGGACCGTCAGCAGAGGGGAGAAAATGAAGACAAGCGATGCCAGTGTGACGACCTCGGTGAGCGGAAAATTCGAGACGTTCCAGTGCTGGCCAGCGGTCACGATCGGGCGCCAGAGTTTCAGCCTGCTCATCCTTGCAATCAGCCTTTCGACCACATAACAGGCCCCCAGAACCAGACTGAATCCGCCAATCATGGCTATGGAAAGCGTCGCGCCGA
>Ga0105046_10007288_pt1 | contig 17429 bp, 14 predicted proteins | sample MAT03_FD_78385 | JGI IMG/M metagenome (GOLD analysis project Ga0105046, IMG submission 78385) | Freshwater microbial communities from Lake Fryxell liftoff mats and glacier meltwater in Antarctica - MAT-03 (megahit assembly) | ecosystem: Environmental > Aquatic > Freshwater > Ice > Liftoff...
AAAATGACGCAAATGAGCAATAAAAAAATATTTTAAAGGAGCTATTCATGGATCAAAATAGTCCATTATTATCCAAGCCAGATTATTTAGTTTGTACATGTATGGGGGTAATGTATTCTGACATTTGTTCATCGATTAAAAACGGATGTAGGACGTATCAAGCAATTTCTGATGAGCTTTTAGTGGGAACGGGTTGCAGCAGTTGTGTTGAAGAAGTAAAAGAAATTTTAAAAAATGAAATAACTGCTTTAAAAATTGAGTAAAGAAAAGAAAGTTATTTTAAACAAAAGAGTATAAGGTTTGCAAGAACTTTAATAAAAGAGTTGAAATCTTTGAGAAAAACAATATCATATTATTCATTGGTGAGATTCCCGAGTGGCCAAAGGGGACGGACTGTAAATCCGTTGGTTTATACCTTCGAAGGTTCGAATCCTTCTCTCACCACCAAATTAAAAGCGGGAATAGCTCAATTGGTAGAGCGACAGCCTTCCAAGCTGTAGGTCGCGGGTTCGAGCCCCGTTTCCCGCTCCAAAAATGGGCAAAAAGTAATTGTTTTGCTGGCGTAGCTCAGTTGGTAGAGCAGCTGATTTGTAATCAGCAGGTCGCTGGTTCAAGTCCAGTCGCCAGCTCCAGAAATAAAGAGTAAAATAAATTAGATTAAAACAATTTGTGTTTTTCTTGTTTTTTATTTATTCTAGAACATAACTCATGTGGTATCATGTGTTTTTTGGCCCACGTAGCTCAGTCGGTAGAGCACTTCCTTGGTAAGGGAGAGGTCATCGGTTCAAATCCGATCGCGGGCTCCATGAGAAGGATTAATTTACTGTAATCAGTTGAATGTAATTGGTAAAAATTATGGCAAAAAATAGAGTAACGACCCATTTATCATGTGAAACCTGTAAAGAGCGTAATTATACGCAAGTTGCAGGCAAAAGAACTGTGGGATCGTTAAAGTTAAGTAAATATTGTTTTCGTTGTCGGAAGCATAATCCTCACAAGGAAACAAAATAAGTTTCTGGAGGCCAGTAGCTCGAATTGGTAGAGCGGCAGACTCCAAATCTGCGGGTTGGGGGTTCGAATCCCTCCTGGCCTGCCAAGAAAGTTGTGATAATAAAAATAAGGTTGCGGTGCTTTTTGGTGTGTAATGAAAAATGTTAGTCACTTTTTAAGTGAAGTTAAAGTTGAACTCTCTAAAATAATTTGGCCAAAGTTCGATGAACTTGTAGGCTCGATTATTATTGTGCTGTTACTCGTTACAGCATTTTCGATCTATCTAGGCATTATAGATTTCATATTTTATAGGCTTGCTCAACAAATTTTCTGATAATTACAGCTTAAAGCAAAAAGATGCTATGAACGGATAAACAATGAAACGTTGGTATGTTGCTCAAATATATGCTGGGTATGAAGAAGCTATAAAGTCAGATTTGCTACGTCGCGTTTCTGACGAAGGCCTTGCTGAATATTTTGGTGAGGTTTTGATACCAACCGCTAAATTAAAGCAAATGTTTGAAGTTGTTGATGCCTCAAAAGGAGAGCATCAATTATTTCCTGGGTATTTGCTTGTAGAAATGGAACCCATACAAGAAGCTATTCGGTTGGTTACTACAACGCCACGCATTATTCGTTTCTTAGGTGGCTCAACGCCGGTGCCTCTCTCTCAAAAAGAGATTGATAGAATCATATCTCAAATGAAGGGTGAGGTTGCAGTTGCTCCTAAGAAGAGTGAATTTACTGTTGGTAGCGAAGTTGAAATTGATGAAGGCCCTTTTGCTGGGTTTGTTGGTATTGTTGATAAAATTGAAGAAGAGAATGAGAAGCTGGTTGTAATGGTAAGTATTTTTGGCAGAATGACGCCTGTAGAATTGGGATTTGATCAAGTAAAACGCTAAATGTCAGTAGGTTTATAATGGCAAAAGAAATTAAAGCAAAAATTAAAGTGTTGATAGCTGGGGGTGCGGCGACGCCAGCTCCGCCAGTAGGTTCGGCGCTTGGACCTCACGGTCTTAATATTATGGATTTCTGCAAAAAGTTTAATGCAGAAACAGCAAGTAAAAAAGGCCAAACGGTTCCTGTTGTTATTACCGTTTATAAAGATAAAACTTTTGATTTTATCATCAAGACTCCTCCAACATCAGAATTAATTAAGAAAAAAATTAATATCGCTAAAGGCGCATCAAAGCCTAGTGTTGAAGAAGCTGGAAAAATTTCTTGGAAAGATATTGAAGACATAGCCAACATTAAGATGCCCGATCTCAATTCTATGGATATAGAAGAGGCTAAAAAAATTGTGGCTGGAACTGCTCGTAGTATGGGAATAAAGGTTTTTTAATCGAAGTTGGGGCTAATTAATTATGGCATTGCATGGTAAAAAATATAGATCAGCCAAAGAAAAAATAACACCTGAAAAAAGTTATTCTTTAGCTGAAAGTTTGGCAAAAGTAAAAGAATTAGCTTTTGCTAAATTTGATGAGTCAATAGACATTCATGTCAATTTGGGCATAGATGCATCTAAGGGTGAGCAAGTCGTGCGTGGTTCAGTTATGCTGCCGCATGGAACTGGCAAAAAAGTTAGAGTAATAGTTTTTGCTAAAGGTGATTATGCAGAACAAGCAACTAAGTCAGGGGCAGACTTTGTTGGCACTGATGACTTAATTGAGAAAATTTCTGCTGGTTGGTTAGATTTCGATTTTGCCGTTGCAACACCAGATTTAATGGGCGCCGTTGGTAAACTTGCAAAATTATTAGGACCAAAAGGGTTGTTGCCAAATAAAAAAGTTGGCACAGTTACTTTTGATGTTGCTGATATTGTTCGGGATTTAAAAAAAGGCCGTGTTTTTTTCAAAAATGATAAAAACGGTATAGTTCATTTTTCTTTTGGCAAAGTTTCTTTTGACGTTGCTAAGTTGCAGGACAATTTGAATTCTTTTGTTAGAGCTTTAGTTGCATCTAAACCACCAACATCAAAAGGTAAATATATTCGTAAAGTTACTGTTGCTTCCACTATGGGTGTTGGGGTTCCTGTTGCAGCAGAAGATGTCGTCAGAGTTTGATTCCGATAGAAGGTATTATAATGAATCGTCAAGAAAAAGAACATGTTGTTGAGTCATTAAAAAATGACTTTGCCGTGAACCAAACTGCTTTTGTGGTTAATTATCAAGGTATGGGCGTTGCACAAGTTAGCTCGTTGCGCAAAGAACTTCGTGATAAAGGTGGCACTTTTAAAGTAGCAAAAGTTACTTTAATAAAACGAGCCATTCATGATCTTCCTTTTAGTGAGGGATTAGCTCCTTTCTTAAAAGATCAGGTGGGAATCGTTTTTGCTGATAAAGAGTCGCCTGCTGTTGCAAAAGTTTTATATAATTTTTCAAAGAAAAACCAAAAATTAAATGTTTTGGCTGGGCGTATGGATTCGACAATATTGAGTAAAGATACCGTTATTGTCTTGGCATCTTTGCCTTCAAGAGAAATTCTTTTGGCAAAAGTTTGTGGTGCATTAAATTCTCCAATCGTGGGCTTAGTAGGTACATTACATTCAATGTTGGTGAAGTTGCTTTTAGTAATTAAAGCAATTGAGCAAAAAAAATCTGAATCGTAATGAAAATCAAGGGACAGTCTACGTTTTTGAAGTAATATTAGTTAGTAGTTAGTTTGATTTTTTTATTTATTATCGGAGATCTCAATGGCAAAGTCATATGAGCAAATTATTGATCAAATTGGTGTTATGTCAGTTCTAGAATTAGCAGAACTTGTTAAGGCTCTAGAAGAAAAGTTTGGTGTTTCAGCTGCTATGCCTGTTGCTGCTGCTCCTGCTGCTGCTGCATCAGAAGCTCCTGCTCAAGCTGAAGTCAAGTCTGAATATAAGGTTACCTTGAAAGATGGCGGTCCTGAAAAAATTAAAACAATTAAGGCATTGCGTTCAGTTACAACCTTAGGTTTAACAGAAGCGAAAAAAGCTGTTGAAGAGGCGCCTACTGTAATTGCTGAAGCTGCATCAAAAGATGACGCTAAAAAAATGAAAGAAGCATTAGAAGCTGCTGGGGCAAAAGTCGAATTGTCATAGTTCTAGATTTTAAGGACAGAGTAATTTAGTCGGGTTGATCGATGGGTTTGAAAAAGCGATTTTTGATATAGGGAGGAACAGTTTAATGTCGAGCCTTCAACTGGGCACTAATATTATTCGTAAATCTTTTGGGAAAATTAAAGACATAGTTCAGGTTCCTGATCTCATCGAGATTCAATCTAAGTCTTTCAATGATTTCGTTCAATTAGATTACCTTCCTGCGGAGCGTCAACTAATTGGACTTGAGAAGGTTTTGAGGGATATTTTCCCTATAGATTATAATGACAAGATGTCACTAGAGTTTGTCAGTTATGAATTAGGTCAGTGGTCTTGTACGTGTGGGAAGTTTACCGGCATCATGAATAGATATTCATGGAGCTGTTCTGCATGTAAAAAATCTGACTGTTCGCGCTTAGGTGACAATCTGGAGTGTCCGTTTTGTAAAAAAAATACCGCACGGTATAAATCATGTGCTAATTGTTTAGCGCGTGTAACTATGCAATTGCCAATGACGTTGGATGAATGTCGATCGAGTGGTCAGACATTTTCTATGCCGCTAAAAATTAAAATACAATTGATAGCATGGGATGTTTCTCCTTCAGGTCAAAAATCAGTTCGCGATATTAAAGAACAAGATATTTTCTTTGCAGATCTTCCCGTGATGGTTGATTTGTTTGAAGAAGATGGTCGGTTCAAATTAGGTAATTTGGGTACTTTTTTAATTAATGGCGTAGATAGGGTTGTTGTTAGTCAATTACATCGATCTCCTGGCGTAGTCTTTTCTCAAAGTAAAAAAATTAAAGATGCTCGTGGACGTCCTTACTATTTAGCGCGTCTTATTCCTATGCGTGGATCATGGCTTGATTTTGAGTTTGATAGCAGTGATTTATTATATGTTCGTATGGATAAGAAAAAAAAGCTTCTCGTTACAACTTTTTTACAAGCTTTGGGTATACCTCGCAATCAAATTATTCCACTTTTTTATAATTTTGACCAAATATATACAGAAGAAGGTGAATTTTATAGAAAAGTTAATGATAGTCTGCTTGGCCAACGTTTAGAAAAAGGTATGCTTTCTGAAAAAGAAAACTTTCCTTTTGTTGGTAGTAGAATTACTAAAGAAATTTTAGCACAAATTAAAGTTGCTGGTATTAAACAGTTACATTTAAAAAAGGCTAATTTGCTTAATCGCGTCTTTGGTTCTGATGTAATTGATTCTGAAACAGGAGAAATTCTTGTTGAACAGGGTCAAATTATTACTGAAGATCTATTACAACTTTTCAAGAAATTTAAAACCCTTGAATTTGATGTTATTGCATCATCAGGGTATGTTTTCCAACCTACTATTGCAATGACCTTAACGCAAGATCGTTGTTATTCTCAAGATGAAGCACTAAAAGAGCTTCATTCAAAAATATCTCCTGGTGATAACTCCTCATTAAAAGAAGTTAAAGAGCGCTTTGAAAATATGCTCTTTAGTAGTCGTTTATACGATCTAACCAAAGTTGGTAGAATTCGTATGAATAGAAAATTGGGATTATCAGTTCCTGAAGATGTTGAAGTGCTTACCAAAGAAGATATTATCGCTACAGTGAAATATCTTGTTAATTTGCGTGAGCTTGGGGAAGGCGAACTTGATGATATTGATCATTTAGGGAATCGAAGAGTTCGTTTAGTTGGTGAATTATTAAATAATCAAGTGTATCTTGGGTTTGTTCGTATTGAGCGTATTGTTCGTGAGCGTTTCAGAATGCAAGAAGCTCATGGTGCATTAATGCCTCAAGATTTCTTAAATGTGAAGCCATTAAGTGCATCATTAAGAGAATTCTTTGGTACTGGTCAACTTTCTCAATTTATGGATCAAACAAATCCGCTTTCTGAGATTGCGCACAAAAGAAGATTGTCAGCCCTCGGGCCTGGCGGTGTTATGAAAGACCGTGCGACCTATGAAATTCGTGACGTACATACCTCTCACTATGGTCGTATTTGTCCCATTGAAACGCCTGAAGGTCAAACTGTTGGTTTGATTTCTTCACTTGCTACCTATGCAATGGTGAATGATTTAGGTTTTATCGAAACAGCTTATAGACCGGTTGAAAATGGCAAAATTAAAGATGAAGTTATTTTCCTTGATGCGTTTCAAGAATCTGATAAATTTATCGCACAATCTGATACTGCCGGTATAAACTCAACTATTACTGATGATAAAGTTCTTGCCCGACATGAAGGAAACTTCATGTATGTTGATACAGAAAAAATCGATTATATCGATCTTTCACCTAAGCAATTAGTATCTGTTTCAACGGCATTAATTCCATTCTTAGAGCATGATGACGCTAGCCGAGCATTGATGGGTTCAAACATGCAACGCCAAGCGGTTCCTCTCATTAGATGCCAGGCACCTATTGTTGGTACAGGTATGGAAAGTGAGATTTGTAAATCTTCTGGTGCAGTTATTGTTGCAAAACGAGCTGGCATTGTTGAATATGTAAGTTCCGAGAAGATTATTATTTGTGCTGATGAATCTGGCTTCAACAATGTTGAAGATTGGGTTGGTCAAAGCATTGATACCTATTATCTAAGAAAGTTTCAACGTTCAAGTTATAGCACTTGGATTCATCATACTCCTTATGTTAAACGTGGTGATCGCGTGGAAACAGGAGATATTCTGACACATGGTCCGGCTATTTTTAATGGCGAGCTTGCTTTAGGTTCTAACTTGCTTGTAGCGTTTATGCCATGGCATGGTTATAACTTTGAGGATGCGGTTGTTTTAAGTAAGCGACTTGTCGGAGAAGATGTATTATCTTCTGTTCATATCGATGAATATATTGTTGATGCTCGTGATACAAAGCTTGGGCCTGAAGAAATTACTCGTGATATTCCAAATGTGAGTGATGCTGCTTTAGCAAGTCTTGATGAAGATGGTATTGTGCGAATTGGAACGCGAGTAAGTGTGGGGGATATTCTGGTTGGAAAGGTTACCTTAAAAGGTGACATTCAGTTCTCTCCAGAGGAAAAGTTATTAAGAGCTATTTTTGGAGAAAAATCACGCGAAGTGAGAGATACTTCATTAAAAGTACCGCCTGGGATCGAAGGTACTGTTGTCGATGTGAAAGTATTCTCTCGTAGTGGTGTTCGTAAAGATAAGCGCTACAAAGATATCGTTGCAAAGCAAATTGAAAAGCTTGAATCAGAATATATTGTTCACCAAGAATTTCTTAATGCTATGATTTTTGATAAAGTAGTTAACCTTCTTGATGGTCAAGAAGCTTTAGCAAAAACATCAGCTAAATTTTTGAAGAGTGGTCTTTTTGATAAGTATGCTTTAAAAAATGTATCTCTCGCTGACTTGTTAGCTTTGAAAGCAGAAGATAAAAACGTTAATGAAATGATTAAACGTATTAAAGATGCTTTAGAAAACCAAATCAGAATTCTTGCTGGCCTTAAAGAAGAACGAATTAATAAGTTCAAAAAAGGTGATCCGTTGCCATCTGGTGTCATCAAAATGGTTAAAGTGTATATCGCAAGCAAACGTAGTGTTGCTGTTGGTGATAAAATTGCAGGTCGACACGGTAACAAAGGTGTTGTTTCAGTGATTTTACCCCGTGAAGACATGCCATATTTAGATGATGGTACATCTGTTGATATCGTTCTCAATCCTCTTGGTGTTCCTTCTCGTATGAACGTAGGGCAAATTTTAGAAACAGCTCTCGGATTTGCTGGTAAAGAGCTTGGCAAACGTTTAGAAAAAATAATGCTCGAGCAAAGTGATAAGTATGTTAAAGACTTCTTGATTGAAAACTTTGGATCTGAGCTTGTTGGCTCTTATGAAAAAGATTATGGCCAAGAAGGAATAAATGAGCTTGCACGAAGAACAGCAAAAACTGGTGTGTGTTTCAAAACTCCTGTCTTTGATGGTGCGAGTTATGAAAAGGACATTAAGCCATTGCTTGAAAGTTTAGACTTGCCTGGAAATGGTGCATTCAAGTTGAGAGATGGTCGCAGTGGTGATTATTTTGATCAGCCGGTTACCGTTGGCACAATTTATATGATGAAATTGAATCACATGGCGGATGACAAGTTACATGCTCGATCTGTTGGACCGTACTCCTTGGTTACTCAACAACCATTGGGTGGTAAAGCGCAATTTGGTGGTCAACGCTTTGGTGAAATGGAAGTTTGGGCTCTTGAAGCATACGGTGCAGCTTATACTCTTCAAGAATTGTTGACGTATAAATCAGATGACGTTAATGGGCGACCAAAAGTCTATGATGCAATCGTACGCGGTGAACCAATTCCTGAGCCAGGCTTGCCTGAATCATTTAACGTTTTAATAAAAGAACTTCAAAGCTTGGGACTGCAAGTTGAATTGTTCAAGAGCGGCAAGGAGGAAGTCAGTGAGTAATCAAATACTAGACCGTTTTAGAGAATATATTAGCGGTACGCAATTTAATGCAATGCGTTTAGGCTTGGCCTCTCCGCAAAAAATACGTTCACTTTCTTATGGTGAAGTAAAGAAAATTGAAACAATTAACTATAGAACTTTAAAACCTGAACGCGATGGATTGTTTTGCGCACGTATTTTTGGTCCTGTAAAGGATTGGGAATGTAATTGTGGAAAATATAAACGTATGAAACATCGTGGCGTCACGTGTGAAAAATGTGGGGTTGAAGTAATTCAATCCCGTGTTCGCCGTGAGCGAATGGGTCATATTGAGCTTGTTGCTCCAGTATGTCACATTTGGTATCTTAAGGGTATTCCAAGTTATCTTGGTTTAATCATGGATATGCCTGTTAAGGATTTAGAACGAATTATATATTTTGATTCTTACATTGTTCTTCATCAAGGTAATTCACCGTATCCGCGTAAAACGTTATTAAGCAGCAACGACTATGAACGTTATAAAGAAGCACATCCAGAAGATATGCAATTTGTAGCTGAAAGTGGAGCTGAAGCGGTTCGGTTAATCTTATCTATGCTTGATTTGAATCTTGAAATTGCAAAGCTAGAAGACGATTATCAAAAAATCACTTCAGTTGCAGCACGACATAAAATTATGAGGCGTATAAAAACTTTAACCGGTTTATCGCATAGTAATTTGAATCCTGCTTGGATGATCATGGAAGTGTTGCCAGTATTACCTCCTGATCTCAGACCGCTTGTTCCTTTGGAGGGTGGTCGTTTTGCCAGTTCAGATTTAAATGAGCTTTATCGTCGAGTACTTAATCGAAATATTCGCTTGGCTCGTTTGCTTGAAATTGAAGCTCCTGCGGTTATTATCAAGAATGAAAAGCGTATGCTGCAAGAAGCGACAGATGCTTTAATGGACAATGGTCGTCGCGGACAACCAATTCGAGGAACAAATCGTAGGCCATTGAAATCGTTAAGTGAATTGCTCCGTGGTAAACAAGGTCGCTTCAGACAAAATCTTTTAGGTAAACGTGTCGATTATTCAGGACGTTCTGTAATCGTTGTTGATCCAGAATTAAAAATGGATCAATGTGGCTTACCAAAAATTATGGCTTTAGAATTATTTAAACCGTTTGTGTTTCATGGTTTAATTGAGAGTGAATTAGCGCCTAACTTGCGCATTGCAAAAAAGATGGTTGAAGATTTAGAACCAGCTGTTTGGGATGTTCTTGAAGAGGTAGTGCGTGATAGACCAGTTTTGCTTAACCGTGCACCTACCTTGCATAGACTGGGTATTCAATCGTTCTATCCAATTTTAGTCGATGGAAAAGCGATTAAAATTCACCCATTGGTGTGTCATGCATTTAACGCTGACTTTGATGGTGACCAAATGGCTGTTCACGTTCCATTAAGCGATAAAGCACAACTTGAAACAAAAACATTAATTTTATCGACGAACAATATTATTTCAGCTGCAAATGGTCGTCCGGTAACAGCACCTGATCAGGATATGGTTCTTGGTATGCATTATATGACAAAAGTACGTTGTAATGCCAAGGGTGAAGGAATTGTCTTTTCGAATTTGAAAGAAGTTATTACTGCTTTCCAATTCGATCAGGTTGCTTTGCATGCTAAAATGAAAGTGCGTTTAGATAAAGACAAGATCGTTGATACAACAGTGGGTCGAGTAATACTATTTGATGCATTGCCAGTTGGTTCTGATTTCAATTGGGTTAATAAAGTCATGAAAAAAAGTGACTTGGTTAAGTTAGTGGAAAAAATCTATTATCGATTTGGTAATGTATTAACAGTTATTTGTCTTGATAAAATAAAGAAACTTGGTTTTTATTACGCAACAATGAGTGGCATTTCTCTTTCTATTTCAAATTTGATAATTCCAAAACATAAAGATGAAATTATTGAAAAAGCTGAACAAGATGTAAAGAAAATTGAACAGTTTTATATGGACGGTGTCATTACTAACGGTGAACGTCGGAATAAAGTTATCAGTGTTTGGAGCCACGCTACTGCCGATGTTGCAAATGCAATGTCAAAAGATTTAGAAGAGCAAAACCAAGTAGCTTTTTTAAATGAGGATAAATCATTCCAACCATTTAATCCAATGTTTATGATGTTGGAATCTGGGGCGCGTGGTTCAAAAGATCAAATGAAACAGCTTGTTGGTATGCGTGGTTTAATGGCAAAACCATCTGGTGAAATTATGGAAACACCAGTTAAAAGAAACTTCAAAGATGGTCTAACTGTTTCTGAATACTTTACGTCCACTCATGGTGCTCGTAAAGGTCAAGCGGATACAGCGTTAAAAACAGCAAACTCAGGTTATTTAACAAGACGTTTGATTGACGTTGCACAAGATGTTGTTGTGACTATGGCCGATTGTAAAACACTGGGCTATATTGAATTAGATTCCATAAAAGAATCTCGCGAAACAGTATATTCTCTTTCAAATCGTGCTTATGGCCGTGTCGTTGCAACAGATGTCAAAGATCCTGTTACGGGGCAATTGTTGCTCAAACAAGGTGAAATAATTAGTCGTGACAACATTGAAAAAATAGCTGATTCTGCAGTTTCAAAATTGGTAGTACGTTCCGTTTTAACATGTCAGTCTAAACGTGGTGTTTGCGCACAATGTTATGGCCTTGACCTTTCAAAAGGAATAATTGCTGAAGTTGGTTCAACGGTGGGTATTATCGCAGCTCAATCTATTGGTGAACCAGGAACGCAGCTTACTATGAGAACCTTCCACACCGGTGGTACGGCAAGTGGTCTTGGTGATCAAGCTTATTTTGTTGCAAAACATAATGGTATTATTCAATTCAGGGATTTGCGTACCGTTAAAAACCGAGAAGGCCAAGTTGTTGTTCTTAGTCGCAAGGCACGTATTGTTATTCTTTCTCCTGACGGAAGAGAATTGCAACGCAATGAAGTTGAATATGGTTCAATAATTTTAGTTGAAGATGGCGCAGAAGTTAAAATCGGAACAAAACTAGCTGAGTGGGATACAAACAACCGTGTAATTTTAACAGAGTTAGAAGGTACGGTTAATTATATCGACTTGGTAGAAAATGTTACTGTTCAAGATCGTTTTGACGAAGCAACAAAAAAATCAACCAAGATTATTCTTGATCACAAGGGTGATAAATATCAACCTTCATTAAGCATTGTTGATGAAAATGGCGACGAAATAGCACAGTATTATTTACCAACGAGTTCTTATTTAGTAGTTTCTGCTAATCAACGAGTAAAAGTTGGTGATATATTGGTTAAAATGCCTCGCGAAATATCGAAAACAAAAGATATTACCATCGGTGGCTTACCTCGTATTGCTGAATTATTTGAAGCGCGTGTGCCAAAAGATCCTTCAATTATTGCTGATGTGGATGGTGAAATTGTCTTTGGAGGATTGCATAGAGGTTTACGTAAAGTAAGCGTCGTTAATGCTTCTGAAACATATGATTACTTTATTCCACGCGGTAAACAATTGAACGTAGTCAATGGAGATAAGGTAAAAGCTGGAGATCAACTGACTTCCGGTATGCCAGTATTGCATGATATTTTGAGAATTTTGGGGCCTGAAACGTTACAACGTTATTTGGTAAATCAAATCCAAGAAATTTATCTTTTACAAGGAATTAACATTAACGATCGCCATATTGAACTTATTGTCAGACAAATGTTGCGCAAAGTTCGCATTGTTGATCAAGGTGATACTGATTTCTTGATCGGCGACAGAGTTGATCGTATTCATTTTAAATCGGTGAATGCAATCTTGCATGCAGAAGGTAAAAAAGTTGCGGTTGCAAAACCAACCTTAATGGGTATTACTCTTGCATCGTTGGCGACTGAAAGCTTTATTTCAGCAGCATCGTTCCAAGAAACAACTAAGATTTTATCTGAAGCGGCAGTTTCTGGATTAGTTGATTATTTATATGGATTAAAAGAAAATATAATTATTGGTAAATTGATTCCAGCAGGTACCGGGATTAAATCATATAAATTGAAATATTTGGGTAGTGACGAAACTGATTTGGAACGTAGAGCCAAAGAAGAAGAAATGTCACTTATTAACGAAGGTTAAGCCCATTAAAAAGAGTTTGGAAGGCGCGTAGCTCAGTTGGCAGAGCACTGCTTTGACGTAGCAGGGGTCAGCGGTTCGAGTCCGCTCGTGCCTACCAGTTTTAGGTTAATATAGTACGTTATAATAGGATGTATACGAGTATGATTCGTAAGGAAGAAAAAAATAAAGTTATCAACGACTTTAAAAAACATGATACTGATACAGGATCAATCGAAGTTCAAGTAGCTTTATTAACAAAACATATTGAAAATCTTGCCCTACACTTCAAAGGCAACCATAAAGATTATGGTTCCAAAAGAGGTCTTTTAAAGATTGTAAGCAAAAGAAAAAAATGTTTACAATATTTAGAAAGAACAGATATAAGTAAGTATAAAGAGATTATTTCCCGCTTGGGGCTCAGAAAATAACATGCAATTTTCACTCGATAATAGGTTCTTATGGTAAAAAAATTTTATTTAAAAGATTTTGATTATGAAGTAGAGATAGGTAAGTTTGCAGCTCAGGCTGATGGTGCTATTTGGTTAAAACAAGGGGGCACTGTTGTATTGGCAACTGTCGTTTCTGCTCCATCATCAGAATTTCCTGGTTTTTTACCATTAACAGTTGACTATCGAGAACAATTTGCTGCTGCAGGCAAAATTCCTGGTGGTTATTTTAAACGTGAAGGCAGAGCAACTGATAAAGAAATTTTAACTGGTCGTTTAATTGATCGAGCAATTCGTCCTTTATTCCCTGTTAATTATTTTGATCAGATTCAACTTTTGGTTACTGTTTATTCAGTTGACAAAGAGCACCAGCCTAACACCTGCGCGTTATTTGCAGCGTCATTAGCTTTAACAATTTCAAAGATTCCTTTTATGGGGCCTGTGGGAATTGCTGAAGTGGGTCGCTTGGAAGACGCTTGGGTAATGAATCCTACGTATACACAAGCAATGGAATCAGATGTAAAAATCATTGTTGCAGGTACTTCAGAAGGTATCAACATGGTTGAAGGATCCACTAATGAAATTTCTGAAGATCAAATGATTGATGCTTTCTTCAAAGCTCATGCATTGATTCAAAAGCAAGTTGCTTGGCAAGAAGAAATTCAAGCTCAAGTTGGTGTACAAAAAGATCCAATTAACGAACATTTTAATTGGGCGTCATGGCAACAAAAAGTTGAAGACTTTTTAACAACAGAACGTGTTAAAACTACTTTTATGCCTGATAAATTAAAACGTACAGCCGCTATTGATGCTTTAACAGAAGAATTTAAAACGCTTCATTTAAAAGAAATAGAAGAATTAGCATTTTCTGACAAAATGCTTGAATACGTTGTTGACAGTGTTTTAAAAGTTAAAATTACTGACTTAACGTTTGATATCGGTAAGCGTATTGATAGTAGAGCTTTTGATGAAATACGTGCTATTAGCACCGAAGTAGGCTTACTTCCTTTCACGCATGGTTCAGCATTATTCAATCGTGGAAGAACGCAAGCATTAGTCACCGTTACTCTTGGTGGTGGTCAAGATGAACAAAAAGTTGAAGATTTAATGGGAAACACGATTGAAAAATCGTTTATGTTACATTACAATTTCCCTGCATTCTCAACTGGTGAAGTTCGTCCAAACCGGGGACCTGGAAGACGTGAAATTGGTCATGGTTACTTAGCAACTTCTGCATTGGAATCAGTGATTCCTGATAAAGAGAAATTCCCTTATACCATTCGTATTGTTGCCGACATGTTAGAATCTGATGGTTCCACATCAATGGCAACCGTATGTGGTTCAACAATGGCATTAATGAATGCTGGTGTTCCCATTACCAAAATGGTGAGTGGTATTGCTATGGGTCTCCTTGGCAGCTCAAACGGTAAATTCCAAACAATTAGTGACATTAGCGGTATTGAAGATGCATTTGGTTTAATGGACTTCAAAGTTACTGGAACTGACAAAGGTATTACTGCCATTCAAATGGATATTAAATATAAAGGTGGTTTGCCACGCGCTATTTTTGAATCTGCTTTGGCTCAATCTCATCAAGGTCGTATGCATATCTTAAAAGAAATGCAAAAAGTTATGTCTGCACCGGCAGATAAATTATCTGAACTTGTGCCTCATATTGTTTCATTCAAAGTTCCTACTGATAAAATCGGTGCAATAATTGGAACCGGTGGTAAAACTATTCGTGAAATTATTGAAAAAACAGGAACCACCATTGACATTGAAGGCGATGGTTTAGTTAAAATCTTTGGTCATCCTGGTCCAAAAATGGATACAGCAATTGAGTGGGTCAAGGTATTGGGTGGAAAAATTGAAGCTGGCACTGTTTACCATGGAAAAATTAAACGAACTGCTGAATTTGGTTTGTTTGTTGAATTAGTTCCTGGCGTTGATGGCCTTGTTCATATTTCAGCTATTCCAAGACACAAACAACAAAATTTAGCTAAAGAATATAAACTTAATGATCCTTTGACTGTTGAAGTTGTTGAATATGATGAATCAAATGGTCGTATTCGTCTTAAAATTGTCTCAGATGAATCTGCAAGTAAGTAAATGGAAACTAAGGTTATAAGAAATCAGGGCCGAACTTTTGATCAAATTCGGCCTTTGAACATTAGGTATGATGTCTTTGAATATGCGTCTGCTTCTGTTTTCCTTGAATTGGGCAAAACCAAGGTTTTGTGCGCTATTACGTTACAAAATAGCGTGCCTCCTTTTTTAAAAGGGAAAAAAGTTGGTTGGCTTACTGCTGAATATTCAATGTTACCAGCAGCAACGCACATGCGAAAAGAGCGTGAGAGTGCTGTTAAACAAAATGGTAGATCAATCGAAATCTCACGTTTGATTGGCCGTGTGTTGCGTTCAGTTGTTTCACTTGATCAGCTTGGAGAACGCACTATTGTTGTTGATTGTGATGTTGTGCAAGCCGATGGTGGAACACGAACAGCGTGTATTAGCGGTGCCTATATTGCGTTGAAAATTGCTGTTGAGCGTTGGTTAGCTTTGGGAAAAATAACATCAACTATCCTTCGTGATGATATCGCAGCAATTTCTGTTGGTGCGAAAGATGATACGTTGTTACTTGATTTAGATTTTTCTGAAGATAGTTCTGTTGATGCTGATTTCAATTTTGTGCTTACTCGTTCAGGGAATCTAGTTGAATTGCAAGGCTCTGCTGAGCAAAAGCCAATTGCTTGGCATCAAGTAGAAAAAATGCGTTTATTAGCACAAAAAGGTGTTGAAGAAATTTTCAAGATGACTAATAAGCCACAAGAACAGCTCCAATCTACTAAACAACCTTTTAATAGTATTCGAATTCGCTCGGACGAAACATCGTTATAAATGAATTTTATTGAATTTATTAGCATACTAAATGATAAAACTGGAAGCAGGAAACTGCCTTCAGTTTTTTGCTTTGTGGGCAAAAAATATCCTGCATTATTTTTTTATCATCTAAGGCAGGTGTATAAAAATAAAGAATATGTTATGCAATCACTTGATTGTGAAATTATTTTGGTTGATGGCGCATATAAATCACATTTGGAAATGTCGTTTTTGGGCAGCAACTATTTTTATTGGCTTGCAAATTTTTCTGAGCTTGAAACAAAGCAACAATCGTTATTGCAAAGTTATTTTGAACAGTATGAAGGTCCGCATACACTGCATTTTTTTTCTGATAAACCATCATCTTCTAAAATGCCTACTATCGAGCTTCCTCAAGATATTGATTTCGAATTATTCGTTCAGTTATTTTCATTATTTTTTCCTGAACAAGTGAACAAGATTAAAAGTCCTGCAATACTTTCGTTTTTTAAAAAGTATAAAATTATTGCTTTAGAAAATGCTTGTTTGCTTATGAATTATGCATTGGTACTTGGCTCAAAGATTGATTATAGCGTTGAAGAATTATTTGATGCGCTTATTGTGCCGGAAAAATCATTATTCACGTTAAGCAGTTATTTTTTTGCCAAGCAGGATCGAGAATTCTTTAAATTGTGGCATACTATTAAAGATGATTATGGCGAAGTATTTTGGACAACCTATTGGTCTGAACAGTTGTTTCGCGCATATTGTTTTGTTGAATTGATGCAAAAAAAAGATTTTGCTCAAGCAAAAAAAAGTGCTTTTCGTCTTCCGTTTTCTTTTGTGCAAAAAGATTGGAGAACTATCAATTTAACTGAGCTGAAAAATGCTCACCATCAAATTACTACAATTGATTGGCATATCAAAAATGGTATTTCATCTTATTTTGAACATTTCTTTCTTACTTTTTTTCAATCTTGAAAAGAGCTAATTTTAGTGCTAGTTTCTGAGCTGAAGGTTAATTGATTTCTATTAAAAAAAAGGTTTGCTATGAAGTTATATATTGCAATTTTGAGTATTAGTTTAGGTTCATTTTTTGTCGCATCAGGCATGCAGTGCGGTGGTGAAGTAACTAAAAAAACAGGAGAAGAATCTACTTATATTCGTTAAACGGTAACTCAAAGAAATGAGGAAAAAACAACGGTATCTTTTTGTTAGTAGACGAGAAAATAAAGAAACAAAAAAATTATCATATTCGGGTATAATTGGCGATTTGTTATATGATGATAAAACTGCTACATATGAAATTTTTGGTGGAATTAATGAAACGTGGTTAGGCGATTCTAGTGATAAAACAAGTGAAAATTATCAAGTATTAGAAGATCTTTGGTCAGAATTAAATTCTCAATTAAAATCTTAATTTAATAATAAAAATTATCTTAGTAGACGACAGTAACTGCCATGAGATTGGATAAAAGTGGCTTATGTAAAGTGATTATTTCAATTAATCGAAACAATTTGTGAATGAAAATAGAGGAACTTTTTAAAAGAATCGACTGAATTACGCGA
>Ga0105046_10007289_pt1 | contig 17429 bp, 16 predicted proteins | sample MAT03_FD_78385 | JGI IMG/M metagenome (GOLD analysis project Ga0105046, IMG submission 78385) | Freshwater microbial communities from Lake Fryxell liftoff mats and glacier meltwater in Antarctica - MAT-03 (megahit assembly) | ecosystem: Environmental > Aquatic > Freshwater > Ice > Liftoff...
CCGCGGTCGCTGGGCCCAACAACTGCTACGTGTCAATCAGCCTGAGTTCGCCCGTCGGCAGCAACTGTCGGCACCCGCTGCCTTGCGGTCATCGAACCGCGCGTCGCAAAGTGAGGAACCGGGGGCGACGCTGTCGCAACGGGACGTGACAGCATTGGCCTAGATGACGCCTGCAGCGCTAGAACCCTGGCTCAGATACAACCGCAGCATCGCCCCAACTCCAGCACTCCGCCAGACGCAGTGCCCAGGACCACCCTCCAAGACGCACCGCAGGATTAGTACAGGCAATCCGTCAAGCCGTTGCTGGAACCTGTTTTCGACTTTATTGTTCTGTTTACGACTTTATTGACCTGTTTACGACTATTTTTGGTCGGAATACAGGCTGATGCGAGACTTTGCCCGTCACTCGACGGTCACGCTCTTGGCCAGGTTCCTGGGTTTGTCCACATCCGTGCCGCGCGCGCAGGCCGTGTGATACGCCAGCAACTGCAGGGTCACCACGTGCAGGATGGGCGACAGGTCGCCGTAGTGCTCGGGCATGCGGATCAGGTGCAGCCCGGGCGCGCTGGCGATCTGGGTGTCGCTGTCGGCAAAAACGTAGAGCTGGCCTCCGCGGGCGCGCACCTCCTGCATGTTGCTCTTCAGCTTTTCCAGCAGGGTGTCGTTCGGCGCCACGGTCACCACCGGCATCTGCTCGGTCACCAGCGCCAGCGGGCCGTGCTTCAGTTCGCCTGCCGGGTAGGCCTCGGCGTGGATGTAGCTGATCTCCTTGAGCTTCAGCGCGCCTTCCAGCGCGATCGGGTAATGCAGCCCGCGGCCCAGGAAGAGCGCGTGCTCCTTGCGGGCAAAGTCCTCGCTCCAGGCGATGACCTGCGGCTCCAGCGCCAGCACCGCCTGCACGGCCACCGGCAAGTGGCGCAGGGCTTTCAGTCGCTGGGTTTCCTGCGCGTCGCTGAGACGGCAGCGCACCTGCGCCAGCGCCAGCGTCAGCAGATACAGGCCCACCAGTTGGGTGGTGAATGCCTTGGTGCTGGCCACGCCGATTTCGACCCCGGCGCGCGTGATGTAGGCGAATTCGCACTCGCGCACCATCGCGCTGGTGGCCACGTTGCAGATCGTCAGCGTGTGCGGCATGCCCAGGCTGCGCGCGTGCTTCAGCGCGGCCAGCGTGTCGGCCGTCTCGCCGCTCTGCGTGATGGTGACGACCAGCGTGCGCGGGTTGGGCACGCTGTCGCGGTAGCGGTATTCGCTGGCGATCTCCACCGTGGTGGGAATGCCGGCAATCGCCTCGAGCCAGTAGCGCGCCGTCATGCCGGCGTACAGACTGGTGCCGCAGGCCAGGATCAGCACCTGGTCGACCTCCTTGAAGACCTTGTAGGCGCCGGCGCCGAACAGTTCGGGCGTGATGCCCGCCACGCCTTCCAGCGTGTCGGCGATGGCGCGCGGCTGCTCGAAGATTTCCTTCTGCATGTAGTGCCGGTAGGGCCCGAGGTCGGCCGCGCCGCTGTGCGCCTGCACGGTGCGCACCTCGCGCTGCACGCGGGCATATCGTCCGTCTGTCTGCAGCGCGCTGATCCAGTTCTTGCCGAGTTGCAGGTCGACGACGTCGCCTTCTTCCAGGTAGACGATCTGGTCCGTGACGCCGGCCAGCGCCATGGCGTCGGAGGCGAGGAAGTTCTCACCAGCCACCGATGTGCCCGCGCCACCGCCCACGCCCAGCACCAGCGGCGAGCCCTGGCGGGCGCCCACCACACGCTGGGGCTCGTCGCGGCAGAACACGGCGATGGCGTAGGCGCCACGCAGGCGAGGCAAGGCACGCTGCACGGCTTCAAGCAGGTCGCCTTCATACAGGTGCTGCACGAGGTGGGCGATGACCTCGGTGTCGGTCTGGCTGGTGAAGACGTAGCCGCGGCCTTCCAGTTCGGCGCGCAATTCGTCGTGGTTTTCGATGATGCCGTTGTGCACCAGCGCCAGCCGGCCCGGTGCGCCGGCGTCGCTGCCGGGGCCGCTGGAAAAATGTGGGTGCGCGTTGTGCACGGCCGGTGCGCCGTGCGTCGCCCAGCGGGTGTGGGCGATGCCGGTGCCGGAAGCCACGCCGTCCTGCGCGACCGCCAGTTCCAGTTCGGCCACGCGGGCTGTGCTGCGGGCGCGCCGCACTTCGCCGCCCTGGTGCACGGCCACGCCGCAGGAGTCGTAACCGCGATATTCGAGCCGTTTCAGCCCTTCGAGTAGGACGGGAACGATGTTGCGCGCACTGACGGCGCCGACGATGCCACACATGTGCTGGTCTCCTGGATCCCAAAGATGAGAGGCTGGATGCTAGGTGATGTCGTTTGACGCTTTCGTTCGTAATCGAGACATTTTTGGCGTATCTTCTTCATGCCTCTGAATTAAAGGACGAAATCGCCGATTAATGTCGTTCAGTGAATCATAATTTCACCATGATCGCACTCGACCCCACCGACAGGCGTCTGCTGGACCTGCTGCAGGCCGACGCCTCGGTGTCCAACCTGGAACTGGCCGCCGCCGCCCACACCTCGCCGGCCACCGCGTTGCGCCGGGTGCGTCGTCTGGAGGAGGCTGGCGTCATCGAGCGCCGCATCGCCATCCTGTCTGCCGAACACCTGGGCCATGGGCTGACGGCACTGGTCGAGATCACGCTCGACCGACAGGGCGCGGAACATCTCGGCGCTTTCGAAACACGCGCCGTAGGAGACCCCGCCGTGCAGCAGTGTTACCGCGTCTCGCCGGGCCCCGACTTCATGCTGGTGGTGCACGCTACCGACATGCCGGCCTATCACGCGCTGGTGCAGCGCCTGTTCACACAGGACGCCAACGTACGCAACGTGAAAGCGTTTTTCAGCGTGCGGCGCGCCAAGTTCGATCCGCGCATTGCCTTGCCGGCTGGCGACTGAATCAGCCCGGCGTTCGCTCGAGTCTGAACGTTGTTCAGCCTGCGACCCGTGGCGGGGGCTCCGGATCGTCCTGTCCGGATCGCTCTGATTTGCAGCGCGTGATCGCTGCGCTGCCACCCCCGCAGAGGCCGTCGACACCTTCAGGCGGGTGCCAGCCTGTGCCCCCTGGTGCACCAGCACGCCGCAACCCTTCTTCGTGAAGGCAGCTCATCAACTTCCACGGCTCGCTGGCACCCGACGCCCGGGGCCGCGGGGACTTGCTGCGACAGATCTTTGCAAGACCCCGGCAACGCGGCGCAAGCGTCTGGGGTCAGCGATCACGGACCGCCCGGCTCCAGCGCCAGTGCGGAAACGGCAGCCTCGGGCAGCAGGGCGCCCGCGGCGAGCAGTGCCGCAGTGTCTTCTGCGCGCTGGCTTGCGCCGAGCCGCTGCCGCACACGGTCTGCGGCCGCGGCCTCGTTGGATTCGCGGTGGTCCTGCGTGCGTTCGTAGGCAGCATCGGCATAGCCCAGCAGCAGCGCGGCCGCCTGATGACGCCCGTCCAGTGCGGCCAGCAGGGCCAGGTAGTCGGTCCACCAGGCCTGCATGCCGAAGCGCTGGGCCGTCTTCCAGCCCAGCGCCGCAGTGCGGCGGGCCGGCTGCAGTTGATCCAGCGACAGGTAGGCGGCGCACAGGTTGAGCCGCGCATGGGCCAGTTCCTGCTCCTCGCGCGTGCCTTCCAGCTGCGCCACCAGTGCCAGCCCGGTACGCACCGCGGCTTCGGCCTGGCCTGCGGCGAGTTCGGTGTCGGCCAGCCCGCTCAGCGCCGGCACGGTGCCGGCACCGGCGTCCTGGCGCATCTGCAGGTACTGGCGCGACAGCGTCAGCGATGCTTCCATGCGCCCCAGATACTTGGCCACACGGCGCTGGTCGTCGGTGTGGCACATGCGCAGGCGCAGCGGCCAGTCCGGTCGCTCCAGGGCCCCCGCCTCGCTGATCGCCGCGTCGGCACCGTCGGCATTGCCGGCCTTGGCGTGAATGGTGGCCATGGCGCCGAGGCAGCGGTACAGCAACCCTGCCTCGGCGCCTGTGGCCACAGCGGCGCGGGCGGCGGCCAGGCCGATCGGGACGACCCGCTCGGCACGGGCCGGGTCTTGCGAACCACGGCAGGTCCAGATCGCAAAACAGACCTCGGCGCGCAGCGCTGGCGGTGCGTCGCTCTCCAGCAAGGCCTCGCAGGGGTCCATCAAGGACTGCAACTCGCGGTGCATGCTGAACGGCAACACCGAGATCAGCGCCCAGCCGAGCCGAAGCGTGACGAGTGTGTCGCCCGCCTTGACGGCCAGGTCGAAGGCGGCCAGGCCATTGCCGAAGTCGGGCCGCAGGGCCTCGATGCGCGCTTCCCGGGTCCTGGACTCGGTGCTATAGAGGCGGCCGACCTCGTGCACGAAGTGGTCGGCCGCCGCCTGAACGTGGCGCGCCCGGGTGCGGTCGACTTCGCCCGCCGCCTGCAACTGCTGCAGCGCGTAGACCCGGGGCGACTCGAGCAGGCGATAGCGCGGCTCGCCACCGGTGTCGACCAGCGCCACCAGCGAGCGGTCCACCAGGCCAGCCAGCGCGTCGAGCACGGCCCATGCGTCGAGGTCGTCGTCCATGGTCACCGCCTGGGCCGCCGCCAGACGGGCGCTGCCGACGAAGACGGCCAGGCGCCGGAACACCTTCCGCTCGGCCGGCGACAGCAGTGCGTGGGTCCAGTCCAGCATCGCACGCAAGGCCAGTTGGCGGTCGGGCCGGTCGCGCAGGCCGTTGGTCAGCAGGGCCAGGCGTTCGTCGAGCGCCGACACCAAGCCCGCCAGACCCAGCAGCGGCAGGCGCGCCGCTGCCATTTCGATGGCCAACGCACTGCCGTCGAGTTGCCGGCACAGTTGCGACACGGGTGCCAGCGTTTCGTCGTTCAGCTCGAAGCGCCGCGCGGCGAGCCGGGCGCGGTCGACAAACAGCGCCACGGCGCCGCAGGCTGCGGCTTGCGCCAGGCTGGCGCCCGCCGGCGGCAGCGCCAGGCCGCCCAGTCGAAAGGGCTGTTCGGCGGTCATGCGCAGCGGCGCCTGACTCGTGATGACCATGCGCACCTCGGGCGCGGCCCTGTGAATGACATCGACGACACGCGCCACTTCGGCCAGCAGGTGTTCGGCGTTGTCCAGCACCAGCAGCAGGCGCAGCGGCGCGACCGCGTCGCACAGGCCGGCCAGCGCGTCGCGCCTGCCGGGCGCAATGCCCAGCGCCGTCGCGACGGCACCCACCACGGCAGCGGGGTCCGCCAACGGCGCCAGGTCGACGAGGCAGACGCCGTGTTCGAAGCTGGCTTGCGCCTGCCGCAACAGGTGCTGGGCCAGCAACGTCTTGCCGGTGCCTCCCGCGCCCAGCAGGGTGACGACACGGTGGTTGGCCGTTGCGGCTTGCAGCTTGTGCAGTTCGGTATCGCGGCCGATCAAGGGTGGCAGCGTTGCCGGCAGGTTGGTCCGCAACGCCACGGTTGCGGTTGTTTCCGGCTCTGGCGCCGACACCGGTTCGGCGCCCGAAGCGCGCTCCACCCGGGCCGTGAAGCGGTACCCGCGGCCCGGTATCGTGGCGATGAGGTCGCCCCCCAGCACTTTGCGCAGCCCGCTGACCTGCGTGACGATGTTGTGTTCTTCGACCACCAGCCCGGGCCACACGCGGTCGAGCAACTCGTTCTTCGTGACCAGGCTGCCGGCACGTTCGGCCAGCAGCGTCAGCACGTCCAGCGCGCGCCCACCCAGCAGCACGGGCTCGCCATCGACGAGCAGTCGGCGCTCATGGGGCTGCAGCTCGAAGCGGCCGAAACGCAGGCCACTTGAAGCGGGGGCCTGCGGCAGTGGGGAATTGGCGGGGGGCAAGGACATCACGGTTCAACCGCCAGCTTAGCAGCACCGCCAGGCCGCTCCGGCGTCAGTGCAGGCGGCGACGGCGCAGGTCCGGCACGGACCGCAACAGCGTCAGGACGCCCGGTTCGGCGTCGACCACAGTCTCGGCTTCGGCGAATCCGTGGCGTTGCACGAAGGCACGCATGCGCTGGTTGGAGAGCTCCACCTCGGCCCGCAGCCGCTGCACGCCGCGGGCGCCGGCGGCGGCGACCAGGGTCTGCATCAGGCGGTGGGCAACACCCTGGCCGCGGCAGTCGTCGGCGACGGACAGCGCCATCTCGGCTTCGTCGCCGCTGGCGTTGCGAAAAAAGCGTGCCTCGCCCAGCAGCCGGGGGCCGCCAGCGGCCGTGCCGACTACCACCCAGGCGACATGGCGGCTGCCATCGGCACAGGTCATCAGACGAAGCAGGCCGCTCGAACATACGTTCACGGCACCATGAAAGCGGTGGCGGCGGGACTCGTCGCCCAGGCCCTGCAGGAAGTGCTGCATCAGCAGCGTGTCGTCCGCGCGCACCGGGCGGATGTTCATCGAGGCGCAGGTCGGGGTCTGGTTCATCGCGGCACTCCAGGGGGTTGGGATGTCGCCAGTGTTCAGCCTCGGGCAGCGCTGCGTCCTCAAGCCGCCGTCAAGCGTTGTCAAGCGGGCGGGCCCTGCGCTTGAGAACGTTTGAGGCCGGTTGAACGACGCCGGGCGGGGTGCCAGCCGACAGTGCAGGCAGCGGTGCACAACGCCCCGCCTCTGCCGGAGAACCCCATGATCCTTGCCCTGCTTCTGGTTGCCGTCGGCCTGGCCGTCTATGCTGCCGTCTGCGCCTTCGTGGCGCACCGCTTCACCACGGCGCGTCGTATCGCGCCGGTCGACGGCGCGGGTGCAGCGACGCCATCGACCGCCGTGACGATGCCCTCGCGCGGCAGACACATCACCCTGCATGGCTGGTATCTGCCGGCCATGCAGGGTGGCGCTGCGGTGGTCTTCGTGCACGGCAAGGACGCCTGCCGAGGCAGCGAACTGCGGGCGCCGACGTTCGAGTTGGCGCGTGCCCATGTCGCCGCCGGGATCTCGGTGCTGATGATCGATCTGCGCGGCCATGGCGCCAGCACACGGGCGCGCATGACCTACGGCGCCGCGGAGAAGCTCGACGTGCTCGGCGCGGTGGACTGGCTCAGCGCGCAGGGCCATCGACGCGTCGGCGTGCTCGGGGCATCGATGGGTGCTGCCTCGGCCTTGCTGGCTGCCGCCGACGACGCCGTTGTCGAAGCGGTAGTGGCCGACAGCGCCTTCGCCCACTTCGGCACCATGATCGAGCGGCAGTTTCGTCACCTGTCCGGGCTGCCGTCGTTCTTCGTGCCCGGTGCGCTGGCGTTGGGCCGATGCCTGACGGGGCAGCGCCTCGCCGAGGTCAGCCCGCTGGCCGCGGCGGCCCGCCTGATCGGCCGCCCCTTGCTGGTGGTGCACAGCCAGGGCGACCGCTTCGTATCGGTCGATGACGCGGTGGCCATCGCCGGCGCGGCGGCGGCCGAGTGCTGGATCACCGACAGCGATGGCCACATCGGCAGCTTCGCGGCAGCGCCTGCCCTCTACGCCGAGCGGGTCGTGTCCTTCTTTTCGCAGCACCTGTGTGACACTGAGGCGGCTTGATGGCCGCGCTGCCTGGAAGAGGCCGTGCTGCGCTCGGTGGCCGACGGCAACATCGGCTCGACCTTCGGCTGGGGCTTGGCGCCGTTCCAGGGCGGCGCTCCGCAGTTCATCGGCGCGACGGGCGTGCCGGCTTTCGTCGAGCCGGGGATGACGAAGGCCGTGCTCATGGGGCGTCGACACTCCGGCCGCAGCGGGGCGGCGACCGGACCTTCGCGAAGGCTTCAAGGACGTTCAATCATTCAAGCACCGGCACTTCGCCTCTGGGTCGGCACGAGTCGATGCGGCACCCTGTCGATTGCCCCGACAGCTGCCACTGGGAGGCGAGGACGGCGGGATTTGATACCAGCCGTGATGCTGGAAATCGATCGCGGAAAAGATCGCATCGCTTTCGCGGTCGAGACTCGCAATGAGCATGGTGAGTTCGGAGTGCGCGACTGCGGCCATGAGCTGCGTGGCCATGTAAACCTTGGAGCCTTGGACTTCAACGATCGGATTGAGCCGGTCCGCTGGTGCCGGCGCAGCGTCCAGCGGAAGAATCGGCGTGACAACTCTTGTGTTGAGTCTGGTGATCAAGTCCGTCTGGACGTCCGGAAGGAAGCCGGCACCGCCTCGACTGGCGTAGACATCGAAGCGTGCCATCAGAAGTTTCGATGTTTTGCCAAAGAAATCCCGTTGCTGTCAACGTACGCATTCGAACTTTCGAGGGCAGCCTTGTTCGACTGCAGCCAGATGGCTTCTTGCTTGTCGGCAACAGCTCGGGAAAGTCCTTCCTCGGATGCCTTTGAAATGTTGATCCCCAACTTCTTGGCGCTCTCCAGCAGACCAGCGTCGATCGTGACGTTGGTCGTCCTGCGGGACTGCGGGAAGACGTGGCGGGCGGCGGCTTCATAGGTCGATGACAGTTTGATTGGTCATGGCGGTTTAAATTTTGTTGTAGACGCGCATGACAGACCACATTCGACTCTGAAGGTATTGCAACCTACTGAGCCATGCAGCGCTGCAGGTCGGCTTTTCAGACGTCGAGACGGCCGCCGTGGAGGCCGGCTGTGGGTCGGGTATTGCCGATTGACGACCCGGCTCGCCGGCGCTGAAGCTGTCTTCCGGCCTCGCCAAGATTGAGAATGCCGGCATCTGCCGTTGACCGGTGAAGGTCCCAGCCACCGGCTGGTGCTGGCGAAGGGCGGGGGTGCGGAATCTAGCCGAGGCCAAGCCGCCCAAGCGGGACTTTGAAATTGCCCGCCCACGATCACTGCCCGAACTGTGGGAGTCAGAACAAGATCATTGCAACTGTCCTTGACGCACCAGCGATCGAATACGCCCTCCGGCACCCGTAACCCTGAGCGCGACGGGCGCCTGCATGCGGTGGTGAGCCGGACTTGGCACCGCACGGGTGCAAAGCAGCCGGCCGTCGGCGGTCTGCCAATCAGCCGCGCCGGCGGCGCACCGCCAATCCACCCACGCACGCCAAGCCGACCAGCATCAGCGCCCAACTGCCGGCTTCCGGCACGGCCGCGGCGTGGGTATAGACCCGCCCGAAGTACTCGTCGTCGTTCGTGCCCGTCACTTCGCGGATTTCCACCAGCGAAAACGCCTGCGTCGCACGAACGCCGACAAAAATGCCTCGTCGTCCGGCGCATTGAAGGTGAAGCTGCCTACGGGCTGGAAGGCGATCGGCGCGTCCGTATCCCCCTGGATACGGGGGCAAGCGGTTCATCGTCTGACGCGCTCAACTGGGTACTGAATAGCGGCGCCCAGATCAGCGAGCCAAATGTTCAAGTTGTTGAGGAACGGGCCCTTGGATTCAGTTCATGCAGTGACTTGCAGCGCTGATGCAGTGCCTGAGCCCTATCGGACAACAGCTCCAAGGCGCTGAATGTCTCTGACCGGATACTCGCTTTGAGTCGGCATGAGCGACTGTCTTTCGCGATCAGGACAACCACCTGGAGACGCTGAAGTCAGGCCCTCGGGCTGCTGTCGTTCGGCCGCTCACAGACCACGACCAGTTGCTGCCGGTGGCGGCGGTCGGCCATCTGGCGCCCTACCTGGGCGCTCTGCTTGCGCCCGTGCCATTGGCGCGCCCTGGACGGCGGTGAAGGGTTTTGGCAGAGGGAGTCGGGGAGGCTGCTGATCAGCAACGCCGGGGTTGAGTGACTCTTGACGGCCATCATGAGAAGACCTCCGTTATGGCAAGACCGACGAAGGCGAGCGCCCGGAACACCGCGTAAACGGGTGGTCCTTGGTGTTTGCGCATTTCACATGGTCACAGGCCATTCGGGAACTCGCGCAGCGATCGTGCGGACCGATTTTTTCGACCACCTGAGAGTCCCGAAATTGCCCTGACCTCAACTTCTCGAACCGCCCTGTGCGGACCCGCACGCCGGATGTGTGCGAGGGGCTGGCCAGGAATGATCGGCCCCTATGCCGATGCGATCTGTCCTCCGACCCACCTTGCGAACGATCAACCACCACACCCGGCGCGATCGCTGATTCGCATGCGGCCCGCGCCGCGCGCTGCGCCGGACGGGCGCAGCTCACGCGCCGAAGATGTAGTCGCCGATCACAGTCGATGCCGTGGCCGTCAGCGTGGCCAGCAGGATCAGTTCATTCGCTTCGACCATCGCGTCGGCGTCCTTGGCGGTGAACAGGAATACTGCGGAGTCGGTGCCGTTGTCGACGACGAAGATGCGGTCTTCGTTGATGACGTAGTTGCCACCGGTGGCGCTGCCGATCTTGGCCGCCGCACTGGTGGTCGTGATGGAGCCCGCGATGTTGCCGGTAACGACTACCAATTCGGCGGTCTTCGCGAAGCCGCCAGGTCAAGCAACTAATACGGCGCCCTCCAAGACGGCATTACCATCGCCGATACCGCCGACGTCGCTCTCGTCGACGAGGATCTTGTCGGTGCCACTGACCTTGAAGTCGGTCACGCGGTCGCTGCCGGTGCGGCTGCCCAGAACGATGGTGTCGTTGCCCGAGCCACCGGAAAGTACGTCGTTGCCCGCGGCGCCAGACAGCAGGTCGTTGCCGGCGCCGCCTTGTAGGGTGTCGTTGCCGTTCAAGCCATGCAGTTTGTTGGCCCCTGAATTTCCGACGATGGTGTTGGCCGCGTCGTTACCGATACCGTTGTGCGCAAACGTGCCGGTGCTGCTGCCGAGGGTCAGGTTCTCGATGCCGCTGTAGGTCTTGCTGGCAGCCAGCCCCGAGACCGTACCGCCAAGCGACACGGTGCCGACCGTCGTCAACCCATATACCAGTGTGTCGACATCGCTGTTCGGCCCCGGGAAGACAATGGCCTCGCTGACCACGTCGCTGAGGGAGTCGACGGTGTAGGTGTCCGACCCGAGTCCGCCGATCAGGGTGTCGATGCCGGTGCCGCCGTCCAGCGAGTCCTTGCCCACGCCTCCGGCCAGCCGGTCGTTGCCGCCCAGTCCGAAGAGCTTGACCGACGACGGATTGAAGCCGCCGCTGATGTCGATCACGCTGATCTTGTTGGCCTGCGCGTTGCCGGTGCCGGTGACGGTGATCGGCGTTCCGGTGTCCGAGTAAGGCGTCAGCTCGAGGTTTTCGACATTGGTCGGCAGCGTATAGCTGAGCACACCGCTGGAGCTGCTGAAGTTGACACGGTCGAAGGCGCCGGCGGTAGAACCGCTGGCCTCGGTGACCACGTCGCCTGCGTCGGTGACATAGTAATAGTCGTTGCCGTTGCCACCTGCCATGGAGTCGTTGCCGCCACCGCCGGAGAGGACGTCGTCGCCATCACCCCCGTTCAGGGTGTCTCTGCCACCAGGCCCGGCAAAGTCGCCGATGGAATCGTCGCCGGACAGGTAGTCGTTGCCGGCGCCGCCGTTCAGCAGGTCGTTGCCGCCATAGCCCTGCATGTAATCATCCTTGGTCGAGCCGGTCAGCGTGTCGTTGCCGCCGAAGATGTACCCATCACCGCCAAAGCCGTACGGGCTTTCGGCAATGGCGTTCATCATCCCGGCGAACGACAGCGCCAGCGCAGTGGTGTTCGTCATCACCTGCACGTCCACGGCAGAACCCGAACTGAGGTCGACATCGAACAGCTTGACACCCGTGATGGTGCCGCTGGCCACACCGCCGGCCAGCGACAAACCGGTGCCGGAGACGACCAGCTTCTGGTCGCCCGACTCCCATACCGCACTGGTCGACGAGACTGAAGTGAGAACCCAGTCGGAGGAGTCGAAGAAGCTGCCGATGTCGACACCGGGGCTGTACTGGAATGAAGGCATGTGCATGTCCTGAAAGTGGTGGTCGGGTCGGCCGCGCCCACAGCCTGCTGCAGTTGGCCACCGCGCATGCTACTTGCGCAGCCCCGCGACCTGCAGACCACGAACTTGTCGCTGGCGATGGAAAAGTCGCTGAATGGCTGGGGAGATCTTCAACAACTCGCCGTCGCTTTCGTCAGTGACAAGGTCGAGTGCGCCATCGGCACCCTGGCGCGCGTGGCGCATCGCGCACCCGCTTGCCCCGGTCCATCAGCAGCCGCTCCTCGCCCACCACTTTCCGACTTTCGATCACAAGACGGACCGAGGCCCTGTCGCGCATCACGCCAACGGTTTGCGCACCATCTCCAAGATCTTGCCGGCGTCCAGCGTGCGCGCCTGTTGCTGGATCTGAGGCAGCGCCTGCTGCTGCATCTGTCTGGCGCCCACCAGCAGGTCTTGATACGTCTGCTGCAGCAGCGCCGTGCTCATCTGCCTACCACCGCCGTAATAACGTACGGCCAACTGCCCCAACGCATAGGTGGTGGCAAAGCTCATTGCCACACCCGCGCCCACGCTGCCCACGCCGCGGCCGAGCCCGCCCAGCACCGATCCCAGCAGGCCACCCACCAGTTTGCGGCCGAACTGTTCCAGGTATTGCCCGGTCAGGCCCACACCCGCCGTGGCAATGAATTCCTTGACCATGCTGGCGTCGATGTTGGTGATGCCGTGGGCCTGCGCGACGCCATGCACCAACTTCACCTGCAGCGGAATGATGGCCACGCTGGCCCAGCTTTGCGGCAAGAGCTCCAGCGCGCCGCAGAGCACGGCGCGGTTGAAGATGCTCTTGTCCAGCGCAGCGCGGTCGATGGCGGGCGCAGCAGTTGCGACAGCGCTGACAGCCAAAGGCGCATCGGTCTCGCGCGCCAGGCCATCGGCCTGAGCCTCGAAAGCCGTGTCGAGCGTGCCACCGAGTTCGGCCTTCAGGCTGGACAGAAACTGGCGCTCGGCCGATGTCTGAACGCCGTCGGCGTCGCATACGCACACGGCAAGCTCATAGGCCAGTTGGCGGTGTTCGTGCGCTTTCAGCGCGACCACGGCTTCTGACAGGTCCAGGCGCTTGAGCAGCACGTCTCGCATCAGTTCTGGAATGTTCAGCCCGGCGGCCTGGCCGCCCAGAGTGGTGGCGATGCGTTTGACTTCCTCGCGCTCGGCCTCGGACTTGTCGCCATCGGCAAACGCAGCCAGCAGGGCCACGGCGAGCAGGGCACGTTGTTCTTCAGCGGTCATGGGTTCTCTCCTTCAGCACATTCGAAACAATGGTGGTTATTGTCGGGGGTCGCTGCGAGGGGACTGCGCTGTGCGTGAATTCTGCTTTTGGCAAACTTCGGAGCCGAATGACAGTCTTTGGCCGCGGCTACCTGTCAAGTCTCTCCCAACCGCCGAAAGCAAGGATGCGCTCGCCGCGAGGGACTTCTTCGGCGTTGGCCTGACAATCACGGCCATGCGATCGAAGCCGCCACGGGCAGGACCACTCCAGACGCTCGCAAACGACCGGAACCTTTCGAGTTCGCGCAAGTCCCCCTCCAATGTCCGGTCTTCAGCGGCCAGACCCGCTGCTTCGACGTCTGCGGAGGGTCGGCGGCGGCCAGCCGCTTTCGCGATCGGGATGCCCGTCAGCCGACACAGACATCGGGCTGCTGAGCAACGGTCGCTCGGCCGTCCAGAGTCAGGGCCAGTTCCTGCAGTTGGCAGCGGGCCGGTTTTTTCCCGGCCCGTTGCCTTGGTCGGCCTTGCCGCCGGCTTTCCGTCAGGCATCAAGCTTTCGACGCGCTGGACCTCAAGGCCTGCGATGTCGAGCGTATTTCGCTTCGCCAGCGGTCAACCAGTGTTAACGCCGCCGAAGAACAGCACTGCAGCCCGAAGGAAGCTGCACCGAGCTCAGTGGAGCAGCGTCGCCGCGCTCACCGCACCAGTTTCGCCGTCCGCGCCGGCCGCTTCAGCGTGACCTTGCTCTGCCCCTGTGCGCCGGCCACCTGCACGTCGATGCGCTGCATGCGCTTGAAGGCGTCGAACAGGCCCAGATCGAGCGTGCGCAATTGCTGCGGTTGCGCACAGGTGTACTCGTAGATGGCGTCGAGGTCGGCATGCTCGCCAGCCGGTGCCTTGCCAGCCGCCGTGGTGGCTGGCTCCAGCACCGGCGCAGTGACCTCGGCCTTGCTCAGCGTGCACTGCGCTGCGGCATCGGCCTTGAACAGCGCGCCGCCGCCGCGCAGGCGCGCCAGCACGTCGGCGGCGGCCTTGCGTTCTGCATCGGTGCCGGGCGCGCGCTCGAAGCCCAGCAGGCTGTCCAGCGGCGACTCCAGCGCCACCGTGAGCTTGTTGCCTTCGATGGCCACGTCCAGTTTCGCGACGCCGTGCTCGTGGGCCTTGCCGGCGTGGGCAGCCGGTAACGTGGTCACCATCGCGAAGGTGCCGATTGCCAGCGCGATTGACAGGGTGGTCGGGTTCATCTTCATCGGTGATCTCCTGGGGTTCAAAGCTCAGCGCGTCGCGCTCAGCGCCGCCACCAACGTGCGGGTGTTGTGTGCGAACAATTTCAGATAGGTCTCAGCCGGTCCGCCGGCCGCAGACAGCGCATCCGAGTACAAGGTGCCGCCCACCTGCGCACCGGCCTCCTGCGCGATGCGCTGGATCATTCGCGGGTCGCTGATGTTCTCGACGAACAAGGCGCGCACGCCGTCCTGTTTGATCTGGCGGATGAGCCTGGCCACGGCAGCGGCAGAGGGCTCGCTGTGGGTGTTCCAGCCCTGCGGCGCGAGGAAGTCGACGCCGTAGGCTGCGGCGTAGTAACCGAAGGCGTCGTGCGAGGTGATGACACGGCGCTGCGCGCGCGGGATGGCACCGAGCTGCTCGCGCACCTGCCGGTCCAGCCCGTCGATGCGTTGCAGGTAGGCCGCGCTGCGCTCCTTCAGCTCGGCCTGATGCTGTGGCCAGCGCTCGGCGATGGCATCGCGCAGGTTGGCCACGTAACGGCGCGCCAGAGTCAGGTCTTGCCAGGCATGCGGGTCGGTGCCGTGGTCTCCGCCTTGACGTGGGCTGATGCCGCGGCTCGCCACGACCACCGGTCCGCGATAGCCCGACACCTTCACCAGCCGGTCGATCCAGCCCTCGAAACCCAGGCCGTTGACCACCACCAGACCGGCCTGCGCAAGGCGCTTGCCATGCGCGGGTGTGGGCTCGAAGACATGCGCGTCTGAATTGGGGCCGACCAATGCGCTGACTTCCAGCGCAGCCGGCGCGATCTCACGCGTCATGTCGGCCAGGATCGAGAAGCTCGCCACGATGTTCGGTGCCACGACGGGTGCCTGGGTCTGCGCCCGCACGGGCAGGGCCGGCCACACCGGCAGAGCCGCCATGGCGGCGTTGCGGATCAGGTTTCTTCGGTTCATGGGGGTCATGGGGAGTTCGCGACTCAGCGAGCCAGGTGAACGGGTTTGCGCAGCCGTCGCAGCAGCACGCCGTCACGGGCGCCGAACAGTACCGACAAAACGTAGGCCGCGCCGCACACCAGCACGATGCAGGGGCCGGACGGCAACTCGGCGTGGTACGACAGCAGCAGCCCCAGCGTGCCTGACACAACGCCGATGGCCACCGCCACTGTGGCCATCGCCGGCAACCCGGCCACCCAGAAGCGCGCCGCCGTGGCGGGCAACATCATCAAACCCACCGCCATCAGGGTGCCCAGGGCCTGGAAGGCACTCACCAGGTTGGCCACCAGCAGCACCAGCAACGCCATGTGCACGGCCGCACCCGGGCCGCCCACGCTGCGCAGGAAGCCGGGGTCGAAGCTCTCCAGCACCAGCGGCCGGTACAGCAGCGCCAGTGCCCACAAGGTGATGCTGGCCACCACGGCGATCTGCAGCAGCGCTGCGTCGTCCACCGCCAGCACGCTGCCGAACAGCATGTGCATCAGGTCCATCTGGCTGCCGCGCAGCGACACCAGCAGCACCCCCAGCGCCAGCGCGATCAGGTAGAACGCGGCGAAGCTGGCGTCTTCGCGTTGCGGCGTGTGGCGGGTGACGAAACCGGCCGCCAATGCCACCGCCAGCGCGGCGATGAAGCCGCCCAGGCTCATCGCCGGCAACGACAGGCCGGCCAGCAGAAAGCCGGCCGCGGCGCCGGGCAGCACGGCATGCGCCATCGCGTCGCCCACCAGGCTCATGCGGCGCAGCACCAGCACGCAGCCGATGGGCGCGCTGCCGAGCGACAACGCCCAGGTCGCCACCAGCGCCCGGCGCATGAACGGAAACTCCACGAAGGGCCCGACGAGGGCTTGCGCGACGACGCTCATGCGACCCGCTCGCAACGCGCTGCCGCGTCGTCCCAGGCCTCGGCCATCTGGCGCGCCTTGAACAGGTGGGCGGCGTCCAGCACCTGCGCGGTCGGGCCCCAAGCCACCGGCTCGCGGGCCAGCAGCAAGACTTGCTCGAAGTTCGCGCGCACCTGTTCCAGGTCGTGCAGCACGGCGATCACGGTGCGCGCTTCGTGTTTCCAGCGGTGCAGCAGCGCCAGCAGGTCTGCGGTGGTGCGCGCGTCGATGGCGTTGAAGGGTTCGTCCAGCAGAATCAAACCGGCGTCCTGCACCAGCACCCGCGCGAACAGCACGCGTTGCGCCTGGCCGGCAGACAGTTCACCCAGCAGGCGCTGCCCGAAGCCCGACAGGCCCACGGCGGCGAGCGCCTCGTCCACGCGGCTGCGGTCGGCGCCGCGCAGAGCGCCGAAGTTGCCGATGCGCGCCCACAGGCCCATGGCCACCACCTCGTACACCCGCACCGGAAAACTGCGGTCCAGCGCCGAGGCCTGCGGCAGGTAGGCGATGCGCAGCGCGGCGTCGTGCTCGATGCGGCCCTCGAAACTGCGCAAGGCTCCCCCCAGCGCGCCCAGCAGGCTGCTCTTGCCAGCGCCGTTGGGGCCCACCACGGCCGTCATGGCCCCGGCCAGGAAGGTGCCGCTCAGGTGGTGCACGGCGGGGTGGCCGCGGTAGGCCACGGTGAGGTCATGCAGACGAACGGCAGACGAGGCGGCGGTCATGCCAAGGCCCAGGCCACCAGAGCCCACAGACCGGCGACGATGGCTGTGGCCCACAGCAGGCGGGTTCCCGCGCCCGCCGTCAGCACGGCCACCTCCGCAAGGGGCGGTTCAGCCGCGGTGCTGGTGCCCGGCCGTGCTGGGCGCAGGTGTGCGGCGCGGCGCTGGGACGGCTGTGCGCGGCGCACAGTCCTTGCAGCGGCCATACAGCGTCAGGTCGTGGTCCTCCACCGTGAAGCCCTGAGGCGCCAGCGCCGACAGGTCGCCGGGGCAGGCATGCACGTCGAAAACCCGCTCGCACTGCCGACACTGAAAGTGGTGATGGTGATGGTGGCCGGCCAACTCGAACCGCGGGTTCTCGCCCGGCAGGTTCACCGGTCGCAACTCGCCCTCGTCCACCAACGCCTTGATGTTGCGGTAGACCGTGGCGATGCCGAGCCCCGGCACCTGTTGCTGCGCAGCATCCAGCACCTCTTGCGGCAGCAATGGGCGCTCGGCTTGGGCGATGGCATCGCGGATGGCCGAGCGTTGGCGGGTGTTGCGTTCCATGCATGCAGCGTACCGGATTTCAGAATGTCTTTATGATAACGCGGTCGCATTAGCAAAAAATCAGCAGTCGCCAGGTCAACCCGACCTCCGA
>Ga0105046_10007290_pt1 | contig 17429 bp, 18 predicted proteins | sample MAT03_FD_78385 | JGI IMG/M metagenome (GOLD analysis project Ga0105046, IMG submission 78385) | Freshwater microbial communities from Lake Fryxell liftoff mats and glacier meltwater in Antarctica - MAT-03 (megahit assembly) | ecosystem: Environmental > Aquatic > Freshwater > Ice > Liftoff...
CCCCGCTAGCTGCGTTGCCGGGGGCCCACCGGTCCTCAGCGTACAGGAAGTACGCTTCCGGCCGGTCCCCCCCGGCGCCTTGCTATCGGGTCGCTCGCGACGTTTCCCAGCGCCCTCCTAGGCGCTCAGGGGGCTTCGGCGGCGCTCTCTGCGCCAGAGTCCCGGTCCGCACCTGCGAGCAACGCAAGCAGGCGATGCACCTATCCCGATGAGGCCGACTGAAGCGCCGCGCCAGCGAGGAGTGCGTCTTCATGCTGCGGGGGCAGGTCGTCGAGCACCGCGCGACCGACGACATGTTCGTCACGCCGAAGGACTCGAGGACCGCCGACACCATCGAGAGCCGCTACGGCTGAGTCGGCCCTGGGGCGTCCCTCGGGCCGGTCATGCCGGCGTGAGCCGAAGGCTGCATGATCTCGTAGTTTTCGACGGCGTCGCCGAAGGACCAACCGCGACCTTGCGCCTCCACCCAAGCGTGCGCCGCAAGGCCGGCCGCACTGCCCGCGGTGAGGCGCCCGGCGGCCGGCCGGGCGACGCCGTAACGCACGACGCTCGGTATCCCCATGCGCGACAGCCAGGCGCGGAACGCCAGCGCCCAAGCGAGGCACAGCGTTCCCGGCAGGCGGTGCGCCGCGACGCTGAGCGCCCACGACGCCTCCTCCGGGGTGCAGGAGACGAGCGGAAGTCGCGCGGTGAAGGCCTCGAAGCGCCGCTCATTCGTGCGGTAGTGGCGCCGCGAGACGCGGAGGAACCCACGCGAAAGCAGCAGCAATCCAGTCGCCGCCATCAGCAGGCGGCGGCGGCGCGGCCCCGTCGAGATCAGCCGCGACGCGTCGGCCGCGAAACGCCGAAACGAGCTCTTGGCTCGCGTCCCTGAGCTTGTCTCGCTCATCGATCGTCGTCAGTGCTTCAGATTCAGGTCGGCGAGCATCATGCGCGCATCGTTGGCGTAGGGGCTCTCCGGGAACCGCCTCAGGAAGCCGCGCAACGTGCCCTTCGCGTCGTTGTACGCCTGGACGTCCACCAGGCACTCCGCCAGCAGCATCGTCGCATCGTCGAGGATCTCGCGGTTGGGCGACGACTCGCTGAGCGGGACCAGGATCGGCACTGCCAGCCGCTGTCGACCGAGCTTGCGGTACGCACGGGCAAGCTCGAGCCTGGCGCTCGGGGTGTGCGCGGCCTTGTCGCTCATCTTGAGCGAGTCCTCGAGGGCGGTCGCCGCCTCCTGGAAGCGGCTGCCTCGGATGTGGTCGAGCCCCTGGTGGTAGAGTTCGACCGACAGGCCCTCGCGTGCGGAGTCGACCGCATCGCCGAGGAAGGCCTGCTCGGCGCGCGAGAGCGGAAGCCTCCGTACCGCGTCGAACTGCTCGACGATCTCGCGTCGCCGCCCGGCCCGCACCAGCTCGTAGAACGACGACGCCGCGGTCTCGCCCGCCAAGCGCGACGCGAGCTGCGCCTTGATCTCGTCCAGCTCCTTCTGCGCCGTCTCGGCCTTTTCGACCGCGCCCTTGTCCTTCGCGGTGACCGAGTCGGCCCTCGCGTCCCAGGCGATCTTCACCAGGCCGAGCACGACGATCACGAACACGACGTAGGCGACGGCGCTGTTGCGAAAGGCGTTGCGCTCGAAAGCCTGCTGGCGCTTGGCGATGCTCTTGAGATCCGCCGACAGCGCATTGGTCAGGTTGTTCGTCTTGATGACGAGCCCACGAGACTCGACGATCTCGCGTTTGATCTCTCGCAGCTCGTCGTCGGCGTCGTGCATGGGGTCGGGTCGTGATCGCACCGCGCCTTCACCCCGGCGGCCCACTTTTCCGTGGCGATCCCTGGTGGCTTGCAGGTGCGCCAAGGTCCGCTGCGCCTCGACGACACCGACTGCGCGATCCTTCGAAATTCGACCGATGCACCCGGCGCGCTGTGGTAAGAGCCGCCGGCCGCCGCCCTAGGCGCGCCCTTCGCCCCGGTTTGAGTCAGGGGCCAGAAAGCTCTTTGATGGACACGAGCGAGATCCGCAAGGGACTGAAGATGATGGTCGACGGCAACCCGTTCGTGGTCGTCGACTTCCAGTTCGTCAAACCGGGCAAGGGCCAGGCTTTCACGCGCGTGAAGGTCCGCAACCTCCAGACCGGCGCCGTCCTCGAGCGGACCTACAAGTCCGGCGAGAAGATCGAGAAGGCCGACGTCGAGGTCCGGAAGATGCAATACATCTACCAGGACGCCGACGGCTTCGTGTTCATGGACGCCGGTAGCGGCGAGCAAATCACGGTCTCGGTCGAGAAGATGGGCGAGGACGCCCAGTGGCTCATCGAGAGCAGCGACATCGGCGTCACGCTCTTCAACGGCGCGCCGATCGGCGTCGAGGTTCCCTCGCACGTCGTCCTGCAGATCACCTCGAGCGAGCCCGGCATCAAGGGCGACACCGCGAGCGGCGCGCAGAAGCCCGCGACCCTTTCGACCGGCGCCGTCATCAACGTCCCGCTCTTTGTCAAAGAGGGCGAATGGGTGAAGGTCGACACGCGCGAAGGCACGTACCTCGAGCGCGTCAACAAGCAGAGCTGAAGGTTGCGGCCCGTGGAAGGGCCCAGATGATCTTGTGGAGCTGGAGGTTCACGAGGACCGGCAGCGCATCCTCGATGGCTTGGGCTCGCCCCATTGCCCCCATTGCGGCAAGCCGATCGCGTCGCGAGCGCGCTCAGACCGTCGGAAGACGTTCGAGCGCGCGTTTCAGGTTTTGTCGCGCTGCATCCTCGAGCCGATCGCGAAAGTCCTCGCTGAGGAAGATGCGGGGCGCCGCCAGCAGCTTGTCGAGGAAGCGCGTGCGCCCCGCCAGATAGACGTCGCGCGGAACAGCCGCCGCGTACTCGTAGGCAATGCTCTGGTCGTAGAGATCGAACACGCTGGCGGGCGCGCCAAGGATGGCCATGTCGGCGTCGAGGAAGAGGCTGGCCGCGAGGTCGACATCCTCCGGCGCATGGGAGCCGTGTCGCGCGGTGAGCTCGATCAGGTGGACCACGCGTTCGACGTCGACCTTGGCGTGCGTGAGGTGGCGGCCGATCGCGGCGCGGGCAAGCTGCGCGCTCTTCGCCTCGTTGCCTTCAGCCCCCGCCTCGTAGACCGCATCGTGGAACACCGCAGCGAGGAACGACTCGAGCGAGCGCGGCGTGCCCAGCCGCTCCTCCACGCTCTCCAGCGTGCAGGTGACCTCGGCGACGTGAGACAGGTCGTGATACGCGCGGCGACCGGCGCGGTAGGCGACGACGACCTCGTCAAGGAGGGCTGGAGGGAGCGGCAGCGGTGAGGCCTCCTCGATGGCGACGCGGGCATCGTGCTCGCTGGAGTCGAGGACGACCACGTCGATGCCGAGCTCTGAGCGTGACCAGCGGGCGAGGTGGGCGCGGACCAGCGAGCTTGCCCCGATGGGTCCGGCGCCTAGCCCAACGCACAGCTCACCGGTGCTGGCGAGGGGAACCGGATCGATGATCGCGATCGAGGCGCCGAGGTTCTTCAGCGCGATGACCTCGAGGACGGCGTCGTCCACCGCGCGCGACGGGAGCCGGGCGATGCGCACCGCGAAGACACGGCGCTCGTCGAGAGGCGGCAGATCGAGCGCGGAGATGTCGGGAGTTGCTCCGGACCACGCTACGATGACGGCGTCGGCGACCAGCAAGGCGGCGCGCACCACCGCACCATCCACCTGAGCGCGCCGCTGGATGAACCCGGCGACGCGGCGGTGGCCGGCGTCGCGCAGCGCCGTGCGCACCTCCGACACCAGAGGCAGCTTGTCGCGCGTGCGCAGGACGGTGACCTCTCCCGCGATCTCGCGCACCTTCGGCGCGATCTGAAACGTCTCGGTCACCTCGAGGATGGCCCGCGGATCGGCCTCCAGACCGCGCAAAGCGATCATCGTGCTCTTGGCGGCGGCAGCGCACGGGTGATCCTCCGGCGCGCTCAGCAGCACCCGCGTCGTCCAGGCGATGCCACGCTCGAGACGACGCTCGTCGACGATCGCGCGATCCTCGCGCTCGGTGGTGAAGCCGCGCAACGGCGACAGGAGCCCGGTCGCGAGCGCGTCCAGCGTGTCCTCGATCTGCACGCCGACCGCGAGCGTGGGGAGCCCGCGCGCGCGCGCCAGGAGCTCGGCGTGGGCGGAAGCCGGAGCGAGCCGCTCCTCTATCGACCCGCCATGGGCCACCGCGTCGAGATCGTGCGGCGGCGCCGCGGTGGGGGCCGAACCACCATGGACCCAGCCGCGCTCGACGAGCGCAGCGACGACCCGTGCGAGGCTCGCCTCGACCGGCTCCTCCGACGTCTCGCAGACGACGTCGGCGGCGAAGGGCTCCTCGTAGGGGTCGTCGACGCCGGTGAAGTTGGTGATCTCCCCTCGCAGCGCCTTGTCGTAGAGGCCCTTGGGGTCGCGCTTGGCAAGCTCCGCGATCGGCGCCCGGCACCACACCTCGAGAAAGCGATCGGTGCGCTGACGCACCTCCTCGCGCGCAGCACGATAGGGGCTTATCGCCGCCGTGATGACGCCCGCGCCGGAGCGCGCGAGCAGACGCGCGACGAAGCCGACCCGGCCGACATTGGTGTCGCGATCCTCGCGGGAGAAGCCGAGGCCCTTCGACAGATGAGCCCGCACCTCGTCGCCATCGAGCAGCTCGACGTGCACCGCGCGATCGCGCAGCTCGGCAGCCAGCTTGGAGGCGAGCGTGCTCTTGCCGGAACCGGACAGCCCCGTGAACCACACGACGAAACCGCCGCTCGTTTCCCTCGACATGGCTCAGCCTAGCGCGCGGGTCAGACGATCTCGAAGGGGCTCTCGACGAACGCCGAGCCGCTCCACACGAAGAGCTTCTGATCGTCGACCGCGCCCTTGCGCACGCTGGTGACGAGGAAGGCCATCGGCCAGGCCGGACCAGGCCCGAGCTTCACGTAGCCGCCCTCCTCGGAGGGCGGCTCACCCATGCTCATCACCGCCTGATCGGTGGGGCTGAAGTACGCGCCAGCATCGAGGTGCGAGTGGTAGAGCACCTTGATCGGCGTCCCGATTGCGGCCGATGCCTGGAACGCGTCGTCGAACTTCTTTTCGTTGAAGGCGAAGAACGTACGGGCAGTACGGAAGTACGTCTCCGGATCGACCTGGTGCAGCTTGTTTGCGACGTTCTGCATCGCGACGTGCTCGTCGACCAGTGGCCCGTCGCCAGCCGGACCGCGCAGGTAGCCGCAGGCCTCTTCGTCCTTTTCGTAGCAACGCACCGCGTCCGCCGCGACGGCGTCGATCACGGCGCGCGCGATGCGCAGGCGGCCCTTCGTCCACGGCTCGTTGCGACCCCAAAGCAGCTGGCCGCTGGCCAGGGTGTCCTCTTCGGCAAATGTCTGCGCCATCGCAGGCACCTTACCAGACGTCGTGTTTCTCTCACTTCATCGGCGCAAAGTATCGGTCGCCGCGCTCGCACACGATGGCGACCACGCAGCCCCCCTCGCCCGCCGCGTGGAGCTTCTTGGCGACCTCGACCGCGGCGAACACATTGGCCCCCGACGAGCGCCCCACGTAGAGCGCTTCCTCGCCGGCCAGGCGATCCGACATGTCCCAGGCGTCCTCGCCTTGTGACCAATCCTCCGAATCCGGCAGGCGCCGCGCGCAGCATGCTCGCGCCATGACGAAGACCTCGGCCCGCGACGATCAACTTCCCTTTTGCCGACCCGTGCTACGGGGAGCGAGGCGGTCGGCTGCAAGACCCGTTCGGCCACGTGTGGATGGTGTCGAAGGTTGTCGAACACTCACGCCAGAAGTGATGCAGCGGCGGATGGACGCCTTCGAGGGGCCTTCGAGGGGCCTTCGAGGGGCCTTCGAGGGGTGAGGCGCGTCGCGGGCGGCATCTCCCCGCCCAGCCATACGCACGCGAGGAAACGCGTCGTCGCGCGGCGCGACGTCACCAACCCCGCGACATTCCCCGAGCTATCCTGCCGCGCGATGAACCCCGGTCCCCGCATGCACCTCCTCGGTGCGGTCTGCAATTTCGTCCGGCAGCCGCCGACCAACCCGCTCGAGGCGTCCCATCAGCAGGGCCTCGTCTTCGTGGCGATGGACGCGCGCGACTACGCGACGTTCCGCGGCGGCACGCCGACCGGCGAGTGGACCGTGGCGCGAAAGATCCAGGCCGAGCTGCCGCTCGATCCCTGGCCCGACACGGGCTGGCGGTTCGACAACGAGGCGGCCGCGCGCAACGCGTACCAGCTCATGCGCAACCACATCCAAGCGCGCCTGGCGGGGGTGCAGTCGCAGGACGATCGCGGGCCGGAGCGCCGCCTGAACGATCCGGCGAGCGCATGGGGCGAGGCCTTCCACTGGCAAGGTCGCGAGGTGCTGTACCTCTCCTGCGATCTGGCGACCCAGGCACAGATCCTGGAGGGCACGACCCAGGGGCTGGAGGCCATGCAATCGTCCCGCGGTGGACCTCGCTACGCGAGCTACAACACCCAGGTCGCTCCGCACGCGGTGGCGATCGCCACCGGCGAGGGGGGCCTCGCCGAACACGTGCTCGTCGCCTTCAGCCCCGCCCAGGAGGGGCAGCTCATCGCCGCAGCCCTCCCGGGCTCGGTGAACGACACCAAGCCGTTCCCGCTGGATGTGCCGAGCGGGATCTTGGTGGTGGCCTGGGCCCGCATCGACGGCGGGGCGATGTGCGGGAGCGAGGCAGCACAGGGGCAAGACCCGGCGGCGGTGATCGCCAACCTGATCGGTAGTCGGGTCGCGGGGCCGCTGCCGTCGCCGCTCGACGCCGGCGCTCCCGGCCCGCTGGCGTGGGGCATCCGCGTGCGGCCGGGCAAGTACGGCTGCGCGCTGCGCTTCCTCGAGACCGAGCAGGGCATCTCGGCAATGGCCCTCTCTCACGACGAGGTCGTCCCGATGTGGGCCGACATGGGCGGCGGCAAAGTGAAGCTGCTCGACCAAGCGGCGATCCAGTCGCTCGCGACAGCGGCGCAGGCCGCCCAGGCTCAGATCGCGTCCGGCGGCGGCGGCGATCCCGATCCGGTGGTGTTCCCCGGCCAGCCGCTGGCGCGCCTCTCCGACTACGTGCGGCTGATGAAGTCCATGTCGTCGGGCGACATGAACGGCGCGCTGCAGCGCGCGGGCCTCGACATGGCCTCCTACGGTGCGGCCGCAAGCGCGTGGGGCATGAAGATGGCCAGCGATCCCACCGTGACTGCGAAGTTCGCGGCAATGATGGCGCAGCCGTGACGGCAAAGCCTCTCCGCGAGCTGGGTGGCGTCGTCCCGACGTGGTCGCCCGAGCAGCGCTGGGTCCTTGCGTCGCAGGGCGTGCTTACCGAGCTGTTCCGTGGTCACCCGGCGCGCATGGGCGGGGTGCCGCGCCCGCTCGCAAGCAACTTCGCGGCGATGTTCCTTCGTCGCGACTGGGGCGTGCGGACGCGCCGCGAGGCGCTCCAACAGATCGAGCGGCTGCACGAGCGAGGGCATCGCTTCGATTTCGCCCAGCGCTCCGAGCACACTGCCGGTGACCTGCTGGCGTGGGACATGGTGCGGGCGGCTGCGGTCGCGGGCTGGTCCTACGCCGCCTACCACCTCGAAGCCGACGAGGCGTGGCCGCTCATGGTGCGCGCGGCGCGCGAGCTCCGCGGTCACTTCGACTCGTGGGCCGCGGTCGGCGCCTCGTACCTCCTGGCCCGCAACCTGTGGCGCGAGGGTGGGGCAGACGAGCTGCAGCCGGTGCTCGATCGGCTGCTGGCTCCGGGCGGGGGATGGGATCTGCCGTGGGAGGTCGACCTCGACGGCGATCTCCCGCCGCCGGTCGAGGTGTTGCCCGAGCTGGTGGTAGACGGCTCGGGGGGGCCGGCCGACTTCCCCACCATCGGCGCGGCGGTCGAAGCGGCGCGGGTCGCCGAACTGGCGACCCGGATCGTGGTGCGAGCCGGCACCTACGTGGAGAGCGTGCGCCTGTCGTTTCCGGTCGAGCTGGTCGCTGACGGCACCGTGACCATCGAGAACGCCGAGGGGGCGCCGCTCGCGCTGACCCGCCAGAACGCGCATGTCCGCGGCTTTCACCTGGTGTCGGGCACCAGCGCCGCCGGCGTGGCCATCCACACGGTGTGGATGAAGGCGTTCTTCCTGAAGCTGGTCGACTGCTCGATGCGATCCGCCCGCTGCGGCGTCTACGCCCACACCGCCGACGCGTTCGTCGTGCTCGAGCGCTGCCGGGTCGAGTCGGCGGTGAACACCGGCGTCCTGGCGGAAGATGGGGCGCACACCGTGCTCGTCGACTCGGTCGTCCGGGCAACCGGCAGCGCGGGTGTGCTCGCCAATGGTGAGGGCGAGCTCTGCATCGAGGACAGCCGCATCGAGGACGCCGGCAACACCGGCCTGGTGGTGACGGGCGGCGTCCTCGCCGAGGTCGACGGGCTCACCATCGAGCGCAGCGGCCACAATGGGATCGACCTGCTGCAGCGTGCGCGCGCGGTTCTGCGGTCGCTGACCGTCCGCGGTACCGCGCAGACCGGCCTCCTCGCCAGCACCAGCGGCTTCGTCAATGTGATCGGCAGCTCGATCGTCGGCAGCGCGGCCAACGACATCGGCGTCTTCGCCGGGCGCGTCGACGCGAAGGACTGCACCTTCGGCGGCGGCGCCGGCTGCGGACTCTGCGTCGCGGCGGGCGCGGTGGCGCGGCTCGAGGCCTGCACCATCGAGAGCACCGGAATGCCCACGGCGACCATCATGGGCAATGGCCATGGGATCTTCGTCGGCTGCGATCTGCGCGGAGGCCGCGACACGGCGCTGTGGGTCATGCCCGAGGGCAACGTGCAGGTGCGCGATTGCACCATCGACGGCGCAGCAAAGTGCGGCGTCCTCCTGCGCCAGGCGCGCCGCGCCCATTTCGAGGGTGGCACCATCACCAGCGACGTCGGCTGCCTGTTCGTGGTCGGCAGCGGCGAGGTGGTCCTCCGCGGCACCCACCTCGCCGGGGGCTCACCGGCGGTGTGTGCCCAGGAAGGCGGCGAGGTGGTCCTGGCCGACGTGCGCATCGAGACCGATGGCGCGGTCGCCCTCGCTGTCGAGGGTGGCTCGCGCGCCGCGCTCACCCGCACCGAGGTCGAAGCCGACCGCGGCACCGCGCTCACCCTCGAGCGGGGGCGGGTCGACCTCCACCGCGGCTGGCTGCGAGGCGAGGTGGCGGCCACCATCGACGCGGCCTCGGTCCTTCGCTCGTGGGCGAGCGAGCTTCAGGGCCCGGTCCAGGGAAACGTCGAGCGCGTCGAGATCGACGAGACCCTCCACGCCCCAGGAAAGCTCACATTGATAGGCGAGGAGCGGATGTCGCTCGAGCTTACCGCGACAGCGCTGGCCGCTGCGCTCGGGCCGCATGGGCTCGAGGCGAGCCCGCAGGTGATGGCGGCCTGGATCGATCGCGCGCTCGAAGGTCAGTCGAGAGGCGAGGCGATCGAGATCGGCGCCACCGCGGTGGGCGCGTCGGTGACGTCGGGCGACATCGCGTCGCTGCAGCTAGCGATGGCGCGCGTGCGGGAGGTCCTCGCCGATCCGGCGCGACGAGCGTCGATCGCAGCCGAGCTTTTGGAAGCGGAGGCCGGCGAGGACCCCGACGGGGACGATGACGGCGGCGAGGGCTCGGCGGAATAAGCCTGCGTCGGCACGAACGAGCTCGCCTGACCGAGCTCCGTTCGGGCCACGAGGCCACATCTGCCGCCCAGCCGTGGCCGAAGCAAGCGGCTTCGCTTCGCGCGTAGCCCGATCTGGGCCAGCATCGGGGCGCGAACCGCTCGCGACCTCGCGCCTTCGCCCATGTCCACGACGTCCCCCATGTCCACGATATCGTCTGCGTCCTGGCGCTCGCTCGCGCTGCTCCTTCTCGTGGGGGCATGCGGCTCGTTCAAGCCTCCCAGCCAGGTCGCCCGCATCGATCTGGAAACGTCGCAGGGCCCCTTCGCCAGCCTCCCGTCGAAGAGGCTCGTCGCTGTCGCCGACGACGGGGTCGTGAGGCTCCACGACGGCGCCACCGGCGAAGCCCTCGCCGCGAGCGAGCGGATGCCCAATGAAGGCCTCCGATCCCTCGCGATGGCACCGAACGGGACCGACGTCGCCCTGCTCACCTATGGGGGCACCCTCGCGATCCTGACGTGGAGGGGCACCGAGCTTGCGACCACCGCGAAGACGACCCTGAAGCAAGCCTCCTCGCAGGCTGCGCCCCCCGTCTACCGGTCCGACGGAGCGCTCGCCGTGGGCGTGGACGTGGTCGTCGACGTCTGGCTCGACGGCAACCCCGAGCACGTGCCCGTCGTCCTCGAGGTCGGGCCCGGCGCGCGCGAGCTTGCATTTAGACACACCGACGGGATGCTGGCTATCGCCTTTGAAGATCGCGTCGAGACCTGGGACGTCGCATCCAGACGGCACAGGGATCTGTTCCTCGAGCCCATGCGCGATCATGTGGCATTCTCGCCGAGCGGCGCGCTCGCGGCCGGCGGCTCGCCCGTCGTCGTCCGCGATGCCGAAGGTACGAGGCGCGGGAGCAAGGCCAGCGGCTGCGATCAGATCGTCTGGGACCCAGCCGGGGACCAGCTCGCGTGTCGCGCCGGCGAGACCACGAGGCTGTGCTCTCTGGAGCGATGCGACGACGTCGAGCTTGTCCCCGGCCAGAAGCCCATCACGTTCATCGCGCCGGCGATCGACGGGCTCTTTCTCTTCTCGGGTGACGGCCGGGTCATGCATCGTGCCTCGAGCGGTCGCTCGACGATGATCCCGATCGACGGCGTCGCCGATCTCCCGCGCGGCGGCCGATGAGGCGCTTTGCGATGCTCGTCGCGCTCTCTGGGGCGGCTGCGTGCACCCTCGACATCCCTCCGTCGGTGCCCGAGGTCACGAGCGGCGGCACCCTCGTCGTTCCGGATCGGGGCAGCGACCAGCTGAGGGAGCTCGATGGCTACGGCAGCGAGCCGATCCGCGACTGCGAGAGCGCCTGCCCCCGGCGCGACCGCATGCACGTCGAGACGTGCCACCCCGCCGCCGTCGAGCCGCGCGTCGCGCGACACCGCGCGCACCTCGGCGAGCGCGTGGACTCCTATGTCCTCTGTTACTACGAGGTCGACTGAGTGCGCCCCGTCGCTGCCCACGAGCCGCGCGTGCTTCGGCGCGCCATCGCGCGCATCGCGCTGCTCTGCGCTGCCGCAGCGCCGATGAGCGGCTGCTGCGCGTGGCCATTCGAGGACGCCTCCGACGGCTACTCGACGAGCCGCGTCGTCGCGATGCCTTTCCGTGTCGCACACGCCGGCTATCGCCGCGACGCCTCCCTTCCACCCGCAGTCTGCAAGTCCGTCTGCGGGCAAGAGGCCTGCTTTCCTTCCTCGGTCGTCGGACCGTCGGGCGTCGAGTCGGCCGTCGTCGTCTGCAACGACTACTCGCCGCGCAGCTGCTCCGATTCGGGCCTCATCAACTTCCGGATGCCCTCGGGGCGGCGCTCGGCGGCGCTCGCCGCTTCGGCGGGGACGACGTTCGCCGCGCTCGCAGAGGCCGAGTCCGCGAGCATCCACGACTTCGACGAGCTCGCGCACGATCTCGAGGCCCTCGGCGCCCCCGCCGCGCTCGTGGCACGCGCGCGCCGCGCGAGCGCAGACGAATCGCGACACGCGATCACGATGCGCAGGCTCGCGAGAGCCCACGGAGCGACGCGGACGGCGACTGAAGCGACCGAGCCGGGGCGCGCGAGGTCGCCCCGCCGGCCGTCCTTGGCGAGACTCGCCGTCGAGAACGCCGTGCTCGGCTGCGTGGGCGAGACCTGGGGGGCGCTCCTCCTCGCCATGGGGGCGATGCGCGCGGCAGACCACGACGTGCGCCGCCAGCTGCATCGCGTTGCGTGCGACGAGGCACGACACGCCGCGCTCGCGTTCGCCATTCACGCATGGGTCACCCCTCAGCTCTCGATCGCCGAGCGCGACGAGGTCGATGCCGCGCTCGCGCGCGCGACGCGAAAGCTCATCGGGGAGCGCCCCGGCGCATCGGTAGCGGTGAGGCGCGCCCTCGGCTACCCGACGGTGGCCGAGCACGCCGTCATCGCGCCCCGCCTCGCGGCGCTGGTGCGGGCCGGCTTGGCTGGCATAGCGGGAGACGGCTCCGCACGTTCGTGAGCGCGACGACATTCCACGGAGGCGGTACGCACCGGACGCGTCCGTGGCGCCTCGAGCGCGAGCGCGGCTTGCCGCCGGAAGCGGCGCGGAGAAAAATGTGGTCCGTGCGCCACCGGATCATCCCCGCCGTCCTCGGCGCGTCCGTCGCTTGCAGCACCACAGTCGATCGCCGCGACGGGACGGGCGGCGACGACGCGGGCTCGACCAGCTCCGCCGGCTCGACCGGCTCCGCCTCGTCGAGCGGCTCCATCGCGACCACGGCCACGTCGACCGGCGGCGGTGGCGAGCCGGGAAACGGCGGCGCCGGAGCGGGCGGCGAGGGCGGAGCCGGCAAGGGCGGCCGCGAACGCTCTTGCGGCGGAATCACCGGAGAAGTGTGCGAGGCAGACGAGTGGTGCGACTTCCCCGACGACCTTTGCGGGGGCGCGGACGGGTTGGGCACCTGCCAGCCGCGGCCGCAGGGCTGTCCCGCGGACTGTCCTGGGGTCTGCGGCTGCGACGGCGCCTTCCACTGCAACGCGTGCTCCGCCCAGGCGGAGGGGACGGACGTCTCGGCGCTGGCGCAGTGCCGCGAGGACGACGCCGACTACTCGGCGGAGGCGTTCTTCGGCGGCCTCGATCACCTGATTCTGACGAAGGTAGACGCGGTCCGCGACGTCTGCGTTTCGGTCCATCTCGCGCGACCCACGGAGAGCGCACCCGAGATGCAGTTCGCCACGCCCGAGGAGTGGGGCGTCCAGGACGCGTTCATCAGCAACTCCCCCGCCGATTGCGACGGCCTGGGCGACCCGCCCGGCCTCACCGTGTTCGCCACCGGTGGCGCCGGCACGGTCACTTTCAACGTCCCGCCCGACGGCGTCTTCCCTTGCGACATCACCGTGCATGGCGAGCTGTACTTCCCACCTGACGAGCCGTTCGTGCTCGCCACCGAGCCGCTCGACGCCGACATGGTCCTGGTCGAGGGCGGCTGTCTCTGACTGCTCTCGCCGTCCTCCGCTGGATGACCTGACAGAGAAGAGCCGATGGTCGTCACGTCGCTCCGGGGAGCGCGTGGCTCACGCACCGAGCACCGGGCTTGGTTTTCGGCCGTCTTGCGTCGGCGGCGCCGATCTCGCACCGTTCGCTCCGAGATGGCCGAGTTCACCTACCAGGACATGCTGCCGGTCGGCGCCGACACCACGCGTACCGTCTGCTCACCAAGCACCACGTCGGCGCTGGCGCGGGGCATCCATGCCACCTACGCCAAATCGAACCTGCATGCGTCGCCTGGCGGCCGAATCACGCGCTGCTCGCTCGTGCGACGACTACTTGCGGGCGAGCGCGATGTCGCCGAAATGCAGCGCGTCGACTGCGCCGTCGGCGCGGAGCGTGAACGAGAGTTCGTCGCCGCTGTCCTGCACGACGAAGCTGGTCTTCGACACGAAGATCACCTCCGAGTTCACGCCTAGCTTCCTCGAGTCGAAGTAGAGCCGGTCGCCTTCGCCTTCGCCGCGCACGCGCGCGTCGACGGTGGCGCCGTCGGCCTTGCCCTCGTAGCTCGCGACCAGCGCCTCACGGGCCTTCGCGTCGACCGCGAACGGCACGATCGTGTCCGGCTCGAAACCGGGCCACGCGTACTCGGCGGCGATCGCGTAGAGGATCTCGCGCACCATCGGCCGGCCGGCGTGGCCATGGACCATGACGGCAGCCCCCTTGCGGAGCTCGGGGAAATAGATCAGCTCCGAGTGAAAGCCCTCGTTCCAGCCGGGGTGGCCGAAGCGCAAAGCGCGCCCTTCGCCACGGATGATGGGTCCGAGGCCGAGGGGGCCCTTTTGCGGCGTGAGCATCGCCTGCGCCGACGCTCGAGTGAGCACCTTCGAAGACCGTCCGGCGCGCGCATCGACGATCGCGATCGCCCACGTGAGCAGATCGCTCGGCGTCGACCACAACCGCAGAAGTCCCGATCCCTGTCCGCCTGTCATCCGCGAAGCGGGACGGCGCCGCTCGTGCTCGTGCTCGTGCTCGTGCTCGTGCTCGACTTTCTCGCGCCGGCTCCGTGCAGAGACGATGAACAGGGTCTACTTGGACCGGAACGGTACGTCCTCGGGTGCCGTCAGACCGCAGCATCGAGCACGAGCACGAGCACGAGCGGAATGTCGGGTCATCAGGATTGCGGCCACACCGAAGCGCGTCGCCATTTAGGCCACGCACATCTAGTGGGACGTTCTCCAATCGGTCTCGCCAGCCTCGACGAGCACGACTGCGGAGGGCAGGGCCTAGACATCGGTGCGGGCGTCGACCTCCTCGTTGCGCCCGAGGGCCTGCTCGGGAGCCATGTACGAAGGGGTACCCATTACGGCTCCCACCCGCGTCCGCTTTCCGTCCCTGTCGCCCGGCAATAGCTCGCTGACCGCTGCCGCCAGGCCGAGCCCTTCCCCGCCGGTGATTTTGGCGATTCCCCAGTCGATCACCGTCACCTCGCCGAACTCGCCCAGGATCACGTTCGCTGGCTTGAGATCCCGGTCAACGACGCCGCGAGCGTGGGCGTACGCAATGGTCTCCACCACCCGCAGGAGCGGCGCGAGCAGGGTGAGGCGCGCGGCCCCGGAGCCAGCCTTCGAGAACGCATCTTCTAGGAGTGTGTCGGGGAAACTCTAAAATCTGAACGGGCTGTGGGGTTCCGGTCGGCGCGGGCCTCGGCAGAAGAAGAATTTGGTGCCCACCCCCAGCCGTGCTCGGCGCAGCGCCTGCGCGCGGCTGCCCCTCCCAAATCGCTCGCAAGCTCGCTCAGGGAGGGGTTGGGCGCTCGATGTGCTCACGCCGCCGAGGGCAAGACGGCCCGCGTACCGAAGCGAAAGAGCTTCAGCAGGTTATGCGTTAGAGCGATGAGGTTGAATTCCGCACGCGCTGCGGGTCGGCGCGCGGCTCGCCGAGACGTCGTTCACCGTGGCCCACCGCGTGCGCACTGCCCGACGCGGCGCGAAGCCTAGCCTACGGACAGACCGTTCACGTGGTGGTGGATGGAACGTCCTTCCGACCGACCGCGATCCCCGAGGAGATTCGCCGCGCGTTCGCGAGCGACACCGCGTAGCGCGCGGCTCTCGACGCGCTGTTCGACGGTGGCCATCTGATCGTCATCGTGCACTTTGATGCCTGGGGGTGAGGGCGGGGTGAGGGCGGGGTGAGGGCACCGTGCTTGACTGCATGCAACATGGCGATATGTTGCCTACATGCTCAAGCGTGCGCGGCAGTACACCATCCGAAACGTGCCTGACGAGGTCGATCGCGCGCTTCGAAGGCAGGCCAAGGAGACCGGCCGGAGCTTCAACCAGGTCGCGGTCGAAGCCCTCGCGCTCGGCGCTGGGGAGCCGGCCCGCCCCAAGCGCGACCTGAGCGAGATCGTCGGCTCACTCACCGCGCGTGAGGCCGACCGCATCGAAGGGGAGCTCCGCCGGCAGCGGCAGATCGATCCGGAGATGTGGAAGTGAGGATTGCGCTCGATTCGAACCGCTACACGGATCTGTGCAGGGGCGTTCCTCAGGTCGTCGAGGTCATCGATAACGCCATCGAAGTCCATGTTCCCCTGATCGTCATCGCTGAGCAGCGCGCTGGATTCGCGAACGGCACGAGCCGCGAGAAGAATGAGAGAGTCCTGACCCGCTTTCTCAATACGGCTGGCGTCTTCATCCTCGCCCCTGACGAGCAGACAACGTTCTTCTACGCGGACGCGTATGCTTACCTTCGCAAGAAGGGAAAACCGATCCCCACCAACGATTTGTCGATCGCGGCCCTCGTCCTGCAGCACCAGCTCGTCCTGTTCGACCGTGACGCCGACTTCGATCACCTCCCGCAGCTCGCGCGCGCCAAGATCGCCACGGGCGAATAGGACCGTGGCGGCGCGACCCGTGGTGGCCCCGTGGTGGCTCTGCTGCGGCCGTGGCGCGCGAGAGATCCTCGCGTCCTGCTCCCCGAGAGCGACGGTCTTCTGGAGGCGGCGTATTGCGCGTTCGGCGCCGGGCCAATGCGCCGCCGGACGTCCGCTGGGTGGCCGATACCCTGGTTGATCCGCTCATCACAGCGGCAATCGGCGGTATCCCGCTGCGAACGGGGGCGGTGCTCATCGCAAGTCACGAGCGTCTCTTTTCGTGCAAGCGCCGTGAGCTCTGAGAGAATGAAGTTCGAAGTCAAACGATTAGCGCGCGCAGCGAAAGCCGAGAAAATCGAATCGAATCGCGCGCGCGTTCCCGACGCGATCCGACGCGCGGAGGTACGACGGGTCGCCGATGTTCCAGCTGCCACCGCGATAGACGCGGGCTGCTTCGGCACAATTCTTTTTTGTATATGGACAGATGGCAGTCGAGGTCCATTCCCAGACGTTGCCGGCCATGTCATGGAGGCCGAAGGGGCTCTTGCCGGCCGCGAACGAGCCGACTCCGCAGGTGCCTTGCCCGGAGCCGGGCTCGGCTCGGGGCCACAGCTTGAGGTGAGCCCAACGAGCAGCGCCGAGGAGATGGCAGCCCAAGGAGCCACACCGAAACGTCGAGCGCGCAAGCAAGAGGTTGCCATGAACGCCCATCCTGTCAGATGGCCGGAGCCGCGAACACCGGCGCGACCTCTGAGCAGGGACGCTGCGCACCGGTCGGCGCAGGCGCAGGCTCGGCCGCCACGACCTCGTCCCGCTTGGCCTTCCACGCGGCAGGGAGCATCACGCGCTGCGCGCTCGCACGCAGTTGGTCGTTCACGTTCGAAAGAGCTCGTACACCACGCTGCGTTGCTCGAAGAACATCGCTTCGATTTGGCCCTCCCCGTAACGGTACACGAGGCGGTACCTTCCGACTCGCAAGCGATGGAAGCCGGCGAGCACGCCGGCGAGCTCCTTGGTCTCCCCGCTGCCCTTGGCGAGGTCACGAAGAGCACGCCGTACTTCTCGCCGTTGATCGGGGTGGAGCTCACCGAGGCGGGCCAGGACTTGCTCCGAGACGACGACCTTCACTCCGGTACGTCCTCGAGCTTCGTCCACTTCGTCTTGCCTGCTTCGTACGTCCGCAACGTCCGGACGAACTCGCGATTGGAGAGGAGCTCGAAGGTCAGGCTGTCGTAGAGCCCGTGCTCGATGGTGAGGAGGCTGCGCGACCACAGCGTGCGCATGGTGATGCTGCGCGCGCGGCGGGGATGCTGCTCGGCTGGCGACGCGCTTCGGTGTGGCCGCAATCCTGATGACCCGACATTCCGCTCGTGCTCGTGCTCGTGCTCGATGCTGCGTTCTGACGGCACCCGAGGACGTACCGTTCCGGTCCAAGTAGACCC
>Ga0105046_10007293_pt1 | contig 17424 bp, 15 predicted proteins | sample MAT03_FD_78385 | JGI IMG/M metagenome (GOLD analysis project Ga0105046, IMG submission 78385) | Freshwater microbial communities from Lake Fryxell liftoff mats and glacier meltwater in Antarctica - MAT-03 (megahit assembly) | ecosystem: Environmental > Aquatic > Freshwater > Ice > Liftoff...
AAGGGGGGGTGTGGTCAGACAAGGAAGTTGTCAAAGCTGAACAACTGCGCCGCAATCACCGCGTTGACCTGCGCGATTAAGGTGGACAACACCCCCCCGACCAACCCGTTGGCATCCGATCAAAGAAGCTGTTCGTCCCTCCATCCGACGGGGAGGGCTGCACGAACTTCCCGAGGTTCAGGGCGATCACGACCGATGCGTTCATTACAAAAATCAACGACAGATCAATCACTTCCGCAAGTGCCGCCAGATTGAATTCGGCAATCACATCCGCGCCGCTCACCAGATCGGCAAAGACGGATACATCGTCATTCCGGCTTTCAAACAGCAGATCTTTGCCCGCCCCGCCGGTCAGCGAGTCATTCCCGCCCCAGGTATGCGTCATCCCCTCCGTCCATCGAATCCGACCCGATACCAACTTCGTTGTCGCCGCCCGCCAGCGTGTCGTTGCCTGCGTTGCCAGGAAGAACATCGTTGCCTGCAAGACTGACAATGGAGTTGGATTGATCGGTGTCGCCCAATCGGTTCATCGTGCAGAGATTCTGTCAATAGCGCCGGGTATCGGCATCAGAAACCCTTTATCATCCCCTCCAGCGCGTCTTTCTCGGCGGCAAGCTCCAACAGCCGCGCCTTGACCACATCGCCGATGGAGATCAGCCCGACCATCTGGTCGCCCTCCATCACCGGCAGATGGCGGAAACGGCCATCGGTCATCGTTTGCAGCACCTCGTCGGTCTGGTCCTGCCGCCCACAGGTCACCACGCGGGCCGTCATAACGCTGTCAACTGTATCAGTCAGGCAGACGGCCCCGCGCCGCCCCAACTCGCGTACCACATCGCGTTCCGACACGATCCCGATCAATCGCCGCCCGTCCGGCGACACCACCACCGCCCCGATCCGCCGCGCTGACAGCAATTCGACGACTTTGGCCACCGTGCTGCCGGGCTGCACGGTGACTACGCCGTCATCGGATTTCGATTTCAGGATCTGGCTGACAAGCATGTCGCTCCCCTTAAAGGTGTCACCAAAGCGTCGCGTTCCTGCGCCAGTCTGTCAAGCAAGACCTTACCCTGCCAGCGCCTTCAGCCGCAGCATTTCGCGCCGCACTCCCTGCACCAGCAGGTCGGCAAAGCGGTTGAACCGCCCGACCCGCCCGTCATCGGCATGGCGGATCAGCCAGAACGTGCGGGGCAGGCTGATCTGGTCGGGCAAAATGCGGCTCAACTCGGGTGCTGCGGGCAGCGCAAAGTCATGCACCACCCCCAACCCTGCGCCATGCCGCAGCCAATTCAACTGCACCGACACCGAGTTGGACGCCAAAACGGCCGCCCCTACCCCGATCTCGGCCAGATAGTCCAGTTCCTTGTCAAAGATCATGTCAGGGATATAACCAACCATCCGATGGCCTGCCAAATCTGCTGCGGTCGTGATCACGGGATGTCGCGCAAGATAGTCGCTGGACCCCGCCAGATGCAGGCGATAGTCGGCCAGCTTTTGCACCGTCAGCCGCCCTGCCTCGGGCCGCGACACCGCCACCGCCATGTCCGCCTCGCGTTTCGACAGGTTGAAGACGCGCGGCAGGGCGACGATCTGCACCTCCAGCCCCGGATTGGCATCGCAGATCGCCGCCAGCACCTGCGGCAGCAGATAGTTGGCACAGCCGTCGGGCGCGCCGATCCTGATCTGCCCGGTCAACCCGTCCGGCCCCGACAGCGCCTCGGCAGCCCCCTCCATCGCCGCCTCGGCCCGCTCGGCATGGGGCAACAAGCGCGAGGCTTCTTCGGTAAGCCCGTAGCCTTGCGGGCTTTTCACGAACAGGCGGGTGCCCATCGCCTCTTCCAGCCGGGCAATCCGCCGCCCCACAGTCGCCGGGTCCAACCGCAAATCCTTGCCCGCCCGCGACAGGCTTTCGCGCCGCGCAACTGCCAGAAACACCCGCATATCATCCCAATCCACCGCGCTACCCCTGCAATTCTGCAAAACCTTTTTGAAATCTTGCCCCTGTCAACGGCAATTCCGCAAGGTTATCATCGTGCCAATCAAGGGAGAATGACGATGAAAGAGATCGGTCACTGGATCAACGGCAAACATGTGGCAGGCACGTCGGGCCGCTTTGCCGACGTGTTCAACCCGGCCACCGGCGACGTGCAGGCGCGCGTCGCTCTGGCCAGCAAGGCTGAACTGGACGCGGCCACGGCGGATGCCGCCACGGCGCAGGTCAAATGGGGTGCCACCAACCCACAACGCCGCGCCCGGGTGATGATGGAATTCGTCCGCCTGATCAACCGCGACATGGAGAATCTGGCGCTGGCCCTGTCATCCGAACACGGCAAGACGGTGCCCGATGCCAAGGGCGATATCCAGCGCGGGCTGGAGGTGATCGAGTTCTGCACCGGTGCGCCGCATCTGCTCAAGGGCGAATTCACCGACAGCGCAGGGCCGGGGATCGACATGTATTCCATGCGCCAACCCATTGGCGTAGCAGCCGGGATCACCCCGTTCAATTTTCCCGCCATGATCCCGCTGTGGAAACTGGGGCCCGCCCTGGCCTGCGGAAACGCTTTCATCCTGAAACCGTCCGAGCGCGACCCGTCAGTCCCCCTGATGCTCGCCGAGTTGATGCAAGAGGCCGGATTGCCGGATGGCGTGCTGCAAGTCATCAACGGCGACAAGGAGGCGGTCGACGCAATCCTCGACAATCCGATCATCGCGGGCGTTGGCTTTGTCGGCTCTACCCCGATTGCCGAATACATCTACGCTCGCGGTTGTGCGAACGGCAAGCGTGTGCAGTGCTTTGGCGGGGCCAAGAATCACATGATCATCATGCCCGACGCCGATCTGGATCAGGCGGCGGACGCGCTGGTCGGGGCCGGTTATGGCGCGGCGGGTGAACGCTGCATGGCGATTTCGGTTGCGGTCCCCGTGGGCCAGGAAACTGCAGACGCGCTGATCGCCAAGCTGATCCCGCGGATCGAAAAGCTGAAGGTCGGCCCCTATACCGCTGGAAACGATGTGGATTATGGCCCGGTCGTCACAGCGGCGGCCAAGGCAAACATCCTGCGTCTGGTCGAAAGCGGCATTGCAGAAGGCGCGCAACTGGTGGTCGACGGGCGGGGCTTCGGCCTGCAAGGCTACGAGAACGGCTTCTTCGTCGGCCCCCATCTGTTCGACCATGTGACCACCGATATGGAGATCTACCGCAAAGAGATTTTCGGCCCCGTCCTGTCTTGCGTCCGCGCAAAAACCTATGAGGAAGCCTTGGGTTACGCGATGGACCACGAATATGGCAACGGCACCGCGATCTATACCCGCGATGGCGACACCGCCCGCGATTTTGCCAACCGGATCAATGTCGGGATGATCGGTATCAACGTGCCGATCCCGGTGCCGCTGGCCTACCATACCTTTGGCGGCTGGAAGAAATCATCGTTCGGCGACCTTAATCAGCACGGGCCAGACAGTTTCCGGTTCTACACGCGCACCAAAACCATAACGGCCCGCTGGCCATCTGGCATCAAGGAAGGCGCATCGCTGAACTTCAAGGCGATGGATTAAACCCTTTCAGAGCATGATCAATGTCCCTGCCGGAGCAACAACCGCCCCCGGCAGGGCCGCCCCAAAAATCGCTCCGCGGCAGCCGACCTGAGCGGGGGCTCGATGCCCCCCGAAGGTCGTCCCCTTATTCGGCAGCCAATCGCTTGGGGTTCAGCATATCCTTCAGATAACGCCCGGTATGGCTTGCATCTACAGCGGCAATCGCCTCTGGAGTGCCAACTGCAATCACTTCACCGCCGCCGTCGCCGCCTTCGGGACCAATGTCGATCACCCAGTCGGCAGTTTTCACCACGTCCAGATTATGTTCGATCACCACCACAGTATTGCCCTGCTCCACCAGTTCATGCAGCACTTCCAACAGCTTGCGCACGTCCTCGAAGTGCAGCCCCGTCGTCGGCTCGTCCAGAATGTACAGCGTCCGCCCCGTCGCCCGCCGTGACAACTCTTTCGACAGCTTCACCCGCTGCGCCTCACCGCCCGACAGCGTCGTCGCCTGCTGCCCGACCTTGATATAGCCCAAGCCCACCTGACACAGCGCATCCATTTTTTCGCGAATCGCGGGCACGGCGGTAAAGAAATCCTGCGCATCTTCACAGGTCATATCAAGTACGTCCGCGATACTCTTGTTCTTGAACTTTATTTCCAAGGTCTCGCGGTTGTATCGCGCGCCCTTGCAGGTTTCGCACGTCACATAGACATCGGGCAGGAAGTTCATCTCGATCTTCAAGAGCCCGTCTCCCTGACACGCCTCGCACCGCCCACCCTTGACGTTGAAGCTGAACCGGCCGGGCTGATAGCCGCGCGCCTTGGCTTCGGGGAGGCCTGCAAACCAGTCGCGGATCGGAGTGAAGGCCCCGGTGTAAGTCGCTGGATTTGAACGCGGCGTCCGGCCAATCGCCCGCTGGTCGATGTCGATCACCTTGTCGAGGTGTTCGAACCCCTTGATCGTCTCGCACGGAGCCGGAGTCTCGTGTGCGCCGTTCAACCGGGTCGCGGCGGTCTTGAAGAGCGTCTCGATGGTCAGGGTCGATTTGCCGCCTCCCGAAACCCCGGTCACGCAAACGAACTTGCCCAGAGGGAAATCGACCGTGATGTTTTTGAGGTTGTTGCCAACCGCGCCGACCACCGTCACCTTCTTGCCCGACCCCTTGCGCCGCACTTTCGGCACCGCGATCTCGCGCGCGCCAGAAAGATATTGCCCCGTCAGGCTGTTCGGGTCTGCGGCAATCTGCGCCGGGGTTCCATGGCTGACCACCCGCCCGCCATGGACCCCCGCCCCCGGCCCCATGTCGAACACATAATCCGCCTCGCGGATCGCGTCTTCGTCATGTTCAACCACCAGCACCGAATTTCCGGTGTCGCGCAGCCGTTTGAGCGTGGTCAACAGCCGGTCGTTGTCCCGTTGGTGCAGCCCGATGCTGGGCTCGTCCAGCACATAAAGCACGCCCGTCAGCCCCGACCCGATCTGGCTCGCCAGCCGGATCCGTTGCGATTCCCCCCCCGACAGCGTGCCCGCATTGCGCGACAAGGTCAGGTAATTCAGCCCGACATTCACAAGGAATCCAAGACGTTCGCGGATTTCCTTCAAGATCGCCTTGGCAATCTCGTTCTTCTGATTGGTCAGGGCAGCGGGGACCGTCCCGATCCAGTCATAGGCTTCAAAGATCGACATCCGCACCACCTGCCCGACATGCAGCCCGGCAATTTTCACCGCCAATGCTTCGGGCCGCAGGCGATAGCCGCCGCAGGCGCCGCAGGGGCGGTTGTTCTGGAACCGCTCCATATCCTCGCGGCTCCAGGTGCTGTCGGTTTCGCGGTAGCGGCGTTCCATATTTGGGATCACGCCTTCGAAGACGCGTTTCACCTGATAGATGCGCCCGCCCTCGTCATATCGAAACTCGATCTCGGCTCCGTTGGACCCGCGCAGGAACACCTCTTTCACCGCGTCGGGCAGGTCTTTCCATTTCGCCTTCTTGTCAAAGGCATAATGCTTGGAGATCGCCTCGATGGTCTGGGTGAAATAGGGCGACTTCGACTTGGCCCAAGGCGCCAGCGCGCCTTGCATCAAAGTCAGGCCCTGATCCGGCACCACCAGCCGTTCGTCGAAAAACAACTCCATCCCCAACCCGTCGCACACCGGACAGGCCCCGAACGGCGCGTTGAAGGAAAACAGGCGCGGCTCGATCTCGGCGATGGTGAAGCCACTGACAGGGCAGGCGAATTTCTCGGAATAGGTGATTCGTTCGGGGTCGCCTTCAGCAGGCGCAGTTTCAATCACCGCAATCCCGTCCGCGAGGTTCAGTGCGGTGCGAAAGCTGTCGGCAAGCCGGGTCTGGATGCCGTCCTTGATCACGATCCGGTCCACCACCACGTCGATGTTGTGGCGGAACTTCTTGTCCAACACGGGCGGCTCGTCCAGATCGTGGAAGGTGCCGTTCACCTTGACCCGCTGAAACCCCTGTTTGCGAAGGTCGAGGAATTCCTTTTTGTACTCCCCCTTCCGGTCACGAATGATCGGGGCCAACAGATAGGCGCGCCCGCCCTCGGGCATCGCCATTACGGCATCGACCATATCCTGCACCTGCATTGCGGTGATCGGCAGGCCGGTGGTCGGGCTGAAGGGCGTGCCGACGCGGGCGAACAACAGGCGCAGGTAGTCATAGATTTCGGTAACCGTGCCGACCGTCGAACGCGGGTTTTTCGACGTTGTTTTCTGTTCGATCGAAATCGCGGGTGACAGGCCGCTGATGTGGTCCACATCAGGCTTCCCCATCATGTCAAGGAACTGCCGCGCATAGGCCGACAGCGATTCTACATACCGCCGCTGCCCTTCGGCATAGATCGTATCAAACGCCAGAGACGACTTCCCCGACCCCGACAGCCCGGTGATCACCACCAACTGATCGCGCGGGATGCTGACATCCACGTTTTTCAGGTTGTGCTCGCGCGCACCCCGCACTTCGATGAATTTCTGCTCGGCCATCTGCCACTCCCGTTCAACCGGAAACACATAGGCCCTTTCGCCCGAGTCTCCAATCGCAATTCATGAACAAATCATGAACTTAGGCAAGGTTCCGCAGATTTAGCTGTGCGCTTTTCGCCGGGCGACCTGCCATCCATCCACCGCGATCCCAAAAGCGCAAAAGGCGACGCAGATCGGCAGTCCGGTTGGCTCAGTCATTGCCAAAATGGCTGTCAGAGGGGGCGTGGCGGTGGTCGTCCCAAAATTGCTGAGTTGCGCCCTGGATCACCCGGCTTGCGATCACCAAGCCATGATCCGGAAGCAGGGGCGGCAACGCGACATCGCCGCCCTGCTACCAAAGGCCGCAACAAGGGCCCGACGCGGCCCGATTCTGGCGACAAACCTCCCCGCCGTGATGCCGAATTTCAGCCCGACCGACCCCACCAGCCCAAAGGCCACCAAGCCCTGCCCGCATAAGGGCTGCGAAGTTGTTCGAACAGAGCGGAAACCTTGCCGAACTGTGCTGCCGCTCCAGGACCCGCCGCCCGGACGGACAAAACGATCAGGGTGTTACGCATCGGCAGGTTCCTGGCTGTGTTGCCGTTGGCTTCGGGAATTGCCGGGAGGAAGGCGATCGGCCGGCTATCCGATTCGGACATCAGATTTCTGACCCACACAATCATGTCACTCTTGCAAAGTTTTCACGACAGTTCAGTATCGATGGGATGATACTTGCCATTCCGTTCCTGTTCACGATCACCCTGAACCCGCCTGAAGCGCCGCCGGACCTGTGCCCGCTGGTCGCCGAACTGAACGCGGTGATCGCCGAAAACTCTGCCTTGGTGCCCGCGCCCTGCCCGCAAATCGGCTTTGCCGCGCTGCCGGTCGGCGGTGCGTTGCGATCGCAGGCCGGGGCTTACCTAACCGAAACCGGGGCAATCGAACTGGCCTCAGACCTTGATCTGACCACCGCCTACGGGCAAAGCTATCTGTTGCATGAACTGGTGCATGCCGCGCAATATGCCGGGGGGGCCCATATGCAGGTAACCTGTCCCCAAAAGCTGGAGGCCGAGGCATATGCTTTGCAGGCGGATTTCCTGCGCGACCGAGGTCTGCCACGCGAGGCGATCCTGATCCGCGTGTTGGGGGCGCATTTGGGGAGTTGCGGGGGTGACGGTTATTAGATGTGCAAAGCGCGGCCGTAGGCGTCCAACACCGACTCGTGCATCATCTCGGACAGAGTCGGATGCGGGAACACGGTTTCCATCAACTCGACTTCGGTCGTCTCCATCGTGCGGCCGATGACATAGCCCTGAATCAACTCTGTGACCTCCGCCCCGATCATGTGTGCGCCCAGCAACTCGCCGGTTTTGGCGTCGAACACCGTCTTGACGAAGCCTTCGGTCTCGCCGAGGGCAATCGCCTTGCCGTTGCCGATGAAGGGGAAACGCCCGACACGCACCTCGTGCCCCGCCTCTTTGGCCTTCGCCTCGGTCAATCCCACCGAGGCGACTTGCGGATGGCAATAGGTGCACCCGGCAATCGAGTTCGGCTTGATCGGGTGCGGATGCCCGCCCGCGATCAGTTCTGCAACCATCACGCCTTCATGGCTGGCTTTGTGCGCCAGCCAAGGCGCCCCTGCGATGTCGCCGATGGCATATAGCCCCGGAACCCCGGTGCGGCAAAACTCGTCCGTGACCACATGGGTGCGGTCGACCCTGACGCCCAAGGCCTCCAACCCCAGACCTTCGGTATTGCCGATGATGCCGACGGCCGAAATGACCGTGTCGAAATCCTGCGTCGTGGTGGCCCCGTTCGATTCGAGATGCGCGGTGACCGTTCCCGAACTGCGGTCGAGCTTCTTGACTGTGGTTTTCTCAAGGATTTTCATGCCTTGCTTGACAAAGCTCTTTTTCGCAAAAGCCGACACTTCGGCATCCTCGACCGGCAGAATGCGGTCCATCACCTCGACCACCGTGGTATCCGCCCCCATGGTGTTGAAGAAGCTGGCAAATTCAATGCCGATCGCCCCTGAACCGATCACCAGAAGTTTCTTGGGCATCCGTTTGGGCACCATCGCATGGCGGTAGGTCCAGACCAGATCGCCGTCCGCCTCCAGCCCCGGCAGTTCGCGGGCCCGTGCCCCGGTGGCAAGGATGATCGACGCGGCGGTTAAATCCTCGGTGCCCTTGTCGGTCTTGACGCTGACGGTTCCGGGTTTCGGCAGGGTCGCCAGCCCCATGAACACCGTGATCTTGTTCTTCTTCATCAGATGGCCGATGCCACCCGAAAGTTGCTTGGCCACCGCCCGCGACCGCGCGACGACGGCATCAAGATCGAAGGACAAGTCCTTGGCCGATAAGCCGAATTCCTTGGCGCGGTGCATCAGGTGAAACACTTCGGCGCTGCGCAAAAGGGTCTTGGTCGGGATGCAGCCCCAGTTCAGGCAGATGCCGCCCAGGTTTTCCCGCTCGATGATCGCGACCTTCTGGCCCAACTGGCTGGCACGGATGGCCGCGACATAGCCGCCCGGCCCGGACCCGATCACGATGATGTCGAAGGATGCAGCCGCCATTCTTCCCTCCTTGGAAAAGTAGTTTGGCCTTAAACCATTTTCTTTCCCCAAGCAACGCAGGGGGCAGCATAGGGCTATGCGTCAGGCGCATTGCTTTCCTGCAACGCGCGCACCACCGCGCCATAACCGCCTTCGGCCAGATAGTTCGCCTCCTCCGGCGTGGTCTCGCGCCCCAGCGCCGCGTTGCGGGTCGGAAAGCGGCCAAAGCGGGCGATGACTTGCTGATGCGCTCGGGCGTGCAGCGCCGACTCCGGGTTGGATGCCATCCGTTCGGTCATCACCTGCACGGCAAGCGCCTGATCCGCCGCGTTCTCGGAATGCTCGAACGGCAGGTAAAAGAACTGCCGGTCCGGTTCGGGCGCGTCCATGTCCCACCCTTCCGCCAAAGCCCGCCGCGCGGCTGACAGGGCCAAGGCGTCCGTCGCAAAGGCCAGCGCCGTATCCCGGTGCATGTTGCGCGAAAGCTGATCGGTCAGGATCAGATAGGCCAGCGTCCCGGCACACCCTTCTGCCCAATGCTCCAGCCCGCCGCCCAAAGCCGCCTGCCAAAGATCGGCAAACCGCGCGCGACACTCGCCATCCAGCGCATCGCCTGCCGCATACCAGCCGTCCGGGCCCACCTCGCCCAGCCAGAAGTCCAGCACGTCCACCGGTTCCGCCATGCAATCCCCCAATTGCCACGACCCTGACAGGTTCAGCCAAGCCTCGCAACCTTAGCGGCGGTCGTCCTTGTCCAGCACAGCCCCCACCGCCAGCGAGGATGCGGTGGGCGTCAGACCCGCATAGCCGCCGCCGACCGGTGCCGCTCGCTGCGTCGCGCGCCAGCCTGCGTAGGCTGCCAAGACCGCAAACAGGACTCCCATCACCATGAAATACCCGCGCGCACCGACCTCCCCCATCATCCAGCCTGCAACCAAAGGCCCGAAAATCGCACCGAACCCGTTCAGAAAGATCATCCCGGCGCTGGCGGCGGGCATTTCCTCTTTGCTCAGAAAGTCGTTGGTATGCGCGATCAGCAGCGAATACAGCGGATTGATCGTTCCGCCCAACAGCATCGCCACCCCCAGGTAAACCGGAAAAGGCAACCGCCCGAACGATGCGGCCAGCATCACCACCGCCCCCGCCGCCGCCATCCACAAGATCAGCGCACGCCGGTCCATCCGGTCCGACAGCCAGCCCACCGGATACTGCAGCACCAGGCCGCCCGCATAAAGCGCCGCCACAAATGCCGCAATCTGCCCGACGGTCAGCGCCGACTTCGCCCCCCAAACCGACGCCATCCCGAACATCGCAGCAAAGATTCCTCCGGTCAGCAGCATCCCCACACAGCCCAGCGGCGAGACGGCGAACAGCCGCCCGAAACTCATCGGCTTGATGCTGTCGAACGTCGGCGCAGGTGTATCGGCCAACAAGAGCGGCATGAAGGCCAGCGACACCAAAACCGACGGGATGATGAACAACCCGAACCCGGTCGGATCACCCAGCGCCAGCAACCCCTGCGACGCGATAATTCCCAGCATCTGCACGATCATATAGGCCGACAAGGTCTGCCCGCGGGTTTCATTGGTCGCGGTGTTGTTCAGCCAGCTTTCCGAGGTGACATAGATGCCCGAGAAACAAAACCCGATCAGCACCCGCATCACCGACCAGGCCTGCCAGTCGATCAACAACGGATACAGCACCAGAATCGCCGAAATCATCGACCCGAATGCCGCAAACACCCGCACATGCCCCACCCGGCGGATCATCTCGGGGGCCAGCCGCGACCCGCCAAGAAAGCCCAGAAAGTAAGACGACATCACCACCGAAAGCTCGAACGTCGTAAATCCCTCCAGCGCGCCGCGAATGCCCAACAGGGTGCCCTGCACGCCATTGCCGACCATCAGCAGCATCACCCCCATCAACAACGGCCAGGATTGGGCAAGAACTTTCAGCATCCAGATCTCCGCAAGGGCCAAGCCTGCCAAGCCCCTTTCCTCTTGGCCCAAATATCCCACGGGGGTCCGGGGGTGTGAAACCCCCGGCTTCGCGGTCAAGGGCGCAGCCCTAGTCTGTATCTAGCAGATCATCCTCCGCCTCGGGAAAAAGAAGCGACGCATCGCCATAGGAAAAGAACCGATAGCTTTGACGTACCGCATGGGCATAGATCGCCCTGATCCGATCTTGCCCCATCAACGCCGACACCAGCATCAACAGCGTCGATTTCGGCAGGTGAAAATTGGTCATCAGCGCGTCGGTCACCCGAAACCGATAGCCGGGATAAATGAAGATATCGGTCGGCCCGCGCCATGGTGCGACCTGACCCCCGACCGCCGCACTTTCGATCAGCCGCAGCGCGGTGGTGCCCACAGGGATGATCCGCCCCCCAGCCGCCTTGGTCGCGTTGATCTCGGCTGCGGCCTCTGGCGTCACTTCGCCCCATTCGGCATGCATCCGGTGGGTGGTCACATCCTCGACCTTGACCGGCAGAAAGGTGCCTGCGCCGACATGCAGGGTGACTTCGGTGAATTGCACGCCTTTGGCCGCGAGTGCGGCCAGCAGAGCCGCGTCGAAATGCAGGCTGGCCGTGGGGGCGGCGACTGCCCCCGGCGATTTGGCGAAGACCGTCTGATAATCGGTGGCGTCCTGCGCATCGGCTGGGCGGAGGGCTGCGATGTATGGCGGCAGCGGCATCTGGCCCGCCTCGGCCAGGGCCGCGTCGAAATCCAAGCCGGTCAGGTTGAACGCCAACACCAGATCGCTGTCGGTCTTGGTGGCCACAACCGCCTGCAACTGATCGGAAAACCGGATCACCTCGCCCACCAGCACCTTGCGCAGCGGCTTGGCCAGCGCGCGCCAACCGGCAGGCAAGGGTTCCAGCAGCGTCACTTCGACCTTTGCCACAGCTTCGGCCCGGGTCCGCTGTCCGAACAGCCGCGCCGGAATGACGCGGGTGTTGTTCAGAACCAGCCTGTCGCCGGGGCGGAAGACCGACACGAGGTCGGACACATGCAGATCGGCGATATTGTCGCCCCGCGCCATCAGCAACCGCGCGGCGGTGCGGGGTCGGGCGGGGCGGGTGGCGATCAGCCCTTCCGGCAAGTGAAAGTCGAAATCGTCCAGCTTCATCGGTCTTCTCCCCGCCGTACCTTTGGTCGCCGAACAGAATCCTGTTCAGGGGCGGCAAAGCCGATGGCGGGTTCGGTCGTGGTCGACTGCAAAATAGGGGCTGGTCTGCGAAAAATCTCGCGGAACATGCCGGGTGTCAGGATCGACAGGGGGTTGACCGAAACCTCGGGCGCGTCCGCCGTGCCGCCCAAGGCGTAGTTAAAGCCGAACAGCCCCTCGCCCCGCTGGCTGAACAACGCGCCGATGCCGTTGACCAGATAGATCGGCGAGATCACGCCCTGCAACTGCAACCGCTTGTCCGCCGTGCTGTACAGACCTGCCATGGAAACCCCCAACGATGCCCCGATCGCCGCGCCTCGCGTCACCTGGATGGCATCCGGGGTCAGCACAAAGTCGGCATCCGCCTCATTAAAGACGATCCCTTCGCCGTTCAACTGGTCCAGAATGCCGACGACCGAAATTGCATTCAGCAGTTCCGCGAGCACGTTGGCATCGCGCACCCGGATGTTGGCGATGTCGGCGCGGCCGTCGTAATGCCCTGGCGTCTTGCGCGGGATCAGTTGCAGGTCCAGCGTGCCACCCCGCGCCGAGGCAAAGATGCCCGTCGCGGCCATGACCTGTCCGGCGTCCTTGGCACGGATGCGGACTGCTGTGCCCCCCTTAGCGGGGGCCACTGAGCCGGTAATCGGGGCTTCGCCGTTCACATCCGCCCTGAAATCGCCGTTCAGCCCGCCCGACAGCGAAAACGCGCCACGAAACCGGGTCAGGGCAATGCTGTCGGCCACCTGCAACCGGTCCAGCGTCAGGGTCAGCGGGCTGCCCCCGCCACCCTCGGGCGACCCCCGCTGTACCGGCAACCGGCGCAGATCGACCACACCTTCGGTCACCGCCAGACCAACCGACCGCCCTGCGCCGCGCCCGGTGATCTCGACTGCCGCATCGAGCCAGCCATCCAGCCGGACCCGCGAAAAGCGGGCAACGTCCAGACCCGCGCCGGGGCGCAGGGTAACGGACCCTTCGGCCTCCAACCCCGCGCCTGACAAGGACAGCTTTTCGATCACCGGCAGCGCGCCCAGTCTGACCTGCGCCTCCAGCCGACCGCGTACACCGGGGGGCTTGGTCCAGCCAAGCTCGGGGATCGTCATGCCGATCCGGTTCAGATCGGACACCAGAACCAATCGCGCAGGCTCGCCACGCGGCACAGTGACACTGACTTGCGCCGGACCTGCGCCGGTCACCATGCCGTCGGGCAGGCCCATGCCGAACTCGGCCACCGCCACGGGGGACAAGGTGATGGTGCCATCGATCTGCGCCGGAATGTCGGGGCCGGGGCCGGGGGGGACAGGGGCCGGGCCAGCCGATGGCGGCGCGAAGCCTTGGGTCAACGTCACATCGAACGGCACCGCCCCGATCAGCCCCGGCCCCGCCACGGTCATGCCCTGCGGCGTCGCCGACATCGACAAAATCGGGGCGGTGATCACCTTGCCCGGCACCAGCACGTCGGAGGTGAAGTCGCTGATCGTGCCGGTCACCGTGTAATCCACATCGGCCAGCGTCAGCTTGCGGCCCAGCGGCATGGTCATCCGCGTCTCCATCCGGGCCGTGCCCTGCCCCAGCCCCACCGGCATCTGCGCCTTGGTCATAAATCCGAAAGGTGGCTGATCCAGCAGCGACAGCATCGCCGTCAGGCTTGACGACGTCACCAGCCGCATCCGGGCGCTTGCGGGTTTGGCGGTCATGTCGGGCACCGCGAACACCGATCCGCCCGCCTCGATGGCCCCACCCTCGGGCGGCGTCACCCGGCCCTTGGTCAGCACCAGCGTATACGTCTGCGCCTCGACCGTGGCATAACCCACGGCGTCCTCGATGGGGGGCAGCGTCGGCAGAACCCGCAAACGCGCCTCGGCAAAGCTGTAGCCCAGATGCAGGCGCGGTTCCGATCCCGGCCCGGCGCGAAACGACGCCGCCACATCGGTCAGCAACCCGTCCAGCAGATTGCGTTCGATCCAGGCGCGTGTCGGCGGCACGGCGGTCAGGGGCCACAAGCGCAGCAACCCGTCCCGGCTCGCGCGGTCAAGCGTCAGGTCAAGGGCGGTCCGCCACCCCCCCGGCTCTGCCCCGATCCGCCCTTTGAGCGACAGCCGGCGATCAGGTGCGGTCAACGACATCTGTCCGATGTCGAGCACAAAGGGGTTCAACCGCAGCCGCACGTCCAGCGCACCTTGGGCAAACTTTAGCGGAGCCTGAAACAATCCCTCGGGGTCGATGCCAACATCGGTCATCGCAAGTTGCCCGACAAACGCAGCAGGAATCCGGCCCGACAGCGGCCCCGTGATCGGCTGCCCCTTGTCATTCACCAGATAAGCGTGGCCCGAAGCCGCCAGCCGCAGCGACCGGCTTTCGACATTGACCCCGGTCAAAAGAATGCGACCGGCCCCCGGATCATAGCCGATCCCCAGACTGACCTTGTCGAATGCGATGGGCGAGGTGTTGGGCGACGGTCGCAGCGCGCCCTTGCCAAGATCGAGCCTGCCTTCCAAGGCTGCCAGACCACCCGAATCGATACTTGCCGCAAGACTGCCCGAAATCGGCGCGTCCAGCACACCCAGCCAGCCCAGCACCGGCGTCTGCGCCGCAAGGTCGGCTGCGGCCACCTGATCGACCTGCGCAGTCAGCCGGGCACGGCCTGCATTCTTTTCCGATACCACCGTCAAAACCACGCGGGCCGGGGTCGCTGCATTTCCCATCAGGCTCAGACTCAATTCTGCCGCAAGTTCGGTCTTGCGGTTGGCGAGGCTCAGGCGACCGTCGCCAACCTCCAAGGTCTGGCCGGTGCGCGCATCCGACAGGCTCAGGCTCAGCGCCTCGGCCTCGACGGTTAGCAGATCGGCCAGGGCGTTCGCGGCGAACAGGCGGTCGGCGGCGTCGAACAGACCGGCCAGACTGGTGATCCGTGGCCCGCCGCTGCCTGCCCCGAAGGTCAGATCGAATTGCCCTGCCGCATCGCGTCTGATGGCCACGCGCGCGCCGATCACCCGCACACTTTGCGCCCGGAACGTGCCTGACAACAGCGCCCGTGCATCCAGCGTCAGCCGCGTGTCGGGCAGTGTCAGGATCGCGCGCCCACCGGGGCGCAACAGACGCAGATCCTGCAACCGCAAGCGGGGCACCCAGTCGGCATCCACCATCACGTCAATCGCGCCGACCGAAACCGACCCCTTTGGCAAAGCCTCGGCCAAGGCGCCGTTCAGCCGGGCTTCGACCTCTGCCACCGCCCAGACCGGAAAGCTGATTGACCGGCCAGACAAGCCAAGCCCACCTAACACCAGTCCCAGCGCCAGCAGAATCAGAAAGATGCGCGCGCCAAGACCACGCCCGACCCGCCGTCTGGCCCGCGACTTGGCCCGTGCGCGCACCGCACTTCGGTCGTGGGTTGGGTGGCGGACCGGCTTTGCCGTAGCGTGATCGGCGGTGGCGGATTGCGGCTGCGGCACACCTGCGGCAGGGGCACCCGCCGCGTTGTCCGTGACCGTCACCTCTGCCATTCCCGACCTTTCCACGCTTGCCGACCTTGGCGCGCCGGGTTTGCGCCTGTCGCAGCCCTTGCCTTTATCTTTGCGGATTGGCAACTAGAACGCAAAGGGTCACCCCCCCAATGGCAAGGAGCCGCCCATGATCACCGCCGGTCAAACCGCCCCCGATTTCACCCTGCCCCGCGATGGCGGCACCGAGCTTTCCCTGTCGTCGCTTCGGCCCGGCAAGGTGGTGCTGTATTTCTATCCGAAAGACGACACCCCCGGCTGCACGCTGGAGGCGCAGGATTTCACCGCGCGTCTGGACGGATTTGCCGCCGCAGGGGCGACCGTAATCGGCATGTCCAAAGACAGCGTGAAGGCGCATGATAAATTCTGCAAAAAGCACGGGCTGGGCATCGTTCTGGTGTCCGACGAGGCAGGGCATGCGTCCGAAGACTATGGCGTGTGGCTGGAGAAAAGCATGTATGGCAAGACCTATATGGGGATCGAGCGGACCACCGTCCTGATCGACGGTGAAGGCAAGATTGCGCAGGTCTGGAACAAAGTCTCGGTCAAGGGCCACGCAGACGAGGTGTTGGCGGCCGTCCGGGCGCTGTGACATCCTTGGCCGACATGGCGGTCGCGGTGCTGACCTGCGCCGATGGCCGCGCCAAGGCCGCCCTGGCCCACACCCACGCAGCCACCTGGCGCGCGGCGCGGGGGTCGGGCGATCCGCTGCCCGTCGGGCAGGCGCAGCCGCCGATGCGCCCGGCCCGGCCAGCCAAGCCCGACCTTCTGGACCCCCGCGACGTGCCGCGCCGCAAGCCGGGTTCACCTGCCGGGCGGATCGCGCTGTTGCACGCCATCGGGCATATCGAGTTGAACGCCGTCGATCTGCACTGGGACATCATCGCGCGATTTACCGACACGCCGATGCCGCCGGGCTTCTACGACGACTGGGTGCAGGCTGCGGACGATGAGGCCAAGCATTTCAACCTGATCTGCGATTGTCTGGAGGCGCAGGGCAGCTTTTATGGTGCACTGCCCGCCCATGCGGGCATGTGGCGCGCCGCCGAAGATACGGCGGGCGACCTGCTGGGCCATCTGGCCGTGGTTCCGATGGTGCTGGAGGCGCGCGGGCTGGACGTGTCACCCGCCATGATCGAGGTGTTTCGCAAGGCGGGCGATGCACAATCCTTGGCGACACTGGAGGTGATCTACGCCGAAGAGGTGGCTCACGTCGCCTATGGGTCCAAATGGTTCAACTGGCTGTGCGGACGCGACGGGTCGGACCCTAAGGACGTTTTCCACAAATTGGTCCGGCAGTATTTTCACGGAAATCTGAAACCGCCTTTCAACATTCAGAAACGCGCTGAAGCTGGCCTGCCGCCAGACTTTTATTGGCCGCTGTCTGAGGGTGAAAATAGTTTCTCATGAACGGAACCAAGCCTTTATCGGCGGGTTTCTGCCTATGGCGCGCTTGTTTCCGCCGGGGTTGAACGGGGTTTGTTCAAATTTGTTGCGACATTGCCGTCTGCTGGCTAAGCAGACGACAGCGTTATTTTGCGCCTGTGCATCCCCTTTCAGCAAGATCGGAACCGCCCAACGTGCTTACGCGCCTTGCCTACCGGATCAACGCCAAGTTGGAGCAGTATCTGCCCGAACAGCGTCTTTTTCTGAAATCAGATGCCGAAACCCGCTTTATCCGA
>Ga0105046_10007294_pt1 | contig 17422 bp, 15 predicted proteins | sample MAT03_FD_78385 | JGI IMG/M metagenome (GOLD analysis project Ga0105046, IMG submission 78385) | Freshwater microbial communities from Lake Fryxell liftoff mats and glacier meltwater in Antarctica - MAT-03 (megahit assembly) | ecosystem: Environmental > Aquatic > Freshwater > Ice > Liftoff...
CTGCCATGAAATTTCCACTTTTGTTGCTTCTTTTGTCGATTCGTTTGGCCATATTTGCTCAAACGCCTACACCTTCGTCGGTAAAACCACCCTCCCACGATCGCTGGGATGCTTTGTTGAAAAAAAATGTGCGCGAAGACGGCCGGGTGGATTACCGGGGCTTCCAACGCGACAGCCAGGAACTCAACCGTTACCTTAAAACGCTCGAAACCACCCCACCCGATCCCAAAATCTGGTCGGCTGATGAGCAAATGGCTTATTGGATCAATGCCTACAATGCCTACACCATCCAACTGGTGATACGTCATTACCCGGTGAAAAGCATCAAAGACATCAAACACGGCGTAACATTTGTCAATACCGTTTGGGACATCAAATTCATCCGCATCGGTGGCAAATCCTACGACCTCAACAACATCGAACACGGCATACTCCGCAAGGATTTTAAAGATGCACGAATCCACGCCGCCTTAAATTGCGCCTCGGTGTCGTGCCCTCCTCTGAGCCGACAAGCCTACACCGCCGCCAAACTCGACAAACAACTCGACGCCGTCATGCGCAGCTTCGTGAACGACCCAGTACGCAACCGCATCACCGCAGGCAAAGCCGAAGTTTCGGAAATATTCAAATGGTTCGATGGCGATTTTACGCGCGACGCCAGCTCTGTGAAAGCATTCATTAACCGGTACGCCAAAACGCCCATTGGCGATAAAACTCCGCTGAATTACATGTCGTACGATTGGAAATTGAACGAGTAGGCAGCAGGGCGGCCAGGTTCGGTGGTACACACAGGCGTGTAGTCGCCGGGGTGAGAAAATAAAATACCCCAACCGCCGCCGACATATTCGTAAAAATCAATCTCCCCAACCGCAGTTTGGGCCTTTAAATTGGGGGCGATGTCAACCAATAGTAAACGCATTTGGGATATTTTTTGGAAAGGTTAATGTCGATGATCGGCATTTACAATGATACACTTTACATCGAAAGCTTACAACGTTCAACACCCGATTCAGCACGCCAAACCCAAAAATTGAGTTTTATTCATACAAGTCAGGCATGGTTTTGTGAAATTTATATTAAATTTTTATGAAAACAGGATCATCATTTCAAGGATACTAAATCACAAAAAACTGATTTTTAGTTTTTTACAAATAAAATATGCTTTACTGCCCTGCCTAAAAAAAGAAAACCTGTCCTTTTTCGGATTCCCTTACCAACGCACTTTTGTACCATCAGATCTTTTCAACAGGCGCCTATACCCTCCGTAATTATTTTATACGGCCTATAGGGTAGAAGTCGCCTCCCGCTGATTAGGTTTAGAATAATTTCAGGCTCAATTTCTGTGCTACCCGGGGCCCGTAAGGCGCCCCGGTTTTTTTACCTGGATTTTAATGGGATTGGTGTATTGGGATGATTGGATTGGGATTTTAGGTTCCACGCTTTGCTGGGATGACAGAACTTTTTTCAGAATAACTCAGTTTCATCAGGTTAATAATCAAATCGCTGTACCGGGAGATGCTAACGCTTCCCGGTATTTTTTTTACCTGAATACATAATCCACACCCGTCACCTGGGTAAGCAAGGTTGCTGGCGCATCAAGTGCCACGGCATTGCCCTCAGGCAGGGGCGACACGGGCGAATGTTTGTCTAAATAGTCTTTCAACACCATGTGCAGGGAATAGGGCATGTTTTTGGCTTCCTTTACATCGGTCATACGACAAAGCGTGGTGGGCGGATCGCCGTCGCGTTCGCAAGCTGCCACGGTGTACAGGCGTTCTTTGTCGAGCGGCGCACCGTTTACGGTCACTTTTTGCACCCTTTTGCCTTGTTCGCCAAAAGCATTGAATTCCACGTGCATGCCTTTGAATTTCACTACCCATCCGCCGAAACGTTTGGAAGCGTCTTTGGCAAACACGTTGTTCAGTTCTTTTTCGAGCCAGGTGAGCAACTGGGCGCCCGTAGCCTTACCTGTTCGCACGGGGGAATCCACGGGAAGCATGTCGAACAAAAAGCTTTCGGTAATGGGAATGTTGCCCGTGGCGTCGCGGGTACTGCACGGCGGACAAAACCTGAATCCGTTGGACAGCGCGATTTCCACACCTGTTTTCCACGACATGGCATCGATGATGAGGGTATCTATCGTGTTTTCAATCACAAAATAGCGGTACAACGGCACTTTACTGTAACCGATCACCTTTTCAATTTCGGCTTTGTACGGTGCTTCAGTTTCTTCCACAGTTTTTGCCATGGACTTGTTCGCTTTGTATCGATCAGGATCCACTTCCATCAGTTCGTACGTGTGGCCGGTCACCTTGCCGTCTTTCACGTCGATGTCGAGCCTGCCCACAAACGAGCCAAAAGCGCCCGGCTCCACCACTTTGGTGTACTTACACTGTATAGGTGTACGTACGCGTTCGTGGGTGTCGCCGCCAAAAATATAGTCCACGCCTTCACATTCGGGCAGGTTGCCGAGGGCTATTTGTTGCGATAGTCCCAGGTGCGATAGGATGATCACCATGTCGCACTGTTCCTGTTCGCGCAAAACCTGCACGTAATGGGCCAGGTTTTCTTCCGGTTTGGTGTAAATGATGCCTTTGGAATAGTTGGGCGATTGTCGCAGAGGCACCAGCGGATCGGTGTAGCCCAGGAAACCAATTTTAACGCCCAGCCTGGTCCAGGTTTGGTACGGCTGGAAAATGAGTTCGCCTTTTTTACCCTCGCCTAAGTCGTGGTACATGTTGGCACACACCTTGGGTGCATCGAGGCCGCCGAGCAGTGTTTGCATGTTCTTTTTGTAATACACCACCTCCCAGTTGCCGGGCAGGTAGAGGTCGTAACCCAAAGCGTTGAGGATGGGCGACATGGCAGTACCGGTAGTTTTTACCGACAACGCGCTGCCCTGAAACATGTCACCGGTATCGACGATGTAGGTGTTTGGATTTTCCTTGCGCACTTCGTTGAAAAAGGTGGCTAAGTGTGCATAACCGGCTGTTTTGCGGAACACCATGCGGTTGTCTTCCCAAAACAACTCGTCGTGCGGGTGGATCTGACAGTGCACGTCGGTGGTTTGCAAAAGAGTCAGCGTACCTGAGTTGTTTTTGGCGTAGGGCTTTGTGGCGTCCCATGTATAAGCTGCCGGGGTGTCGGTGTCGGCAGACAATAACTTGGGTGCAATGCCTGTTCCGAGGCTTGCCAGAAGGGAATTGCGCAAAAAATTGCGGCGGGAGTTGGTCATGTTTAGTCGGTTGGTCGGTTGGTAGTCGGGTAGTCTGTTGGTCTGTTGATCGTCATTTAACTGTTTTGACTAACAGACAAGCAGACTACCCGACTACTTTTTATAAAACGCGATGATGGGCTGGTAAGGTCCGTATTTGTGTTGATTTTCGGGGAATGTGTCTTTGTAGGGGCCGAACGGGTGGTCGTAAGGTTTTTTGGCAATGTTGGGCCAGTCTTCTTTCAGGAAAGGGTGTTTGGGCCTTGGTTGGGAGTTTACGTAAGCGGCCACATCCCACGCCTCTTCGTCGGAGAGTTGGGGTGACTGGTACGAGGCACCGAAGGGCATGTTGGCTTTTACGTAACCGGCGAAGCGCGACATGCGGAACAAACCTGCCGCCTCGTTGTAACTTTTTTCGCCCCACAGTGGCGGGTAATCGCGGGCTGTGCCGGGCATGGGCAGTCCCAGTCCGTCGGTGCCATGGCAGGAGGCGCAGGATTTGTCGTACACCATTTTACCCAAATCAGGATCGGCCGGACGGTTGAGCATGGGTACTTCTACCAATCCGCTGCCTTTGGGTTTGATGCCTTGTGGCACGCCGGTGCCGAGCCATGCGATGTAGGCTTTGATGGCAGTCATTTCTCGGCTGGTGGTATCGAGCGCCTGGCCGTCCATACTGCGTTCGAAGCAGTCGTTTACCCGTTTGGCCACGGTTTCGAGCGCACCTGAGCGTGCGCGTTTTTGCGGGTAGGTACTTTGAACGGCGGCATAGTTGTTGCCGAACGCTTTGGAACCTGCGTCGAGGTGGCAGTTTTGGCAATTGAGGCCATTGATGCTTCCGGGACGGACCAAGCCGTTTTCGCCGAAATAATCCTGCGTATATGCTATTAGGTCGCGGCCATAGGCGATGCGTTTGGCATTTTCGTCGGTTTCGGCGAGGAAGAGGTCGGGCGCTGCCCACACTTCCATCGGATCAAAAGTAGGCATGTGGGCTTTCCTGGCAGCTTCAAGTTGCTTGCGTCCGTCTTTTTGTTCAAGCACCCACACACCAATACCGCCAGCTGCGAGCATAAAAGCAAGGGCCCAAAGTACGCGGCGCATGATTTCCAACCGGTTTAGCTGTTTTTGCAGCACCACATGGACTTTGGCGTGGCTGGCCATTTCACGGCGGAAATGCGCCATACCACCACTCACCACAAACACGCCAGCGATGAGTGCAGCCGTAAGCAGCCACAGCAAGGGATAGTAAAAAGCAGTAGAATCCATAAAAAATCGTGAAGGGACGCAATTTTGATGGTTATGAGGTTTAATGCTTGCGTCGTGGTACAAAGGTCCGGTAATATGGACTTCTTTGGCTTGGATTTTTTATACGGTATGCTGCATTTATTACCGACGGAGAAAGAATGTTTGGAAAAAAAGCGAAAGGGCGAAAGGGCGTATGTTTTCGGTAAAAAAGGCAATGGGCGGGGGCGGGGCATTAAGTAAAAGACTTAAAGCCCCTCCCGCCGACCAATCAATTTGTTTTTACAGCTTTACCAATGTATCGTTTGTTTCCGGCGGTTACTTGAATGGTGTAGATGCCGGAGGGAAGGTTTTGGAGGTTAGGAATTACATGATGACCATTCGGGTTACGAAGGATTCCATCTATAACTTTATTACCCGCTATGTTTACCATGCTGAAAGATATTTCCAGTTCTGGTATTACCATATTCAAAGTTTCAAAAAAAGGATTGGGAAACAACTTTACACGTTCAGTATCTTGATTAGAAGCAAGTGAGGTAATCAGTAGATTACGGTTTGTCTTGCACAAAAAAGGCGTGTTAGGCTCTTGGGGATTTTGTGTGTATATGATGCCTCCGGTATAAACAAATGCATCGTCAATATTTATACCACTTACAGCAACGCTATTGGAATTTAATGATATCACTCCGTAAGTATGGTTGCCGATAGAATCGAATGAAACTATAAAATGTTGATAGTAATTGTTACTGAAATCAGTGTATACCGATCCTGTCATATAAAAGGTTCCATCTTCCGAAACAACACTTTTATCAGGAAAACTTGTTAAAAACCCTGGAATAGAAAAGCTTTTTGACCAAATTAATTGGCCGTTGGAATCTAGTTTTGAAGTTAAATTATAATAGGAAGCTGAGTCAACGTCATAATAAATACCTGTCACATAAATGGAATTCGATGCGTGCGTTTGTATGGCAAGCGATCTTGCAGTTACGCCCCCTGGATTAGCTGGAACTTGCTTTTGGTATTGCCATTTTTTTTCTGCATTTTTTGCAAATTTAATAACTTTATATTCATTGTAACCATCTCCAATATATAAATTTCCATATTCATCAACATGAAATTCATTTCCAAAATCATCATTGTATGGTTCGGAAAAATTTGATTCAATCGTTTGTCCCAACTGATCCAATTGCCAACTGACAAAACGTAATCCGTCCGGCGTTGATACCCGACCCCATACCATTAATGTATCACTTAAAATTATATCCAGAGCCTGATAACCATAATCATTTTCATCAAAAAGCGATTGCCATATAACATTCCCAAGCGAATCCAATTTAACCGCAAGTAGACCTGCATTACTTAAATCCGGATTAACGAACGAACCTGCGAGAAGCACTTCATCGTTTTCAGTAATTTTTACCTTAGCAATTGTTATACCTTGGGCTGTGCCTTCTGTATATCTATATTCCCACTGATAATCTCCATTATGATTGTATTTGAACAATACAAATTCGACGTTCCCTGTAAAGATATCTCTGGTTGTTCCACCTACATAAATATTATTTGAACCATCAACCGCAGCTGTTGTAATTCTATCCTGGCCACTTGTTTGATAATCCTTTTGCCAAAGTAATTGCCCATCAGTATTATACTTAGCCGTATGGAAATCAATAAGTGGTCCTGGATGATACTTGCCACTACAAACGATTACATTTTTTGCAGAATCAATTAGAATTATCGGAAGGTCACCTTGAGACGCTACTTCAATATTTAAAATTGTTGTCCATTCTGGAGTAATGATTTGACTCCAAAGAACAGTGAAAATAAAAAATTGTATGGCGATTAATGCAATTATCCGTTTCATGATATCTCGTTTAATTAATATTGAGGTCTGCTGACTAAGAAAATACGTCAGCAGACCTTAATAAGATAAGTTTAGTGTTTGATGAATTTAGCTGAAACTTGTTCGCCTTCAATAATCAAGACAACATTATAAATTCCATGCGCCAAGTTATCTAACCCCGTAAATTCCCACATATTATCTCCTTTTTGTACTTGAACAGCTTGATTGTTTACCCATTGTCTGTTGCCAACAATCCACTGTAATCACCCGATTGACTTGTCGTAATGTTGCATTTGGCTGCATCGTCAGAATGACGCATACGTACAGTAACATTATGTAGTCCGATGTTTGTACCACGGTATTCGACACGATCCGTAAAAGTGCCACATCGATCAGGCTTGTACAGAGGGGCTTTTTCGGTATCGTAATAATAGGTTACACGGTCAATTTGTTTGGGGGTAAATTCGTTAAGACAAAACCTATGCCAATAAGACATGTAATTACGCCCCAAACTTAATCCGGTAGGAGCCGGAAACCAGGTATGCAACAAACCGAAGTGGTGCCCTGCCTCATGCACAATGGTAGAGCCAAAGTCGCCTGTCCCTAAAAGACGCATGAAATTTTCGTGGGTATAGCACTGAAGGTTGTAGTTTGGATTGTTTTCATCGTACACGTTGCATGGTATGACGGCCCACGCAGTTCCCGCTACGGGCTTAACATAAACCTCAAGTGTGTTGCTTGAATAAGCAAACAAGGTAAGATCCAAGTCAATACCATCTATGTTCTGAAACCGATCGTCCCACAATTCGTTGCTGTTTCCACATTGTACAAACTCCAGGTTTGCAGGTGCACAAGCTTGATTCAACTTGTTGATGGCAAAATCATTATTGCTTTGATTTACAGTATTTGAAGTTGAACCGTTTACATAGATAAATCGAACAGGTACAATACCAGTTGCAGGTGACTCCATGCTTCTTGCTGCGGCATAATCCTCGACGTCTTGGGTTGTTTCCATCATGGCTTGTGCTAATCCGGGAGATACTTCAACACCACAATTGATGGGTTGAGCAATCAGGTTAGCAAAATTACCTGTAAGCAATGTGCACAAAAGCAATGCTGCCCAATTAAATTTTGGACAGAGGAGGGGCGGGACAAAATATTGTTCTTTGCATGGTTTTGGATGGATGTTTTGAGTGAAAAAAAGGATTTAAAACTACAATATAAAGATAATGCCAAGTCGTGAAATTACATGCAAGATTTCATATATTTAACATTTATTTCATCTAAATTCAAGCTCACCTACCCAAAAAACAACAAGAGCCACCCCTTTTCAGGAGCGGCTCTCGCATCAGAATTTCTTATCAAAAGACGTGGGGACCGTTGCTTAGGCGATCTTCACATCAACTGCGTTCATTCCTTTTTTGCCACGCTCGGTGTTGTAGGTCACAACGTCGCCTTCGCGAATGTTGTCGATCAAACCGGTTACGTGAACGAAGATTTCTTCTTTCGAAGAGTTGTCAACGATGAAGCCAAAGCCTTTGGATTCGTTGAAAAATTTTACTGTTCCAGTATTCATTGTGTAAAAATTAAAATGTGTTATGACAACTTGTCATCACAATTATAGGCAGTTTCTTGATAAGTTCATAATTTTTAACACCTCAGCCTAAAAAACAACAAGAGCCGCCCCATTTTCAGGGACAGCTCTCGCATCAGAATTTCTTATCAAAAGAAGTTCGGACCGCTGCTTAGGCGATCTTCACATCAACTGCGTTCATTCCTTTTTTTCCGCGCTCGGTGTTGAACGTTACCGTATCGCCTTCGCGAATGTTGTCGATGAGACCGGTTACGTGAACGAAGATTTCTTCTTTCGAAGAGTTGTCAACGACAAAACCAAATCCTTTGGTTTCGTTGAAGAACTTTACAGTTCCTGTGTACATAATAGAAAAATTAAAAAGTTGTTATGGCGACTTGCCGGGACAAAGGTAAGCTTTTCTTGGTAAAAAATTAAAATACAACAGGATTTATAAAAAATAAATCCATATATTTTAAATCACCACGCATAAGCAAAACACAGATAAGCATCTGCTACATCACGGGGTGAAATAAAACTACAAGAGCCGCCCTCTGAAGGACGGCTCTTGAGTCAGAACTTATGTTAATAAATTAACTGTTCAAGTGCATCCTGCTTTTGATGGCGAAAACGCGCTTAAACACCCCGCTTTCCAAGCGGGCAAGTGGACATGCCCAACAGGGAATACATCGGGCAAAAACTCACCAAACTTGTGAGGGTAAAGACGGCCGCTACAATAAGTGCAACGATGCCTAACGTACCGGTAACGGTGCCGCTGAAATACAAAAATGCCAAAACTGCGGCGATGACCAGGCGAATGATGCGGTCGGTAGTACCCATGTTCGTTTTCATAATGGAAATTATTTTAAATTTGATTGTTGGTACAAATATCACATTTACCCCAACACGATGAAGTGACCTGGGTCATTGGGTGAAGTGACACTTTGCGGTGCAAAATCAAACTTCAAAACCCGGACATCTTATTTCGTCATTCAAATTCCACCCAAGGCCACTAAAACGCATAGTTCAAAATCAGGTTGTAATGCGTCATCTCCACCTTATTGATCACATATTTGTCGTTGCCGTACACATCTCCAATACGGCCTTTCCAAACAAACAACATTTGTGCGCGCAGACCTTCCAATACGCCGCCAAAGCTGTAACGCACGTCGGTATTGAACTGTCGGAAGGCAGGAAAGGCATATTTGTTGAGGGAAACATCCTTGATGTCGGGCAAATAATAATGGCCGTATCCCCATTCGATGCGCCATTTTTTGGAGGGCGCCGTCCAGATGCCACGAATGGTAGCGGCGTGTACGTCGCCACTGCCTTCGATGCGTTCGCGGGCCATGAAGGTGTAAAACGGTTCGCGGCCCCATTCGCGGGGGGAAAGGAAACGGCCGTCGGAGGTAACGTGTGTATACGCTGCCAAAGCCTGCCACGCGCCGCGCTCCCAGCCGGCCTGGGTACTGAAGACGTTGGATTGAGCGCCTTTGGGGAAATAGGCCATTTCGGGTTCGGGATTACCGCCGTCGGCTATTGCATCCTGATGCGTGAATTGCAATCCAAAGAGCACATGGTCGCCGTTGTTTAAAGGATTGTTGTAATCGGCCTGAATCATGGCCGTGTTGAACACGTTCTCTACGTATTGATCCCACAATTGCAATTTCAGGTTTTTACCCATTTTCCGGGTGATGCCCAGCAATCCGACGCCGTCGCTGTATACGTTTTCGGGGTAGCCACTGGCGCTACCGTCGGGATTGAGTCCTTTAGGATACAAACCAATGGATTCGCCGATGCTGTACCATTTTACCGTGCTTCGGGGCGAAATACTCCAGATCCAACCTCCTTCAATTTTGGTGTTGGGCAAGTCACCAAAGCTGGCCCAAAGGCCCGTTTCCACGGTTGGGCGCATGCGACCGTCCTGCGGATTGATGAAAGGCGTGCTCAGGTTCTGACTGCCGACCGTGACGCTTGACTTTTTCCAGGCATAACGCAACCATAAGGCCTCCAGACGGTCGAGGTCGTTGGTATTGTGCGGATCTTCCACGTCGAATAGACCGATTTCATAACGGTTTGACGCATCGGTAACCGGGTCTTTCGCACCCAAATCGGAGCTGGTCAGGTTGAAATTGAACGCTCCGCCAATGCCCATGTTGAACCCGTGAAAGGCTGCCGACTCGTAATACAAGCCGCCGCCTGCTGCCAAAGCTTGATAATCGGACAAGCCCGGCTTGTTGTCTGTGACCATAAAGTACGAACGGAAATTGCCCTGAAATTGCCCTTGCTGAAAAGCGTCGAGTAGGGTACGGGCAGAGTCTTTGCCGTTCTGAGCGTCAAGCGACAGCGATACCAGAACGCCAAAAAGGATCGGGAATATTTTTCTCATATTTAAAATTAGTAGGCAGCAGGCAGATCACACTACCTACCGCCCTCTGCCTACTGCCAGCCTACTTTAAACTTTAAACTTTAAACTTTAAACTTTAAACTTTAAACTTTAAACTTTAAACTTTGAACTTACATTACAGCATGGTGCTTGGGCAAACGTAATCGCTCACTTTCAGTGTTCCGGCTTCCTTGAGGGCTTTGAAACCTCCACGCACGTCGATGAGGTTGTCGTAACCGCGTGCACGCAGGATGCTGGTAAAAATCATGGAGCGGTAACCGCCGGCACAGTGGATGTACACGGTTTTGTTTTTCGGAATGCTGTTCATCGATTCGTTGATGAAATCGAGCGGAGCATTTTCGAAACCGATGACGTGCTCGCTGTCGTATTCGCTTTTTTTGCGCACGTCGAACACCGGTACGTCCGGTTTTTTGGCAACGAGTTCTGCCAGGTCGTCCACATCAACACGCTGGATGGTATCGGTTTCAAAACCTTCATTTTCCCAGGCTGCAACGCCGCCTTTAAGGTAGCCGAGACAGTAGTCGTAACCCACGCGGGCAAGGCGGGTTACGACCTCTTCTTCGCGGCCTTCGTCGGCAACGATGAGGATTTGTTGTTTCACGTCGGGAATCATGGCGCCCACCCACGGGGCAAACTGGCCGTCGATGCCGATGTTGATGCTGTTGGGCACAAATGCTTTGGCGAAAACTTCCGGATCGCGGGTGTCGAGGATGAGGGCGCCGGTTTCTTCGGCCGCTACTTCAAATGCGCGGGGCGACAGTGCCTGGGTACCGCGTTTCAAAACGTCATCGATGCTGTCGTAACCCTGTTTGTTCATGCCCACATTGAGTGGGAAATAAGCAGGAGGCGCTACCAGACCGCTGAGTACTTCTTTTACGAACTCCTCTTTGGACATGTCTGCGCGCAGGGCGTAGTTGGTTTCTTTTTGATGGCCGAGGATATCGGTGGTTTCTTTCGACATGTTTTTGCCACAAGCCGATCCGGCGCCGTGGGCAGGGTAAACGATCACATCGTTGGGCAGGGGCATTACTTTGTTGCGCAGCGAATCATAGAGCAACTCGGCGAGTTGTTCCTGGGTCATGTGTGCGGCTTTTTGAGCCAGGTCGGGACGGCCAACATCGCCGATGAACAGTGTATCTCCTGAAAAAAGACCAATTTCTTTGCCTTTTTCATCCAAAAGCAGGAAGCAGGCGCTTTCCATGGTATGGCCGGGCGTATGCAACACGCGGAACGTGAGTTTGCCCACTTTGAATTCTTCGTTATCCTTGGCCGTGTAAGCTTTGAAGCCAGGTTGGGCCGTGGGACCGAAAACTATGGTTGCGCCGGTTTTTTTGGCCAGGTCGATGTGACCACTCACAAAGTCGGCGTGGAAGTGCGTTTCAAAAACGTACTTGATTTTGGCGTTGTCTTGTTTTGCCTTGTTGATGTAGGACGTCACTTCGCGCAGCGGGTCAATCACTGCGGCTTCGCCATCACTTTCAATGTAGTATGCGCCTTGCGCGAGGCATCCGGTATAGATCTGTTCAATTTTCATGATGTAACAAGTGTTGGTGGTGAAAACAATACTGCAAAGTTGCAACCATCGCAAGCGCCCAAACCGTGACTTGTGTCACACCCGAGGAAAATTGTTGTCAGTCCGATACATTGGGGAAAGCGCCAAAATAATGATGCTGGGATGGATTCGGCGTAAACGCCGCGTTACCTTTTGATGCGGCATGAATGCCGCACATACATTGCGGCGTAAACGCCGCGTTATCGGACTGCCCGCTGCCTTAAAGTTTAATGATTTCAATCCCGTTTTTCAGCAGCCGCACCTTGCCGGCTTCCGAAAGTTTTTTCATCAACCGGGAAATGACTTCGCGCGAGGAATTCAGGTCCTGAGCGATTTCGGTGTTGGTGAAGTTCAACACCTTGGTTTTTAACGAATCGCTGTGACGGCGCAGGTAAAATTCAAGGCGCTCGTCCATGTTGCGGAAGGCGATGTGGTCGATGGTTTCGAGCAGTTCTTCGTACCGACGGCGGTAGGTACCCACCACAAAATGGTACCAAGTTCGGTACTCCCGCATCCAATTTTCACTTTGTTCGATGGGGATGGCCAGCAGTTTGGTGGCGCCCACGGCTTTGGCGGTCACGGCGCTGGCACGGTAGTTTCGGTCGCAAATCATGGACAGGGCACAGGCGTCGCCGGGGTGTAGGTGGTACATAAAAAACTCATTGCCCTCGTCGTCTTCACGGTACAATTTCACCAATCCCTCCAGCACGATCATGTTGCTGCGGATGTTCTGACCGGTTTGCAGCAAAATGTCGCCGTCCTGCGCCGCAACAAGGCGGCCTTTTTCAGACCATTCACGGCGCAGGTCGGCTTCAATGTCGGGAAACAGGTGGTTGTAAGGATCCATAATGTTCATACCCGACAAACGTTTTTTACAAACAAAGTTTAGGCTGTATCCTATTTTTTGCGGTCCAGGACATCCTTTACCGCCCAGATCACATCTTTTTTACCCAATCCGTATTTCTCCAGCAATTCGGAAGGTTTACCGCTTTCGCCGAACGAATCCTTTACGCCCACATATTCCATGGGGACAGGCATTTTATGCGCGAGCAGGTTGGCGATGGCGTCGCCCAAACCGCCGTTGCGCTGGTGTTCTTCGGCCACCACCACGGCGCGGGTTTTGCTCACCGAATCGAGGATGGCTTCTTCGTCGAGCGGTTTGATGGTGTGGATGTTGATGACTTCGCAGGAAATACCCTCGGCAGCGAGTTCTTTGGCAGCCTCGATGCTCGTCCAAACAAGGTGCCCGGTAGCAAAAATGGTCACGTCTTTGCCTGTGGCGAGGTGAAGGGCCTTGCCGATCACGAACTTGAGGCTGTCGGTAAACATGGGCCATGCCGGACGACCGAAGCGCAGGTACACCGGACCGTAATGGTCGGCGATGGCGATGGTAGCGGCTTTGGTTTGGGCGAAATCGCACGGATTGATCACCGTCATACCCGGCAGCATGCGCATCATGCCGATGTCTTCCAGGATTTGGTGCGTGGCACCGTCTTCACCCAGCGTGAGGCCGGCGTGGGAAGCGCATATTTTCACATTTTTATTCGAATATGCGATGCTTTGGCGAATCTGGTCGTACACGCGGCCCGTGCTGAAATTGGCAAAAGTTCCTGTGAAAGGAATTTTGCCTCCGGTTGCCAAACCTGCGGCGATGCACATCATGTTGGCTTCGGCGATGCCCACCTGGAAAAACCGCTCAGGAAATTCTTTTTGGAAATGTTGCATTTGCAGCGATTCCATGAGGTCGGCTGTAAGACCCACCACGTTGGGGTTTTTGTGTCCGAGTTCAAGGAGTCCGGCGCCGAAACCGTCGCGGGTAGCTTTGGTGCCGGAAGAAGTTATGTTGTCGAGTTTCATTGTTTTTCCTTAATAAATGGATGGAAAATGGGTTTCCATGTTAAATTATGGTTGGACTGTAATCCAACCCCCAGTTTTGCAGGACCAAATTTTGCCCTCCTGGTCAATAATCTCCAAGGCTCGTCTCAGGCAATTGTTTCATGGCCGATTCAAACTGCTCCTGGTTGGGTGCTTTGCCGTGCCATTTGTGGGTTCCCTGCATAAAATCGACGCCGTAGCCCATTTCTGTTTTCATGAGGATGACCACGGGTTTGCCTTTGCCGCAGCGGCGGCGGGCTTTGCGAAGCATGGCGATCACGGCTTCCAGGTTGTTACCTTCCAGGAGGACAAGTACATCCCAGCCGAATGCTTTCCATTTGGCGGGCAGGTTGCCGAGGCTCAAAACGTGGTTGTTCGAACCGTCAATTTGCTGGCCGTTCCAATCCACCGTCACCACCAGGTTGTCCACTTTGTTGTGGGCGGCAAACATGATGGCTTCCCAGCACTGGCCTTCCTGCAATTCACCGTCGCCGGTAAGGCAAAACACCGTGCGTTTGTCGCCGTCGAGGCGTTTGGCGAGTGCGGCGCCGATGGCTACCGACATGCCTTGGCCCAGAGAACCGGAAGCGATGCGTATGCCCGGCAAACCTTCGTGGGTAGCGGGGTGGCCTTGCAAACGGCTGTTGAGTTTGCGGAAGGTGTTGAGTTCGGCTACGGGGAAATAACCCGTATGAGCCAAAACACTGTACCAAACCGGCGAAATGTGGCCGTTGGAAAGGAAAAACAGGTCCTGGTTTTTACCTTCTATGCGGAAGGGTTTCGGACTGTGTTTCATGACGTTGCCGTAGAGGGCAACAAAAAATTCGGTACAGCCCAAAGAGCCACCCGGGTGGCCGCTCTGCACGTTGTACACCATGCGGACAATGTCGCGGCGTACTTGTGCGGCCAGTTCTGTAAGTTTGGAAATATCAGCCATGAAGGAATTGAACTGCGAACCCATGCCTGCGTTGTCGTGTACACAAGCCCGCTGCTAAAATGAAGAAAAAAATGAAATAATGCAAAGGCGGATAACGGCCGCAAAGGTAGTTTTTCTGTACAAAAATTCAGTTTTACGCCTCTTTTTCCTTCCAGTTTTCCATAAATTCTGTCAAAAGACGTATACCAAAGCCGGTGGCGCTTTTGGATTGTGCAAATTCCGAATCGCCAAAAGCTACACCGGCGATGTCGATGTGTGCCCAGGCGGGATGTGCTGCGGTAAAATGTTCGATAAATTTGGCGGCGCTACTGGCTTCGGCCATGGGTTTGCCCGTGAAGTTGCGCAAATCGGCCACATCGCTTTTCAGGTCGGCGCCGTATTCATCCCAAAGGGGCAAACGCCACAATTTTTCGCCACAAGCTTCGCCTGCAGCAGTTAAACTTGCTGCCAATTGGTCGTTGGATGTAAACAATCCTGCTGCATGGTATCCCAGGGTTCGGATTACACTTCCCGTGAGTGTGGCTACATCGAGTAGTACATGGGGGGTTTCTTGTTTGAGCAGGTAGGCGAGCGCATCGGCGATCACCAGCCTGCCTTCGGCGTCGGTATCGGTCACTTCCACGGTTTTTCCAGCATACGTTCGGATCACGTCGCCGGGCTTCACCGCTTTGCCGTCGGGCATGTTTTCGGCAACCGGAATGGCGCCGACCAAGCGTAAGGGCAACTGAAGTTTGGCGGCAACGGCAAAAGCGCCGAGGACAGCAGCGGCACCGCCCATATCGCTTTTCATAAAATGCTGGTTCGTGGAAGGTTTGATGCTGATGCCCCCGGTATCGAAGGTGATGCCTTTTCCAACCAGTCCAAACGAGGGCGTTTTTTTCTTGCGGGTTTTGTGCCCGTATTCCAAAACCAACAACAAGGGAGGCAGCTCGCTTCCTTTGCCTACGGCCAAAAGTGCATTAACGCCTTCTTCTGCGAGCGCTTCACTGCGGATGACACGCACATCGAAACCGTATTCCTCACCCATTTTCAAAGCAGCTTCGGCCATCATTTCTGGTGTTTTCTGATTGCCGGGAGCATTAACGAGGTCGAATGCGAGTTTGGTGACGCCAGCCATCACTTCTGCGCGTTGCGCCGAAGATGTTGCCACACCGATAAGTTCGGTTGCCGCCATGATGTCGATGCCAGATTTTTCATTGCCGAACACCTGCGTTTCGTTTGCGTTTTTTGCTTTGGGAAAAGCGTCAAAACGGTACAAGCCAAGCAAAAGACCACTTACGGTCGCTTCGCACACACGCGGAAACTGCTCTGCAGAAAAATGTCGAAGATCAAGGCCAAGCCTTACGGGTAGTTTGGATTTGTACCGATGGCAAAAAGAACGCAAGGCGTTTTGTACATCGGCAAAACCCTGGGTTGTCCCCATCCCGATAAGGTAAAATCGCCGGCCGGGATTGTTGTTGGGATACAAAACGATCACCTCTTTCGCCTCAGCATGAAAATCGTTTTGCAAGGTAGCAACATCCAAACCGGCTTTATCGGCCAGCTCAACGAGCTGTGATGCAAGTTGTTCCCCTTGAAACAAGGGAACTGCAAGAGCATCCGGAGCCTTCTTGTCAAGAACACGAACGGTCATAAACAAACTTTATTTGGTAATTGGGGCGCTGAACGGTCAACATTCAGTAGCCATAATTTGCTTCTTCGATTTCGGGCACAAGATAGGTCTGAAGTAAGCAAAATTCCTTTGAAAGTACCCCAAGTTGGTTTTACTTTTACCCCCCAACCAATTTTTTCTGTCAATTTGCCCCTTTGGATTTCAAATGTTTCGTTTATGATGAAACTACTCCCCGTTGAACGCAGGCATGGACCAACACGTGAGGCCTTTGCCGCCGAATTTTTGACCCCTTCCAAACCAGTCGTTTTTACCGACCTCACCCAAAACTGGTCGGCGCACCAAAACTGGACCATAAACTACTTCAAAAAACAATACGGTCACCTCATGGTGCCTGTTGTTTCCAAAAACCATGCACAACCCGGCAAGTACTACCTGGCCGCAGAAAAAACCATTCCTTTCAGGGATTACCTCGAGCTTTTGGAAACAGGCCCCACCGACTTACGCATTTTCCTTTGGAACATTTTCAAATCCGCTCCCGAACTGCGCCGCGATTTCAACATTCCGGACATCATGGACGGCTTTGTGAACGAACTGCCGTTTATGTTTTTCGGCGGCGAAGGATCGTCTGTCGGTTTGCACTTTGACATCGACATGAGCCACGTCTTCCTCAACCAAATCTACGGACGCAAACGTGTCATTTTGTTTGCCCCCGATCAAAGCCGCAACCTTTACCAGCTCCCGTTTACCGTCGCCAGCCTTGTCGATCCCCGCAATCCTGACTACAACCGATACCCAGCCCTCGCCAATGCCGTGGGCTACGACATCATGCTTCAACCCGGCGAAAGCCTGTTTATGCCTTCGGGTTACTGGCATTTCATCGAATACACCGACGGCGGTTACTCCATCAGCCTGCGCTCGTTCGGCTCCGTTTCTTCGCGCATGCGCGGACTGGCCAACATCGCCCGCCTTTACATGGTAGACAAATCCATGAACCGCCTCATGGGTCCAAGATGGAAAAGGGTGAAGGAAAAAATGGCGGAGAGAAGAGTTTAAAGTTTGGAGTTTAAAGCGTAAAACACTGAACATCAATTTATTTTCGCTTTAAACTTTAAACTTCAAACTTTAAACTCCAAACTCCAAACTTAACGATCGGCCAATTCGAGCCAGCGC
>Ga0105046_10007295_pt1 | contig 17419 bp, 14 predicted proteins | sample MAT03_FD_78385 | JGI IMG/M metagenome (GOLD analysis project Ga0105046, IMG submission 78385) | Freshwater microbial communities from Lake Fryxell liftoff mats and glacier meltwater in Antarctica - MAT-03 (megahit assembly) | ecosystem: Environmental > Aquatic > Freshwater > Ice > Liftoff...
AATATCTGTATTTTTTGAAAGAGAGTAAACTTGCAGATCCGGAGGAAGTAATTTCTTTTGCAATTCTTCGAACAAATTTGGTGTAAGTGAGAAAGAAATTCCAATTGGGTTGTTAATCTTAATATTTTTATCAAATGCCAAGTTACCTTTAGAATTCCAGTGCATTCCATTAGCAGTAAAATCTAAGTAGCCTCTTCGTTCCTTCACATCATCTAAATGGAGATCAAAGTTACCTGTTAATGAAGGGCCCATGAGAATAGGCAATAGAGGATTTCGATGCCAAAAACGAAGGTAGGATAAAGGAAAATTATTAACACTTCCAGCAGCTGAAAAATGTCTTTTCCGATCAACATCGGATGACCAAGTTCCTTTTAGATTTAATATGGAAGAATCTTTTCCATTTTTCGAAAAAATTTCTAAAGTATAAGGAATTTCAATTGTTTGATTCTTTTCTACCTCTATTTTGCCTAAAGATATGAATGAAAAGCTATTCAAAGAATCTTGCGTTTCTTCTAGGCCTTGATTGGAAAATACCGGAAGCATTTCTCCTGCTAAGTTAAATGAGAGTGGAAGGATATCAGCTTCTGAAGTAAGCAATAACTCAACATTTTTAAAGTTGAAGGAGTCATTTTTAATGGAATGTATTTCAGGTAAAATAATTCCCGCAGCTAAATCCAAATGATGTGGGTGTTTGAAAGAAAAATCTAATTTCTTTAATAAAATTTTATGATCTTGGTTTGTGACAAATGAGAATTTTATATTATCAAATTCATCCTTAAATAAAATTTTGTTAAGTTCATCTGTCGAACGTAACAGAATCTTCGCAGGCTGTTTTAGCGAAAAATGAGAATCGACAATAGACCCAGAAATTTTAGCTGAAAGATTAGGTGAAGTGGCATGAACAGTAATTTCTGAAATGTGATTTAAACCCATTTTTTGATTAATGGTTAAATCCATGGTGTTTCCAAGAATTTGTTTCAGGCTTTCTTTCTGTGAGAAGGGAGCTAAAATATCTACAGGAAGTTGATGAATATCTAACGAGATAAAAGGATCAGGTTCAAGTGAAATATTCCCTTTAAATTGACCAGATTCATAGCCATTGCTAACCTCCCCATTGATCACTGCTTGTTTAGATTGGGTTGAAAATCTTGCGTCAACCTGATTAAGAATTAGAGAAGCTAAAGGTTTTCTTTCTAAAATTTGGTTATTGTAAAGGACCTCTTCTAGATTAGTCTTCGAAGGAGTTAGCCATTCGATTCTCGCCTCTAAATTTTTAACTTCAAAATCCCCTGAACCATTCCATAGCAATTTAATGAGCGAGGCTGGAATCCACATTTGATCAATCGAAAGGATTTTTTCTCCTTTCTTGTCAGTAAGTTCTAAGCCTGAAATTTTTTGTGAGCTAAACCAACCCAGCTGGAGATTATCGATTGCTAAATTTCCATTTATCTTTTGATTAAAAGTCCTTAAGAATTCATCTTTTGCCCATCTCGAAGAGAGCAGAGCCGGAAGTGAAAGCATGAGAACAGAGCTGCTTAAAAGGATGAAAAGAAAAATCCAAAGAAGGGTGCGATTAAATTTTTTCATAAAACCTTAATATTGAAATTTAACTAATGGGATATCTAAACTGGTATTAACTTCGTCAATTTTTTGCATTGTTTCACGGATTTCATCTAAATATAAACTTGGTCTAATTTGAATAAGTTCCATTGATTTTTGATCGATTGCATACAACACATTTTTATAGGTGATTTCACGCAAAGGGAGAGCTATTTGATATCCTTGATAACATGTATCAGTACGAGTTTTTGCTAAGACACCGCCTTCGACTAAAAAATCGGTGAGTTCAAGCGTATTTTCAAGTGAAATTCCCAGATCTTTTGCAATAGAATCAAGCGAAAGAGGAGATTTTCCATCCACTAACGCATCCACACATTTTCTAGCAATCAGCAAAGCCGCGAGATTTTTGGAAATGGCTTGTGATTTATCAGACGCATCTGGATATTGAACAAAATCACTTTCAATCACAAAAGCTAATTCGGCACCGGCTAGAACAATTAGCCAGCTCACTTGTAGCCAGATAAAGAATAAAGGAATCGCTGCAAGACTTCCATAAATTGCGCCATAACTGCTTAAAAAAATCTGCAAATAAATATAAATGGCCTGCACAATTTGGTAGAATGTTCCAGCAATTATTCCAGCGACCATGCCATATCGAAGTTTAACATGCGTGTTAGGAAGAAAAATATAAATACAGCTGAACAAAATCCAGCTCATGATGAGAGAGAAAAGATTTACGACCAAAATCATGAAGGGATGCATGACTGTTTCGCCGATGGCCGCTAAAGTAGCTATCCGAATTTGAGCAATCAAAAAAACAACCGCACTACTTCCTACAGCAAAGAGTAGGGGGAAGAGGGTGATTAGTGTCAGGTAGTGGGTGATTTTACGTCCCCACGTCCGAGCTGTTTTGACATGCCATATGTCGTTTAATGAAGTTTCAACACTTCCTAAAAGACTAAAAACTGACCAAAATAAGACCAAAACTCCAAAACCAGCTATAACACTACCTTCTGCATGATGCAGAGTATTTGAAGCAAATTCCAAAATTTGATTTGCAATCACTTTATTTTCTTGAAATTTGTCGATTATAAAAGCCTCTAAAGAAGATTGTAAGCCAAATCCTTTAGCGATTCCTATCGTAACGGCAAGTACTGGCACGATTGACAAAAGAGTATAAAAGGCCAATGAAGCACTTTTAGCATAGCAATCATGTCGAAGAAAGCCGCTGAGCGCAGCCTCGAAAATTCGTCCAATTCTTCTTAAAGGAATTTCTCGAATCAGCTTGTTAAAATAAGACTTTTCTACAATCATACCTATTTCCTTAATCGATTTACGATGGGTTCATGATATATAAAAAAAACTTCCAAGAAAAGGGAGAAAGTATTTTCCCTCTATTTATCTATAAATACCAAAAATTTAAGGGGTTAAATAATTCAGTTTCGTGTATGCTAAGTAATACTTTATATTGTGAGGATTTTATGAGTCTTTCTTTTTCAATTCCAGTTTATGCTGAAAAATCTCAAAGAATGCATTACAGTCGATTAAAACAATGTGCTGATAATTATTTTTATTTCGGTAAGTATCAAGCAAGGATTCTTCAAGCTAGTGGAAAAAATATTTATCAAGTTGAAATTGAAAAAAGCAAGCCAACCCGTTGGTATATTACAGGTTTAAAAGTTTTTTCATTTGGTACAGGTTTCATTCCGCTAACATTCCTTGCAATTCATTTGCATGCCAGACATCGCAAATCCTTTCAGGTTACAAATACTCAAATCAATAAGAATGTGACACCAGTAGATTCCGTGGAATTAAATAAGAAATTCGACGCAATTTTTCTTAAAGCAGGAGTTAATCCTCAACAGGCGACCGCTTTGCAGAAACACGTGGTATTTTTTGCTGAAGAAAATACGGGTAATCTAACTCAAAAGTCCATTAGAAGGGGCCTTAATCGTTTGCATATCCCAAAGATTGTTTCTTTTATTGGCGCAAAAGTCATTTTCTCTTCCTTAAGAGGAAAACTTGAAAAAAATGAGCGCAAAAATTTTCTTCGCATGCAAGATATTGCCAAAATTGGAAAACATTCCAATGATTCAGGGGTTTATAATGCCAATGGGGATTTCGATGAAAATCAATTTGAGGCACTCAAGAAATTTGCGCAGCCAAATTGTGAATTTTTAACTGCTTCAGACATTAAAAAAATGCGTAAAAGTAATACTCAAAAAGACAAAGGATCGACCTTAGCTGGTAAAGTTGCCTCTTTAGGGGAATTTGGTCTGGCTTTGAGATTATTTGGAGATCGCATTGCTGTGAACCAGAAAGGGAATACTAACCCTGCTATTAGCTTTGAAAGATTGAGAATGATGTACGAAGAAGGGCCTCATTTGATTTTTGAACAAGTTGCCTTGCAGAAAAAAAGTTAACTTATCTTCTATTTTGGGCTAAAAGAACGTCAGGAATAATGACCTCGGCATGGACATTATTTTTTTCTAAGTCCTGGCACATCTCCATTTTTTAAACGCTTATGAAATTAGTCAAAAGTTTTTAATGTTTTTGATATAGATTCAGGTGGCACTTTATTAAAACCTGAATACAAGCTCTGCGTGCAGTACTTTCTCATAAAAAACAAACTCTTAAGGTTAATTCTACTTAAACCAGTTTCCATGACTCTTTATTTGAGCATAGGTTAAAGGGGTTTTTCCATCTTCATCGGGGATAGCAGGGTCTGCGCCATTTTCTAAGAACCATTTAATAAGAGTTCCATTGCCTTTTTCCGCTGCATAACTTAAAGGGGTGCGGCCACTTTCATCTTGCACATCAATTCCTTCCTTTGTGAATGGCAATAAAAGTTCAATGGCCCCCCTAAAACCTGCAATTGCAGCAATGTGCAGTGGCAACCATCCCTTTATACAAGAAGCGTTTGCATCACTCCCATTGTTTAACAACCATTCTATGACTTTGATATTTTCAGGAACGTTTTCAAGGTGATGCGAAGCAGTCATTGCTAAAGGGGTCATTCCTAGTGGACCTTTAGAATGGATCTGTTCTGGTTTTAAAGAAACGAAAAGTTGAACTATTTCTAAGTGTCCACTCATTGCGGCCCTATGTAAAGGCAATATTCCGTCTTTATTTGAGATCTCCAAATCAGCTCCATTTTTTAATAAGAGTTCACATGCATCTTTTTGACCAGCCATAACTGCAACTGTTAAAGGTGTATTACCCTTCTCATGATTGGAAATATTAACTCCTTGTTTTGAGGCTGCTATCAATAATTTCAAACTCTCAATATCACCATTTTTTGCAGCCATATGCATGGCCACATATCCTCCGTCAAAAGTAATAAGGGGATCTGCCCCACTTTTTAAAAGATATTCAACCACCTTATTATTCCTTGCCTGAGTGGCCAATATTAAAGGGGTGTAGTGTTTGTCCTGGTTTTTGGTATTGATATTTTTTGTATAAGGAATTAAAAATTTAACAGCTTCCAAATCCCCATTTTGTGCAGCAACATGCAGCGGAAAATCTCCCAAACTATTAGGAATATAGGGATTAGCTCCTTTGTCTAAGAGATATTCAACGACTTTAGTATTTTTTGATTCAGTGGCCATCATTAAAGGGGTTTGAAGGTCATTATTTGTGGTATTGATTTCTTTTGTAAGAGGCATTAAAAGTTTAACAAGTTCCAAATCTCCATTTTGTACAGCGAGGTGTAATGGTAAATTTTTGTTGTCAGCGAGCCGGTTAGCTTCTTTTTTATTCATAAGATTGTTAATTGCAATTTGATCTTTTTTTATTACCGCGCGAACTTAAGGGGGATTGGTAACATCAAATTTATCTGGAGGGGCTGGCAATGAGTTAATTTTTTGAATTATCTTATCAAGAGAGGACTCTTTTCCTTTAAGTTGCTTTACACCTTTGATTTTCAATTTCTCCAAAATACTTGTTAAAATCATTTGATCTTCTTTGATCAACAAAGCTTTATGATCTTCTGCGAATTGTTCAATAGCTTTGGCAACTTCTAAAGGATTTGTTCGAGCAAATGAAGTCCAGGTAAAACTGAAGCTAATTTTTTAATGAAAGTCACAAAGCGACCTTCGAGCTCACCAGTTTTTCCCTTTAGCTTTGTCGTTAAATGTTTATCATCCGCATTACTAATCAAGTGCAGTTCTTCCACACGTTTGTGAAACTGTTCAAAGTTATTAATATTTTTGATATGTAGCATAATGTTTTTTTTTCATGGTTTTTAGATAACATTAAAATATGATTTGATAATTAAATTATAATCAAGTTGTTGCATTCTTGTAAACGAACAGAAATAAATTAATTTATAAACAACTAAATTTAATTTAGTTAATTTATGTGATTATTTTTGATTGGCCAAGGTAAGAGGGCTAATTTGTAAGCTTGAACAAGTATATGTAAGAATCTTGAATTTTTCTCATACTTATAGCTGGATGGAATTAGAGGGCAGGGTCAAGACCAATTAACGGTTTGGAAAATTTAGTAGTAGGGTGATTAGGCGTTGTTTAGGTTTGAATGAAATGAAATGCACATAGTGCTTGAACCTTACAACGTCTGATAATATAGGTTATGTTGCATCAAAGTAATCCCATTGATCTCTTAAGGCTTAAACTTTAAAAAGTTCAAGTACCTTGGGCAATTTTTTTTTAAACTCGTTTTTATCCAGTGAATAAACAATAACTGTTGCTTTCAGAAGTTTACTTGCAGGCTCGTAGTCTGTATGCAAACAGCCACTAGGAGTCAATCCCTGCTGATTTTTAATTTGATTATCTGCGCCTGCGTTTAGCAGAGCGCTAATCATTTCAGGATCGCGCCTGATACATGCCAGATGTAACGGAGTATTACCCATATCATTTTGAAGATTTACATTAGCTTTTTTACTAATCAAAGTTTGAATTAGATCTAAATTAGAGTACTCCAGTTTTTCCCCATCCTTGCTCTTTTTTTTATATCCCTTCGCAACAGCTACATGCAGAGCTGTATTGCCATGACCCTTCTTATCGATATATTCACCTTCTCCAGCAGTTTTTAAAATTTGCATGGCCATTCCATTACATGCATTTGCGATAGCCCAAATTAACCCTGTATTTCCCACGCTATCCTGTTTTCCTAAATCAACATCGTATTTACATATAAACGGAATCCACCTTTTTAGATTTTCTTGTTTGGCGATAAGGTGTATTAAGGAGTGGTAATGAAGATCAAATGTATTAAATGATTGATTGATGCACCCTTCTTTCTTTCCTTTCTCAAACAATTCTGTGACATGTTTTCGAGAAAATCGGATTTCAAGCGCCTCTTCCATTTGATTATACCAGGCGAGTTCTCTCTTTGCTTTCTCAAATTCTTTAGAATTAGGGTCAATTAAAGTCATCGACTTGAGGAAGCTTTGATCCTTAGTATCTCTTTGCCAGTAAATAGACCCTTCTTTGGTCTTATATAATACAGGAGAAGTAGGAACTTGACTTTGAGAAATCCATTTTAATGCGACATAGGTGATTAAATTAATCAATGGAGCATGGAGCAGGCACCCAACTAGTAAGTGGACTAGGCTCCTGCCCACTTTTTGTTCAGCATTTGAAGCATAAAAATGTCGTTTACCTTCTTTAAAAGGTTCTTTCACTAAATTTTTAATAGTTAGAGGAGGAAGTAAAGGGTCATAGAATATTTCTCGGCTGATCACATGTAATGTCATAAGTTTCCCTCTACTTTTGTTTTCTCGAGCAAATAAACATAAAGAACATAATTAAAAAATATTAAAATTTCAATTATTAAAATCCGGCTCTATCAAATCCAAAATGACTTTTTCTACAAAAGATACTGCATTTTCAAAACCTTTATCCGCAAATTCCTTATCCTTGTTTTAATTAATAACAAGAGATATAATTCATTTTTTTTAATTTAAACAATTTGGTTTTAGTGAAAATAATAATTAATGCAATTACTTTGATATTAGTATTATTAAGCACATCAATTTACGCATTTTCTGATGAATATCCATCCCCCTACCCAAACTTAAGAGAAAAAATTTCTCTTTATGTAGGAGGAACTGGTCCTTATGTTAAAATAGAGACTCTTGATTTTTCCAGTGATTATCCTTTTTTAGAATACTTATCTTTAAAGCCAATCTATACCATCGCCACAAAAAAAGATCTTGAAGATGTGAATGACGACATGGGATTAAGCAATAATTTAAAATTAAAAAGTTTGGATGTGGATGGTTCTATATTTGGAAAAATATTATCTTCAACTGATTTACCAAACTTAAAGTCACTAACAATTCTTTCTTCAGCAAGAGATGTTAGTTTTTTTGGATTCCCAAATTTGACTAAAATTAGTTTCGTGTATTCCGATTTCACCTATGAAACTTTTGAAAGCCTTTCCCAACTTCCTCATTTAGAAACATTAACTTTTAAGATCTTCGCCAATGACAGTATAGAGCATTTTAATGATGAAAGCATTGAACTATTGGGATACTGTCAAAATTTAAAAACCATACATATTACTACTAAATCAGCTAAATCTGGTTATATAAAAGAACGCTTAAAAGCTGTTCTGCCTAATGCAGATATTAGAGTAGGCTGGAGACGTGATTTCTGACACATTTGCCTGGATATAGCTTGTTTTGGTTTTCTTACTTTCTGCGGGATCAATCATTCGTGATGCCATTTTCTATATCGAAAGGATTAACTGGGTCAATATACCCATGATCCATAAAGCTGATATGTTTTGATCCTTTATAATAACGCACTTTATGGCCTATTTTTATCATCTCATCATAAGCGCCAGTTTTTTTCTGATACAAGCTTCCTAATCTTAAATTCTTGTTTAACGATGCGATGTTGATCGGCAAAGGCTCGTTTCTTGCGTTAATGAGTTGCAGATCCAATTGCAAATAAAGCAGAGAGAAGACCAAAAGCTAAAGTTACTCCGGATGAAAAGGGTAAAGTTAAAAGAGCCCAATTCCTGATGCAAAAATACCTTTACTTAGCTCTCGAGTACTTTCTCCAAGTGATGCTGCATCAAATCTTCTGCTTTTTTTGTGCATTTTAAACCAGTTTTTTGCTTCTTAGAAGTCGGTTACAAACCTTTCTTCGACAGGGATTTCTCCTACGTCTGAGGTAATCGTGATATTCTCCTTAAAATTTTTTGATTAGTTCTTTAAAGCTAACTAAATTAAAAAAATCATGCATCATAATTTTATTCTTTCTCATGAGGGATTTGAGTTAAAATTTAAGCATTTTTTGTTCTAAATCAAGCTCTTACATGGGAAAAATACGTTGCAAAAAAATTATTTTTCTTATAAACTTTCAACTTAAACATATAATAAATGGAGTATATTATGGATCCTCTTTCTTCCCCCTTTTTTAGTCCACCTCCATGTGGCGATAATAATTGTAATAGACGCTGCGCTTCCGGGAGATGGGAAGTAGGAAATGGCAAAGCTTATGTTGTTGAAGGACCTGTTAGGTCTATGAGATCATTCCAGAATGCAATTGAATTTTCTTCCTGTAACACCTACACTGTAGTAAACGAAGACGCAAGTTGGGTAAAACTAGCTTTTCAGCCGACTTGGGCTCCTTATATTCAAAGCACAATCGCACATAGCAACATTTTATCTGCGGAATTGATCCAAGGTTATGCTTAGATAGGATAAATGTGACCACTTGGATCTGTTCGACTCAAGTGGTTCACATTAAAAAATTCCTCGTTCAGCGGCGGATCTGCACTGCTCCGGAATCCGCATAACTCCAAACAGCTTCTCTTTCTTGTCCAGCAATAAGAAAAAATTGATTTTTGAATTCATCAAAACCAATGTATACCGCTGTGCCCCTCAAAAATTCGTTAAAATTTTTATAAATAATCCATCCACTGCCATCACTTAAAGTAATATTTTGTTTATAGATGGGCTCCACTTCATGGTAAAGAATGACGTACGCATCATTTTCATCCCAGCCCCAAACTGGGACTAATTCAACCTCTACGTAATACACTTCAGATAGACTGGATATGACTAAAGGTTGGGGTCCATGACCGACTAGCATGACTTTGACAGTTTCTTTTTTGCTGTGATTATTGAGAAGGAATTTGTGTTCCCTCTTAAACCAGTAGCTGGAGGTTCGCAAAGAAATATGGACCAAGTCCCCTGGTTCCCATCTGCTTAATCGCTTTTGATCATTTGGATGTCCCTTCCAAGCAGATCCATTACTTAAAGAGACGACCATGTTGCCTCTGAAGTCGCCTTGTTTGTCACCTTGAAATATATAAAAATTTTCGATGCAAGTCACATCTTGAAAATCATTATACGCACTTCCCCCATATAGATAGAAATCTTCTTCAGCTTCCAGGGATGTTATGGAAAAAAATAAGAAGATCGATGCAATAATTTTGAGGGTATATTTCATAAGCGAGCTCTCATTCTGGAACATTACATAAAATAAATTGAGGCCACGATGCATTCCTGATCAGGAAAATACATCATGACCTTCAAGGATAGATCAAACTATGCTGCTGCTTTAAGCAAGACCTGACAGTATCTCTTAAGACTTGCAAAACGTAGATTTTTTTCCTCAACTACTGATCTAATTCCTAGATTTGCCCCTCTTTGAATTTTCAAGGATTCAATTTTTTTCAGAATCGTTAAGTAATGGGGTGCCAATTCAGGATTACGCATGAGCCTATCATTTATTGAAGTCACTAACGTGCATTGGTCGGCTTTCGAAAAAGGGTGGGGTTTGTTAAAATCGACCAAAAAGGTAGCAATTTTGTCCCCTAAATCAATTTTTAATGATCCCACTGTTTGAGAGGCTTCTTTGCTCACATAGCGTCTAAAAAAACCAGAAGAGATAGACTCAAAAGAAAAGGAAACATCGTATTTCTTTACAGGAAGGGCTTTCGTATCTTTTATAACAGGTGTACGAAATGCCCAGTCACATACTTTTCGTGCAATGTATTTTTTATTTTCATAGAGAGTGGCTGTCATTACAGAAACTGCTACACCTGCAATAATTCCTAAACCTGCTGTAGCGATTCCACCTAATGCCCCTCCTACTAACATAGCTCCAGTTGTGAATCTATGGCTCATCTGTAGAGCTTTGTGATTATCTCTCTCAATTTCAGCAACTAGGCGATTGCTGTCTACCAAATTAGCCTGCATTTCTTTAACATGCCCTTTGATGGTGGCTATTTTTTCAATTGACTCAGCATGTTTATGGCTCAATTGACTTGTCTTATCTTCAAGAGTAACAAATTTTTCACTGGCTCTTTCTTTTAATTGACCGAACTCTAACGCAGCTTCAGAAATTTTCGATGAAGCTTCATCTGAAAGCTTCATTCCCTTTTCTAAAAGAGCGTGTGCTTCATCCATCAACGCTTTGCCTTTTTGACATTCTTGATCCATTTCAAAGGCTAAGTCAAGAAATGCAGACGTTTGTTCTTTAAAGTTCCCCTGACAGGTTTTTGCCAGATGCGAGAGTTCTTTAAATTTGCCTATAGCTGAGGTAAAATAGTTAGACGAAGCATCCATTTTTTCTTTGCTTTGATCGTAGGATGCGCGGGCTTCAGCAAACGAAGATTGTGCCTTTTCATAGTGGATCAAAGCTTTTTTCTTACGGTCTTCTAATTCTTTTCTCCCTTCAAAAGCGATCCCTTCGATTTCTTTAAGAAGGTCGGACGTTTGTGCTGCGAGCTTTTCAGTGGAATTTAAAGTTTTGTCCATTTGAAAAAGAATTTCTGATTGCGATTCGCCGATAGTTTGCAACATGGCGATGCCAGCTTCAGAGTTTTCTAGAAGGTCTGATAATGATTCTGGCGCCTCGGGATTTTTTATGTCTTGGACAATTTCGTAAATTCTCTTTGCGCCTGCTACGGTCAAACCTACGCCAACCAAAGCGGGTAAAACTCCACCAGAAGCAATGGCGGCTCCTAAGCCATATAAGCCATGCACTAAGGTTGCCCCAGATGTAACGACATCTGTCCCATGTTTTTGAGCAACAGATGCGGTTTTTGCAAGGAGGATAGCTACGGCTAAGGTAGTTCCTGTTGCTTTACATGCAGTTTCCCCAATGGAAGTGAGGTGTTGAAATTTTTTTGAAGCAAAAGTTTCTGATTTTTCTATAACTAGTACAGAAGGTTTTGCTGTTGGGACTTCTTTAGGTAATATAAGTGGAGCAAAGTGAGAAGTGTCAGTCCTTCTCACAACCTTTTCTCTAGTCAAAATATGTGAACATAGTCTCTGAATAGAACTAAAATAAGGGGAATTTTTAACCAATAAGCCTTTAATTTTGCCTTGAGGACCCCGGTCAATCTCCATTTCTTCCAAAGTGTGCAAAATTTTGGCAAAAGCTGATGCTCTCTGAGGATTTGGGGAGCAGGTCAAGAGATGTGACATCCGGCTTTGGAGTTTGAAAAGATCCATTTTACTAAGAAAATTCCGATTCCTAAAATCAAAACGCATAGACAAGGTCTCTTCCCCTAAATCAATTTTTAAGGTCCCTGCTGTACGAGATTTTTCCTGTTTAACATATCGGTTAAAAGCTCCACTAGAAGCTAAATCAAATGCATAGGCAATCCCGTAAGGTTCGACCTGGATATCTTGCTCCTCGCTCGAAATATTAAAAGCCCAATCTCCAACTTTTTTAGCGATAGATTCTTTTCTTTCATAAGCCTGAGCTGCGAAGTAAGCGCCGGCAATTAAAGGGAAAGTCCCCATACCTGCTGTCATCCCTGCGACCACACCACCGGCAATGATTGCTCCCGTTGAGTATCCTTGATGAGTTTCTTGCGCTTTTTTATTTTCAGCTTCCATTTCGGCAAGAATTTTTTGACTGTCTTCACAGCATGCTGAGATATCATCCACCAATTCTTTCATGCGAACAATATCGTGCTGAGACTCTTCATTCTTTTTAATTAACTCAATAGCTAAAGACTCTAAAGCAGCAAATTCTTCTCCTGCGCCTTCTTTTAGTTGACCAAACTCAAAAGCTGCTTTAGTCATGATTGCAGTAGCATTATCAAATTGTGCAAGTCCCAAAGTTAACTCAGCATTTGCTTCATTCATTAATTTCTTAGCTTCTTCACAATCGTTAGCTATCTCTTCGACTAAAGGTTCTAACTCACCCACTCTGTTTTGAAATGACCCTTCCTTGCTATGAGCTAGGTTTTTAATCAGCTCAAATTTGCTTGCGGTAGATTCAAATAACTTGGAAGAAAAAGTCATTTTTGTTTGACTTTCATTAAAGCTTAAGCGGGACTTCTGATAGAAGGCATTGGCTTCGGCATAAAGCTCAAAGGCTGCTTTTTGTTTTATTTCAAGATCTTTTCTTCCTCGTAATGAAGTCGCTTTTAATTCTTCTACAGTTTTTTCAATTTGTTGAGAGCGTTCTTCGACAACTTCGAGGGTTTTTTCTAATTGATTTAAGGTTCCAGAATTGATCTTTCCGTGTATCTGTAAAATACCAATCCCAGCCTGGATTTCTCTGATAAGTTCTCCGAGAACATTGGATGGTGCAGAAGGTTTGATATCTTGTAAGATATTATAAACTCTCTTTCCGCCTACAATCATTAAACCAGTATTTAAAGCTAAGTTTAAAAGACTTCCTGAACTAAGAATGGCAGTAAGGCCGGTGACGATAGTGTGTCCTGAACAAATAATATCGGTGCCATGAGTCGCAGAAATTTCTTTTAAGGCTGAAGAGATATGCAGAAGCTTTTGCGTTCTTCGATGCAGGTTCTCACCTAAAGAGTGGCTTGTTTCGATACCAGCAGTGGTTTTTTGAACAGAATTGGCCATGTCGTTATTTTCCTTATGAAGATTTCCTTTCATATTGGCCTATAAGCTATCTTTATTCAAGTGAATACTTCAGAGAAAGTGATTTCAGCACTTTTTTTGGATTAATCAATAAAAATGAAATTGTTCTAATGCTTCAACGACGGGTTTGAGCCGCCCCTTGATCTGCATAGCTCCAAATCGCCTCACGTTCATGTCCAACAATTAAGAAAAATTGATTTTCAGTATCGTCGTACGCAACGTATGCGCTTTTTCCTCTAGTGAATTTTTTGAAATCCTTGTGGATAATCCACCCGCTTCCATCATTTAAAGTAATATTTTTTTTAAAAATCGGTTTCTCCTTATTGTAAAGAAAGACGTAATTGCCATTCTTATCATTACCCCAAACAGGTATTATTTCTACTTCAGTATAATAAATTTCAGACGTACTTGATATAAACATGGACAGCGGTCCAGAATCGACTCGCATCACTTTAACAGTTTCTTTTTTGCTGTGATTATTGAGAAAAAATTTATGCTCGCGTTTGAACCAGTAATTAGACTTCCGCAACGAAATATGTACTGAGTCTCCTGGGTCCCATTGACTCAATCGATTTTTGTCTTTTGGATGACCCTTCCATTCAGATCCATCAGCTAAGTGGACGACAATGTCCCCGCTAAAATCTTTATGTTTGTCTCCTTTAAAAGGGTAAAAATTTTCTATATGAGTATCTCCAAACAAATTCCCGTGCATAACACCACTAAAAAGATAAAAATCATCAAGTTCATTTGCTTTTATGGCTGTTGAAAAAAGTAAGAGAATGTTTGCTGTAATGTTGAAAAGAAGTTTCATTATTTTTGTTTCCTTAAGGTTGCATGATGTAATTTTTTAGCCTACATACAGACCTTGAGTCAATAGAAAGAATGTTTTTTTTTCTCAATAAGCTCTGAGAGCATTCATAATTATTTTTCAGTTAACTTAGATAATGTTATTTGCAGAAAATTTCCTTTGGCGTAAATGGCAGAGATTATACCGCGTAGGCGTTTATACTTTTCATTTATAAATTCGGTATCGGGATGATTAAAATCAGCCATGTAGTAAATCGATTGAATTCTGAGAAGAGAATACTTGTAATCACCACAAGGCTTTAAACTACTGTATTTAAAAATTTTGCCTCTCTGGCAATAGATACGAGCATTCTGTTTTCCATAATCCAAGCATAGACCTAAAAGCATATCATTGTTTTGGATGCTATCAAAAAATGAAATGTCCCCCTTTTCAATTTTTGATAAAAACTGTATGGGATTTATTTTCTCACCCAAAATAGATTCGAATGTATTCAAATTGTTTTCGATCGCTTTTATTAATGCATTTTTATTTATCAGTATAATTCTATCGTTTATACTTGATCCCACTTCCTTAAGTATGAGAAAATTGTGAATTTCAAATAGATGCTTATATTTTTCCCAAACTTCCCACTTTTTCCAAAAAAGGCCGTCGCATTGGCCTAATTCAATATAATTTTCCCAAGGAGTAACCGTGAAATATCCTCCAAATGAAACGGGTTTATCTCCAAATAAGGTGTATCCGAAAGTATCATTATCAATGAGTTTATAGAACAACCTCTCCAATTCACGACGCTCATTTGAAGGGATTTTCGCTATAATTTCTTGCACATCAAGTGATAAAACACTTCCGATATTACTAAGAAAGAGGATTAAAAAAATGAGGGTATTTATATACATTTTAAAAATTAATCGTTTTTATAATTTGGTGCTGAAAAACCGCATCGATAACATTCGTCCCTCCAAGGGATGTTTGGATTATAACATCTTTTACAGATCCATGATTTGAGGTCATTTAATTTTTTAATCTCTGAAAATTTCAAATACAGCCCTTGTTCATCATGAGAAACGGTATTAACTGAAATAACATCTCCTTCAAAATTAACGAATATTCCATTCTGGTCGATTACAACATCTTCTGAGTTAACGTAAAGCCTGTCTTCCGCCAAAGCGCTAACAGAATACCCTAAAGCCAATACTAAAAACACTAAATATACTTTTTGCATAGTTACCTCTCTAAATAAATTTTTAAACGTTTGGAGACTAGCTTATCAAATATAATTTTACAATAAATATTTCACCATTAAAAAATTGTTTTTTATTATTTAGGAAGATATCTTGGGTTTTCAAAAACTAACTCAGGGCTCGTCATGCAAAAAATCCTTTCGATTTTAATCTTCAATTCCGTTTTTTTTCCTATACTTACTGTAGCCTCAGAAGCTGCTACAAGTACTACCGATACTGCAATTTACAGAGATTTTTGCGCCTTAGCCGCCCAAAATGATGAAGTTTTCAAAACATTTAAACAAAATCCCAGTTATCATGGGGTTCTAGAGAATGTCTCTACCTCACAAGGAATGGAGCTTATTAAAATTCTTCAAGATAAGTATCCAAACATCCTTGAGAACTGGTCAAAATTTGCCTCCAGCGATCAGGTGGGTTCTCCTTTCTTAAGCTATTATCCTGAGCTAGGCTTTCTTTCTCCCACCACATTGCGCTACGCTAAAATCCTAGGAGAAATACTAGTTTTATTTGGTGATCTGACGGATAAAAAAATCATCGAAGTTGGTGCAGGCTATGGTGGACAGTGCAAGGTCATAGCAGATTTATGCCAGTTTCGCAGCTATTCGATTGTAGATCTGCCTGAACCCCTAGCCTTAGCTCAGAAATATTTATCTTATTTTGATGTAACAAACGTACACTTCATCCCAGCCAATCAAGCAGCAGAAAAAAGCTGTGATCTTTTTATTAGCAATTATGCATTTTCAGAATGTTATAGAGACATACAAACAGAATACTTAAATATATATATTTTAAACTCTTCTGCGGGATACATGCTTTATAACGAATACAGAGAAGGCACAGAGCCAAAGCCCTATACTAGCCACGAACTTGCTAGTATCCTTCGGTCACACGGATATAACGTTACTTTCTATGCAGAAGAACCTCTCACTGCTAGTGGAAATGTTTTGCTCACATGGAAAAAATGATTTTTAGGAAATCTCTTTCAAAGCCTGGTCAAAAGACGCCTTCTATTGTTTTGAAGTATTTTCTTCTTGCTTAATCTTCTATTTTTTAGAAGAATAGCTGGCTATCGAAATCATAAACTTTGGAGTGACTATGCGTAAACTTTTTGCAACCTTTCTAGCAGGTTTCTGTGTCAATTTGGGGCTTTTTGCGAATACAAGTGTTACAGATACTCTGGATTATCGCGAGCTCTGCTATCGAGCTGCCACGAACGATCAGGTTTATAAAACTTTTAAAAGAGATCCCATTTATCGAAATGTCCTTGAGCATGTCACTTACGATCAAGGAATAGAATATCTGACAGTTATTCAAAAAAAATACCCGGATTTATTATCGAATTGGGATGAATTTTCAAAAAATGATCTTGTAGGGGCTCCAATGGTCTATTTTTATCCAGAATTAAATGGATATGCCTCCCCTACAACGTTAAGATATATGAAAATTGCTGGTGAGCTTAAGGAATTATTTGGAGATTTGAACGGAAAGCGCATCATCGAAATTGGTGGTGGTTATGGAGGACAATGCAAAGTCTTGTCTGATCTGTTCATTTTTGAAAGCTACCGCCACATTGATTTGCCAGAGCCTTTAGCTTTAATCACAAAATATCTTGCAGAATTAGAAGTTCCAAATACGCAAATGACTAGTTCTGAAGAGTGCACAGCAGAAAGCTGCGATCTCTTTATCAGCAATTTTGGCTTTTGTGAATGTGCTCGATCTGCACAAGAAGAATACATGAAAAAATATATCCTTAAATCTAAGACAGGGTACATGATTTTGAGCAATGCTAGAGAATATCTTATTCCTAAGCCCTATTCTCTGATGGAAATACGACGTGAGTTACTTAAGAATGGCTATAAGGTTAAACTATATGCCGAGGAGCCAATGACAAATAAGAAAAATATATTGATTGTTTGGGAGAAAAAATAGATTAAATGTTCCGATTTTTATTTGCAAATCGTTTAGTCAAAATAGGTCTAT
>Ga0105046_10007296_pt1 | contig 17419 bp, 15 predicted proteins | sample MAT03_FD_78385 | JGI IMG/M metagenome (GOLD analysis project Ga0105046, IMG submission 78385) | Freshwater microbial communities from Lake Fryxell liftoff mats and glacier meltwater in Antarctica - MAT-03 (megahit assembly) | ecosystem: Environmental > Aquatic > Freshwater > Ice > Liftoff...
AATAAACCCAGCCGACACCGCCTAACAGGTCGCGAGCCAACAGGAATAGGGTGAACAGTCCCGCTCCCAACCAGAGCACCCCGCCGGCCATGTCTCCAGGTCGATGCACCACCCCAGAATCCCCCCCGCCGAAAGAATCATCCAAGTCGTTGATGCGGGGCCCGTTGGCGGTCGCCCGACACCGCGTGGGATGTCCGAAACCCGGAAGGGCTTACCGAAATCTCACGCCTCATTTCTTCGCACGCTCGCAGCGGGTCGTCAAGTTTATTCTTGCGAAATCCAGATGGATCTGGTCCAAGGAAGGGCCGATCACTTAAATCCGAGATCGCACCTTGCCGCTGGACGCGGGCGTCGCCATAATTTACCATAACTTCGCGAGTCGAACTCCAGGCAGCCGTCAGGCTGTCTCTTTTTCTCTATAGCCGGCCGCGAGAACGTCAGCACAGGTGCATCATGGCGGAATCGGTGACGTTACAAGCCGAGCCTCGGACGGATTGCGGTTCCCGCGGCTCCAGGAAGCTTCGCAAAAAAGGCTTCATCCCCGGCGTCGTCTACGGGCACAAAGAGCCCAGCGCCTCCATCGCGGTGAAAGCCGAGGAACTTGATCGGGCCATTCGCGTGCTGCACGTCCGAACGATCAACCTCAAGCTCGGAGCCAAGACGGAAACCGTCCTCATCCGCGAGCTTCAGTGGGATTATCTCGGCAAGGATATGGTCCATGTGGACTTCCTCCGCAAGGATGCCTCGGAAATCGTGAAGGTCACCGTCCCGATCGAGCTGCGCAACGCTCCGAAGGCCACCGGCGGCGGCGTGATCGATCAGCCGACGCACCTCCTGCACGTCGAGTGTGCCTTCTCGAATATCCCGAAGGAACCGATTCGCCTCGACATCACCAACCTCACCATCGGCCATCCGATTCACGTCAAGGAACTTCAGGTTCCCGCCACTTTGAAGGTGCTGGACAACCCCGAGCAGGTGGTGGTCCAGTTGAAGCTGCCAGGCGTGGAAGCCACCCCGGTCGCCGAACTCGGCGCAACGACCGCGGGGCCCGAAGTGATCAAGAAGGAGAAGAAGGTCGAGGACGACGAGGAGTAGTCGGCTTCGAGGTTCAGCACCCGGGATTCTGCTCGCAGTCCGTGGCTTGAATTCGTGTGCTCTACCCCGATCGCGGAATCCTGAATGCTGCCATGAAACTGATCGTGGGCCTTGGAAATCCAGGCATCAAGTATGCGGGGACTCGACACAACGTCGGGTTCGATGTCATCGACTACCTGTCCCAGGCTCCGTCGACCTCCCCGGCTCGCGAGAAGTTTCAAGCGCTGACGTACGAACAGCGAGAGGGCGGTGAGGCGGTTCTGCTGATGAAGCCGTTGACGTTCATGAACCTCAGCGGTAAAGCGGTGCGGGCGGCGGTCGACTTTTACAAGCTGTCGCTGTCGGACCTGTTCATCATCAGCGACGACTTCAACCTGCCTCTGGGGAAGTTGCGAGTCCGCACGAAGGGCAGCCACGGCGGGCAGAACGGCCTTCGCGACATTCAACAGCAACTCGGAACCGACGAGTTCACCCGCCTGCGAATCGGAGTCGGCCAGCCGGAACCAGGCGAAGCGATCGACTTCGTGCTCTCGAAGTTCAAGCCGGGCGAACGTTCAGCCGTGAAGGACGCGGTCGCGAATGCAGCCCAGGCCGTGCTGCTCTGGACTCGCAGCGGAGCCGAGGCCTGCATGAACCGCTTCAACGCGGGCGAAGAGAAGAAGCCGAACAACAAGGATACGGGAGAAAAGCGAAAGCCCACGAAGCCCGAGAACGGGAACGCAACACCCGCTTCGTGATTCCTCCTGATCGACCAAGGTCCACTGCCTTGACTGGTTGCCCCCGTGCCCTTGTGGGGAACGGGTGACGGGGCCATGAGCCCCGACCATCCACGGTAACCCGCGGCGCCGGCCGCGATTTTTTCGAGGACGACAATGCCTGTTGTGACTTACGAGACGCTGTTCCTGCTCGATCCGAACAAGATCGCTTCCGACGCGGAAGCCGCCAAGACGACCCTGCACACGCTCATCGAGCGAGTCGGCGGCCATGTGGAGGTCAGCCGTCCCTGGGACTACAACCACAAGCTCACTTACCCGATTCACAAGAGTAAGAAGGGCGCCTTCCACATCATCTATTACACGCTCGAGAGCCTCAAGCAGGCCGATCTTGAGCGGGAATTCAAGCTCAATCCAGACCTCATCTATCGTCACATGACGCTTCACGTCGACCCGAAGTGGCTGGAGATCGTGATGGGCGTGGCTCGCGACGATCACGGCATGGGCTTCGCCGTCCGCGGCATGCACGAGGAAGGCTCGTCCTCCGATCCCTCAGCTCTCACGGGCATTCCCGAAGTCGATGGCGACATGGCTGGCATGGGTGGACCGCCCCGGCGCGGCGGCCGTCGCTTCGACAGCGAGAAGCCGGAGTGAGCTCACGCAACTCCGATTCTCGTCGGCACTTCGCCGTTCTTGTCGCTACGGACCTTGCCTCCAGCGATCAGAACGGCGAAACTTTTCCTGGGAGCCCTGTTCCGAACACCTGACCTCTTGATCAATACCAACCCACCCATCGGGAACAGAGCTTCGAGGAGATTCTGCCATGGCGTCCCTGAACAAAGTCATGCTTATCGGTCGGTTGATCGACAATCCCGAAGAACCGCGGACCCTGCCCAACAGCGGTAGCCGAGTGGTGAAGTTCCGCTTCGCCGTGGGCCGATCCCGCAAGAACGAACAGGGGCAGTGGGAAAACGATCCCAACCCGCTCTTCATCGATTGCGAGGCGTTCAGCCGGCCGGACGCCCGCCGTGATCTGGTGAGCATCATCTCGCAGTACTGCAAAAAGGGCGACCAGGTCTACGTGGAAGGCCGCCTGCAACTGGACCAGTGGGAAGACAAGAACGGCGGCGGCAAGCGCTCCAAGCACAAGCTCGTCGTGGACTCGGTGGAATTCCTCGGCGGATCGGGCGGCGGCGGCGGCGGGGGCAGTGAAGGGGCCGGTTTCTCCCGAGGCGGCGAGGGCGGAGGCGGGTTCTCCCGAGGCGGCGAGGGCGAGGGCGGCGGTGGTTTCGCCAGTCGCAGCGCTGGTCGGCCCGTGAATCGTGCGGCCCCTCCCCCTTCCACGGGAGACGATGACATGGGCGGTAACTATAACGAAGGTGGAAGTGGGAACGGCAACGGTGGCGACATCCCGTTCTGATTCGACTCAGCAAGCCGCCTCCTTCACGGATGCGGCCGGTTTATCTCGGTCCAACCGAGCCGGGGGTGAGGGGTCACCTCCGGATTTTTTTCACTCCCGCCTGGGGATCACCCCTTCACCCCTAACCTCAACTGAGGGACACGCGGTTGGACCTATAAGCCATGGCGAAGAAGACCGAAACCAAGACCAAGAGCGAAGCAAAGCCCAAGGTCGAACTGAAGAACGGCCTCAAGCAGTTCCCCAAGAAGGTCAGGCGGCGCAAGCAGATCATGAGGGGGGCCAACGGCGGCACGCAGCTTGTCCTGATCGAAGACGTCGTCCACCTTGGCAAGCAGGGTGATCTCGTCGAGGTGAAGGCCGGTTACGCCCGCAACTACCTCGTGCCTCTCGGCCTGGCCCTGGTGCCCGACGAGCATAACCTGAAGTTGCTTGAAGGTTACAAGATCAAGGTCAGCAAGGCCCGTGACGCCAAGATCGCGGACCTCAAGGTGTTGGCAGAGCAGCTCACCCGGCTGCCAGCGGTCACGATCGAGGCCAACGCCACCGAGGACAACCACCTTTACGGCTCCATCGGCCCCGTCGAGATCAGCAAGACGCTCAAGCTCAAGAATCTCCAGGTCGAGACCGAGATGGTGAAACTCGAGCATCCGATCAAGGAAGCGAACACGCTGACCGAAGTCCCGCTGAACCTCGGCTACAACATCGAAGCCAAGATCCAGGTTCTCGTCGTCGCACTTCAGACCGGGAAGAAGTGATTCTCGCGAGTCTGTGACTCGAGCACTGTCGCACCGGCGTCGCGCCGGTGCGAGCTTCCACGCACCGACGAGACCCCCAATGGCACTCACTTTGACTTTGGCTGGTGCGAAATCCCGGGTCTAGAAGGCCGAACTGAGCTCCAAACGCACCTCTCAAGTGATCCCGGAAGCTGTTTGGAACCCCATCAAGGTTTGCCTCGCTCCGCGGCTGTAAGACCAAAGAGGCCGATGCGAAGCGATTTCCCTCTCGCGGCAGAAGCGCTGGCGAGACGCCGAATGGCCGCCTGAGATACGAGATCCAGGCGTACTGATTGGATGATTTGAGACACTGGTTGGAGCCCAATCGACGTTCTCCTCGAAGTTTAAAGTCAGTGCCACTGGGCGAGACGCCGGTGCCACAGTCCCTGAGTTGTGAAACCACATCGAAACAGATCACGTCGCGATTTTCTTTCCAGGATGGATCACGTCATGTCGTCGGACCCCAATCTCGATCGCCTGCCGCCGCACAGCAAGGAAGCCGAACGCGGCGTTCTCGGCGGCCTGCTGCGCGATCCGGACACGATGTCCGACCTGCTGCAACTCATCCGGGCGGAGAACTTCTATTTCGATGCCCACCAGAAGATCTTCCAGGCTCTCCTGGACCTTTACAACGAAAGCAAACCCCTCGACCTCGTGATTCTCTTCGAGCGACTCAAAACGCAGAAGATGGTCGAGGACGTCGGCGGCCTCGCGTACATCACCGAGATCTGGGAAGCCGTCCCCACCGGCGCGAACGTCGAGTATCACGCCCGGATCATTCGCGATCACGCGATGATCCGCAGCCTGATCCACACGGGTAACGAGATCCTACGCGATGCGTACGATCGCTCGCAGTCGGCGGACGAACTCGTCGCCCAGTCCGAACGCAAGATCATGGAGATCGGCAAATCGAGCATGATCGGCGACACGACCACGCTCGTCGAGGCGATGAAGGAAGCTTTCCACCGCATCGACGCTCGCCAGGGCAAGGATCATCTTTCGATCAGCGGCCTGGCGTCGGGTTATGTGGACCTCGACAACCTGACCGGCGGCTTCCAGAACTCCGAACTCGTGATCGTCGCGGCTCGCCCCTCCATCGGCAAGACGGCCTTCGCTCTCAACTTCGTTCGCAACATCATCGTCGAGGAAAAGGTTGCGGTCCTCTTCGTAAGCCTGGAGCAGTCGCGAATCGAACTGGCCGAGCGGCTGCTGTGCAGCCAGTCCCGCGTCGACAGCCATCGGCTGCGCGTGGGCCACACGTCGTCCGACGAGATCCAGAAGCTGATGGACGGAGGCGACATCCTTCGCAAGACGCGGCTTTATATCGACGACACCCCCTCTCGCAACATGCTGCAAATCGGGGCGACCGCTCGCCGACTGATGAAGAAGGAAGAGAAGAACGGCGGGCTGCGGCTGGTGGTGATCGACTATCTCCAGCTCATCGAGCCCGAAAGCCGCCGCGATCCGCGGCAGGAGCAGGTGGCCCAGATCAGCCGACGATTGAAGTTCCTCGCCCGCGAGTTGCAGATTCCCGTGGTCGCCCTGGCCCAGGTTAACCGCTCCAGCGAAGACCGCCAGGACCATCGGCCTCGCCTCGCGGATCTTCGCGAATCGGGTTCGATCGAGCAGGACGCGGACACCTGCTTGATGCTGCACCGCCCCGGCAAGTACGAGGGCGGCGGTCAGGACGATAACGTCCTCGAAGTGATCATCGCCAAGCAGCGAAACGGCCCCACCGGCGATCTGACGCTGACATATCTGAAACAGTACATGCGATTCGAGAACTTCATCGCGGACGCCGGCGGCTTCGGGGGAATCTGACACGCCGTCTGAGAGTGACCGCGCGGGGCACCCCGTCGCCGAGGGTTTTCAGCCGCTTGCGGCGAAGCGATGCGGAGCGCGATCACTTGCTGAGGAACGCAAGATCTCAGGTCTGCTGCACCGTCAGTCGCGGGGCCTACGATTCTTCCAGCGCCTCGCCGAGCACGTCCTCGTTCACGTAGATCGGCACCTTCGCCGTCACGGCCACGGCGATCGCGTCGCTGGGGCGGCAGTCCACCTCGACCAGTTCGCCCTCCTGACGGATGCGGAGTCGGGCGAAATAGGTGTGGTCCCGAAGATCGCTGATGATGATGTCCTGGATCTCGCCGCCCATTTGCTCGATGGTCGCGGTAATGAGGTCGTGCGTCAGCGGCCGGGGCGGAGCCATCCCCTTCACGCGGCGATCGATGCTCGTCGCTTCAAAGATGCCGATCACAATCGGGAAGCTACGCTCCCCTTCGACTTCTTTGAGGATGATCACCTGGTGGTCGTCCACCTCGCTGATGATGATCCGTCGGAGTTCCATTTGCACAGGCACGGCCATCTCCACGATCTGCGGATGAAGTGCGTCTTCCTGCAATATAGAACAACCTCGCAAGGTGGTTCAACTCGACGATGGCCAGACTCTCTGGAACCCGCCCCTCCGAAGCGCGAACGCGCGGCCTGCGCGGGATTTGAGTGAGTCGTAGGATCGGACCGTGGCCCAGCCACGCGCTGCCGAGCAAGCCCACGGGAGCGAGAGCCAGCGAATCGGGACGGTGGGTCAAGCGTCCACGCTCCGCTGCGCGTCGCGGCTACGCGGCGAATCGGATCGAGTACGCTGAGGATGGGATCGTGATGATCTCTCTGGGCCGCATGGTTACTTTCCCGTGATATCCGTGAGGGCCTGCTTCGCGAGATCCTTGAGCAGGATATCGCTCGAAGCAAGATTGCCGAGGCGCCCCTTCACCCTCGTGCTCAGGTCCTTGTCGATCGTTACATACTTGACATGGCCTAGCACCTGCACGGACCACTTTCGGATCTCGGGCGCATAGGCAATCTGGACATTCAAGCCGGGCTGCGAGGACTTGTAGAAGTCCGTGCGATACAGCAGTTCCAGGACGATCGAATCGTTGGCGTGCTCGGCGAAGTAAGCGGCGATCACGGTTCGGAACTCGTCGCCAAGGTCCGCGTGTTTGAACAGCCAGGGCTGGATCTTGAGGCCGCGATCGCCGGTCTTCGCGAAGGCCTTGCACAGTTCGATCTCGAACTCCTCGGAGAAGTCCTGATCGACGAGTTTGAGGAGCGGTTCATACCCTTCAACCCCGCTTGCAACGACGCCGGAAAGAGCAGCCAGGCGGACCGTGTCCTTCTCGTCCTTGTTGCGAATCGCCTGGATCAGAAGCTTGAGCGAGTTTCTCGCCAGTAAGTCGGCCTCGGCGATGGCGTGAAAGGCCGCGACACGAACGCTCTCGTCCTCGTCCTTGGTGGCGTCGAGGAGATCCGCTTCCACATCGACACTCGTTTTGACCATCACCTGGTACTTCTGAAGGCACAGGCGGCGGGCCTCGGTGTTGCCGTCTTTGTAGAGTTCCCGCAACAAGGCAAGTCGATCGCTTCCTGGCCCGATCACCTGCACCAACAACGCGGCAGCGGCGCCACGGATCTGGGGATCGGTGCTCTTCTGGTAAACGCCCTGCACGCGATCGGAAAGCCCAGGGATTTCCTTGATATGCGGTGCCGCCGTCAGGGCCGCAAGGCTGACGGCAGGGTCGGAGTCGCCGATCAGGGGAACGATCTGCAAGCCCACGGCCTGCAACGACGTGGGCTGGCGAAGCAACGCGCGAAGGCAGGCGAGCCGCACCGAAGCTTCGGGATCCCCCAGCAACGGCTGAAACTCTCTCGTGACTTCCCGGGGTTCAGTAAGGAGCGGAGCGATCCAGCCGACGGCGGACGCCCGCATGTCCGCGTCCTTGTGGGCCAGAAACGTCTTCAGCAACCCGCGATCGGCGCTCGTGAACGGCTGGTACAAATCGAAGACGGCCTGGGCGGCCTTTCGCACCTCGGCGTTTGCATCCGTGGTGCGTTTGATCACCGTCGGAAACGCGAGGCTGCGTGCTGAGAGCCCCGCCGTGGCCAGGGCTCGCAGGGCGTCGGTTCGCATCGTTATCGAGGGGTCCTCACACGCCTGCACCAGGTGGCTTAATGCGTCACCGGGAACTGTCTTCGCCCGCGTCAGCGTGTGGCAGGCGTACGCTCGGGCCACGTCGGACTTCGATTGCAACGCTCCAACGAGAATCGCGTCGCTGCCCTCTCTCGGCGGCCCAATGCGTGCGAGGGCGGCGGCGATGGCGTCCGCCAGTTCGGCCTCGGCTCCCTCGAGACGATCCAGCAGTCCGGGCACCACGCTCTGAGCCGCAGGACCCAGTTCGCCCAGTTGCTGGGCCGCCGTCACACGATCGCCCGGCTTGCCGTTCCGGAGCACCGCCGTCAGGGTTTCCAGCAAATCGGAACGTGCTGGGGAGGGTGTGGCGGCGGGTGCGGGTTTGGGGTCGCTCGGATTCTGAGCCACGGGCTCTCGCCGGGCAGGTTTTTGGGGATCGCGTGTGACGATCCACCCCACTGCGCCGCCGATGATTACAAGCAGCAACAGGCCCACGGCGAGCAAGGGGCCCTTACCGGAGCCTCGTGGCGCAGCGGTGCGCCGCGGCGCGAAAGAAAGGGAGTCGTCCAGCGATAACCGCTCCGTGCGTGCAGGACGTGAGCCACGGCTTGGGGCGGCAGGCTTCTCGGCGAACGAGGAAAGCGAAGACGCGGAATGCAGATCCGGGGGCGGAGGCGGCACCAACCCGGATGGCAGAGTCGGGAGCGACGGCGTCGTCGGAGCGATGGCGGTGACGGGAACCGGGCACCATTGATACGTGCACACCGGGCACGCGATCATCTGGCCGGGGGGAATCGGTGGTAGTTGCAGAGTCTGACGGCAGGTCGGGCAGATTGTTTGGGCGTTCATCGGGGCTCTCACTGAGATCCAATATTCAAATCCCTCCGATTCTAACCGATCATCGCTGAACCGCAAGAGGCCCGTTGCGGTACGAAGTGTCGAAGCGAGCTCTGTAATCCTTGTCGGGAATTGGCCGAGAAGAGAGTTTGAACCAAAAAACGAACTCGGAGGCTTTCGCCCCCGAGTTCGATGGATTCGCTTCTAACTCCGACCCAGCCGCGGCTCGCTCAGGGCGAGAGCCATTCAACAGCCTGTTCGATCAGGTTTGGCTCAGGAAGCACCTTCATATCGCCTGCCTGGATCACCTGGTTCCACTCCTTCGGGTCGGGGGGAAGCTTCTTCCCGGTGAGCTTCACGAGGCCATCGTGGGAACGGCCGACGAGTGCTCCATCCTTGCCGTCTTCCTTGGTCATGACCTGGACGAGGGCTGTGATGGACTCAGGCTGTCGACACTTGGCAAGGCCGCGGACGGCGGCGAGGCGGACGTCGCGATCCTCAGCACCCTCGGGCGGTTGGGGGGCATTCCCGCCCGCGGTGGCCACATAGCCGAGGAAGTTGACAGCTTCCGGTCGGTTTGTTCGCCCCAACGATTCCAGGGCCCGGCAGCGGATTGCGGAGACCGTCTCGGGGGAATAGCCCACCGGCCCCGAGAGCATCAGGCGGTCCGTGATGACCATACGATCCATGGCACGGCTGCTGGCACTCGCGGTGACGACATCGGAGTCTCGCTTGGCCGGGGCGACGCCTGGCGGTCGGCCGTGGGCTTCGTTGTAGGCTCGGATCATGATACCCGCGGACCGCGGATCCTCGAAGCGGCCGAGCGCTTCGATCGCCGAGAGCCGAATCACCGGCGAGGGCTCGATCGTGGAGGCCTTCGTGAGCACTTCGATGATCGCGTCCTGGGCCTCCTGATTGCCGCCGTTGCGGAGCGGCTCCTTGAGGCGACGCATCGCGAGGGCACGCTCGTTGCCATCGCGAGGCGGATCGGCGCGGAGGACCGCGACGGGGTCATCCGGGACCCAGAGTTTTTTCGTTGTCTTCCACGGGTCGCTACGCATGGACCGGCTGGTGACCGTGTCCCAGGTTCCCGCACACCCCGTGAGGCCCAGCAATAACGCCAGACCGGCGATCGGATATCCCCGAAGCACCGTCCACCCCCTGTCGCGTTCGCGCACTCGTCCCCGAGAAATCGGTGAGGCTTAATAGCCAGCGAATCCGATCGAGTCAAGTACGGCAGCGCGCCCGACAGCACCAGAATTGGTATCTCAAGCTCCCCCGACCTGCCCGGCTTCGCGAGCTTTCCAGAGTTCTGCCAGAAAGAAGAAAACAGAGGCAGAAGGCAGCCACCCCGGCGCTTACGCTTCGGGTTCGCCTGCTTCGTCGCCAGGCCGCCAACCCCATGGCGCCAAGGAGCCCTGTTAGCAATGGCTCCGGCACGGGCGACAGCGTGAGGTTATCCAGAGCGAAGTACGCCGGCGTGTTCATGCCGAACACACCCGTGTCGGACGAGGAGAGGCTAAACGACAGCGTTGCCGTGTCGTCGCTGAGCCCGCTGAGGTCGATGCTCGTCCAGTCCTTCACGATGTAATCCTGGGCATTATTCGTGAAGCGGTAGTCCGCGAGATAGAAGTCGATCGAACCCGTGGACTGGTTGAGGCTGTTGTGCCCCGCGATGGTGACTTTGAACCAGTCCGGATCGTTGCCAGAGGCGCCGCCGAACTTCTTGGAGAAGCTATCCCCGTTGAGTATGGAGAGGGCGGCGTACGTGGTGTTGTTGAGTTCCACGGTAGTGGCGAGATGGCCCGTGGGCAGAGCGACCGTGGGTGTTCCATCCGGCGCGAAGGAGTCCTGGAAGGCGACCGCGTAATTGGCCGAGCCGTTGCTACCGGCGCCAGGGCCCGTGCTCGTGGAGTACGCAGCAAACTGGTTGGTGAAGCCCGCCGTGGTGGTGTCGATGACATTCGAGTACGCGAAACCGTAGCCGTACTCGAAGCCAGGGAAATCGGTGTTGACCGGAGCGCGAAAGGTCGCTCCGCCGCTCATGAACGAGCCCGAGAGCGAAAGGCCATCGCGGTAAGTCTGCGGCGCGAGGGCGAGGTTCTCGAAGTTCGCCGTCACCGTCTGGGCAGCCACGGGGCGCGAGGCGACAAGCAGGGCGGCGAGGGCAATGAGTCGAGGAAAACGAGCCATGATTCACTCCTTGAGGAGGCTGGGTGTGTGCGTGTGAGTTGGTACGAGTTTGTGTTTTCAGGGAGTCGTGTCGACGGTCTCGCCGCCGTCACGCGTGCTGAGCGCGGTAAGCGCCTCTGCCGAGAGGCTGTTCGTCAAAAAGTGGACGGACCCATCGACGTAGAGCGCATTGGCTCCGCCGGGGTGGTTGCTGGAGATGCCCCAGGTTCCCCCGGCGCCCTTGCCCGGCCCCCGATTGGCGACGGGCATGTTCGAGCCATCGGGGAACACTTTGTTGGGGGCGTCGTTGAACCCGTGGAGTGAGTTGATCGCGTAGCCGGCCTGGCTGAAATGGGGCCGACCGTGGATCCAGACGCCGCGGCCGAAATCGACCGATTCGACGACGTCGATCGTCTGCGAAGTGCCATCGTGGAAATCGGTCAACTTCAGCGGCTGGCGTTCGGCGAAGCCTCCGTGATCCTGCAACTGGCCGGAGGGCGGTGCGGCCGTGAAGAGCCGATTGGCGCCGTTGAGCCCGTTATAGTCGATGACGCCGAACTCCAGGCTCGGATCCGCCAGCGGCAGGGAGTGCGGAGCTTTCTTCAACCCATACCTGTGCTTCGCGGACGGGCAGAGGTAGCTCGGCACCAGCGATCGGCCCGCGGTGCGATTGGGCTCCACATCGATGGCCTGGTCCATGTCCAGCTTGGAATGCAGGGGCACCTGTTCGAGGTAAGGCAGGATTCGCGCGAAGAGACCCGGGCGATACGGGCCGACGGCAAGGCTCGCGACGGGAATCGCATTGCTGCCTTCGGGATAGCCGACGAGGGCCGTGCCGGTGGGGAAGCGGCCGTCCGCATCGTGGCACGACTGCAACCCGACGCCAATCTGGCGAAGGTTGTTCTGGCACTTGGTTCGGCTCGCCGCCTCGCGAACCTTCTGCACGGCAGGCAGCAGCAAGCCCATGAGGATCGCAAGAATCGCGATCACCACAAGTAGCTCGATGAGCGTGAAGCCAGGGCTGGGTGGACGCGAGCGGTGGAACACCGCGAGAAACGAGGGCATGGAATTGGTCCTTTTCTGCCGGGTCCGGGCAAAGGACGAGGCAGCGGACCAATAGAGCGAGCCGGACCTGCGCATGCAGTTCCACGAATGCCCGCCCGTGGCTTGGTTCCGAAGCCTCGAACAACACACTCGGCAGGCAGGTCTTCTGGCTCTCGGCTACTAGCGGCCCCGGTTCGCCTTCCCGTGGAATCCCACAGTGGCAGGGTGAACCGGGCCTCACCGATCACAGCGGCGGCCCCGCGCCGGATTTGCACCGGCTTCCCTTTTCATCCCACACGCGTCCAATGACACGGAGGAACCTATCGAGTAACAACAAGCTATCCTGTCTTCCCTCGTATGGCCACTCAAAAAAAGCGATGCCAAAGGTGCGCCTGAGCCGCTTGCGGCTTAGCCCTGCGGATCCCAGTCACGTGGTGTGGAACGCGAGATTGCTGTCCAGCTCCACCATAGTAGGCGACCGCGATTGGCAACGCTTCGCCGCAAGCGGCCGTCATTCCGTTGAAGGAGCAGTACCGGAGCTCGGACCGTGATTAGCAGCAAAGTGACCTGCCGGGCCATCACGTTGCGGTGGATCGCTCGGGTTCGATTTCTCCACCGATCGCTTGCTCTGCGAGAAGCGTATCACCACAATGGGGCATCCATGCCAACCCTGGGAGTCCGTTCGATGTCGCGATTTGTGCTCGCCATTCTCCTCGCCGGGCTATTGCTCATTCCCGGATCCGCTCGCGAAACGGCTCCCGCGCCGCGGTCGTTCACGGCTCGCGTCTCGGCGGCCGAGCTCGATCAGTCCGTGGTTCGCGAAGTCAAGGACCACGCCGAGATCATGCGGAACCTGCTTCACCTCAGCGATGTCATCGGCTCGAGGCTGACGGGGTCGAAGAACTTGCAGAAGGCCAACGAGTGGGCCGCGGAGCGGATGAAGGCGTATGGCCTGGAGAACGTGAAGCTTGAGCCGTGGGAAATCCCCGCGGGCTGGGAACGCGGGCACGCCACCATGCGACTCGTCGAGCCTGATAACGGCCGTTGGCTCACCGTAGCGTCTCGGGGCTGGACACCTGCGACCAAGGGCAAGATCATGGGCGACGTGGTTTACCTGAAGATCCGCACTCGCGACGACATGAAGGCCTACAAGGGGAAGTTGAAAGACGCGATCGTGCTGCTGACGCCGCCCGCGCAGGTCGCCCCCGTGACGGACACACGCTACACGTCGCCACCGGTGCCGACGAAGCCGCCCGAGAAGAGCGCTCCTCCCGCCAAGGTTGAAGCCAAGGCCCCGGCCTCTGTGCCCGCTCCGGGGGGTCGGCCGCCGCTGCCGGAGTGGTTCAGCTTCCGCCAGGATGTGTACGCTTTCCTGAAAGCGGAGGGCGTTGCCTGCATCGTCTCCGACTCCGCGAAGCCGCACGGCTTGCTCGTCACCACGGGTTCCTGGCCCACGGGCGATCGAGGCACGCCACAGGAGAGCCCGCCGGCGGTCTTCATGACGCACGAACACTTCGCCCTGCTGCACCGCCTGCTCGCCCGCCCGGCGCCGGCCCGGACGCGTGTCGAGGTCGACATCGCCAACACGATCGTTCCCGGGCCGATCACCGTGTTCAACACCGTCGGCGAGATCCGCGGCTCCGAGAAGCCTGACGAATTCGTGGTGCTCGGCGCCCATCTCGATTCCTGGGACCTCGCCACAGGCACCACCGACAATGGCACCGGAAGCTGCGTGATCCTGGAAACCGCCCGCACTCTCGCGGCGCTCGCAGCCAGGGGGCAGCGACCCGCGAGGACCATCCGCTTCGTCCTCTTCACCGGCGAGGAGCAAGGTCTCTTCGGCTCGAAGGAATACGTGAAGCGGCACAAGGACGAGATGCCGCGAACCTCCATGGCCCTGGTTCACGACACAGGCACAGGCAAGGTTCTCGGTATCGGACTCCAGGGCCGCGGCGCGGTCAAGACCGTTCTCGAACCTGAGATTGGCACGCTCAAGAGCCTCGGCTTCGAGGGCCTCTCACTGGCTGGCAGCGGCGGCACCGATCACCTCTCCTTCGAGGCCGTCGGTGTTCCCGGCTTCGCGTGCCGGCAGGACATCGACGAATATCGCTTCACTCACCACACGCAGTCGGACACCTTCGACAAGGCCAAGGACGTGAACCTCGTGCAAGGCGCCCAGGTCCTCGCCGTGACGGCTCTTCGCGTGGCCAACCTGCCCGAGTTGCTGCCCCGGGCGAAGCCGATGGAGAAGAAGGAGAAGTGAAGCTGTCGAAAGGTCGCTGGTGTGGGGAAGGTCAGGGAATCCCGATTTTCCTTCACTCCGGGGGTCACCGTTGACGATGAAGGCTTCATGCGCTCCAGGCTTCGGATCTTCGCACTCCTCGCCTCGTTGATGATCTCGACTGAATCCGCCCGCGCTGGCGATTCCTTCCCCGTGGCAGCGGGGCCGGATCGCACGTATCCGGTTCCGCTGCCAGCCCTGGCGACGCTGGGGACTTCAGAGAGCGACACGGAGTTGCCCCGAACGAACGAAGGCGTTCGCGATCCGGAGCCTGCATCTCTTGCGAAGCGATTTGGCACGCCGGGAACGTCACACTGGCTGGCGGTGATGATGCCGTGCTACGCCCCGGCGGCGGATGAAGTGGTGTACGCCTTCGATCTCGAACGCAATTACTACTTCCTGCAGAACACCTCGATCAATGCCCACATTCAAGGCTTCTACTTCGACCAACTCGGCCCCAATGCCTGGGCCTTTGGACCTGCACTCACGATACGACACTCGTTCTTCGTCCGTGAGCGGAGCCGATTTTTCGTCATGGGCGGCGTGGGCGTGATGTATTCGGACAACCCGATTCCTGAGATCATCGGCAGCCGATTCAATCTCACGCCGCGGGCGTCGCTGGGATATGTTTACTCGCTGAACGAACTGACCTCGATCGTCACCGGCTTGCGAGTCAGCCATATCGATTCGCTGATCGAGCCCGGCTACAGCCGAACGGTGCTGCAATACTTCGTGGGGCTGAGCATCGTGCTTCTATGAAGTGAATTTACGTCGTGGGACTCGAAGTGAGTGAGTTCCACGACGCCGTATCTGAAAGACCGCGGGATCACGCGGCGGCGAACTTCGAGCGAAGCACGTCGAGGAACTTCTTGCTCTGGGCGGTCACATCCCAGGCGTGCGGCCAGAAGCAGAGGTCCACAGTCCACCAGTCGTGGGGCACGCCGCTCGCCTGCATCGCGGGGACGAGCTTGTCGAAGTTCAGCTTGCCGGTGCCGAACGGGTTGTGCGTCGACGTGTTGTGCTCGTTCAGGCTGCCGTCGCTGTCGATCAGGTGGATGTGCGTCACTTTCCCCTTGAGCTTCTCGAGCAGTTCGAGCTCGCCGCCCGGGAGCGTTTCCTTCTCGCCGCTCTGGTTGGCCCCGATCACGGCGCACATGTACGCATGGCAGGTGTCGTAGAGCACGCCGAAGTTCGTGTTGCCCTTGTCGCGAATGCGGTCGACGAGCGTGTAGATCTCGCTCGGTTTGTTGAAGGCAAATCCGGGCTCGAATTCCCAGCAAATGTTGAGGCCCTGATCCGCCGCGATCTTGCTGGCCTTGTCCCACACGCTCACAAGGCGATCAAGGCCGACGTTGTAGCCGAGCTTCTTGCCTTCCTCGGTTTCGAAGTAGTCCGGGGCGATCACGCTGTCGACGCGGATGGTCTTGGCATCGAGTTCGGCCGCGAACTGGCACCAACCGAGGAACGCGGTGAGGTACGCCGCCGGGGTCTCATCCAGGATGGATGTGCCGGGGTTCTTGAAGGCCCAGAGATCGACGGCGATCCCCGAGAGAGCGAGGCCATGGTCCGCGATTTCCTTCCTGAGCTTCTGTCGGCTCGCCTTGGTGGGGTGCGACACCGGCGACGGGTGCGGCCCGAAGCTGCCGAGCTCGACGCCGTCGTAGCCCAGGTCTTGCAGTTTGTGGAGCACCTTGTGGAAGTTGTTGGTCGGCTCTTCCTGGTTGAAGATGTACGCCCAGCTGCCGATGGAAATCCTGGCCTTGCTCATGTCGGCCCTCTGCGGAAGAGTTCAGGGGAGTGAATCGTCAGTCCTGTGATTCTGCGATTCACAGTCCCAATCGGCAACGGCGCGGCCCCGCGAAGGCTCCAGGGCTCTCAGTGGCTGAAGTTCAAGACCTTCCATTCAAGCGAATACCAATCGCCGAAGAAGCTTTCCCCCAGCGTTGCCACCGTGACCTCGGACACGCCCGCCGCCGAATCGAAGAGGCCGTCGTAGATCCAGCCCGTGCCCGGCTTGCTCGGCCTCGTGATCCCGCGAGAGTAGAAATCCGAGAAGAAATTCTCCAACTGCAAGGTGCTGCCCCACTGCGTCATGACGGTGCCGTGACGGTAAAGATTCAGATTCCAGTCATCGTCCCAAACCCAGGTGCCATCGATCATCCAGCACCAGGCCGAGTACTTCGCCATCACCGATCGGTTGGGAGACCAGCGATACTGCCCTCGGCTTGTGGGAATCTCCTGGCCATCGTCCGTGGCGACATTGCAAACGGTGAGCGTGCCCAGCAACTTGTTGTTCTCGAAGTTCGAGTCCTTCGAGTACAGATCGGCGATGACGGAAAGCATGGCGTAGCTCGCTTCAGGTGTCGTCAGGAGAGGTAGGGAATCCATGGTGCCAGGTGCACGGGACTCGCGTTGTTGTCCAGAAGTCCGCGTGTCGGCAGGCTTCTACAGGTGAGATGAGTTTCCCGCAACCAGTCGGACACATCTCGGACATTAGCCCCACGAAAGAACCAGAATCGGGAATCCATGACGCCACGATGTTGGGGAATGCCGAGCCTTCGATCGCGCAAGTCACGGAATTGGCGAATCTCGAGTGAGTTTCGTCCCAACCAGCTCAACGCCCTGAAACATCGGAGGCTTTCGCTTGTATCACTTGTGATAAGAGAACGCTAAAGACGAGAGCCCTCGAAGAGGCTCGAATTCCCCAGCAACGGACATTGTTGGATTCAGGCTGAGGGCTTAATGTATCGGGAGAGTAGTGAACATAAGTCACTACGACATCCTGCTGGGGATCGGATTTTTCCTGCGATCGGCGCAAGTTTAGGGCTTTTGGAGCGAACTCTACTATCAGACAACGTGTCCGGAACGTGAGAGATCATGAGGGAGGCAATGATGAGCACCTGTTGGGAAAAGGAAAGTGGCGGCTGTGCGACCCTGGTCCGTGACCCCGCGGAAGCGTTGCGGCGGCGTGGGAAGCGGCTCGTGTTGGCCGGCCAGCTTCCCATGGCCGGCCGCGTGGCAGACCAGTTCCGCCGTCAGGGCTGGCAGGTTCACGTGCTCGAGGCCGGGGAGAGTTTGAACCGGACGATCAAAGCGATCAAGCCGAATGCGGTGGTGCTC
>Ga0105046_10007300_pt1 | contig 17412 bp, 12 predicted proteins | sample MAT03_FD_78385 | JGI IMG/M metagenome (GOLD analysis project Ga0105046, IMG submission 78385) | Freshwater microbial communities from Lake Fryxell liftoff mats and glacier meltwater in Antarctica - MAT-03 (megahit assembly) | ecosystem: Environmental > Aquatic > Freshwater > Ice > Liftoff...
CCAGCGCTTGCGACACCGCCCTCGATCAAGCGGCCGGCGGGGGCGATGCCGATCAAGTCGACGAAGGTGGCGCGCCCGCCGAGCCCGCAGCCCAGGACCAGTCGGCGCTCGCGGAGGACAACGACACGCCCCCTGACGACGTCGACGACGGTCCACGCGACCCCAACGTACGGCGCGGCCTGGGCTCGATGACCGCGCGAGTGCCGGGGACGACCGAAGTGATCACCGGCGTGCGGCTGGATGCACACCGGGTTCGCGTGACGATCCAGGATGGGTTTTCGCGCACCGAGGTCGAAGAGGAATTCTTCAACGAGACCGATCGAGTGCTCGAGGGTCGTTACGTCTTTCCGCTGCCTCCGGGGGCGACGGTGACGCGCCTCGGTCTGTGGGTCGGAGCCGATCTGGTCGAAGGCGAGATTGTCGAGCGACGGCGCGCCGCGCAGATCTTCCGCAGCATCGTGGAAGACACGGTGCGCCCGCGCGATCCGGCGCTGCTCGAATGGGTGCGGGGAGGGGAGCTGTCGCTCAAGATCTTCCCCATACCGGCGCACAGCTCGCGCAAGGTGGTCCTCGCCTACGACGAGGCGCTGGAGACGCGCGGCGGAAAGACTCGCTATGTGCATCCGCTGTCGCTGGGCGCCGAGCGCGCGACTCGGATCGGCGATTTTAGCGTGGACATCCGCGTGGCCGGGGCGGCCGAGGCCGTTCGGACCCTGGCCACGCCCGGCTGGACGATGCAGGCCATCGCCGGCGACGCGACGGCTCTCCGGTTCAGCGAGCGCGATTTCATCCCCGACCGCGACTTCGTCGTCGAGGTGGCTGCCTCGCCTACCGCACCGAACGTCGTCGTATCCAAGCTTGATCCGCTGGCCGGCCAGCTGGCCGGAGCGGATCGCCGCTTCTTCAGTGCCTCGTTTGCACTGCCATCGCATGCGGCGCAACGATCGCTCGATCGCGTCATCGTCCTCGATACCAGCGAGAGCCAGACGTTCGAGACGATCGATGCGCAGGCGCGCGCCGCGCGCGCGATCGTCCGCAACCTTCGCCCGGAAGAGCGCTATGCCGTGCTGGCGTGCAACACGCAATGCACATCTTTCCCGGCAACTGGGCTGCAGTCAGTTGAATCGGCCGCGCTGGGCGCGTTCCTCGATGGTCTGCGCCCGCGCGGCGCGTCCGATCTCGCGGCGTCGATCGCGCGCGGCGCGGCGCGACTCGATCACGGCGGGCAAATTGTCATCCTCCACGACGGCAAGGTCAGCGCGGGGGAGCTTGCGCCGTCTGCCATCGCCGACCGCGTGCTGCCGGTGCTCGCCATCCAGGGCGCCGAGGTGCGGATCGTAGGTGTCGGACGCAGCGTCGACGACGTCGTGCTCCAGGGGATCGTCCAGTCGATCGACGCCTCCTACGAGCCGCTCGCCGGAGACTCGTCGCTCGAGGCGCGCAACCGTCGATTGGTTCACGACCTGGCGCGTCCGGCTCTGGTCCATGCGCGCATCGAGCTGCCCGAGGGCTTCTCTGACGTCGTGCCCTCGTCGTGGCCCAGCCTGGTGCCCGGCGCGCCGATTCGCGTATTCGGCACGGTATCGGGCGAGCCGCGCAACGGCGTCGCGCGCCTCGTCGGTGAGCTGGACGGCGAGACGGTCGAGCTGCCATTGCGCCTCGACTTCGATGCTGAGGCGCCCGCCAATCCACTGCTGTCGAAGCTGTGGGCCGATCGCGCGATCGGCCAGCTCGAGACCCAGCTCGAGGTCGGCGGCGATGGGGCGTCGCGCGCCGGAATCGTCGAGATCTCCAAGGCGTTTCACGTCCTGTCGCGCCACACGTCGCTCCTGGTCCTCGAAAACGAGCGCATGTTTCGAGAGTTCGGCGTGAAGCGGACCACCCTGAAAGCATCTGATCAGGCGGACCACGGCTTTGGCGGGCTCGAGGTCGCGGAGCGTGCGCCCGAACCGAGCACGCGGGACTGGGGCGCTGGTGAGACGTCGTCACCCGTCGAGGGAGGCCGAGCGCAAGGTTCTGGAGGGCGGGGTTTTGGCAGTGGCCAGGGTCGCCTCAGCGGGTCGCACCAGACCAAGGCGCCGCAGGTTCGCATGGGGCAGACGTCGGTGAGCGGGCGCCTGCCGCCGGAGATCGTTCAGCGCATCGTCCGCCAGCAGTTTGGTCGCTTCCGCGCCTGCTACGAGATGGGCTTGCTCCGGAAGCCCGACCTCGGGGGGCGGGTCACGGTCGCCTTCGTCATCGGGCGCGACGGGCTGGTCGGCTCGAGCTCCGATGGAGGTAGCGATCTGCCTGATTCTGAGGTGGTGAGCTGCGTGGTGCGTCAGTTCACGGCGCTGTCCTTCCCGCAGCCGGAAGGTGGATACGTCACGGTGATTTATCCGATCGTCTTCCAATCCGATGGGACGCAACCGACCCGTCCGATCGCCGAATGGCCGATGCCCGAGCGGATCCCCAGCCCGCCCCGCACACCGCTGCGCTGGGAGCTGGAGCAGCAGGAAATGTGGCGATTGCGATCACGCAGCCGCCCCGCTCCGCCGCCGGTGAAGATGATCGTCGAGCACCAAGCGGGTAGCGACGAGTGGCGCACCGGCCGCGAAGCCGACATCGCGAGCCTGGGCAAGGCGTTGCTCGCCGCACCGGAGAGCCGGCAGAAGCGTGCCCGTTACGTGCGCGCCCTGCTCGGCAATGGTCGCTGGGCGAGGGCACGACACGAGGCGGCGCGCTTCGTCGAGCTCGACCCCGATCTGGCCACGGCCCGCGAGCTGCTCGCCCAGGCCTCGGCGGTCGAGGGCGATGCCGCGCTGGCGCTCGACATGCTCGAATCGCTCGCCGAAGCGGAGCCGCGCAGCACCGATGCCCACCTGCGCGCGTCGCGTGGCCTGGAAGCAGCAGGTGAAACCACACGATCCTGCGCGCACCGGCGCACCCTGGCCGAGCTCGAGCCGAACGCGGCGCACCAGGCGCTCGCCGATGCCTGCTGGGACGATCTCCTCGGTGAGTCAATAAGCAAGGAAGAGCTGACGCGGGCGCAGGCTGGCCTCGCCAAGTCGCCTCCGGCCGTCTTTACCGCAACCGTCGCATGCGACGACAAGTCGATCACCTGTCCCGACGTGGCCGTCCTCACGCCCGCCGGCCGGGTGATCTCCCGCGCCGCGCCGTGGCAGGCGATACCGATCGATGGCGGCGTCGCGCTCTCGGTGGCGAGCACAGGCACCTACCGCACCATTGTCTTCGGCGGCGATCCGCGGGCCCGCGGCAAAGTCACCGTGCGCGCCTATGGGACCGCGCGCGAGGTGGCTTTCGGGGAGGGCGACCCGCGGACTGCCCTGCTCACGACGGTCGATCAGGAGATCGGATCGGTGACGCGGTGGTGAGGGCAAAGCTTCTGTAAGTCCGCCCATCACGTCACCGAGCCCCGCGCGTGTCCGTGAGTAGCTAAGATGGGGACGTTCGATGAAGCCGAGCTACGACGACGAGACACTCGCGCACTACTTCCAGCCGGTGAGCGCTTCGCTTCTCGACGACGCAGTGCTCGGCCCGATCTTGCGGGATCTGCGGGCGAACGATCCAGACGTCTTCGACGCGATCGCCGACGTGGACCGCTCGCTTATCCGCGCGAACCTCGAGCTCACGCCGGAGGAGCGGCTGGCCCGGAATGCGCGGAGCCTGAGGACACTCTCGGGCCTCCGTCGTGTCCGAGCCTGACGCGCTCCTCGGCATCCTGTCGGCGCTCGAGGTTGCGGGGGTCGACTGCATCGTCGTCGGCGGTCTCGCGGCGCTGCATCACGGCGCTCCAGTCGTCACGCAGGACGTGGACATCGTCCACCAGCGCACTGACGCGAACATCGGTCGACTCCTCGACTTCATCGCCAGAGTCCATGGCTACCAGCGCTACGATCCTGCGAGACGGCGACTCGCGCCAGAGCGCAGCCACCTCACCGGAGCGGGGCACGTGAACCTCGCGACCGATCTCGGGGAGCTCGACATCCTCTGCGAGCTCGAGCTCGGCGTCGGCTACGAGCAGCTGGAGTCAGAGTCGACTCTCTACTCTGCTGCCTACTCGCACATCCGCGTGCTCTCGCTGGCGCGCGTCATAGAGGCGAAAACCAAAGCGAATCGGGCCAAGGACAGGCTGGCCCTGCCAATCCTCATCGCGACGCTCGACGAGGTGCGAAGGAGAGGATGATCGCCTGCCGACCGCAGGACATCTGGGCTCCCTTCGCGTCCGCCGCCCCGAAGGCGGTCGCGTCCGAAACGATCATCACCGAGCGCAACCGGCTCGCGCGCAAGCTCGGTCCTCGGGCGGCATTCATCGGCGCCTCGTTCGACGAGGCTGTGGTCGACGGGTTCATCGACACCGCGAGCACCTTCGCGAGGGGCACCGCATGTCCCTTGAAGCGCGCATGGGACGTTGCGGTCGGGGGCAAGGAGCCCCCGGATCCGAGGGCCTGGGCCCATCTCTTCTACGACGCCAGACCCAGGTATCAGGGTGGTATCAGGGTCCCAAAATGGACGGTCGTGACGAGGAAGATGATGATGACGGTCGATGCATCGACGTGTGTGCTCCGCGAGTAGCGCTCTCCTCGATGACCCATCTGCAGTCGCGCGAAGCCTGCGCCGCGGACGTCATCGCATCACCGCACATCGCTGCTCGAGGGGAAGCTCGGCTCCGCCGCCACATTGGGTGCCGCCACATTGGGTGCCGCCACATCCGCCACATCCGTCGCATCCACCACCGTCGCCTGCGCATCCACCGCCGACCGCAACGTCTCTGGCGCTTCTTTCGTCTTGAGCTTCGGCAAGAACCGGCGCGCCATGTCGTCGTCGAGGAATGCCGCGTAGCTCACGATCATGATCCACGAAAACATCGGAATGATCATGAGCAGGTCGATCCCGACGTGGAACGCAACGCCTGCGAGCAGCACCCAGGGCCGCAGCTTGCGGAACCAGACGAAGACCGGAAAGCCCATCTCGAAGACGAGCGAGCCCCAGGTCATGGCGTAGATGATCGGCCAGAAGTCGATCCACGCCGGCCACTCGGCGAACACCGGCGATGCCAGGACGTCGTGCAGCGCCTTGCCCTTCAGCCACCGTGCGTTGAACAGCTTGGAGGAGACGGCGCTTCCATAGACGTAGGCGATCTGGATCTGGACCAGGCGCTGTCCCCACATCGACGCGGGAGGGGCCTTCTTGCCCCGGCGCGCGCGCCACCACGCGTCGATCGACACGCGATGCCCGAGCGGCATCGTCACGGCGAGCAACGCGAGGATCGCAAACAGGCGATCGCCGCTGTTGAGGATCTGGGAGGTGCGGTGCTGGAGCGACGTGTGCGCGACGAAGACGATGAAGGCGCCGATGCGCGGGCGGAGACCCACGAGGAGCATCACGGCGCCGAGCGTGAGCAGCGCCACGTGCAGGTGCGGCATCCACGCGGCGTCGGGCGCGAAACGGTAGAGCGAATGCTTGAGGCCGTTTCCGCGCGCCACCATCACGCCGGTGTTGGAAAACCAGCGAACGGCATTGAGCGCCGTCCACAGGGCGACCGACGCGGTGAGCAGGCCGAAGCCGATGCGGAAGAGGGCGGCTCCCGAACCATCCGTCGGGCCCGCCGCGAACTCGAGACCGCGAAGGTAGAGCGCGCGGGGCGCGAGCTGCCGCTTGAGAAAAGCCGGGGTGCGCCTGATCGCAGCGGGCGCCGCCTTCAGTGCAGTGGGCACGCGCCGCACGGCGGCGAGGAGGCTCAATTGTCGCCTCCGTCGTCGCCGTCACCCTCGTCGACCTGCACGTTGAGGGTTCGCGGGCGCATGCCGCCGCCGCACGTCCGGCGAAGGATGATCGTCTCCTTCGGCTTGCGCGTGACCCGGCCGCGATCGTCGCGCAGCTCGTGAGTCTCCTGGACGGCGCGAACCTCGGCCACGCCCTGCATCCGCGAGGCCGACAGGCGACACCAGCCGTCGAGGTAGTCGGTGCCGAACCGGTTGCGATCCTTTGTCGAGCCGAGCTTCGCCTGGATCTTGCGAAGCCTTCCGTCGCGGAAGCGACCCAGTAGGCTCTTGCCCACTGAATGCGTGTCGGAGATGACCGCGGAGCGACCTCGACCGTCGACCGCCTCGATCCGGATGTGCATCGAGGAGGGCCGCTTCGAGAACATGCCCCACGTGTTCGTCATCTTGAGGCGACCTTCGTAGAAGCCGAAAACCGGAGCGAAATGCTTGCGGAACTCCGCCGAGGTCCCCATCGCGAACATCGCTGCGAGGTGGTAGACCGACAAGAGGATCGCCAGCGCGCGGCGGGCCCTACCCAGCCAGCCGAGCTTCGCCCAGGGCGTCCACCAAGAGGGCACGCGGGGCATGCCGTGGCCTGCCGGGCCTTCCACGGCACGGACGCTACCACGCTGGCCTTGCCGTCTCCGCGCACTTGCGGTTGTTTGCGACCGGCCGTGGGTAGCAGCACAACGCAGGATTTCGTCTTCACGGGCGAGCGCGTCGCGGGGCGCTACCTCATCGAGAAGGAGATCGGGCGGGGCGGGCACGGGGTCGTCTACCGCGCGCTGGACGAGTCGACGGGCGAGCGCGTCGCCCTCAAGGTGATCGCTGGCGAGCTCGCGCAGGAGCGACAGTTCGTCCTGCGGTTATGGCGCGAGGCCCAGGCGCTGGCGGCGCTCTGGGGGACGAGCGTCGTGCGCGTCTACGAGTTCGACACCGATGCGCGCGGCTTCGTCTACATGGCGATGGAGCTGCTGGAGGGCGAGCCGCTCGACCTCTACCTGCAGTCACTCGAGAGCTTTGGCCACCGCATGAGCGTGGCGAGCGTGGTGGAGTGTCTCTCGCCGATGGCCCACGCCCTCGCGGCTGCGCGGACCCAGGGGATCATCCACCGCCAGACGAAGCCGGGGAACATCTTCCTCCTCGATCCCGCGCCGATGGCCGGCGCTCGCCTGATGGACTTCGGTCTCGCCAAGACCCTCGACTTCGAGGCCATCACCGAGACCGGAATGATCGCCGGCAGCCCGAGCTACATCGCGCCCGAGGTCTGGGACTCCGCGGCCTTCGACCATCGCATCGACGTCTACTCGCTCGCCGCCGTGGTGTTCCGCACGTTGGCCGGGCGACCACCCTTCATGGCCGAATCGACGCTGGATCTCTACCACCTGACCACGCAGGCCCAGCGGCCATCGCTCGCCGCCTTCCGCCGCGAGATTCCGATCGAGATCGACCAGTGGGTGGAGCGTGCGCTGGCGATCGACGCCCAGCGCCGCTACGCCGATATTGCCACGATGTGGGCCGATTTCGAGAGCATCGCGCTCAGCTCCGAGACGCCGAGCGTGCGTTTCTACCACCACCGCCACAGCTAGGCTCCGAGGTCGCAGCGCGGCAAAGGTTGCGGCTGGAGCCCCGGCTGCAGCTGAAAGTCTGTTACGACTCGGCCCCCGGCAACCGCATTGGCGGCCTGGGGATCGAGGGCACCGTGACTGCGAACGCTCCGCGGCCGAAGATCTCGCTCGGAGAGCCGGCGCCTGGCTCCCCGACCTTTCCTGGCCGTGCCACGACCGGCGGGTCGGCGGCGTCGAACGACGTTCTCGACGTCTTCTTCGACACCGGGATCGCGTTCCACGAGATCGGTCCGATCGATCTCCCCGACGTCGTCGCGAGCTTCGTGATGATGCGCGCGCCCGGTCCGAGTGGGGGTGCGCGGAGTGGGGGTGCACCGGGTGGCACGGGGTCTGCGGGCGCCGCGCCCGGGGCCGCTGGCGCGCAGGCACCGCCGCCCGCGCCCGGCACCGATGCGCGGGTGCGCCGCGCCTCGCCGGGCGAAGATCCCGACGTCGAGGTCTCGATCATCGAGCACCTCGCTCAGCTCGAGCGCAAGTGGTGGCCACTGCCCTACCAGCTGTCGGCGGGCCACGCCGTGCAGGTCTATCTCGCGCGGACGGGAAGTGGTCGTCGCGGCGCGCAGGTGAAGATCCTCCTCGCGATCGACACACTCTCGGCCGCCGGCTCGAAGGGGCGCTTCCTCGATCCGGCGATAGACGCTGGGCGTCCCTTTCGCCCGCTCGACAAGGACGAGCTCGGCGGCTTTCTCGATCATCCGACGACGCGCGAGCTGCTCCGCAAGCTCGAGCGCGGCGGGATGGACGCCGCGCCCTTCAAGCTCGCCGCCCTCATCGAGGCTCTAGGCCCGCATCTTCCCCGCCTGCGCCTCTCCCAGGTGGAAGATCACACGCCGATCGATGTCTCGCTGATCCTCGACTTCGGCAACTCGCGCACGACCGGCGCCCTGGTCGAATCGCACGCCGGCGCGCTCCACTCCGTTCCGCTGGGGATGCGTTCGAGCGCCGACCCGCTGTCCGCCAGCGACGGCACCGTCGACTCGCGGATCACCTTCGTCCCCGGCTGGTTCGACGATCTCGGCACGCCGCTCGGCGTCGGCGAAGGCTTCGTCATCCCCAGCGTGGCGCGCCTCGGCCGCGAAGCGCTGGATCGCGCCCTGGAGACGCCGCACCGCTACGCCTGCTCGATGTCGAGCCCCAAGCGTTACTTGTGGGACGGCGCGCCGAGCGAGCAGCGATGGCATTTTGCCGTGCCTATCGGTGGCGAGCATCGCCCCATCCACGGGCCGCTTCTGAAGTTCGTCGTGGAGGAAAAGGGCGGGCTCGAGTTGCGGTCCGACGGGCCCACCGCACCCGCCGATCCTCGCTATGCCCCGCGCACGATGATGCTGTTCGCGCTCGCCGAGATCGTGTCTCAGGCGCTGTGCCAGGTTGCATCGCCTGCATACCGTCGCTTCCAGGGCAAGGAGGGCAACCCGCGCGTCCTGCGCCACATCGTCATGACCTACCCGTCCGGCATGCGGGAGGAGGAGAAGGCCTCCTATGAGCTATTGGTCCGCAACGCCTGCCTCCTGGTGGGCCACGTGTTCCACATCCCCGGCGAGCGCCGCGCGAACGCCGATGGCCGCGAGCCGTATCTGTTCGTCGACGAGGCCCTCGCCGCACAGATGGTCTTTCTCTACCAGGAGGTCAGCGAGACCTTCGGCGGCAGCATGGAAGACTTCGTGCGCGTCTACGGATCGGAGGACGGTACGGTGCGTATCGCGTCGGTCGACATCGGGGGCGGCACCTGCGACGTCATGATCGCCGAATACACCGATCGCCTCGCCGGCGCCGGGACCTCGCTCCACATCAAGGAGCTGTTCCAGGATGGCGTGTCGGTCGCTGGCGATGAGGTCTGCCGCGCCCTCGTGGAGACGGTCGTCTTTCCCCAGATCCTTCAGCAGCTGGATCATGCGGCCCGCCTCAAGCTCGTGCATCTCTTCGGCGAGGGCGACGGGGGGCACGGCGCGGCCTGGCGCTCGCTCAAGGCCAAGCTGGTGCCCTACTTCTGGCTGCCCCTGGCGCGCGCTTTCTGGGCCGTCGCCGAGGGCTTCGCCATTCCCGGTCACGTCCCCGATCGCGCCTACTCGGTGGACGATCTCTCCCGCATCTTCGAAGGTGGCGCCTGGTCGCCCGCGGTGCTCGCCGAGGCCGACGCATTCCTCGGTGGAACGGGCGCAGCGGGGCGCGAGAGCCTCGTGCCCGGCTTCCCCGGGCTGCGCAACCTCTTCTTCCGCTTCGAGCGCGCCGAGGTGGAAGGATGCATCGCCGCCGTCCTGCGCGAGCCTTTGCGTCGCTATGCCGACATCGTCGCGCAGTTCGACGCCGACGTGCTGGTGCTGGCCGGGCGGACCAGCTCGCTGCCTTGCGTTCGCGACATCTTCCTCGAAGAGATGCCCGTTGCGCCGCCCCGCATCAAGTCGATGACCCGCTATCGGGTGGGCGACTGGTATCCGTCGAAATGGCGCGAGGCGGGGAAGATCGTCGACGCAAAATCGACCGTCGTCGCGGGCGCGACCATCTTGCATCTGGCGCGCCGCAACCTCCTCTCCGGCTTCCTCTTGGAGAGCGTCGAGCCGGCGCCGCAACGGCCGATCTACGGCATCTACCAGGACATGCCGCCCCAGATCCCGCACGGCAGCGAGCTGTTTCCCGACGGTCCGCGCAGCCGGCCCTTTTCCTACACCGCCGGAATGCGCATCGGGTTTCGCAACGTGGACAGCCAGGAGATGGATGGAAGCCCTCTGTTCGAAGTGACGCCCGCATCGCCCGAGGTGGAGGCGGCCTTGCGCGAGGACCGCGTGCAGATCGCCTTCGAGCAGAAGCGGGATGGCAGCATCGCGATCGCCGAGGTGACCTCGCAGCGCGGCGTGCACACGTTTTCGCCGAGTGACTTCGTCCTCGGGCTCAAGACCGCCCAGACCGATCGCTATTGGCTCGATACCGGCGTCTTTCGCAACGTCGAGCGCGAGATGACCTCGAGCGCATCGCTCGGCCGGGCTGCGGAGGCGAAGTGAGCCGCGCCGACGTCGTCCTGAGTCGCTTCGTCCTCGGCGATCTTCTCGACGACTCGATTCTCGGTGCCCGGCCGGCCGACGAGGCGTTCCCGCTGCGGGTGGTCTTCGGCGCCCTCGGCGACAACCTCGAAGAGGACTCGGCGCTGGTGCTTGCCTCCGCGCTCAACCTCTTCTTTCGCGCCCCGATGGAGGACGAGGACCGCGCCGTCGTCGGTATCGAGGCAAGCCGCGCGTTTTATCGGTTCGCCGCGGCCGGCCGTCTGGAGGAGGAAGTGCGGGTGCAGGCCGCGCCGCTGCTCGCCAAGCTGCTGGGCTCGCAGCTCGCGCGTCTCCGTTTCGAATCGGTCGACCATCATCAAACGTTCGACTCCAAGGTCCACGAACGCGAGATCGGTGCCAATGCGTCGAGCCTGCGACTCCTTGCGCCGGCGAGCTTTCTCTGTCGGGTGGGTGCCACCGGTGCCATTCGAACGAGGGCGGGGGTGCTCACGTGACCAGCTCCAGCGGTAACGGCGGTGGCGGCAGCAGTGGCGGCAAAGCGACCTGGCTGCCCAATCTGGTGGGCGGGGTCTCCATCTGGAAGCTCGGTGCCGACCTCAATCAGGCGCGCTTCTTCGACGGCCGGCTGCTCGAGCCGGAGGTCGAAGGCGCAGACAGCCTCCCGACGCGCGTCGTGTGGAACGTCGACCGCCTGGTGCCCCTCCACGAGGCGCGCACGGCGCATGGTGACGACGTGCGCGTCGCCATCGAGGCGCTGCTCGGATGCGTCGAGCGGGTCGGCAAGGAGCTGTCGTCTTCGAGCTCGGGCTTCCGCAAGTTCAAGGACGCCTTCAGCGTCCCGTCGCTCGAGGGAGAAGGCGAGGCAAGCTACTTCTACGATCCCGCCAACAAGAAGCTCTTCGTGGCGAACTGGGGCGCGTCGCCGCGATCGATCTTCGGCAAGGGCGAGGTCGTCTTCGGCTACGAGGCCTTCGGCGAGCTTCTCGCGGCCACCCGCGCCGGTCTGGGGAGCGGTCCGGCGAAGGTCGGTGGGGCCGCGGCCGCGGGCGCGGAGTCCCCTGCCGAGCCGCCCGGTGACGCGACCGACGCCGCTGCCGACGAAAAGAAAGCGGAAGACGAAAAAGACAAGTTGGACGACGGAAAGAGCCGACCCATCTGGGTCTGGATTCTCGCCGTCCTGGTGGGCATCGCGATCATCGTGGCCCTCCTCTTCCTGCTCCGCGAATGCCGCGAACGCGAAGCGGGCGATGCCGCGGACGCCGGCCCCGATTCCGCGCTCGATGCGGGTGGCGACGCTGATGCGGATGCGAACGCCGACGCGACGGCCGCCGACGCCGACGCTTCCGCAGCCGATGCGGGCGACGCCGGTCCCGATGCCGATGCCGACGCGGGTGACGCAGGGCCCGATGCCGACGCCGATGCCGGCGCGGATGCGGGCGACGATGCGGCAACGCCTGAGGTCGACGCCGGAGGCGAAGGCGATGGCTCTGGCGAAACGCCATCTGGTGGCGATGGCAGCGGAAACGGCGTCATCTACGTCGTGCCGGGCGGTTCGGGCCCGGGAGTGGGTGCACCCCCGCAGGGCGCGGTCGGCATTCCCTTCCGGTCGCATTTTCAGCCGGGTGCAAAGTCGTGGCGCCTCACCAAGGGCGCGAAGATCCTGAATCGGGGCCTGCCACCGCGAATGAACAAGGGCTCGCTCGAGGTCTTCCTCGAGCCGGGCGCGAGCTTTTCGCAGGTCCAGGTCGAGTGGAAGGATGCGGCCGGAACGTGGCACGTGCATTGACCGCCATGGCAGCGGTACGAGGGACGCAATGAGCAGCACGACGCCGCAGGCGGCGCTCGCCGCCATAGGCAAGCTTACGCAGCTGGCGACCCGCGCGCTCGGTGTTGCCGAGGCGCGCGCCAAGCCGGATGACGCGAGTACGATCGACTCGCTGCGCGATCTCGCGCTTCGCGCAAAAAAGCTTCACTTTGCCGCGGCGCGCCCGGCCTGCCTCGGGTTCTTCGGCCCGTCCCAGGCTGGCAAATCCTTCCTCGTCGGAGCCTTGCTCTCGCACGAGCTGGGCAGTCTCGATGTGATGGTCCGCGGTCGAAAGCTCGACTTTCTCTCCAAGATCAACCCGGCGAAAGGCGTCGAGTCGACGGGCGTGGTCACCCGCTTCTCGACCCGCCCGCTGAGTCAGCCGCTTTCGCGTGGCGACTTCCTCTGCCGCCTCTTGTCGCTCGAGACGCTGCTCGCTTCGATGGCGACGGGGTTCCTGGTCGAATGCACGTCGCCGCACGTCGAAGGCGATCTGGTCGAGACCTGTCTGCGCGACGCGCGCCTGGCGCAGGGGCCGGTGGCTCCCGCGGCGTTCCGCGAGGCGTGGGAGACCGTCTGGCACGATCTCGGCAAGAAATACCAGGACCGGCACCCCTACCTCGCGGAGCTGCGGCGCCACGCGACGCTCGCCTCGGGAAGCTGGAAGGCCGACGTGCGGACGACCACCGGCTGGCTGCAGGTCTTCTCGTTGTTATGGGGCGGACCCCAACACGCGCCGGATCTCGAGCGACTGATGAGCCTGCTGGCCTCGGGCCTCGATCTCGTCGGGCACGCCGAGGCCGTCGAGGCCCAGGCACAAAACGTGGAGGCGTCGAGTCAGGGTTCGAGCCTCATCGATGCGGGGTGCCTCAATGCGGTCGGCGGCGCCAAGCTGCCGGTTCAGGTGTTCCTATCTGGCCGATCGACGGGTTCAGGTATCGCCGATCCGACCGCTGGGCGCGAGGTCTCGATCGACGCGGGCATCCTCGCCGCCCTCATCACCGAGATTCATCTGGAGCTCGCGCCCGCGCCCGGCTCGCTCCTCGAGCACGCCGACATTCTCGACTTTCCTGGCGGTCGCGCATTGAAAGGCATCAACGGGTTCGGCAAGGCCGAGCTGTCGACCGGGCGTTTCGAGCACGCGATCGAGGTCTACAAGCGGGGCAAGCTCACCCACCTCTTCGAGCAATACGCCGCGCTCCGCGAGATCACCGGCCTTTGCCTGTGCTCGCCCGGCCCGACCAAGCCGGAGGCGATTCAGCTCCAATCACAGGTCGAGCAATGGCTCAAGATTCGCCACGGCGCGGCGAGCCCGCAGGTGCCGGCCGAGATCGAGCGGCCCAGCCTCTTCGTCGCGCTCACCAAGTTCGACATGAGCCTCGGCGCATTGCGCAGCGACAACGCCAGTGATCGCTGGGAGTCGCGGGTGCAGGAGGCGTGCATCGACTTCTGGGCGCGCAACCCGTCCTCGTGGGTCCTCAACTGGGGGCAGCGCGGACGCGCCTTCGACAACCTCTTTTGGATTCGCAATCCGTACGCCGACCAGATGCGGAGCCTTTCGCCCGGGCACGCCGACTACGAAGCCGTGAAAGCCGGCTTCTTCACGGCCCGCGCCGTGCAACGCCACATGTCGCAACCCCTCGAAAAGTGGGCCGCCGTGGAGGGCGAGGATGCGAGCGGTCTGCCCAAGAGCGGCGTGCCGCTGCTGGCCGCGCGGATGCGCGACAAGCTCGCGGAGAACGTGAAGGGGCGCGAAATCCTCGATGAAGCGGTGGCCGTCCATGCGGAGCTGACCGCGCTCCTCAAGGCGCTGGCTCCGTCGCGCAGCGCCGAGGAGGAAAAGGATCGAATTGCGCTCCAGGCGAAGCTGCTGGTCGACGCGGTCTCGCGCGCCATGGGCAAGGAGGCGAGCGGCGCGCCCTTCGGTCGCATGGTCGACACCTTGACCGTCGACGAGGCCACCGTCACCGCCGAGGTCGCCAAGATCCACGCGCAAGTCGCGCCGATGAGCATCAAGACGAGCGACAAGGTCAAGCGCATGGTCATCCACCTCGTCCGCGCGTGGCGCGACGAGGCGTCGCGACGCTTCCGCGAGTCCGCGCTGGACCTGCCGAAGTCGGCGGTCGACGTATTCATCCGCGAGGTGTGCGGATCGCGCAAGTTGCTGCCGCCGCTCGGCATCGCTGTGTACCCGTATCTTTCTCGGCCTTCGATCGACGCACCGCTGGTCGCCAGCATCGTGCGCGCCAAGATCTGCGACGCCATGATCGGCCTTGGCGCGCGCCGGCCGCGCCGCACGCCGGAGGGGGCCATTCGCCTCGAAGGCTCCTCGGGCGGCCCGCTCGCCGCCGGCGCGGCCCTTGGCTCCGACATCGACTGGAGCGATGTCGACCTGAATGCCGACCAGGACGCTCCCGCATCGGTTGCGGCGCCTGCGTCGTCGATCGTCTTCGCCGGCAATCGCTTCTTCACGTCCTGGTGCGAGGGCCTTCCCAGCTTCTATCTGGAGAATCGCGGCGAGACGATCACGGCCGGCGAGACCGATGCGCGGGGAGCGGAGCTGTCGGCCATCCTTCGCGACGTCGAGGGCACGCATGTCCGAGCCGCTTGAACGCAAGGCGAAGTCCGCCGACGCCGATCATGAGGCAGCTTCCGCAGCCGAGGTCGAAGCCGAGGCCGAGGCCGCGGCGGGCGCCGTCGCCGAGGATCGCGCGGGCGCCGGTGCCGAGGCTGCGGCACGCCTCGACTCGATCGACGCACTCCGCGCAGCAGGCGACGTGGAGGGGCTGATTCGTCTCGCGCGGGCCCACCGCTCGGGGACTGCCGGGCTCGCGCGTGAGCTTCCGCGATGCTTCGAGGCCTATCGAGCAGCCTCCGATCTGGGCAGCGCCGTGGCGTCGCACGCGCTGGGTCTGTTCTACCTCCATGGCGGCCCGGTCGCGCCGGACGAGATGGAGGCCGCGAAGCGCTTTCGCGCGGCAGCGGACGCCGGGCATCTGGCGTCCAAGGTCGTCATCGCGAACTTCTACGAGTGCGGCATCCACTACCGCGCCGATCCGGCGAAGGGAGACGTCTGGTACCGCAACGTCGCGCGCGCTGCCGGCATCGAGGATGAGCCGACGACGCCGGCGTTCGACCAGGCGATGGCCGAGCTCGGCTGCGTCCGGCACGTGCTCGCGGTGATCGCGCTTTCGGACACGGGCGCCGCGGATCGCACGCGGCTGCTCCGCATCGCGAAGATCCATGGGCATCGCGAGGGGCGCGCGTCCATCACGACTCAGCTCACGACTCAGCTCACCGAAGAGGAGCTGGCCGAGGAGCAGATCGCCGCGCTCGAGCGACTTACCGGTGCGCCCGCTCCCGTCGCGACGGGCGTCTCCAGGGTCCGTGCGCCCGACCCTGGCGCCACGGCGACCGACTCGGTCGCGGACCCAGCACGCGTCTCGACCAGCGATGCGACGGCGAAAGCCCTCGACAAGGACAAAGAGACTCGCGCTTCTCGGCTGCCCAAGCCGCCGAAGGCGCAGGTCGGTCTCGGCCTGACGGCGTTCTTCTTCTCGCTCGTGTGCGCTGGCGTCGCGGTCGTGGCAGGCCACGTCGCGCCGCCCTTCCTGGTCGATCGGGGGTTGCCGATCCCGGTGCTCGGGATGCGGTTCGACCTCGTTCTTCCGGTGGCGTTGCTCGCGGTAGGCGCGCTGCCGAACCTCCTCGTCTATCGCCTCTCCGCATGGCTTCGAGCCATGTTGCTCGGCGGCGCCGCGGGCGTTGCGGGTGAAGTTCTGTGGGGCGTGGGGCAACGCTTCGTCGCTACCCGCATGATGCAGATCAGTGATCTCGTCGTGGCCGGATTCCTCGCCGGGCTGCTGGTGTTCGGTATCTTCGGAGGCGCGAAGCCGGGTTCGCGCTGATCCGATGATCCGCGGACCTCGGCTCCCGAGCTCGTGATCACGTGCCGGCCGCCCTTGTGAGCGCCGTCGAAGCGCTGCAGCGCGGCGGGTTTCGTGCGAAGGACCTCCAAAGCTTCGAGACGTGCCCTCCGGCAGGCTGGACGCTCGCGGGAATCTGGGAGTGCGGGGTCCCGACGAGCGGCCCGAGCTCAGCCAGTACCGGAACGCGGGTGATCGCGACGAATCTCGAGGGCGATTACAACAACGGCCACACCTACGCCACCGACTACGCGCAGACGCCACCGTTCCCCGTCGCCGGCCCGAGCCCGACGCTGTCCTTCGCCGCGTGGATTCGCAGCGAAAGCAGCTTTGACGGCATGCACCTCGAGGTGAGCACGGACGGAGCCACGTGAAGCCTTCTTCCGACCGTCACCCCCGCCTACGCGGACGACTCGGTCGGTACCAGCTTCGCCTGGGATGACGTGCTCACGACCTGGTCGCCCTACCAAGCCGATCTCTCCGCCTACCAGGGTCAGACCATTCGCATCCGTTTTCGCATTCTTCTCGGACGGGAGCACAGTCTTCGCGGGGGCTTACGTCGATGACGTCACCGTCGTTCCGTCGGTCGATCTCGTGCCGGTGATGATCTCTTCGCCGGGCGCGCTCGGCGAGATCTTTACGGGCGACGCCGTCTCCGTCGCGCTGACGGCCAACGTCGATGACGTCGCGTGGTCGATCGCCGACTCCGACAACGCCAACTGGCTCGACGTCGACGCCAACACGGGCATCCTCTCCGAGGGTGTCTCCGGGCTGCGCGAGCGACTTGGAATCTCGCGCGTCGATCCGGCCGCCGCGGGGCCCGCAATGATCAGCATCAACGAAGCGGCGAGGCGTCTGTCCATCGCTTCCAGCTCCGTGCGCATCCTAATCCGGGAGGGCGCGCTCTCCGGAACTCAGGCCATGCCGTCAGCGCCCTGGCGGATTCCTGCCGTTGAGCTCTTCTCGGCCGATTGTCCCCAGCCGCTTCGTGAACTCGTCACAGAGGCCCGCAGCGAGGGGTTCGTTGCCACGGGCATCAAATGGATGGACTCGGACGGTGACCTGCATGCCGTGGGCGCCGCCGACCATCTGCGCAGGAGGCATCTGCCTCACAGGAGCTGCACGAAGCGGCGGACTGGTCTGCGCAGTCGAGCTCGTCGAAGGCACCGCAGGGATTTTGAACCGCGAAAGTGGTCGGGAGGGCCGAGGCGACGGTCGTGCAGCTCCCGCTCTTGCCAGGAGGACAGGACCGCCGGAGGCGCCGAGACCGTGCTGCCGCCCGAGCCTCGACGA
>Ga0105046_10007301_pt1 | contig 17412 bp, 15 predicted proteins | sample MAT03_FD_78385 | JGI IMG/M metagenome (GOLD analysis project Ga0105046, IMG submission 78385) | Freshwater microbial communities from Lake Fryxell liftoff mats and glacier meltwater in Antarctica - MAT-03 (megahit assembly) | ecosystem: Environmental > Aquatic > Freshwater > Ice > Liftoff...
ACCACTTCCACCACCGACGAACTCCCGTGCTCGACGACCGACGACGGCACCGCGACCGGTGCGCCGGAGGACCCCAGCACCGGCGGCGGGTCGGTGTGCGGCGACGGCGAGGTCGACGCTGACGAGGTCTGCGACGACGGCCTCAACGACGGCTCCTACGGCGGATGCATGCCATCATGTCACGAGCCCGCCCCGACCTGTGGGGACGGCGTGGTCAATGGTGCCCCCGAGACCTGCGACGACGGCAACGTGATCGACGACGACGACTGCACGAATCAATGCACGCGCGCCGCCTGCGGTGACGGGGTCCTCCAGCCCTGGGAGCAGTGCGAGAGCCTGGTGTCGACCGGTACGCCCGGATGCGAGGCGCTCGGCTTCGCGGGCGGAGTGCTGGTCTGCACCCCGGAGTCGTGTTCGTTCGACGTGACGGGCTGCGTCGGGTGCGGCAACGGCATCGTCGAGAAGGGCGAGCTGTGCGACAGCGACCTGATCGACGTGGAGGCCTGCATCGCCGGGCAAACGGGCGGCGCCGCGGTCGTCTGCAACGCGACCTGCGACGGCTTCGACCCGCTTCCGTGCAGCCGCTGCGGCGACGGTGTGATCAATGACTTCGAGGCCTGCGACGGGACCGAGCTCGGCGGCCAGGACTGCGTCGCGCAGGGGTTCGGCGGCGGTGCGCTGGGGTGCAGTCCGCGCTGCGAACGCTTCGATACCAGCGCCTGCGAGTCCCCCGAGGGCGACTGCTGCGACGTGGGTGGCGCCGGCGCGTGCAGCATCGCGGCGGTCTCGGCGTGCGTGTGCGCGCTGGACGGCGACTGCTGCGAGGGCGTGTGGGACGAGGTCTGCGTCGCCATCGCCGTGATCACCTGCGATGCCGCGTGCGGCTGAGCGTTCGACGCCCGGCCCCGGCGCTCACGGTGCCGCGGCTTCGGCGGACGCAATGAGGGCCTCGGCGTCGAGCCGGGACGCCAGGCGCCGCAGCGTTCGTACACGCTGCGGCTCCTGGCGCAGCGCGGCCAGGGTATCCGCGAGGCTCCGAGCCGCGGCCGCGAGGTTCTCGTGGTTGCCGGCCCGGTCGAGGCGATGGGCCAGGAAGATCTCGAAGGCATCCTCGAGGAAGGGGAGGGCCAGCGCCAGGTTGCCTCGCGCCCGGTGAACGCGGCCGAATCCGAAGTAGGGAAAGGCCATCAACGCCGGCTCGTCGGGCGGCTCGTTGAGATAGAGCGTCATCAGCCGGCTGAAGTACGGCAAGGCCTCGTCGCAGCGGCCCATGTCACACAGGGACTCGCCGATGTTCGTCAACACGCCGGCGAGGTCGATCGCCAGGCGCTTGCCGGCTTCGTCGTGGATGGCGAGCAGCTCGCGGCTCACCTCCAGTTGGTCCGCGTGACGCCGGGTCGCGAGGAACAGCCCGGACAACACCTCGAGGGTGGTCGCCCGGTCGCAGTGGGTCCGTGGGAAGTTCTCGGTGAAGATCGTCAGGGCCGTGTGAGCCCGCGCGATCGCCTGCGAGTACGCGCCCTCCGCCCCGTCGATCTGTGCGAGACGAAGGTCGGCGCCGGCGACCCAGGGGTTGTCAGGACCGTAGGTCGCCTCGAGGGCGGCGCGGGCGTGAAGGAGGTGGCGTCGCGCGCCAGCGCCGTCCCCCAGGTCGAGGTGATCGAAGCCGAGGTTCATCTCCACGTGTGCAGTCAGGGGGTGTTCCGCGCCGAGCAGCGCGCTGGTCTCCGTCCACAAGTCCTGGTGCTCACGCCGGGCCGCGACGAAGTCTCCGGCCACCGCCGCTGCGGTGGCCAGCTCGTCTCGCGCGCGCAAGACCTCGATGTGATCCTGCGGCAGGCGGGCCTTGAGCCGCTCGAGCACCTCGCGGCGCAGCCGTAGCGCCTCTACTTCGCGGCCCTCATCGGCGAGTAGCAGGCTCTCGAGCGCCAGCAGGGTCGTCGAAGTCGCCGCGCCTTCGCGGCCCTGATGCGCGCTGCGAGCGTGCTCGAGATAGATGCGGGCTCCGACCCGGTCGTCGAGCTCATGGCCGGCAATCTGAGCGAGCTCGCTCCAGACCGCCCAGATGAGGTCGTCCCGCCTGGCAGAGCTCGCGCGATCGTAGGCGCTGTGTAAGACGTTGAGGGCGCCCGCAGGATCGCGGAGCACCTGCGACCGGGTCTGACCCAGCAGCAACAGCGCCTCGGCTTCGCGGCTCACGTCGTTGTGTCGCTGACTTCGGTCGACGATCTCGGCGAGAGCGGCCGCGGCCTCGCGTCCCTGCCGCGACCCCTCGAGGATCCTGGCCCGGTCGAGCAGGGCCTCGAGCTCCTCGGCCTCCGATCCCTCTTCGCCGAGCGCCGCGAAGTGGCGATTGAGGTCGAGCTCGACGCAGGAGGACGGATCGGGCAAGGCCGCGACGAGCCCCTCGGCGCCCGCCACCATGGCCGGGTTGGCGATGATGAGGGCCTCGATGAGGCGAGCGAGCGAGCGTCGGGCGCGGTCGAGGCAGCGGGTGCTCTGCTCGAAGAGCAGCGTGGAACGATCGCTGTGGACCTGCGCGGCGACGCAGGCGCCCCGCTGCGCGGCGAGCCACGCTTCCCCGTACGTGTCCAGGACCACGCTCACGCGGTTCGCTGCGGTCGTCGCATAGCTGAGCTTGGTCGCGGCGAAGCCCCGACCGATCGCAACACGCTCCGCCTCGCCCCACAATTCGTCCATGCGGTCGTCGGCGCGGGGGCACAGCACCGGGGTCGAGGCGCTCATCAGCGCGCTGCCGGCCGTCACGGCGCCTGCGAAGGCCAGGCCAAATGTCGCGGCCCACATGAGGTGGCGTCGTCGCCGTGGCGTCGCCTCCAGTTGCGCGAGGAGCACCGCCATCGAGGCGAAGCGGTCCTCGGGCCGCAGGGCCAGACCACGCGTCAGCACCTTACGAAGCCAGCCGGGGCCGGAGCCGCCGCCCAGCACCTGCCGGCCGCTGGCGCTCGGGTCTCGCAGCCGCGCGTCCAGGTCGCCCGGCGCGAACGGACGCCGGCCGAAGGCCGCCTCGTAGAGCGCGACACAGAACGAGAACTGATCGCTGCGAGCGTCACACTGCACCCCGAGGATCTGCTCCGGGGACATGTACGCCGGCGTCCCGGCCCCCGCAGCCGTGACCTCGGCGCTGGCGACGATCCTGTCGCCGGGACGCCGCGTGGAGAACGTCGCGTCGGCGGGCGCGGGGTCTCCGCGCGCGAGACCGAAGTCTGCGATGCGTACGCGGCCATCCGCGCCGACGAGCACGTTGCTGGGCTTGAAGTCACGATGCACGATCCCGACGCGGTGCGCTGCGTCGAGACCGCGACCCGCCTCGATGAAGCACGCGAGGATCGCGGCGAGAGATCGCGGGCCGGCATCGATCCATTTTTTCACGGTCGTCCCGCGAACGAGCTCCATCACGATGAACACCTGCGCGTCCGCTTCACCGACCTCATGGACCTGCACCACGTTGGGGTGCGACAGCTTGGCGAGCGCACGCGCCTCACGAAGGAGGCGGGCGCGCTCACCCGGGTGGGCACGGAGCCGGTCGCCGCGGATCGACTTGATCGCGACCTCACGACCGAGCTGCGCGTCCTCTGCGGCATACACGACGCCCATGCCACCTTCGCCCAGCGTCCCGAGGATGCGAAAGCGTCCGATAAGGACGGCCTCGGGCAACTCGCCGAGGAGCCGACCGGCGATGCGCCGAAGCATCGCCTCCGCGCCCGGGTCGCGCTGTCCTGGCGCGTCTGCACCCGCGATCGCCACGATGTCCTGGTCGTGGCGATCGTCGTGGCGATCGTCATGAAGATGGTCGGTGGACGCGTCGGGTGGGAGCGACATCTGTGAGGGCCGCAGTATCGCTCGAGCCCCGGGGCCCGTCATCCTTGGCGACGTCGTTTCGATCGCGTGTTTCCAGGGCGCGAACCGGTCGGCGGCCCGGCTGCACTGCGCGGGCATCTTGTGGTAATGTGCCGCCATTGACCAGCACGAGTGACATTGACCTCCTTCGCGCCTGGCGCGCCGGTGATCGCGCAGCCGGCGGTGTCCTGCTTCGCCGCTATTTCGACGGCATCCTCAGGTTTTTCCGAAACAAGGTAGATCACGGGGCGGAGGACCTCGTCCAGCAGACCTTCGCGGCCTGCGTCGAGGGCCGAGATCGTTTTCGCGAGGAGGCCCCGTTTCGGGCCTATTTGTTTGCGATCGCCCACAATATCCTGTGCGAGTATGTCCGCGACCGCTGGCGATCACGCGAGTACCTCGATCTGGACAAACTCTCCATCGTCGACCTGGGCGCCAGCCCGACGGCACGGCTCGCCGCCAGGGGCGACGAGTGGCTGCTCCTCAATGCGCTACGGCAGATTCCCTTGGCGTCCCAGGTGATCCTGGAGCTGTATTACTGGGAGCGCATGACGGGCCCGGAGCTCGGGCTCTCCATGGGGCTACCCGAGAACACCGCGCGCAGCCGGTTGCGTAAGGCGAAGAAGCAGTTGGAGAAGACCATGAGCGAGCTGGCGTGCAGCCCCGCGCCGCTGGACAGCTCCATCAGTGATCTCGAGCAATGGGCGGCCCGCCTGCGGGGCCAGTTCGCGCCGCCTCGCTGAGCCCGGCCCAGCCCACGTTGTGCGGCGAATGCGGCCTCACCCTCGCACCTGCGCCAGACGCTCGCGGATGAGGCCTGCGGGCACCGCATGGTTGCGCACGAACGGGATCCCATCGGCGTGTATGCCGACTGCCAGTCCGCTCTCGAGGTCGAGCAAGACCGAGCCTGAGTTCCCGCCGAGCGTCGTGCAATCGTGGTCGACGCGCCCCGTGCTGACCGCCACGACCCACCCCGGCGCCACCCGCTTCACATCGTAGATACCGCCGAAGATGCCACTGATCCGTCCAGGATCGTAGAATCGAGTATTATCGGCCGGAAACCCGATCGTGCAGACCGCCGTACCGGGTGAGCACGGGCGCCTGGCCAGCTCGATATACGTCTGATCCCGCCGGTCTCCGCGGGTGATGACCCGCATGAATGCGAGATCGTAGTCCTCGGCGATATACAGCGATTCGGCCACCGCGAAGGTCCTGGGGCGCTCGCCCTCGTACTCACCGGCGAAGTCGATCGTCACGAGCGCGGGGCTGCATCGCCGCCGCTCGTCGAAGTAGAGCGCGAGATGACGGTTCGTGGCGATGACGTCCGGACGCACCCGCCATCCGGTGCCGAGGTTGTGTCTGGCGGGATCCGTCACGGAGAACCGCCCGACGCAGGCGATCGCGCTGGCCAGTCGGCCACCCGTGGTCAGGGGCCACCAGGGATCGCCGCTCGCTGGCTCGCAGCGACCATGCTGCACGAGGAAGGCCGGGCGGTCGTAATGGATCACGTGGGTCTGGCGCCGGCTCCGCGGGTGGCTCCCGAGGCCGACCAGCCGGCTTGACAGCGACCGGGCGAGCGACCGGAGCGCGGGTACGGCCGTTGAGATCAAGATCTTGGAATTTATCAACAGGCAAGAAGTGTCGAATTGTCTCCGATCCATCAAGGTGGCGGAAAATTGATGACTCGAGCGTATGTGCGCCCGCCTTTGCGGCCCCGAGGAATCTCGCTTCCCCCGTAACGGATGGACCGACCCCTCACACTAATCAAGGACGCGTGCGTGGTACGGTCGGGCTGGTGAGCAGGCCGGCCGGACAGGCACGTCCTCACAAATCGGAGTTTTGAATGTACGTCACCTGGACCTTGAAAGACGCCAGCGGCGCCGCCCTCAGCCATCAACCGGCCGGAGGTTCGCCCCTCGCCCTGAAGTTCGATAGCAGCGGCTATGCCCACCTCAGCGGGTACGCCACCGAGATCATCGCCGTGGTCGAATGCTTGACCGACACGTCGAGTGTCTCTGTCAGCTTGACGCCCGATACGTCGGGCGACACGCTGTCGCAGTCGCTCAGCAACCCCACCAAGAACCCGGCTGGGCACAGCGGCACGCTGACCTGGACCAACGGGTCAAGTGGGCTGACGACGCTCGACTTCTCGGTGCCGACGGCCGTCGACTCGAGCTGGGCGTGGGACTGCCTCGGAGAGCCCGCCATCGGCCTCAAGTCGAAGTACAAGCTCAAGCGCGGCGGAGCCCGCTAAACGCCGGCCGCCGCTGCACAACCGCAGCGGCGGCGCGGACAAGACCCGCGGTGCGGCTCACCGCGGCGTCCCGGCCGCACCGGCCGGCGACGCGATCGCGGGGCGCAGGGTCACCACAAGCTCTCCCTCACCGTCCTCGGTGACGTCGGCGACGACCTCGCTACCGGGCGGCAGCTCGCCGGAGAGGATCTCGGTGGCGAGCGGATCGAGGAGGGCCTGCTGGACCAGGCACTCGGGTCTTGACGGTCGCGGTCTCGGATTTGAAGGCTGCCACGGCGTTTAGACCCCTGGTGAGCCCGCTATCGTGCGCACACACTTCAGGGTGGCAAGGCTGCGTCGAGAACTCCTTGGGCCCTCGCCGGGATCCATCACGCGGTCTGCCGTGCCAGCGAAGCCCGCGTCAGGCCGGCCGCGCGATGGCCACGATCGTGGTCCCATGCAAGATCGGCAGCGACAGGCCGGTGAACCGCGCCGCCAGCGCGAGCGCGAGGGCCGGCGGCGCGTCGAAGCTGCGCATCGCCTTCATCACCGCGTTGGCCCCGGAGACCCGGTGCGTCCAGATCCGGCGCCAGCCGAGGACGCGGTAGCCGGCCCGGCCCAGCGCGGTGGCCAGCGCGAGGCGGTTAAAGTACACACAATGATCGGGCGGCACGAGGTACCACCAGTGGCGGCCCAGGACGCGCGCCAGCGGCGAGGCGTTGTCGCCGGTGCCGACCGCCAGCAGCCCGCCAGGTCGCAGCCACGCGCGCAGGGCCGCGAGCGCCTCGACCGGGCGCGCGATGTGTTCGATCGTCTCCCACATCGTCAGCACGTCGTGACGGCCCGGCGGCGGCATCGACTCGACCTGCCCGGCGACTGCGGGGCACCCGAGCTCGGCCCGCACCGCCGCCACCGCGTCGGGCGACGCGTCGACGCCGGCGATCGCGTCGAACCGGCCCGACGCGCGCGCGGCCTGCAGGAAGTGCCCGGACGCGCAGCCGACGTCGCACAGCGAGCCGCCCGCGGAGAACTCCGCGAGGATCTCGAGGTTGCGCCGAAAGTTGCGCAGATGGAGGGCGCGCTCGGCCTCATAATCGTAGTACCCGTGGGTCGCCCCGCCGGCGTCGCCGCGACGCAGGTATCCGCTGGCATACCGCGTATCGTCGGTCTGCGGGTCCTCGAGATACCAGCCAGTGCACTGCGGGCACGCGAGGATCGTATATCCTCGCACGCGATGGCGCGGGCGTCCGCGGTCCGAGCTGCAGATCGGGCATCGAGTCGTCATGGTCGCCTCCAGGCCGCGGCCGCGGCGAACGGCAGCAGCACCAGCGCGGGCAGCACGTTCGCCGCGAAGAACAGGCTGGCCGCCGCCATCGCGGCCGCGGCCGCGGGGTAGCCGACCGGACCGAACAGCTCGATCGCCGCCAGCTCGCGCAGCCCGAAGCCGCCGATCGTGATCGGCAGCGTATTGATGAGCGTGATAAGCGGGATCCTGGCCACGAAGTCGCCGACCGACATCGGCCCGAACGCGCGCCACAGGATCAGCCCCGCGGCCACGTTGAGGGCGTGCGCCGCGAGCGTCGCGGCCAGCAATTGCCGCCGTCGCGGGCCGTCGAGGCACTGCTTCGCGGCCGCGAACCTGGCCCGCACACCCGCCACGACGCCCGCGCTGGCACCCACCGAGCCCTCACCCAGCACCAGCCACCCGACCGCGCCCGCACACAGGCCCGCGCCCGCGCACGCCCACCAGGGCGCGCCGACGAGGAGGGTGCCGAACACCAGCGTCAGCAGGACCACGAACAGCTCGTAGCCCTTGTCGAGCACGACCCCGGCGACCGCCGTCCCGCGGGTCGTCGCGGGGGCGCCCGCGGTCGCGGCGGAGACCCGATAGAGCTCGCCGAGGCGCAGCGGCGTGACGGCGCCGAGCAGCACGCCGAGCAGGAAGCCGCGGGCGACCTGGCCGCTGGCGACCTCCGTGAACCCCATCGCGCGGACCTGCATATGCCACTTCCACAGGCGCAGCCCCATCGCCGCGAGCACGGCGACCACGGCCGCGGCGGCGAGGGTCACGGGGACGCCGTGGTAGCTCGCCGCGACCGCGGACCACTCGACCTTGCGGAGCAGCACGGCCCCGAGGACGACGAGCCCGACCACCTGCACGGAGGCGCGCACCAGCCTGCTCGGGGCGATGAAGCTCGGCATCCGTGACTCTTGATCGGTCAGCGGCGCGTCGGGGTCAAGCCATCGAGTTGAACCAGCACCTCGTCGACGTAGTTCACGACGGCCGCGCGCGGCAGCGGCGACCGGGCGAGCGACAGGACCCCGAGCAGGGCGCCGAGCAGGTAGTCCGCGAGCTTGACCGGCTCGACGCGCTCGTGAAGCTGCCCCTCGGCGCCGGCGCGCTCGAGCGCCGCGACGAACAGCGCGCGGACCGAGTCCAGAAACTCGGTGACGATCCGGGCGATCGAGCGATCGCGCGTCGACACCTCGGAGCCGGTCATCACCATGAGGCAGCCCATGCGGCTCTGCTCCGACTGCGCGAGAGTGCGCAGTCGCCGGAAGAAGACGCGTACCGCCGCGAGGTCAGCGTCCGGCACCTGCAGGGGCGCGGTCATTCGCGCCGACACCGTGTCCCGGTAGTGCTCCAGCACCACGCAGAAGAAGTCTCGCTTGGTCTTGAACCTGCGGTAGATCATCGAACGGTTGAGCCCGGCCTCCGCGATCAAGGCGTCGATCGGCGTGCCGTAGTAGCCGCGCTGCCAAAACAGACGCATCGCCCCCTCCACTGCCGCGGGTGCGATCGTCGGCTCGACCTGTGGTTTGCCTGGCATCCGCGTCTTGACGGTGAGACCGATCGTTCTCTAGGATGAGACTAGACGTTCTCATCCCCCTGTCAACTCGCACCGGTCCAGATCGCGAGGCCACGCGTAACACTCGGTCGCGCGGGTCGTTGGGCCGACCAGGAGCTCATGATGCATGCAGTAACTACACGGGTCGCGTTCGCGGCCGTCCTCTTGACCCTCTGCGCCTGTTCGGAGGAGAGCCCGTCGCGCGAGGCCTACGACCTCGCCATCGCCGGCGACGCCTACAAGGACTGGGCCCGCTTCCCGAACGCGACCGACGCGCTGTACCCGAGCGGCCAGCACAACGGCGACTTCGTGCGCAGCTACATGAACGACGTCGCGGTCGCCGCGATCGCCGACTTCAAGGGCACGTTCCCCGACGGCACGATCCTCGTCAAGGAGCAGTTCGCGGAGGTGGAGGGCAAGACCTCCACGGGCCACACGGTGATGTGGAAGCGCGACGGCTACGACCCGGAGCACGGCGACTGGTACTGGATCGCGTTCAACGCCAAGGGCGAGACGACCAGCGCCGATGGCATGGCGCCGTACTGCTCGGACTGCCACACGGCGGTCAAGGCCAACGACTGGGTCTACACGAACTTCAAATGACACCCGCGCTGATCATGGTCCTGGGCGGTGACGGTTACCTCGGGTGGCCGCTCGCGCTGACGCTCGCGCTGCGCCGCCCCGACGCGCGCGTGGTGATCGTGGACAACTTTCAACGGCGGCGGCTGGTCGAGGAGGCCGGCGGCAACAGCATCACGCCGATCGCCGGGCTGGCCGCGCGGGTCGCCGCGTACCGCCGCTTCTCGGGGCACAGCAACCTCGAGTTCGAGCTCCTCGACGTCGCCAGCCCGGCGCTGGCCGAGCTGGTCGCGCGGCGCCGCCCGGAGATCATCTATCACCTGGCCCAGCAGGCCAGCGCGCCGTACTCGATGGGCGGGGTCGAGGCCGCCGTACACACGCTCGTCAACAACGAGGTCGGCAACATGCGCCTGCTGTGGGCGCTGCGTGACCACGCCCCGGAGACCCACCTGGTGAAGCTCGGATCCTTCGGCGAGTACGCCCAGTGCGGCCTCGAGATCCCGGAGGGGTACTTCGTCCCGACCCACGCGGGGCGCCTCGCGGACCGCCCGGTGCCCTTCCCGCGCGAGTCCGACGACATCTATCACGTCAGCAAGATCAACGACACGAACTACAGCGCCCTCGCGTGCCGCAAGTGGGGCCTGCGCATCACCGACGTCATGCAGTGCACCGCCTTCGGCGCGGTCACGCAGGCCACCGCCTGCGCCCCCGAGCTCGACACCAGGCTCGACTACGACGCGGTGTTCGGCACCGTCGTCAATCGCTTCGTCGCCCAGCTCTGCGTCGGTCAGCCGATGACCATCTACGGCTCAGGGCACCAGCGTACCGGGCTCATGGGCCTCGACGACGCCGTCGACGCGCTCGTCCACCTCGGCGACGCCCCGCCTGCACGGGGCGTACACCGGGTCGTCAACAACGTCACGGAGCGCGACCTCTCGATCAACGAGATCGCCGAGGCGCTGCAGCGGGTCGCGGTGGACCACGGCCTGACCGCCGAGATCTCGCGCAGCCACGACCCACGCGGCGAGGCCGTCACGTGCAAGCCAGACCACACGATCCGGGCCGACTTCGTCGCGGCCCACCTGAGCCCGCGCCCGTTCACGGAGGCGCTCGCCCGCCTCGTCAGCGTGGTGGCCCGGCACCGCGCGCGCATCAACCCCGCCGCGTTCCTCCCGCGGATCGCCTGGAGCCCCGACGTTGACGGTGACCTGCTCGCCGCCGAGTGACACCGGCGAGTGGGAGGCGCTGCGCCGGAGCGAGTTCCCCGGCGCGCGCATCAACCTCAACGCCGGCACGCTCGGGACCACCGCGCGCTCGGTCCGGGCGGCGCAGCGCGGCTTCTGGCGCGACGGGCTGCGGGCCTGGCCGCTCGGCCAGTACACCCGCGGGCGCGCTGACCTGCAGCGCGCGCGCGCTCTGGTGGCCGAGCTGTGGGGTCCGGCGCCGGTGGCCGTGACGGCCGGCACCAGCGAGACGATGACCCGCGTCACGCTGGCGCTGCACGCCCGCCTCGGGCCCGGCCCGATCCGCGTGCTGACCAGCGGCCACGAGCACGCGGGCGGCCTCCAGGGGTTCCTCGACATGCCGGGCGTCGCGGTGCACTACCTGCCCGATCACGTGCTCGCGGATCCCGACGCCGTCGCGACGATCGTCGCGGAGGTCCGTCCGCACGCGCTGTTCCTGTCGCAGATCGCCTACACCACCGGGCAGCACATCCCGGTGGAGCCCCAGATCGCGGTCGCACGCGGCGTGGTCCCCGAGCTGTGGGCGATCGTCGACGCCGCGCAGGCGCTCGGCCTGGTCGCGCCGGCGCTCGCGGGCGCCGACCTCGTGGTCGCAAGCTGTCACAAGTGGCTGTTCGGACCGCCCGGCTGCGGCCTGCTGTGGATGTCGCCGCGGGCCCGCGACGAGCTCGCGTCAGGGGCCGCCGGCGAGCCGCTCGACGGCGAGGCTCCGTGTTCCGCGTTCGATCGGACCGGCGGGCACGACCTCTCGGTCTACGCCGGCCTCGCCGCCGCGCTCGCGCTGCACCTGCGCCTCGGACCAGCGGCCGTGCGGGCTCGCAGCGCCGCGCTCGCGGGGTGGTTCGCGGCGGATCTGCACGCACGCCTGCGCGACCGCGGCGTCGCGCATGCATTCATCGACCCGGGCACCGGCGAGCTCACCGACGCGCCGGCTACGGAGCGCCTCGTGGGCGCCGTGCACATCCACTTCCCGGACCGCGATCCCTATCCCGCGTACGCGTCGCTCGATCGCCGCGGGGTCCACCTCAAGTGCATCAAGTCGACGCGGCCGACCGGCGCACGCCTGGCCGTGCTGCGCGCGTGCGTGCCGTGGTACGAGTCGCCCGCGCGTTTGGGCGGCGCGCTCGACAGCATCGCCGACGCCCTCGCGGAGCGACCATGACCGCCACCTCGCCCCACCACGGACACACGACACGCATGTGGCAGTCACTCCTCAAGGCCATGGACGCGGCGGCCGACACCACCGTCGCGCGGACGATCGACGACGTCGCGGCGCTGATGCATGACCTCACCTCGCACGCGCTGGCGACGGTGTGCGACGCCGACGAGCCGGCGCCGTGGGGTCGATACCTCGTACACGCCGATCCCGCGAGCCGCTACAACCTGCAACTCGACGTGTTCTCGCCTGGCTATCACGGTGAGGTCCACGCGCACGACACGTGGGGCATCTTCTGGGTGCTACGCGGCGAGCTGATCGTCGTCGATCACGAGCTCGTCGGCGCCGCTGTTCGTCCGCAGCGCGCCAGCCGGCTCGGGCCCGGCGGCAGCCAGTGCTTCTGCCCGCCGGCCTCCGACTGGCACCGCGTCGCCACCCCCGCCGGCGGCCCGCAGACGATATCGTTGCACCTCTACGGGCCCGGCTTCGACCTCGACGTCGGTCGCTCCTTCGTGGCGGGCGAGCCCCGCACATACCACCGCCGCCCCTTCGGCGCGCTGGCGCAGGTCAGCCGCGCCTTTCGTGCCCGCCCCGCGTGACCCATGGCGACAGTCACGGGACAGGGCGCGGAGGTTGCTGGACCGGAGGCGGGCCGATGACGCTGCCGTGGCTGCGCATCATCGGGGCCGCGCTCGCGGTCGCCGGCCTGGCCGCGCTGCTGCTGCGACGCAGGTCCATGCTCGGGCGCGGCGAGGCGCTCGCGCTGCTCGCTCTGCTCGCGCTGCTGGCCGTGGCGCTGGCGCCTGCGCTCGTCGACGGGCTCGCGCGCTTGACCGGCTTCACCGGCGAGTTGGCGCGCATCACCTCGCTGCTGAGCTTCGTGGTGCTCGCGCTGTTCCTCGCCGTGCTCGTGCTCGCCGACCGCGTGTCCATGCTGCGTCAGGAGCTCGACGCGCAGGTGGCCGAGAGCCTGGTCGACCGCGCCCTCGCCGACCTCCCGGAGAGCATGCGCGGCCCGGTCGAGCTGTTGCTGGTCATGCCGGCCTACGACGAGGCGATTAACCTGCGCGCGCTGCTCCCGGGGCGACCGACGCAGATCCTCGGCCGCGCGACCCACCTGATCGTCGTCGATGACGGCTCGACCGACGACACCGCCGCGGTGGTCCGCGCCCACGGCGGGTGGGCGATCCGCAGCCCGCGTAACCGCGGCGGCGGCTTCGCCTTGAAGGTCGGCTTCGCGGCGGCGCAGCGGCTCGGCGCGCGCGAGGTCATCACCCTCGACGCCGACGGACAGCACCGCTTCGCCGACCTCCCGGCCGTGCTCGCCCCGCTCATCCTCGGCGCGGCCGACCTCGTCGTCGGCAGTCGGCGCCTCGGCGCCTCGGTCGGCGGCTCGCGCCTGCGCAGCCTCGGCGTCCGGGTGTTCTCCGCGCTGCTCAGCTTCCTCACCGGCCAGAAGATCACCGACTGCGCGAGCGGGCTGCGAGGCATCGCCATCGCGCGCCTCGCCGCGCTCCGCCTGCGCCAGGACCGGCACCACACCGCCGAGCTCATCCTCGAGGCCGCGCGTCGCGGGCTCACCATCGTCGAGGTCCCGATCACGATCGTCCCGCGCCACCAGGGCGAGAGCAAGAAGGGGACGTCCGCCGCCTACGCGCTGCGCTTCACGCTCACCATCCTCAGCGCCTGGTGGCGGCGCTGACTCACCGGTTGTCCGCCACGAGGTTCAAGTTCGCCATGTCCCAACGTCACCCCAAGATCTTCCTCGGCGCGCTGCTCGTGCTGCTCGCGCCCCTCCCCGCCTGCGCCGACCCCGAAACCGGCAGCAGCAGCGACGCCGCGACGACCTCGTCCGGCGAATCAGGTAGCACCTCCGATGACCCGGGTAGCACCTCCGATGACCCCGGCAGCACCACCGATGACCCGACCACCACCGGGGTGTCGGGCTGCGCCGCGACCCACGCGCGGGTCGGCTGGCGCGCCGAGCTCGTCGAGAATTCCCACGGTGTCGCCGGCACCGCCGAGATCGTCGACGACTGCACGATCGTCGTGAGCGCGTTCGCCTACGACGGCGCCGGCCTCGACGTCCGCTTCTACGGCGCCCTCGACGAGGACTACGCCGGCGGCTTCGCGATCTCGGACGACCTCGTCAAGCCGGGCGGCTACGTCGACGAGACCGTGGTCATCACGCTGCCGCCCGAGCGCAGCCTCGACGACCTCAACAGCCTCAGCGTGTGGTGCATCGACGTGCAGATCGACTTCGGCAGCGGGGTCTTCGCCGCCCCATGAGCCCACGCAGCGACCTGTCGACGCCGCCGCGGAGGCTGGCGCTGTTCGTCGCGCTGGTGGCGACCGCCGTGGTGTTGCGGCTCCCGCTGCTGGTCCCGAGCGTAATCGACTGGGACGAGTCGCTCTATCTCCTGATCACCAGGGCCTGGAGCGCCGGCGGTCTGCCTTACGAGACGATCTGGGACCACAAGCCGATCGGCACCTACGTGCTGTTTCGGGCGATCGGCGCGCTGTTCGGCGACGGGCTCGCGCCGATCCGCCTGTTCGGGTCGGTGCTCGTGGGGACCAGCGCGTATCTCATCACCCAATTGCTGCCCGTCGTCGCCGGTCGCGACGACGGCGAGACGCGGCGGCTCGGCGGGCTCGTTGGCCTCGCCTACATTCTCTACTGTTTCCTCCACGGCGGGCTGTCGACCAACACCGAACTGATGTTCACGCCCCTGGTCGCCCTCGCCGCGCTGCTGACCTTGCGCGGCGGGGCGCCCTCGCTGTCGAGGGTCGCGGCGATCGGCCTATTGATGGGCGCGGCGTTCCAGATCAAATATGTCGTCGCGGCGGAGTGCGCCCTGTTCGCGCAGATCCTGCTGTGGCGTATGCCACGGGCGCGGCGGCTCGCGGCCGCTGGCGTGCTCGTGGCCGCCGCCGCCGCGCCGACGGTGGCGGCCTGGGCCTACTTCTTCGCCCACGGCCGCGCGCCCCTGTGGTTCGACTCCACCGTGCTCGCCAACCTGCGCCACACCGGGATGATCGCGCCGACGTCGGTCGCCCTCAAGCTGCTGGTCTGGTCGCTCCTCCACCTGCCGCTGCTGCTCGCCCTGCTGTGGCTGGTCGCCCGCCGCGAGGCCCGCGTGGTCGTGTGGTGGACCGTCGCCGCCGGCATCGGCGTCGCCGGCACGGGCAGGTTCTACGACCACTATTTCCTCGAGCTGCTGCCGCCGCTGTACCTGGCGCTCGCGCTCGCGGTCCGCGGCGTCGCCGGTGCGCGGGCGGTCAAGACCCTCGCCGTCGCGCTGGCCGTCGCGGCGCCGCCGATGTTATTGCCGCTAGTGCGGCCGATCCGCGAGCTCACGGCGCACGGGCTCGCCGCCGCGATACCAGGCACCGACCTCGTGGCGAGGATCGCCGGCCGCATCCGCGTGCTCGCGGCCGCCGGACCGCCGCCGAGCCTCTACGTCTTCGACCATGAGCCGGCGCTCTATCTCCTCTTGGACATCCGCCCGCCCGGTCGCTACATCTTCCCGCCGATCCTGACGCGCGCGCACTTCAGCGGGGTCGCCGGCATCGACCCGGTCGCCGAGCTCGACGCCAACATGTCCGGCCGCCCCGAATTCGTCGTCAAGCGCGCGGACCACGACGAGCCGCTGGAGAGCGACAGCTACAATGAATCGGTGTACCATCGAATGGACGCGCTATTATCCACCGACTACGTCCGCGTCGATACGCTCGAGGACGTCGAGATCTGGCGCCTCCGCGAGCCCCTCCGCGAGCCCCCCCGCGGGGCGCCCCCATGACGCCCCTGCCCGCGTCGGCGGCCCTGCGCGCCCGCGCTGACGGGCAGTGGCTGCTGGCGGCGCTGCTCCTGCTCCTGCTGGCGCTGAAGGTCGTCTATCACCTCGGCCCCATCGAATACGAGCCCGACCCGTCGCTCTATTATGACATCGCCGCCCACGTGCGCGACGGCGACGGCCTGGTCACCGATGTCTCGCTGTTCAACGCCGGATACTCGTACTTTCCGCACCCGATCGCGCTGTATCCGCTGTGGCCGCTGGTGCTCGGCCTCTGCGCGCGGGTCGTGCCGATCGCGTGGCTGGCAGTGTGGCTGCCGACCCTATGCTACTTCGCCACGCTCCTGCTGGCCTATCGCCTCGCCGTACGCATAGTCCCCGGGCCGTTGTTCCCGGGCCGCGCCCCGGGCCTCAACGCCGGGCACGCGACCGTGCTGGTCCTCGGCTTCACCAACCCCATGTTCTTCACCACCTCGCAGCCCTTCACCGAGGGGCCCGCGTATCTGCTGCTCACCCTCGCTATGCTGCGTACGCACGCCCTGTGTTCCCGCCCGGGGGTCGCGCGCGGGCTCGAGGTCGGCGTATGGATGGGCCTGCTGGTGCTGTGCCGCAGCCAATTGGTCCTGGCGCCGCTGGCCCTCGCGGTCGCGCTCGCGTGGGGCGCCCTGCGCCTCGGCGCGCGCCGCCACGTCCCGGCCGCGCTGGCCTTCGCGCTCGCATTCACGGCGATCCTGGGCCTCCAGATCTGGCACATCGCCAGCTTCGCCGCCGAGCCGCGCTGGGCCTACATCATGCGCTTCGACCTCTACCGCGAGCCCTCGAGCCTGCCGCCGCTGGAGATCATGGTCGCAACCTCGGGGCCGCTCGCGTACCTCCTCGACCGCCTCTCGGGGTTACCGGTGGCGTTCGGGTTCGGCTCGTCGAGTTATCTCCACACTTTCGGCGGCTGGGCGCTGGCCCTCCCGCTGGCCCTCCCCTTCGCCCTGCGCGACGGCTGGCGCGCGGCGCGAGCCCGATGGACGGCGCCGCGACGGCCACCACGCCCCCCCGCCGGGGTCTTCGCGGTCTTCCTCATCGTGCTCGCCGCCGCGGGCCTGCTATCTCTACACACGATCCACAAGGCATGGTTTAGCGAGTGGAACTTCGGCACCCGCCACGCGCTGACCGCCGCGCTCGCGCTGCTGGGCGCCCTGCTCTACCTCGCGCGCCGACCGGGCGTGAGCCGGGTGCTCGCCATGCTGCTGCTGCTCGGCGGGGGCCTCGGAGGCGCGCTGCGGCTCGCGTACTTCATCCACCGCCCACCCGCCGAAAACCCGGCCATGGTCGCCCGCGTCGGGGTCGTCGCCTGGCTCGCCGCCCGCGCCGCCGCCGAGCCCGGCCTCCGGGTCGCCGCACCCGACATCGACGCCCAGCACCTCGCGCGTCTCGGCGACGGCGTCGGGTATCACTGGTACTATCACACGTTCACCTGGGACGAGCTGCAGGTGCTGTTCGACGAGCTCGGCGCCCGCTACCTGCTGCTGCGGGTCGACGCCAAGCCGCCAGAGTTCCAGCGCGACCGCGGCCGCTTCGACCGCGGCTTCGCGCCGGTCGTCACGCTCTCGTCGTTAGTCGTGTTTCGCCGACGGACCCCCGACGAGCCGACGCAGTAGTCACCGTCGACGACCGTCGCCAACCGTCGCGGGCGGCGTTATCGTCG
>Ga0105046_10007304_pt1 | contig 17410 bp, 9 predicted proteins | sample MAT03_FD_78385 | JGI IMG/M metagenome (GOLD analysis project Ga0105046, IMG submission 78385) | Freshwater microbial communities from Lake Fryxell liftoff mats and glacier meltwater in Antarctica - MAT-03 (megahit assembly) | ecosystem: Environmental > Aquatic > Freshwater > Ice > Liftoff...
CAAAGGATCGTAGGACTGGCCGTCGCATCGCAAGGGTTCGACATTTACAAGCAGTCTCCCCGACAGGCTTGGCCAAACGAGTTTGCATTGATTTTCGGCTGAAAATCTTCACTACGGACTGGAATTTCTCCTCAGGTTGTTCTCCACCTTTGCTCGCGCAACCGCAGTTACCACTGTCGGATACAGGGCGGTAATGTTACCCTGACTAGGACTTTCACCCAGCAAATCAATCGCCTTCAAAGGCACACTTGTGCGACGCTCCGCGTCGTGATTCCTCCGACGCGGAGCGTCGTACAACTTAGGGCGCACCCCAAAATTCAGACTGGATGATGCACTAGCGTCGCAAACTACCGTTGCTGCTCTTTGATGCCATTTGGCTTGGCGCCGTTGAGGTCGAGTTCGACGACGGAAAGGTCATGATCGACTCGCTTGATCCCGTGTGTTCCTTGAGTTGGTTGGCTACACTCCCAGAAACGACTGGACCGGAACCCATCATCGACCAGTGCTGATGGTCGCTTCGAGCAAGTGAGAATCCGGAGTTGATGACAGGCTGTTTGGATTTTGCATCCGTTGCGATAATCGCTAGCTTTGCGGTGCCCATCGCCTTTTTTCGTTCGTACACATTTATTTTCGGAATGCTGCCCATGAGCCCAAGCGGTATTGCGGGCGATCCGACAACCAATTCGGTGCGATCCGTTCCGACACCACCTGACGCAATTTCCATCACGATTTCGGCGTCATCCGCTTTGTCGACGAGCGTGCACTGGTTGGCAAGCAGTTTGGATCGAGTGCTCAGCAAGATATAATTTTTGTCGACACAATCCAGCAGATCGGTTTTGAGAAATACCTTGGCCCCTGACACAGGTTGGAAGTCGACTTTGGCGAGCGACTGGTCGACGGCATTGCTGATGAGCAATTGCTCCAGACCCGTTCGTGCAGTATCCGATTCCTTCATCGAAGCGCAACCGATTGTGCTGAAGCACATTCCCACCGCGAGCCATAACGAGCAGTTTTTCATGATCCATCGCATCCTGCGAAAAGCCTGAATTGACTATTTTACCTAAAGTGTCAGCATAAACGCCCTGAAGATGCCCATACGTTCACTCGCTTTGTAATCTTCGATTTCTGGTCGCGAGTCAATAGGAGCAACCACACTGCAGTTTTATCCCTGCGCCTCAAATGTTTCGGCGTATAATGAATTCGGATACAGTACGTTATCAACCGTTTATTGCTGAATCGAGACTGGTATGAACGTTGTCATTGCCAAATCGCTCCTGCACTCTTTGTTCTGCCTATGCGCTTTGATGGTCGTCCTCGGACAACCTTCCCAAGCAGACTTTGTTTTTTACCGTTTGCCTGGAACAAAGATGGTTGCAACATTTGAAGGCAAGACCAAAGTCCTAGGCGGACGACTTCTGGAATATACGCACCCAACGTTCGGTACGATGATATTAAATTTGGACGACACAACGATTGTAAAGGCGCCGACCAGACAGGAGGAATTCAAAAGGCTCCTGAATAAGGCAAGCAAGTCGAAGCAAATTGATGACTACTTGGAGGCGGCACGCCAAGCCTTGAAGCGAGGTTTGCTCAAAGATTTTTACGAATGCTGCAGTGCTGCCCATAAGATCAATCCCGAAAATGCAACCGTGAAACGGTTGGTCGAAGCCAGAAAGAAAGTCAAACAGCCTTTGGGTGATTCCACAAAGGTCGAAAAGGCGCTGAGGGAAACCACCGGATTGTCTCATCGGAAAGTGGAAGTAAGTTCGCATTACGTTTTGCTTCACGATACCAGCGACAAGAAGATCGGCCGCAAAACCCGATCGCAGGCCCGAATTGAATTGCTTGAAATGGTTTTTGAATCCTATTTCATGAAGTTCGCGTTGGATGGAATTGTGCTTGAGCCGCCCAAGGAGCACATGATGGTTTTGTTATTTGCCGAGGAAAGGGACTTTCATCGCTATTCCACTTTGCTTTCACCCGAACTCAAAATGGCGGCCGGATTTTGGTCTCCTAAAGACAATATCAGTGTGTTTTATGATCAAGGAACCACGCCAGCCATGAAGCAATTGACTGCCGTGGCCGAGGAGATGCAAAAGTCCAAGTTAAAAGCCAGAGGGACGGCAATCTCGCAGGACATGGCACACTTGGCGAATTCTTTCGAGCTTATCATCAAAGTTGCTCGCGAGGAGTCGGACATCGAAGTCGTTTCGCATGAAGCGACGCATCAACTGGCTGGCAACTCCGGCCTATTGTCTCGAGGGAAAATCGGCGCAAGATGGGCACATGAGGGGTTGGCTAGTTACTTCGAAACGCCAGCCGGAGCGGGTTGGGGAGGAATCGGGGCCGTGAACCAGACGCGGTTTCTCGACTATCGAATCGTTACGAATGATCCTCGACGGAATAAATTGGAACTCGTCATCTCGGACCGATTGTTTTACGCAGCCAGGAGCCAAGATGAAGCGGTCGAGGCCTATGGGCCTGCGTGGGCTTTAACGTATTTTTTAATGGAAACCCGATTCGAAAAACTCGTCGCGTACTACGAAGTGTGTTCGCGATTTGAAGATGATCTTCCGCCAAACAATCGCATCAGTGCATTTGCCACGATCTTCGGCGATGTAAGATCCCTGGAACGCGAGTTTCATCTGTTCATGGAAACGCTTAAGACAGACAAGGACCGAATCCGCGAAGCGTCTCGGTAAGGCGGATTATTCATGTGTGCTAGCTGAGAAGCTTTGGTTCCTATGAGCAAGCTCACGGGGGACCAGGGGTCTCAACGCATCGCCGCTCACTTCGAATGGGGATTTGATTGTGAACCGATCGCTACCGAATTAGCTTTCCGTTTGCGCAATTCCGTTTCAGTCGAAAAAACGTCATCAAGGGGCGCGGATTCACCCTCGCCGCTTCCTGGATTTGAATTGATGAAATTGATCACGATCAATACATCGAGAGCCTCAATACTGCGATTGCCATCCACGTCGTAGAAAGGGGGTGCCGTTATTGCCGAGCCATCCAAAGGACGCGCACCGGTACGATTGATTTCGTTGATCACTATCAGCACATCCAATGCCGTGATCAACCCGTCGTTGTTGACATCATGGCGCCGTATTTGGTTCTGCCAAGGAGAGACAGATGCCGCCAAAGTGAAGTCGACATGTGTAAGTGGCGCTCCTACGACCACCGACGCTGTGCGCAAACCTGTGTTGGGCTGAACCGCTTCGAGCGATGTAGGTGGCGTGACTTCCACTTGATAGACGCCGGTGGGAATGCCGGGGAGAACGTAGCTGCCATTGGCGGACGTCCTGGTTTCTGTAGCAGGACCGAGTACCAAGTTATCCAGTTTAATTTTCGTATTGTTGGTAGCGCGAGCAATAACGTATGCAATATCGGCCGTATCTGAGTTCACTCGCATCGTAACTTTCGTACCGTTGCTTAACGATGCAGATTGAAAGCGGCGAATCAAATTGCCTTGCGAATTGTATGCATCCAATCTCGCGATAGTGCCTTCGCTGCCTGCAATAGCATCAATGGAAACACTTGTTGAGGGCTGAGCCAATGTCACCTTGAGTTGTTGTAGATTTCCACGAAAGCTATCCTGGTAGTTGAGTTGCGAAGCGGAAAAGGGCCGAAAGACTTTGGAGCCCGTGGAGGCTGCACTATCCGTGAACACGCCTACAGTTCCACTTGCGTCTTCGCCGATCACTTCGACCAGGACACCGTTCTGGTTGGTTGCGATCGTGCCATCTTGGAAACTATCCGGTTCGATTGTGGTTTGAAGAACGACGGGTTGGCGAGCATTATTCACTAGTCGAACGCGAGCGTTGGCAACTGCGTTCTCGATCGCTTGCCACTGACCATCACGATTCTGGTCGTTCCAAACAAACCCTTGTATGCCCGGCACCGCAGCCGTATCGCGAGTGGTCCCAAGCGTTCCAGAAAAGATATTGCTCGCGATCCCGATCGACGTGTCGAGAGCGCGAATCTCGATCGTGCCTGTTGATCCGCTCGGAATTGGGATGTTCAAGTTCAAATCAACTTGAGGGGTATCTGGACTCAAACTGGTTTGCCAGGCCCCACCATTGATTCGATACTCGATACGGCCGATTCGGTTTAATGTGATATCGTTTTGCAAACCCGAGCTGTTTTGGTTAGGCAACGTTTGAACGACGGCTTGCCCGACAAAGTTGTACAGTGAGCCTGCTGCATTTAGCTGACCAATCCCCTCCAGCTTGAGCGGAACATCGAGTACGTCAAATATGCCGTCGCCATCGGAGTCAACCCAGCCAATTTGAGCAAGCGTGGCATCCGAAGTAGTTATGTTTTGAAAGGCCCGATCGAGTGCCGCATTGCTCGACATGATGCTATCCGTTTGAACGAAACCAGGATCGGGATTGAGATCGATTGCGTTCGTGTTTTGAGCGTTGTAGTAACCACGTTTCTGGAAGTAATTGGAGCCGCCGATGTATTCGTCTCGAGCCCAAAACATATGGCCTGTTTCGTGCGCAAAAGTTGAAGCAGGGCGGGTCGATGGCACCACTTCGAATAAACCACCCGCAAACGCGAATGCTCGATCGAACGATCCGCCTGCCGCGAAACTTCCATCCGCATCGTTTTGCGAGTTGACCACGAAGATGGTGAACGACCAATCCGTATTCAACTTCAGCCGTTGCGAATTGTTAAAGGCTCGGACGTTGGTGTCCAACTGGCTGCTCTGCGAAAAACCCACATCGACTAGGAACTGTGACACCCAATCGGAATACGCGTTGGAGATTCGAGCAATGGGTTCATACGGTGTGGGAGCTGGCGAGTTGACGTAAGTCGTGTCAATGACGAAATCCAGTGTATGGACCGTGCTTTTGGTCGCCAGCAATTGCTTCCACCAGTTCAGACCTGTTTGGATATTGCCCAGGACGGAGGCCTTTTGCTCCGAAGTCCAGTTTTCAGTACTCGGGTCGATCTGACCGTTGCTCTCGAGAAAGACTGGCGTTACAGCAATTCGTCCCAGGAAGTACTCTGCGGTATCTGCCGATGTCGCGCCAAACGGAAGGCCAGCAAAAAGATTTCGAGATTCAAGCGATTCCAGGGTCAAACGCCGCTTGGCTTGACACTGGTTTTTCCCTAAAGAAGCCCAGTTTTTCAGGCTATCAACGATCTTGTGGAGCATGTCAAAGGTCAATTTGCTAGCGACGGCTTAGTTATACAATCGACACAGAAATCTATTTTACTTTGATTTCCATTGAAAACTGGTGACGAAAGGCTATTTCGATGGTTAATCAGGTCGCAAAGTTCCCCGTTTTCAGGCACAGTCACTAAAAACAGATCCATCCGATCGGATTCCCGTCGGGGCGTTGCCAAGCAATGAAAAAATTTGGGTAAAAGAGAATAGGATCAGTTGATTCCCATCTTTAAACATTCATCTTTTGCCACCCCCCCTTCGATGGTCACTGGGGTGGCCTACAGCAAGTGCGGCGATTTCACTCTCAGCGAAGACATCGCTCAGGAAGCGTTCATCGAAGCCTGAAAGATTTTGGCGACGATTCACGATCCTGAGAAATTCCCCTGATGGATTTGCACCATCGCGCGACGCCGCGCCATTGACGCAGTGCGAAACGCAAAATCAACGCGTGCCGATTGCTCTCTGAGTGTCTCAATCTTGGCTTTCGCCACAGTGCCGCTCTATCAACGCGAGGAACAATGCTGCCTTGTTCTCGTGAAAGTAGTATACATTTACTTTTTTATACTTAGCACTTAGAAATCACGCTCATTCTTTCCTCATCGACGGCACTAATTGTTGAGACGATTGTTACGTCTCGGTCGTATTTCCGGTACCTGACAATTCGCCACTTATTCCAACTGCTTGATCGTATCAGGCGATTCAGGCGGTCCACTTTTCGATTTCGAAGGGAAACTCATTGGGATACTCGATTTAAGTATCGGTCCGGAACCGCGGCATCCCGGAGTATGGGCCGATATCTCCAGAATCCTGGACGGGGAGACATTTCTCACCGATTACGACAGTGACGAACCGATTCCCGCGAAGATGACGTGGCGCTGCTGCAACTTCCAAAGCAAGGGGTAACCTCTGCTCCCCTCAGTCCAGGTTTCGCCGCTGATCAACCTTTGCAATCCCGCACCAAAGAATAATTCATCTTGTCCAGTTTCTACTGAACAAGAGCCGAGTTCCAGGACGCCGACGCCGTCCGGCGCCGGATCGTAAGCTTCACTATTCGGATTGCATGTTTTCCCGCCAACTAGGGCTGCTATTCGCCGTTCGATTTCCGCAACACAATAGGAGCGAGAAATCGCGAATCGTTCGCCGATTGACATAGAATTTTTAATTTGCTTGTGTAATCCGGAGGCTTGAGTGCGTCTTTTTGTTAGAACGATTCACATCGAACATCTGCTCGATGAAAGGTCGAACGAGCACTGTTGACCGATTTCGGTTTGGCCCGCGCCGAAGACGATGCCTGTTTAACTCGCGGCGGTTTCCATCCCGGCACGCCGCACTACTATGTTTCCCGAACAGGTTCGCGCGGAAGCAGCGATTTGTTCAGCCAGGGCTGTGTGCTTTACGCTTTGGTCAGCTACCACGCAAATATCGCGAAGCGATGCCCTCCTCCGACCCCGCGTCGGTGGAGGCCAGACTGGTCAGCTACACGCAAAAATCGCGAAGCGATGCCCTCCACCGCCCCCGCGTCGGTGGAGGCCAGACTGGTCAGCTACACACAAAAATCGCGAAGCGAAGGCCCTCCTCCGACCCTGGTCGGTGTGGGCTACGATTCTCCTCCCAAACCCTTCCTAACGGCCCCCAATATCATAAGGTCCAATCGTCCCAACATAAAAGCTATCCATCCAAAACCGCAATCCCCCATGAGCCAGGGCCACTTGATTCATATACGACAAAACAATCTCGAAAGCCGATTGACTGTAGCCAACCCCCAAGGTGAAATGAACATGGTCAGGTAATTTCGCTAGTCTTGAAATGCGATGCTGATTCTCAGCCGCTTGTCTCAAGATGGAATCCTTGGTCAGGCTCAAGAATTTCAAGTCGCCGATTCGAAAACGCTCCGCATGAACCAACACAATGTGCAGCGCATTGAAGTACTGGCCATGAGAGCTGTTGATCGGAGTGTTCAAATCTACAGATTTATCTTCGTATTGGATGGACTCGATCTTGGTTGGGGCCGTTGTGAATGTATTGCGATGATGAGCCAATTACGCTGCGACGTAGTTCTCAACAACTTCGATGCTGGCATCGCCGACTGACGTTAATCGGAAGTTCCGCCGATAGGCGACTTTCAATTCGGGGCGAAGGATTGTTTGCAGTCGGCCTTTGACCAACTTGACGATACTGGGAGGCGAGGAGCTCGGCTCTGTGCTGAGCAAGAACTGGATTACATTGTCATTCAGAATGCGAGCATCAAGCGTGAGGACTTGGTCGCGAATCGTGCTGGCTTGAAGATCGTTAAGCCATTTGTTGGTAGGTGGCAAGGGCGTTTGGGGGAATATCAATAGAGACCAACGGAGTTGGTACGCGGGCTTGCAAGACGTTGCGGAGTAAAAGGGTGTGGGCATAGATGCGGTGATGAATCGCAGCCTCCATCGACCAGGGGTCAGTGGAGGGTGATCGCTTGGCTATTTTTTTGGGTTTCGTTGCGGAGGGCTATTCACGCTTTTAGCCGGTCAATTGTCGCTCCACCGACACAGGGTCGGTGGAAGCGAAATAAATGCGGTTCGAATATTCGTGATTTTCGGAAAACTTGGTGATTCCTGGAAAAAGAAGTAAGTGTTGCGCTCAAGAATGGGGACGGTACCGTCTGCTGTTCCAACGTTCAAAAACGTCGATTTGATTTTCGTTGCGCATAAGACTTCAAGGCATTACCCAAAAATTGGAAACTGCGACCAATTCTATCAGGAACCCATACGAAGCTCCCAGTCCACAACAACGAACAAACTCTCGGCGAGTTTGGTTTAGAAGTTGTTCCGCCGATCAACACATCGTCCCCGGCTAGGCCCGATAGGTTGTGGACGCCTTCGCCGCCGATAAGAATGTCGTTGCTGTTTCCGCCCCGAAGCGTGTAGTTTCCGTCACCGCCATTAATACACTTGCTCCGTTGCCTGCGTCGATGGTATCGTTACCGTCACCGCCAAACAATATTGAAGGAATTGTGATTCCACCCGCCACTTGAATTGTGTCGCCACCTGCACCTGCATAGACAAAGATATGCCCGGTCGGGGTAGAGACAGTCGTGCTTGAGCCAATGACTTTAAACTTGTGGTGTGACTCTGCCGATGTAGAGTTTCGCGTGGCGTGGCTCCCTCATCCTTCCTCTAGTAGTCTTCATTGACCTGAGCAGAATGCCACAACTCGGCTGCTTGAAGCGTACAAGATCCTCGCGACGTAAGAGGATATCGACGTTGGCGGTAGTGCGCCTATGACCATGAGCATTGGCTGCCATTGCCCCAGCGATCGCGAAAGGCATATCCAACTCGCTCAACGCCTTCGTCAGACGCTGCATCGCCATATGAATTGGTGAAGCTCCCAAAAAGAACAAATCCACTTGCTTAGCGACATCTAAAATCGATTTTGGCATTGGACTGACCCATCGATAAGTTTAGCGATTCCACCCATCAACATCTAAGAGTTTTTCACTGAAGCCCAAAGGGCTTATCGAGACTTTTCGAGATCTGCCTAATGTACACCGTTTTCCACGAGTCAGTGAAGGCAAGTCGGCCACACCGCGACAGCGTACTCGTTACCACGCACCCGCTTCCGCTTGTTAGCGCACGGTCTTGAAGGCTCCGCAGAATCGGTGCTTGATTGACGTACCGAGCTTATGTTATTGGCGAGTCGTACTCGGTTTGTCCTCCGGAATTTGCTGTCCCCCCGTTTCATTAGCCATGTTGATTCTATCCTGGTCTTCTGAACAACTAACGACATCATCGGAAGCAGGAAATATTCCCAACTGAGCAGCACCCAGCGTTAGCTGCGCAGCTATCAAAAGTCAGAATCCTGGCGATAAAAACTTGTTTGAAACGTTCATTTCTTGTTGTGCCAGCGAAATTTTGCCAAAAATTGATTGAATCCCCCTAATAAAACGGCTCGTCGATAGTCTTGTCTATAGTGACCAAGTAATCGGCTGAATGTGGAGAGCTGCAGCGTGAATAGGCCATGATGAAATCGACTGAGGAAGTCAAACGAACGGACCAGCCCGAAATGGGTGCGCCGACGTTACGGACTTTGTTCGATAGCGAGGAGTCGAGCTTGCTGCGATTTGCTTTTTCGCTGACTGGCCGAAGGGCCGTTGCAGAGGAGATTGTGCAGGAAGTTTTTTTGCAACTGCACACGAAATGGTCCGAGGTCAACGAGCCGCGAGCTTGGCTGTTCCGCAGCGTTCGCAATCGAGCATTTCATTATCTACGCAAAAGCCGCCGCGAGACGCTTGAGTCGGACGACGACTCGGCCAAGATAGCCGACAGTTTGAGCCAAACGCCCGACGAGCTCGTCGCCCATATGGAGACTGTGGCCGAGCTTCGGCTGTTGGTCAGTCAATTGCCCGAAAAAGATCGGCGGCTTGTGCAATTGAAGTATTTCGAGGATCTCAAGTATCGGGACATTAGTCAGCGAACGGGACTTACGATCAGCAATGTGGGGTACAGACTGCATCAAGTTTTAAAGAAGCTTGCAATGAGTCTGTTGCCTAAAGGAGTCGAAGAGGAATCATGAGCGAAGCAAACAACAACAGTTCAATCGACAACGGTTTAATCGACCCAGAGCTTCAAGTTCGCTTGATGAATCTAGTGATGGGCGAAGCATCCGACTTTGAGCGTGATCAACTGCAGTTGCTGATGGAACAGCGTCCCGAGTTAGTTACCTACTATCAGCACCTCGAGCACCTTCATGGCTTGCTGAGCGAAGTCGGCGTGGGCGAATTGGGCGAATTGGAGATCGATGTCGATACGTCTACTGCGGAGGATGTTTGGCAATTGCCTACTGATCGGCGAGAGCGGGTATTGGCTGTTTTGGATAACCGGAATCCTAGCCCGCCAGAGAAAGTAACTTTGGCTAGCAAGTGGTGGCCCAAACATTGGCGAGTGACAACATTGGAGGCCGTTGTGGTTGCGTCCATAGCCTGTGTGCTGATTGGTCTAATGCTACCAGCGACGCAGTCGGCTCGAGAAGCGGCAGGGCGCATGAGTTTGAGAGAAGGTACAACGACTAATTTCCCGAGCGACTTCGCACCGTTTGCCACTCGCGACATAGGACCATCTAAGGACATGCTTTTCGATGGCGAGCAAGTCACGCGTCCTGGCTCACCGAACGATTACTTCTCGCGACCGAGCGATTTTGCAGAAAAGACGAGCCGGCTCGAGGACCGTTCTCATCCCAACAGTGTCGCTTCACTCCCACCAAAAACAGCCAGTCCCAGCCAACGCGACCGGAAGCTCACTCAACCTAGTAATCAATCGTCGCCAAGTCTTTATTATTTATCGGACGACGTTCAGTACTTCCCAGCAAATCCTGAAAGCAAACCTGCTGGCGAAACGACAACAGCGCCCGCCACGAATGCATGGGCTATTGGTGGTCAAGATCAGAAACGTGGCAGTGTTGCCCAATCAAACTCCGACGGCTCTGCTTCGATCGAAGGGTATGACGTGGCTGGCTTTGGTTACATGGGTGGCGGAATGCCAGGCGTTGTGAAAGGCAGGGCAGGCTATGGCGGTCGTGAATCAGGTAACGGTCGTTCGGAAGATAAATCGGGCGACGGCATAAGTCCTAGCTTTGGACTCGCAACTGCTGACAGTAATTGGGACAAACCAACTCTGGGTGAATTCGATAACAATCCTCAGTTTGGTAACCGCGGGGTTGTTAATGAATTCGGCTCACAAAAGCCTTTAGACCGCTTTGCAGTTCCCGCCAAGCCGAACACACAATGGTCCGAAAATGGGATAGCTAACAGTTTAAGCATTCTAGAGGAAGTTGCAGAAGTAGCAGTTCCGAATGTTAGCGAGCTCGAAACGGTGCGTTCGACGACAGTAAATGTCCCCTACCTGAATCGTCTTTTTCGTACAGAGCAAGGGGGACCGGATTCATCGACTCTGATGATGACCGTCACTCCGAGGCTCATCATCCCGGAGGAGGAAGAGCAGGCAATACTAAGACGTTTCGACGTAAAGGACTACAATCGCGCTTCGCGGCTTGCAGACGGTCTGGAGCAAACTCTAAAGCAATCCACTGTTGAGTTGAAAACGCTCGACGAACAATCGGCCACAACAGAAGCCTTCTCGACCTTCTCGTTGCATGTAAGCGATGTTTCGTTCAAACTTGCTCAAGCCGCACTCGGCCAAGGGCAATGGCCCGAAGCCGCTAAGATCCGCATTGAAGAGTTCGTCAACGCACTGGACTACCATGACCCTTTGCCAAGCGGCAATCAAAAGGTCGCTTGCCGCGTGGAACAAGCGATTCATCCATTCTTGATGCAACGCAACTTGTTGCGAGTATCAATGCGAACCGCAGCCACAGGCCGCTCGCAGAATACTCCGCTGCGGCTAACACTGCTGCTCGACAATTCAGGTTCTATGGAGCGACCGGATCGACGACAAGCAGTCTTGCGAGCCTTCCAAACACTGACCTCGCAACTGACTGCCGCCGATCAAGTCACCTTGATCAGCTTTGCCAGCACACCGCGATTGCTGGCTGATAAGATTCCTGGCAATCAAGGCGAAACACTGTTGCAACTCATCGAGAACCTGCCCAGCGAAGGTGGCACGAATATAGAAGCCGCCTTGTTGTTAGCTCGAGAAAAGGCCGTAGAACAACAGCTTGCGGGTGCTCAAAATCGAATCGTGATGTTGACGGATGGCGCAGTCAACTTAGGCAACGCGAATCCCGAAACCCTCGCTACCCTGGTTACCCAACTGCGCGATGCCGGCATTGCCTTCGACGCTGCTGGGATTAGCGCTAAGGATCTGAACGATGAGGTGCTGGAAGTGTTAACGCGCCAGGGAGATGGGCGGTATTATCTGCTTGACTCAGCCGAAGCTGCCAGCGAAAGTTTTGCCGCGCAGATCGCCGGATCGCTTCGTCCATCGGCTCAAAATGTCAAAGTGCAAGTGGAGTTCAATCCGAAACGGGTGGGACGCTACAAACTGCTCGGATTCGAAAAACACCGGCTCAACAAAGAGGACTTCCGCAAGGACCAAGTCGACGCCGCTGAGATGGCAGCGGCCGAAGCAGGAGTCGCCGTGTATCAATTCGAAATCAAGCCCAACGGCAGTGGCGATGTTGGCAGTGTTTCTGTCCGGTTCCGCGATCTCGCGACGGGCCAAATGATCGAACGTCGTTGGCCCATCCTGTTTGAATCGAATACTCCTCGATTGGACCAAGCCCAAGCTTCAATGCAACTCGCAGCCTCAGCCGCTTTGTTTGCCGCCAAGCTGAGCGGCGGCCCGCTCGGCGATAGCGTCGACTTAACGCAACTACAAAAGCTGCTTTCGAACCTATCCGAACAGTGCGCCAATCAACCAAGAGTTCAACAATTGCGATCGATGATCGATCAAGCGAAAGCGATTGGTCGTTAGTCATGCGTAGCTTAGGAGCCATGATTTGCAAGACTCCGGTGCAGTGATGTGTCACGATTGATGAAACGAGGCGAGTCATTGAATCCATGATCAAAACGTCAGTCATAATACAGAACGAAACCCCTCACCCCAGACCCCTCTCCCCTAAAAAGGGGCGAGGGGAGCAAGGTCATTACTGTGGGTGAGGCAGAGCCTCCAGTGCAGTGCGTTCCCTGGCAGAGCCAGGGAACGAGATCTAACTTTTAACTTTTAACTTCAAACTTCAAACTTCATCATGCTCGCTCCTATCAAAATGAACTTGATCGCTTGCCTTCTTGCAAGTCTATGCATAACTTGCTTTGCGCAAGTGCCAGATTCGACCGTTCCACAGACTCAAGAAGCTCAGGCTGCACAAGAGGCTCATACGATTATCTTGAGCCCTGGACGGACCAAGCCGCCGGCGTTTCTCTATGCGGCTAGCGCGCGCGCTGAGATACGTGTGGGCGTTAAGGAAATCGAGCAGAGCATTCAACTGCAGCTTCGTATTGTTCAAGGTCAAGGTGAAACGGTCAGCCTTGGATTGGTAGGAGTGGGCGATGTTACCGATGTACAGGGTGATTCAATCGCTTCCTGGGCTGTTCGCACAGTAGACTCAAAGCGGTATCTCGATCTACAGCTCAAGCAGGCAGATGTTGATAAAAGTGATGGTGGTAAGACGGCTGACAAGACAGCTACGATCCACATCCGAAGTAAGCATTTGGAATTGCCCGCGAGAGTTGAGCTCGCGCATTTGATACCTGGCAAGGCGCTGGGTTTCGATTCACAGGTTCAAATCCAGTATTTAAGCGGAGTGTCTGGAAAGATTGCGGTTGCCGACGGCTTCGCACCGCTCATTTCAATCAAACCAATTGATCGTCTGCAAACTACAACTGGAGGTCGATTGGAGTTGCATCTCGATCGTAACAGCGCGTTGCCGCCTGCCGTTGAACTGCTCGACACTAGGCTAGCTGGTCAACTTCACCCGGGCGGCAAGTCGGTCAGCTTTGAACTTCGAGGGACTGCCACCGTTAGCGTTGCTGGCACTCGACTGCGAGCGTTGTCGGGAAACGTCGCGATCAGTCAGTTGCCAGCAAGCTCCGGCTATCGGCTGGAGTTATTGAACATGGATTCCGGCCCGGTGTACGAATTGGTTTTCCCAAAGACTGGCAGTTTTCCTATTGCGTTAGACTTCGTAGCGGCCTTGAAAACCGATCCAGCCAACTGGCAGGGCCTGGACTTCACCGTCGCTGCTAGCGCCGTGGTGCCAATTAGCCTAAGTGGCTTCGATGCAGAGATCGAATTCGCTCGCGATCAACAAGCGATCGCCCCGTTGCTCGTCGAAAAAGATTGGCGAGGATTCTTGCCAGCAACGGGACATGTGATTTTGCGTTGGCAGAGTGCGAGAAGTACAGCCGAAGGCAAGTCATTCTTTACCACCACTGCGACGATCGAAACCACCGTCGGTCCGGGCCTGCTTCGACAGGATCACCGCATCACCTATCAACTGTTGCAAGGGCAACTAAAATCGCTCACCATCAAGCTTGTCGGTCCTGGCGAGATATTGAATGTCGAAAGTGATAAAATCGTTGCTTGGAAAGTCGTCGGTGAAGGCAACCAGCGCCAGCTTGAGATCACGCTCAATCAGCCCTTAACAGCCAACAGTCAAGTTATCGTTCGTAGTCAAACACCACTGGGAACGTTTCCCGTTCGTGTCGAAGGACTTAGTCTTCAAACTCAGGGGGCGATTCGGAACTCGGGGCATTTGCGGATAACCAATTCGGGTTCGGTCAGCGTGGAACCAACCGGCCTTCGCGGCTTAACGCAATTGGCTCCCGAGCAATTCCCAGGCGAGGCCGTGCAATCGCGTCAGCTATTTGTTTATCGCTTCCCTTCGGCCGACTATGGATTTATGATTGTCGCCGACAGAGTTCAGCCCGAAGTCAGTGTCACGCAACTCGTGCTCTATCAACTGTCCGAATCCGATCGCGTGATCATGGCTGACATCGAGCTGGATATTCGAGAGGCAGTGATTCGCGAATGGAATCTGAGCCTGCCTGCGGACTACTCGATTGTGTCTGTGACAGGTGCCAGTGTGGCAGACTATCTGGCATCCTCCGAGGCGACGGCAGGTCAGCGAAATCTTAAGATCCTCTTTAACCAAGATGTTCAGGGGCGGCAACTGGTTGGGGTGCGATTAGAAAAGAACGAAGTTGCTGCGACGGGTCAATGGACGTTGCCGCACATTCTATTTCCCGAGGCCAAATCGGTCCGCGGTGATATCGGTATCGTGGCGGCCCCTGGGTTCCGCGCGAGCGTGGGCGCGATCGATATGTTGGTCGAGAAGCCCTTGTCGTACTTTCCACAACAAGTAACCAATCTTCAGCAAGCGTTTCGAATTCGCGAACCTAGCTGGACCGCTACCATGCAGATTGAGCAGCTAGAAAGAAGCATTCAATCGGACGTGTTTCATTTGGTTTCGCTGAGCCAAGGGACTGTTTATGGGAGTGCTCTGATCAATTACTCCGTCACTGGTGCACCAGTTGCTGAGTGGCAGTTGACGGTTCCAGCGTCACTAGGAAACGTCACTGTTGATGGTCAGGAGATTCGCACTTGGCGGCGCGAGGGCGATACGTTGATTGTCTCTTTACATCAACCGATCCTGGGTGCTTACACATTGCTGGTCACGTTCGAAGAGAAGCCGAATGTCGCCGATGGTTCCTTTCGAGCCGGACTCGTTACGCCGCTGGGTGTTCAGGGTGATCGCGGTTTCATCGAGGTAGTCAGTCCTGTGCAAGTCGAAATGGAGTCGTTGTTGGTTTCGAGTCAACTATTGGTTCTTGATCCACTGGAACTGCCAGTTGAATTTCGGCTGCTCAGCACTGCTCCGGCACTCGGGACATGGCAATACACCCAGCGTCCATTTGATCTAAGGCTAAAGGTCAACTGGTTTGACCCAGGTACAACTGCCACTCAAGTCGTCGAATTCTCTGAGGCCAATAGTCGTGTCTCGCAGGATGGAGAGCTAGTGACAGATCTGTTGTACTACGTCAAGTCGCGAGGGCAGCGCACTTTGAAATTGCGTTTACCTGGTGATCCAGTACGGCTGTGGGCAGTATCGGTCAATGGTCGCCCGGTGACGGCTCGGCAAGCGGGAGATGAAACGCTGATTCCATTGCCTGGTGGCGCTGATCCGAACGTGCCGATCGAAGTCAGCTTGCGACTCGGTAAACCAGCGTCGGACAAGCGACATGCGTCGCTCAAGTTGCCAACAGTCTTCGCGCCGGTATTGAAGACTCAATGGAACTTGCAAGCCGATGAAAACCATGTGCTCATTCCGATCGGCGGTTCCGTTGAGCCCACAATGCCCGCCGCGTGGCCCAATGGCTTTGACACCCTGGTTGGGCGTGGGCTTGCACCTCTAGTCGCACTAGCGATCTTTGCAGTTTTAGCAGCCATATCGAATTCGATTCCCCTTAGGCTATTTACCCTAGCGATCGCAATCATCGTGGCTGTCGGAGCTGGCTGGCTCGCATTGATGCAAATCGAGCCCGCTGCTCCATTGCAACTTAACCTTCCAGTGCTCGCATCGGGCGAGAGCGTGGGCTTGGAAGTCGGCAACATCCCTAGTTGGCGAGCTTTTATTTCGTGGCTAGGCGTTGGTCTTGGACTTGCTGGCATCGTGTTGGTATTGTACGCCTCGCGAGTCCACACAACCCGTGTTCGTTGGCTTGTGCGTTGGCTTGCTTTTGGGCTGATCGCATGTGGACTTTTACTGCAAAACAACGGCGGGCCATGGTTCTTCGGACTTTTGGCTTTAACGATCTTGTTGTTCCAATTCCTCCCGGCAGCAATGCAGTGGCAAAAGAGCACCAATCGCGAATCGGAAAGTCGAGCGACAGCTCTGGGCGACCAGGTAGCTTCCGAAGGCAATGAAGGCTTGGTAGTAACATCGTCGATACTCATTTTCTTTGTAGGCTCCGTCGTCATGTGCTCGACGGGCCGGTTGCTAGCCGCGGAGGAGATACAGCCGGCGGTGACTACGAATCAAGTTAGTAAAGGTGAACTCGACACGTTCCAATCAGCGAGTTCGCTGATTCAAAAGTGGACCGTTTCCAGTCGCGAGAAACGGCTTACTGCCACCGCCGATATTGCCTTCTCAGGGCGTCCTGGTGATCGCTTCGTGCTGCTTCGCGCCCCGGCAGTCTTGACCCAGTTCAATGGCCCAGGGCTGCGGTTGAGTAAAGTAGGACTGCCGAATCAAGGCGTGACCTATGTCGTAACCATTCCCGCAACGGAAAACGAGGAAGCAAAGAAAGAGGAAGCCACCATCGCTGCGGCAAGCACGCCAGCCGATGGCACGCCAGTTGATGGCGCGTTAGCCGATGGCAAAGGAGTGAAGGAATCTCAAGTGCCGAAACAGTACACCGCTACGTATCAATTTCAGCTGGAATCCATCCAAGCCGCGGACGGCATTCCGGTGCTGACAGGTAGTGCCGCGCTGCAGCAAATCGAACTCAGCTACGATGAAGTCAATTGGGATGTGGTTTGCGACTCGGCGGCAAGAATCGAGTCGGTACCATCAGAGCAGCAAGCCCGTTCGGGGACAGCTCACGTGAAAATACTGCTTGGCCCTGGTCCGGCAAAGATCGTTCTGCGACCACAGTCCCGCGACTTGACCACCGAAGAGACGCAGTTCTTTGTCGAGGGTTCAGAGCTTTACACGCCTGGCCCGGGTGTCATTGATGGCAAGCACCGTTTGAAGTTTCGCACTTCGAAAGGCCGAGTGCAAAAACTGAGCATTGTCATTCCA
>Ga0105046_10007307_pt1 | contig 17405 bp, 17 predicted proteins | sample MAT03_FD_78385 | JGI IMG/M metagenome (GOLD analysis project Ga0105046, IMG submission 78385) | Freshwater microbial communities from Lake Fryxell liftoff mats and glacier meltwater in Antarctica - MAT-03 (megahit assembly) | ecosystem: Environmental > Aquatic > Freshwater > Ice > Liftoff...
AGCAGGGTGAAGAAGATCCGCTTCCGGAAGTTCGAAGATCACTACAAGCCAACGAAGAGTGAACGAGAGAACCGAAAAAAATGAGCAATTCATATTTAGACTTAGAGCTACGCTAGCAAATGCATTCGACAGATCGTTCAAATTCGATGGATGGGCGTACGTGCAGGTTGCGTTCGGTTAGAATCGCATCTCAATAAGGCCGGAATAACGGATGAAATTGTAACCCGCTGACTAAACGATTCGTCGATTGATCCATTGCTAAAAGTTCGTCGGTCCATAGACCTCATTGACAAAATGTGAATCTAGTGTCTTCATTGTTGGGAGGTTCTTTCTGGCGATTTGAATTGTTCCCAACCGGCCGGGGCTTGGTATTCCTTTACGACACTATCGTCGATGCTCTCGGATTTGAATGACTACTATTTTTGAGATCATCTGTTTGAGCAAACGACCCGGAAAAGCCACCCATTATTTTGATGCCTTAGCATGTTGCCCTGTCCCACGTGTGACAGAATGAGCGATCACAATTCGATTGTGGCTACCTTTGGGTAGGGCACGAGGGACGTGCTGTCCAACGCTGACCTCCGTCGACTTTTAGAAGGTCGGTCAGCTCGTCTATGTGAGCACGGAACCTGATAGTCGCTCGTTCAAACTGTTCTAACTTCAAACATACCGATGATCACCGAAACAGAAATCAATTTTTACCGGCATTACAACTGGGAATGTTTGACCCTCGAAGCCGGAAAACTTAAGGTACTCACGTGGTTGAAAGAACACGAGATTTCAAGTTTGGAGTTTACGAAGTTTTACTATGGTTGGCTACAATCTGGTAAGCGTGCCATCCTTATGGAGGATATGTTCGAAGAGCCGCCCATGGAATACCCATGGAAAGATGCAGACGAATTCTGGTCGCGAGTCCAACAGGAATCAGGAAGCGAGTCCTAACGCTTCAAGCGACGATCACTTTTCCTAGACCACCAATCAATCTGGTTTTGCACTAGATCCACTGAGCAACCTCTTTCCGCTCGGGGCCGAAGCCATTGAATGAAACTGTGCTCGTCGTTGTTGGGTTGAATCGACGCTCACCTCGCGGGCTCCTTCGGGTATCTGGTGTATCTGAGTGCACAATTTACTTTAAGGAGCAACAAATGGCACATGACTTAGCGACTACGAACGGACGACCAGCAATCGCCTATTTTGGGGAGACGCCCTGGCATCGTTTGGGGACCAAACTGAATGAACCGGCGACGGCCACGGAAGCAATCAACGCAGCAGGCTTGAATTACCAAGCTGAACTTCGTTCCTTACAAACGGCTGACGGTACCGGTGTCCCTCAACGCAAGGCGGTTGTTCGTTCCGACAACGGTGAAGTTCTGGGCGTGGTCGGCAATACTTATGTGCCGGTTCAGAACTTCCAAGCATTTGGGTTCCTCGATTCCCTGGTTGGAGTCGGAAGTCTTCGCTACCACACTGCTGGAGCTCTTGGTAAGGGAGAGCGAGTATGGATGCTCGCCAAACTCCCGCAAGAGATTCGAATCAAAGACTCCGACGACGTGACCGAACAATTTCTCCTACTGAGCAACTCCCATGACGGAACATCTTCGCTTCGAGTCTTCTTCACGCCGATTCGAGTAGTCTGTGCCAACACACTTGGGGTAGCCGAACGTCGAGGTCACAAACAAGGAATTTCGATTGTTCATAAGGGTGATCTTGATCTCAAGGTGAAAGAAGCCCGAGCTGTTCTTGGTCTTGCTCAACGGTTCTACACAAACCTCGAAAGTCATATGAACCAGTTAGCGAGCACCTATCCGTCAAAACAGCAACTCACCGACTACTTCGAATCGCTTTATCCGGATCTACCCGACGCCAACAACACTCGATCGAAAAACGTGCGGGCCGAATTGTTTAAGCTCTTCGAGAACGGTCGGGGTCAAGACATTCCTGAAACTCGATTGACTATGTGGTCGGCTTTCAACGCGGTCACTGAATATGTGGACCACTATCGATCTACCCGAGGAAAGAACGAACTTGATCGAGCTAGTCGGCGATTAGAATCCGCCTGGTTCGGAAGCGGAGCTCGCCTCAAGGCTCAAGCCTGGGATGCCGCTCTTGCACTGGCAACCTAGTATGAAGCGGTTGCACACTTCAAACATTATGGACGCATTTGTCTTCTATCTAGAATGCCCAGAATGTGGCGACTTAATCCCGATTCCGAATACAGCAGGCTTAGTTGAGCTAGGCAACTCATTCATGGTAGCTGGTTGCTTCACGTGCAGCGCTGCGTTTGATTTCGACCATGAAGAGATCAACATGATGCGTAAAGACGAATGGCGAAACGCTTATCCAAAGTTTAGGTCTTTGGACCAGGATTGATTCTGAAGTCAACCCAATGGTTTACGGTCAGCAATCGATGCTTGCAAATTGCTCCGGTCATCCCATCCGAGGGGAAGTCCGCCTCTGAAACTCAACCCGATGTGTCCACCCGGTGCGGTCTTCAGTAATCTCTTTTGCCTGATCGCCTCCCATTGGATCTCACCGACAAGGTGATTTCGACCTGCTATCCCGTCAAAGCTTCAAAGGAACGTCCTATTTCGGCTTGCCGATTTCAAAGACGGAGCTGTTCTCCCATTGGTCCTTCCGTGCGAAAAAGCTCGCGAATGTAGTCAACGCCGCGAGTTCTGAGTGCCTTCCACTTTCTAATGAAGACACACAACTCCTTATACGCTTTACGATACTTGTACTCACGCTCTGCTTGGTTGTACGGAATGATCTCGTCTTCCATGTACTCCGTCCACGTTTGATCAAAAATGAGGTCAGTCGAAATCGCGACACTCGGATTGCTAATTTCCACTGCGATGAAGGCCCCCCGACGGATGCCTTCCCGAACTTGTGGAGAAAGATCATCATGCGTCAACTTCGTTCCATTGGTTTTGTAAAGCGCATCGATTCCCGATGTTCCTATTGAAGCGTGATTCACACTTTTTAGGTCAACCTGGCCGTCAACATAGTTACGGAAATTACGCGCGAGATCCTCTTTCATGAAAACAATAGCGTTTTCGCTCGCAGTGAAGAACTGTGGGTGCGGCCCCAGATTCCTGATGTTAAATCCGAGTGCATGCGCCAACACCATGGGGATTGTTCGACCTGGCATCATCTCCAAAGACACTGCACCGAAAAAGTGGACGTTATCTGGGCGAAGGGTGACTTCAGGCAACGGTAAGCGGCAATCGAGAGATAGAACGAGCGACACGTTCACTGGAGCTAGGTTGCGGAGACTTGTTACATGCTGTACGCCAGATCCATTCGCGGAATAAAACCAGGGACCGGCAGGAGTAAACGAGATTAATGGGCCAGATGATGCGCCAGGGTAGTTGAGGTAAGCCGACTTCCAAAAGCCACCATGCCCGCGGGGTGGCTGTTCCGGAGCGAACACTAAGCTGAATGCGATGAAATCTCGTGTCACATCAGCCAACAATGCGTCTCGAAATGGAATTGCGTTTCCAATCGTGGCGAAGCGCTGTAGCGTGATCGGGAACGTTCCGTGGCGGTCAACGACAGATACTTTCGGCCGCGACAAGGGTGTCGTGAGATCAACTCGATTCGTTTCGTTTTCCCAAGTGAAGTTGCGATGGTAACCGCTAGATGACGCCGAACTTCCGATTGTAAGTCCGTTGCATACGACCGCCGCCCCTTTCCCATGCGTCCAATAGACAGATTCGAACTCGGCACAGTTTACCTTATGCCACTCATCTGGAAGGTCATCATTGGGCATGGGAACACGAGTTACTCTTGGAAGTGTCGACTTTCCGTCGATTTGCCTATCGATCCGTGGAGAATTCCACCGGTACCAATCCCACTCGAGCCCGTCGAACTGAGTTAGTTTCTTGTAGGTATCTTGAGAGACTCTGATAGATATTGTCGTCCCCGTTGCCTGCCGTTGTGCCTTGCGAAGTTCCAAGAAGTCGTCATCGATCGCGGCGGAAAACGTCAATGCGTGATTCTCAGCGACTTGATAATGCCGAGTCGTTACGGAAATTCGCTGACCTAACAAAAACGCCGCCAGGACGCCGATACCGAATCGGCCAGATCTTACGATCTTTGGAATGTTGTCGCGTTCAAAGTTCTTCTTCCAAATGTCTGAATCACGGAAAGATGCTCCTGCCGACTAAACACTTCGCCCAACACAGCCCAAGACAAATCAAGTTCCCTTTGCAAATCTGAAAACAGCTCGCGCAATCTAAGATATGTTCCGACGTCCCGAGGTGATGCCAAAACGAACAGTGCTTCGGAGTCATGTTCGTCAACCCGTACGTCGTCGATGGCCTGGTGCGCTTTCCACTCTCTATTGGAAATCGGATTGCGGATCGAACGCAGCTTGAGGGACATCGATGGTGCCCGTTCCCGCTCGACATCGAGATAGTCCGCTATACGCAGTGCAGCCATTAACAACACTGGATGCGTGTTGAGACAATAAGTCCGAGTATGGTAACGCTCTTGAAGTGCTGAGAAAGTGTCCCGCAAACGAAGATGATGACTTTTCGCAATAAACCCAGCCAAGAAGGCATACCTGCAATTTTTCGCGATGATCCAAATTGGATCGCCAGAACCCGGAAATCCGAATTCGGCAAACTCTTGCGCGAGCGCTGCGTGGTGTATGCGAATGAACTCGCCGATCAGTTTTCGTTGTTGCTTTGTCCAACGGTCTGCGTTGTCGAGTGGAATCGGTGCTTTGATTGCGGTGGCAAGATCACTTGTCGATATCGCCTCGCCGCCGCTTCCTAGCACATCAGTCAACTTTCTGGTATTCCACCTTCGCGTTTCATTCGTGAATTCATTCCATCGTTTCGGCCATTCTTCGGACCCAGACCATGAACCTGTCACAATCTGAACAAAGCCGTCCTCTTTCAAATGCATCGCGACGTCATGTAGCACGACTGCAGCAGTTAGCACATACACGTCTTCTGGAGTCAATCTCTCACGAGCATCATTATTCAAAATCGATGCAGACGCATCAAGAACTCGCTGAAAGTGCGGCATCCCGTGGTCGGTGAATTCCGGAAAGAACGGTAAGCCGGACGTTGGGTCTTCAAGAATTTCGAAGGCATTCTTCAAGACATCCAACGTTGTCGATTCAAGGGCGTGCCCATTGATCTTGTTCGCAAAAACACTTGGAAGTTTCAGCGTGTTCCCCATCGCCTCTCTCATGCCATAGTTTCGTTATTGTTGTGCGGCGATTACCGAATTGAGTTTGGTATTCTAAGATCTTCGGACGACATCGGGTAGGGCGCGGCGCGGGGGCGAGGAGCAAAATCGGTCTAGCAGGCATAGGTCGAATCATCCCGATGCACCAGTCCTATAACTGCTAACTCGCTCCGGTCACCCAAACCGGATTCCGTTCGGCATGCGAGGTTCGAAGTGCCAAACGTTGGAATTTCGTAAGCAGAAGTTTTTCAGCTTTACTCCTCGAATTTGAGAGTTATTCTCAAATTTTTCATTCACATGTGTCGGCATAACAAGATAACCAACGCTCACGAACTTCGTTGATGTGGCAGCTAGCAACCAAATGCCCCGTTGAGCCAAACTTCTCCGAAAATCCTGCCAAAACTTTGGTAGCTGTCTGACCCGCCTGTGACACAGCTATTCTTAGAATAGCTGGATTCGCCGTTTCAATTCGTAGATCAGAACGGCATTCCAGAAACCCAGGTTAAGGGGCAAAATATGCTTATTCCACCCGGTGGATTTCACGACGCAAAAGACTATCTAACGAGCAAAACAAGACTGGTTGACGGTTGCAATCAACTGATCAACGAATTCGAGGCCCGTTTGGAGGCAACTTTCCAAGCTGCTCCCGTTCGAACAGCCTATGCGATTGAAAGGTCCGACGTTGGAGCGGTTCAGCTGAATTCCGATTTCGAAATCCGAATGGAACGGGCAATCTGGAGCAAGCATCGAATTGGCTCGAATGAGAGTTGTGATCTATTGGCTCCCGAATGCACGAGAATCGCAAGTTATTCTCTTGGACTCTTCGACGGCAGGATTCAAAATGGCTGGGGAGAGATCGATCTTGTTGGAGTGGACGCGAAACATCAGCCAGTGGTCATCGAGTTGAAGCAAGAAAGCGGCGTCAACCCGCTCGCGATGATCGTACAAGGACTTGCCTATGCAATAGCTTTACAGAACAACTGGGAAAACTTCTTCCCAAGTTGGAATCAAGTTGTGGAAAATGCGCCGAAACATGTGCCTACCAATTGGCTGGTAATTGGATTAGCTCCCAGCGGCTATTGGGCAAGATTTGACGCGAAGTTATCAGAATTGAATCGGCGAAACTGGGACGCGATCAATTCGTTCGTGAACCGAGCTAAACTCTCAGGATTTGATCTTCGGTTCGCAGCGTTTGTTGTTAAAGATAACGGAGAACTTCTTCCGGATATCGGTGCTTGCCGCTGGTTGGAAAGCCAAGAGACGATAACGGAGGATTCGAGAATCAACGTCCCGAAGAAACTACATGATGCAGATCCGGTCAATGAACCAACAAGCCGATTGATCGCGATTGGAGATGTGCATGGTTGCAGCCGCACGTTGGAAGAATTGCTTCTGAGGATAATGCCGACTTCGACCGATATGCTGATCTTCCTCGGAGACTTGGTGAATCGCGGCCCCGATACCCGTGGCGTTCTTAAGTTGGTTATCGACCTCGGTGCTCGATGCAAGGTCGTTTGTATTCTCGGAAACCATGAAGAAGTTATGCTCGACGCACGCTTCGACTCGAATGCCCAAGGTCGATGGGAAAGCCAAGGTGGTTTCGAAACCATGATGTCCTATGGTTCAAGGGGAAGCATCAACGATATTCCCGATGATCACTGGGATTTCATCGGAACGTTTGTCCCATACTTTGAAACCGATAGATTTATCTTCACGCATGCAAACTACAACTGGTACACCCCGATGAATGAGCAACCAAGTTCGCTCTTGCGTTGGACTAGCATTGAGGATGATCCACCGCAGGCTCACATTTCGGGTAAAAAAGTGATCGTCGGACATTCCCCTGGCTCGATGCGTGATCTGGGATTTTGCATGTGTGTCGACACAGGGTGCGGTCTAGGTGGAGCATTGACCGCAATCGAATTGAATCACGGAACAATTTGGACAATCGAGCAATCACCGAAATGAAAAAATCGCGGTTAGGAAGTAGAAATTCGAATCTGAATGAACCGAAAGTAGGAATCTGGTGGGACGACGGACGAACGTTGGCTGCAATTCCACATTCACCAAATGAGAACTCGCATCTTGGTCAGTTCATCGACAGCAATCTAAATCACGTAGACGAATGGCCGAAAATTGCTCGGCAGTTTGGGAAATCAGAGCACAGCGAGTATTTTGAAACACCGAGAGGGCGAGTTCTCTTGGATCCAAAAAAGAATCTTGGCATCATCTATCATGGATCAGCCACTTCCAAATCAAGACTCGTAGAAATTGCCAAGGCATTTGAGCTTGATGATTGGAAGGCGTCTATTGATGAGCACTACGAAATTGGCGATGCAGCCGACGAAGTTTTCTGGGATGCATAATTTTACCCAATCGACTAAGACAAACTCGCCCTGTCCATGATGCTACAAAAACCAATCATAGTCCTGCTATCAGGTTGATTACACGAAATATGATGTCGAACGAGAAACCTTCATACGCAGATTTAACGCCGTCGAGCCGAGCAATTATGACTACGAGTCGTCAGCATTGGCGAGCAATGGCGATGAAAGCTGGTAAGAAGCCATTCGGCGGAGTGTACTATTCGATTCCCATGTCTGACGGCTCTTGGAACTTGCTAATCTTTGCGGATGCGTTCTATGAAGGGCAGGCGAATCGTTCTCGCATATGGAACGAAGTCGTCTCCATTTTGGCTTGCAGGTGGAGTAAAGATGAGCTCAAGTTGCAAGAGCAACTCAAGGAATGCCTCCACGGATTGCCAGGTGGTCGAGTCGTTTGTCATTCAGAGCAATATTGGAAAATCGTTCATGGCAACGATAGTCCGCAAGCCACGTCGATAGAATTTATCATCGAAGCGTTTGATTTCGGTCAGTTTCAATTGATGATGCGACTTGACAACAAGGGCAATCTAAAGTCGATGACGATCAAAAGATGGATTCTCGTAAAAACTGAGACACACGCTTACGTAAATGTCGCAACGACGGGATTGTGATCGCTCAGTAGATTCCAACACTCGCCAGAAAGGATTGAACAATCCTGAAGCTGCTCTTTCCAATACTTCGGTACGAAAACTCCATCGCAGTGGTACGGGGTGGTACGATCTCTTGTCCATCGAAGCGTCTGCTGCGGTTCTCGATTGGGGTTTGCTTCCTGCCAGCAGTTGATAAGGCCAAATTCTTTGTCAAGTCTTTCTTGGATAGCCAGGTTTTTCTTGCTTGAGGGCCTTTCGGATTCCGGCCAATGGCTCACCGTTAGGTTGAAATCGCCGCCGAGAATAACCTCCTTGCCATTCGAGATTCGTGCAATTTCGTCAAGAAGCAAATTGACCTGCCCTGCATAGCCTCCGTTGCCGGCTGGAGCATGAATGCTGAAGACAAAAACGGTTTCGATATTCGATTGCCAACTCGCGTCACGAATTTCTGATCCAACAACCCAACCGTTGAAACGTGGGACGTGAATTTGCTTTAGCGATCCTGTCTTGGAAAAAATCCCGCTCCCCCATTGATTGGGTTCGGCCTTATCCCAAACGGACTCGCCCATAGTTGGAAAAAGCATCGAAGGCAGATGCTCCTTACGTGAATACGATTCTTGGACGAGTAAAAGATCGACATTGTGATCTTCGATCATCGTAGCCCAATGGCTTCGTTTTGAACCCCCTTTCAAAATGTTATAGGTTGCGATTTTCATCGAGTTGCCTTTGTAAGAACCATTTATCGCTAAATCAGCCAATTCTACGAAATGCCCATTTTGGTTTCCAAAGTATAGCCGCTTCCTTCGAAAGACAAAATTCCGTTCGCCGTCAGCGAAAAAACTGGGCGACACGTTTTCAATGGAGTCTCGGTCACGGCAATCATGCCGCTTCTTCGGGTAGTGATTCTTAGTTGTTCACCAACATTTAGAAAGGGTTTGAAGAATGCTAAAAGTGAATGTCGGCATGAGCCGAAAGGTTTCGAAGGATTACAACAGTACGGGGTTCAGCATCAATCTGGAGGGCGAAGTTGCCGTAAGTCTGGATGATCCTCAGCTAGTCGTCGAGAAGATCAAAGAGCTGTATGACTTTGCCGAAGAATCGTTGAGCCAACAGGTTGAGCGGTACGACAGTGTCTCGGCCATTGCAAGCCATGACGAAGAACCCGCCGTAAATTCGTCGCGGTTCAAATCGAATTCCGAGTTTCAAAATCAACAGCCGGTTCAGTCGAAACGAACTCCGGAAGCCATTGGAACTAGTTCACGAGGAGCGTCGAACGGCAACGGATCGAACCAATCACAACCGCGATTCGCGGGGAATGGTCGGCCACAGAATTCGAATGTCAGCCAAGATATCGCAGCGACTAACAAGCAACTTCAATTCATGCTGACTCTGGCCAAACGCCAAGGTATGAACCAGGCCCAGCTTGAAACGCGGATTTCATCGATGCTTGATAAAAATATTGGGTTATACGATTTGACCAAACAAGAAGCCAACATAGTCATCACCGATTTGAACGCGGAACCTCAAACGGCAACTCGTCGATCCTAAAGCGAGGCCCATGATGGATCCGAATGAAACCTGGAACGAATTGATCGAAGCGATCATTGCAAGAAGTCGGCTGGATGCCCGCATGATCGCTTCTGATCTTTTAACTTGGCTTGATCGCGGTGGCTTTCCTCCTTCCGTGAGCTTGCAACGCGTCAGCCCCGAATGGCAAACGATGCTATGTAGACGAATCTGCCAATGTGTGATCGCGGCACCAACTGAATTTTGGAGTAAAAGCAATGAATGTTGAACGTCCACATTGGAGCTTTAGTGCCATCAACCAGTTTTTGCGATGTCCGTTGCAATACTACTTCGAGCGCATTCTGTGTTTGCCAAGAGGTTCCGTGGGTAGTGGCCTAGTGTTTGGTTCGTCCGTTCATATCGCGTTGGCTATTTATCACCGAGGAATTCAGAAAAACGAAAAGGTCGAACTGGATCAACTTCGAGAGAGCATTCGAGATAACTGGACCCAACAACGGGAATTGCAAAAGATCGAGTTCAAAGACGGAGAATCGATCGACAAGCTGATTGAACAAGGAATAAGTCTCATCGAGCTCTATGTCCAAGAGCCGCAACCGACGAACATCATTTGTGTGGAAAAACGCATGACAGTACCGATCCACAACAGTGATGGCGAAATCCTCGAAAAACCATTGGTTGCGGTAGCTGATTTGATAACCGGCCATGAGGGTAAGCATCACATCACGGAATTCAAAACATCCGGAAAAGCGTATAGCGAATTCGATATCGATAACTCGCTTCAAGCTACCTGTTACGTCAACGCAAGCTTTGAACTGCTGAGCAACCTAGCAACCGTCGATTATGTGGTTCTGGTTCGAACCAAAGTTCCCAAACTTCAACGAGTGCGAACGGCACGAAATGAAAATGAACTTGGGAAGCTCGGCGATATTGTTGAGACGATCGAACGGGCGATCGAGGCCAAAGCATTTCTTCCGATCGTGTCAGCGATGAATTGCTCTACCTGCCCCTATCGGCAACCGTGCCGAGATTGGAAACCGGAGTATGAGAAGACTGCGTTTAATCTTCCGGTGAAACTGAATGGAGTTAAAACATGCTGGCCGAATTAGGCGGGAAAGGTGGTCAAGTGTGCCAACATGCAAGGGATGGAAAGATACGATGCCCGCTTATTGTTAGGCCCAACAGCGAAGACGTCGTGACAGGAAATCTCTTTGGAACTCTACAAGCGATAAACCCTCGATGGTGGTTGCCGGAGTTGCTGAATACGGGATTAGAAATTGAATCCAATCATCCACGACGATTTCGACAACAGATCTACCGTAGACTTCGAATCGAGCTATGGCAAAAACAACGGTTCCCGAAAAAACTTGTCCCATGGGCAGAGGGAATCACCGAAGTTGATGTGAAGATCGACTGGGAGAATCCTCCAACGACTGTGTACATTGAAATGAAGTATGGTTCGAAGCTATCTTCAACGACAACGAACAACAGCGGCGACCAAGGCTACCCATCAGACCAATTGATTCGAAACGCCAGAATCGGATTGCACCGATGCGGATGGTATCACGAAAACGAGCTTTTCAACCAGCAACCTCGAGATTTCGTGTTACTCCTCTTGGCTCCAAGCGTTGGCAATCCCTTGGTCAATCGCTATCGTGAACGCGAAACTTTGCTGAGTTCAATCCCACACCACGAACAGCTCAAAGATCTTCCGAAACTCCCGTTTATCGGTGAACTCAGCTATGGGCACCTGATGAGAATTCTCGAATCTCGTTCTTCGGTCATGAGTCCTACTGAAAGACAACTCGTGAAAACCCTACGAGAATACGTTGAGTTCAAAGTATCAAAACTTGGCGAGGCAAACGGCCAAGGAAATTGAGGCCCGGCCGTACCATGTGGAAGATCGGGGAATCGGAGTCTACAGCACTATCCAGGAATCAACAAACCTCTCGCCTGTCCATTGGCTTTGTTCCCAATCGATCGGCGACCGACTAAGGAAAGTGACTAGGTCCTCGGTTGCATCTTGTGTGATTCCGCAAAAATGAAAGCTCATCTTGATGGCTGAATCATCAGGGAGCAACATTTTCAAGCCATCGTTGATTCCGTCCACTAGCCACGAGAAATGTAGCAATCGGTCTTCGGTTCCGTACCATTTGATAGGAGCAAGAACGATCAAGTCAACCTGTTTGGCCTTCGCGAGCTTGTATTTTTCATTGATCAGATTTTTCTCCCGACACAGGAGGTAGAGAAGTCCGTACTTCAGTATTTCGAATGCGGCGTACAACGGATGGTTCGACCCCCAGTTTTGCTCAGCGTTCCCAAACTTGAGCTCGATAAACTGATAGGCGTCAGAATCATCGGGATGTTTTCTTACGAGGTCGATTCGTCTCGCATTGCTGCCTTCAAAGCCGTTGCATGTCGGTACTTGGTTCGCCCAAATTGAGCCTTCGTTTTTTTCCGATGACTTTACGATCAGCTTTTCAAGAAGCTTTTCGAGGCTTGTGCTTTGATCAGAAACATTCAAAGCCTGAACCCAATCCCAATCCCTGGCCTGTCCGTTATAGGGACGCTGCCATAGTTCCGCGTTGGACCGAATCTTTTCCATCATCTCTTGCACGCATCCCCGCAACTTTGGGTTAGACGGTCCGCTCAAACTCGATAGATCCAAATAGGCCTGCTTCGTGAAATACTTAGGAGATCGAATTCCAAAACGGGTGGGATGTTCCAGTTGAAGGTTGTTGTCAATAATCTCGTCTACGCCATCCAAAATCGAAGTCATCTTGAGGTTCCAATGGAAAAAGTGGTTTACTTTGCTGCGTTTGCTCAGGATACGCCATCCTTCAATACGCATTACATTGCTCGAACCGGCTGCTCGAAGTCTATGCGATTTCCGAGTTGAGCAATCACGAGGTATTCAGAATTGAACCATGTTTGTCAGAGCTGGAAATTCGAACGGTCGCTTGGTTGAAGCAAACGACACTTCGTGCGAAAGCCTATCTTCTCGGACGCGGCTTTCGCACTATGACCATTCCTCTCTTGGGGTATTCAATAATAGATCACAGCTATACCCACAAAAGGAAATGAATATGTCGAAAGGTAAACCCGGTCCGGTTCACGAGATCCGAATGGGATCAGTCAAAGCAACCATTTGGGAGAATGAAACCTCAGTTGGTTCTCGCCACAACGTCACGGTCGCACGAATCTACAAAGAGAATGAAGAATGGCGACAAACTGACAGTTTCGGTCGGGACCATCTTCCCCTAATCGCAAAGGTCGTCGATCAAGCTCACTCTTGGATTTTCCAAAATGGCCATGCTGACGAACGGCCCGCAAACCGTTCGTTCGAATAATTCCATTGAGCCGATTTGATTGGCTCCCAAATAGTTATTATGCGACGCCTATTGGGGCACGAGATTGCGACGAGATTGCTTTCGCATCCACCGCCGAAATCGATGACAAACGCTGACCCATATTTGTCAGTGTGCTTCAGTATTCTCATCGGCGGGATACTCGAATACCGTAACAAGACATTTACAAATTGGAAACTACGATGGAATTTCTCATCTCAGTACTGTTAGGACTTTTTTTATTCGGCATCATGACAAAGTTCGAGAAACGCGGTGATTCCTAGTAACCCATCGTAGTGTTCTCGGTCAACCGATACTCGATTTTGCTTTAGCAATTAAAATGGAAAGTTCAACGAGCGGGTTCCGATAGAATTCCTCGATGCCTCTGAAGAACCTTGAACCCATGTTTGTCACAGCCTTGCGTATACTATGGGCGTTGTCGGTCTAATTGGAGACCTACGGGAGAAAACATGAAAAAGGCGGCGAAAAAGCCAATCGAGAGTGCACCAGAGAAATTTGAAACAAAACCGTTTCCCAAGTTTCAAGCACGGCCGGATCGAGATCGACGAGTCCGACAGAGTGATCGTATTGCTCGCGTCCTTAGGGTTCTGAATCTGATCCGATCACGAGGCAGGTGGAATGCCAAGTCGATTTCCCAAGAGCTTCAGGTAACTGAACGCACCGTCTATCGAGACCTTGATGTCTTGACTTTTGCCGGAGTGCCGTGGGAGTACGATGAACATGAGCGGTGCTACCGTGTTCGTCCCGATTTCCAGTTCCCGGTCGTGAACCTGAACGAAGAAGAAGCCATTGGCCAGGCTGTTGCGACGAACGTAACCACTGCTATAGGTCTGGATGCGAGTCCAGGAGCGTTGGGGGTTACTCGAAAGCTGGCGATATCTACGTCGGAGCAGGCGAAAGAAACCCTCGCTCTTGCTTCTCAGTTGATTGAAGTCCTTGATCTACGGCTTGCTGATCACAGTCAGCACCACGCCGCGATTCGAACATCTCAATCAGCTTTGATGGCAGGCAAACAGCTATCAGGTGTCTACGAGACCCCCTATGAAAAAGCACCGATCAAATTGGCGTTGCATCCTTACCGACTTTGTTTGGTAAAGAATGCTTGGTACTTGGTTGGGCACATCGAGGGTGAGAATAGCCCGAAGACCTTTCGAATTGCGAGATTCAAGAGCCTGCGACAACTGGATCGAATCGCGAAAGTACCAACGAACTTCGACTTGAAATCCTATTTTGGTAACGCGTGGTCAGTCTATCGCGGTGATGAACGGTACGAGATTCGATTGAAGTTTCTTGGTACAGCAGCCAAACGAGTTGTTGAGACGATTTGGCATTCAACCCAGAAAGTCAAACTTAATAAGGATGGCACGGTTGAGATGGATTTCGTCGTGGATGGACTTGATGAAATTTTGAACTGGATTCTCTCGTGGACTGGACAAGTCATTGTGGAAAGTCCGCCCAAACTAAGAGGATCCTACGTTGCCAAGTTGAAAGCGGCGATGAAACTACAAACGGAGGATTCATCATCATGAATTGGTATCTTTGGTGGATTGGTAGATCAAATCGTCAGATTCAACGCAGACAGGCTGCGACACTGGCCATGAAAGTTGTTCCGTCTGACTTGATCACGTTGATGGAACGTCGACGCTTAGCGGCTTTAGAGAACCAGGTCTTTGGGGCCTCTGGAATGAGCATCGAGCAGCTTCTTGAATTTCTAAACCAGTCCAAGAATCCAGCCCATCATATCGAACGACTGCTCGAACTTTGCCAAGAAATAGAATGGGACGTTCGCCATGACTCGCAAGGGGTCATTGAGATCGAGCTGAACTAGATTTCGCAAAATTTGGCTAGAAAATTCTTTCGACGTTGAACCCATGTCTGTCAGGCTCGTGTGGGTAAATAGGGAGTGAAATTCAACGTTGAGGAAAAAAATGGGATTAGAGATCACGAGCAATCGATTGCGTTTATGCCAACTGAGAGCTTACAGTCGCTACAGTCGAGGCGAAAGCGTATTCACGATCGAGGGGTTGGTGGCGGACGCAAAGAATCGATCGGTTGCGACAATTGCACTTACCGATTGTGGGACCATACGCGGGTTCCCCGAATTTGAGAGGATCTGCAAACGGAAAGGAATCAGACCACTCTTCGGTTGCGAAATGAAGCTTGTTCCAGAATCAGGCTCGGTAATTGAAACTCCGAACGCACCTCACCTTTCTCTAACCTTGTTAGTGCAGAACGATGACGGTTATCGAAACTTGCTTCGCTTGATTTCAAAGGCAGAGCCAGTTCCCGAGAGTTGTGGAATGGTGATCACTGAGAGAACGCTTCATCTTTATTCGAAGGGATTGATCGCGTTGGTCAAATATGCCGTTCGGCCAACAATAGAACGTCAAAATCGGAATGTCGATTCTCTCGTTCCAGAATTCGATTCTGTTCTTGCTCGAATGAAAGACCAGTCAGATTTGATGGTCCTATTCGACTCTCGCAAAATTCCGTCAGTAGCCGATATTCCGTCAACAGAGATCGCTGAGACGATCGAGTTTGATTGGCTTCGCTTTTACGAGAACGAACATGGGAGATTCCAAGGACGGCATCGCGGTGTGGATAGGCAATTGCAATCGCTTTGTCGTAACAGGCTGATCGACCATTATAGTTCAACGTGTTTCTTGGAAGAGGCCACGGAAAGACTTCAAATCGAGCTTCAATGCTTTGTGAAAGCGGGTTATTCGGAGTTGTTGACTACGCTCGGTGCAATGACTGAGCGACTCGCTGAAAACGGCATTCCTTTTGTGATCAATAGCCCCTGGAATGAAAGCGTGGTTTGTTACTTACTCGGAATGTCCGCCTTCTGTCCTCTCGAAAATCGACTCGGCTTCGGTCGATTGCAACCAGAGCTCAGCTTTAGTGACACAGCCATAAAATTTTATATGTCTCGATCAAGCTTTCAAAAAGCCGAGAACATCTTTTCGGAATCCAGGGAAAGTCTGAAGCTAGTACGAGTATTCGCCGAGATGGCTTTCAGTATTAGAAAAATATTGCCAAACGCGAGTTCGAGGAGTCATTCCGCTGAGAATCGGATGGTAAGCTTAACTCAGCTAAAGGACTGTTTCTGGTCGGTCGACGATCGTTTTCCGATTTTCTCGTTCATGGATGACGAGACGCTCTCACTTTTTCCAATCGAACCAAATCAAGAGAACGGCCATATCGCGTTGCAATGGGACGCATCGGAGACATCCTCGCTAGGCATTCCATACTTCTGCTTTTGGCCGGACATGAATTTGGCAATCATCGCTGAAGCCATCGCAATAGTGCAACGAAGCACCGGTCAAAGAATTCGGATCGATCAAATTCCTCTGGATTGCCAAGAAACGTTCGCACTAATTCGACGGCTTGAGCATGGGCAATTCTCGACGTGGGGAGCGAGTACGCTCGAAATGATCAAAGAATTGCAGCCAGACAATTTGTCAGACCTGTTCATTGTGAGTGCGGTGAGTCGATTAAGCCTTCGGTACCCAGATCAAGCTTTGCGAATCATCGCAACCAAGTTCGAAAATCCGACGATCGAGATGGACCACCCCCTCTTGTTGGATATTCTTGGCGAAACCTACGGCTGTATCGTCTATAGAGGTCAGGCGAGGATGTTGATGCGGCAAGTAGGGAACTTCACGGAGGACATGATCAAAATGGTCATTGAAGCACGCCGAACTCAAAACACTTCACTTCTTCAAGCAATGCAAGGTCGGTTTGCTTCCGGAGCTATTGCGTCTGGAATTGATCACTCAACTTCAAACCAACTTTGGTTAGAACTCTCGGATCTCAAGTCGGAGTTCGAAGAAAAAGCTTGGCAAGCAACAAACGTATTCCCGTTCTATGTCCTTGCTTTTCTAGTTGCACACTACTCCGATGCAGTCTGGGAAGCCATCCGATCCGTGAGTCCTGCGTTCTATCGTTCGAATGTCCAGAAAAACACATGAACGAATCACACGGTTAGAATCAGCGATTGTCTCTTGGCAATGGCGGGAAATCATCGGCAACCAGAAGTACTGAACGGCAACCAGAAAGTGCAAAGAAAAAATATGAAACTGACCATACATCGAGGTGCGGCCGAAGTCGGCGGAAATTGTATTGAGGTCGAGTCGAAAGGAACTCGAATTGTGCTGGATATTGGCATGCCGCTATTTGGGAAAGACCGGCTGCCGCTCGATTCCATGAAACTGAAAAGACTATCCAAAGAGGATCTACACGATCTTGGTTATCTTCCACGAGTTAAAGGCATGTTTGACGGGACTGAAAGGCCAGATGCGATTCTTCTCTCACATGCTCATCTGGATCACACCGGACTA
>Ga0105046_10007309_pt1 | contig 17404 bp, 8 predicted proteins | sample MAT03_FD_78385 | JGI IMG/M metagenome (GOLD analysis project Ga0105046, IMG submission 78385) | Freshwater microbial communities from Lake Fryxell liftoff mats and glacier meltwater in Antarctica - MAT-03 (megahit assembly) | ecosystem: Environmental > Aquatic > Freshwater > Ice > Liftoff...
CCCAGGAATAATAATAGTTGTTATTGGGGTTATACCCGATATTTTTTACCCGCCAGCTTACCGGGTATGCAGAACCTACTGTGGTTGTATCCGGGGCAGACACATTTGTAACAATATGGTCAACCAGCGGATTTACCAATACTTTGATGCCACTGCCACCAATATTGTTATTGATATTTGTGCCTTCGTAAGTTCCTGTATCAGCATTTACCTTTACGTAGAAATAAGCCGTGGAGTGCATCAGTTCAGGAAAGCAGGAATTAATTTCATAACCATACTTCAGGTTAATATTTATGGAATCAGTATAATTTCCTGCGGAAGGAATCGTTCTTGACTGACTGAGCTTACCGATATAGTAACTGGTTGCAGGATTAAATGAAGGGCTGCAACTGATAAACAAACTATCTGTCCAGGTTCCTGCTGTAGTACCGCTTCCATTATTAACAACGGTATATTTTAATTTGGAAGAGAAAATAGTAAACACCGAATCAGCAGGTATTACTGACGCCACTATCAGGTCGGATGGGATGGCCGCAGTAACGGAGGTAGCGGCAGATATACTCCTGTTGTTGGCTGAATTTGTTTCTCTGAATAAACTATCGTAGTTGGTTTCTACATAAAAATATTTGGCTCCGGTAGTTGCCGGCGGCATGTTATAAGTAAATGTGTGTGGCACTGCATTCCCAACCGGCAGGTCTTCTGTAAATGTTTGTGTACCTATTAACTGGGCACTGCCATCAAAGTTGGAAAAGTTACTAATATAGAATCGGTCTTTCCGCTGATGGTTGAATACAGCACCCGGCCCATTATTCAATACACTATAATTAATAGTAATAGCCTGCCCGCCGTTTGAATTGGAAGGAACTGAAATAGCAGGCACAGTCGCATCGGGCCTTTGAACAGCTATTGGCAGGGTACTTCTTTTTATTTGTGCCGTACCTGGATATTCAAATACCGTTTTAGTTGGGTTTGCATAAACATATACGTAGTAACTGCCGGGCTGCAGGTTGGCAGGAATAATAAACCCTTCTGCTTTGGGAAATTCAGACCCGGGCTGAATAACATTATTCACATTAACATTGCCGGTCACAAGGGCAGGGCAATTCACATAACTTGGAACGGGGTCTGTATAAAGGCCCGAATTCAGCACACCATGATTTGTCTCTTTTACCAAAATTGCATTAGCCAGGTTTAAACCGCTTGAATCGGTGCTTAAATAAACCCTGTCAATCCAATAACTGCTGCCAAATACGATACTATCCCGCACTACAGAAGGACTCGTACAAACTGAGTTGGGAGGAGAACCAGGCCCACATGGTACAATGCAGGTTGACATGGTAATGAAATGACCCCTGTTTTTTTCAATATTATCCCGGAAGCCTTCATTTTTAATTTTCCAGTTTACGCCCACTGGCTGTGTTATGCTGGCAGCCGTAACCGGCACTGTTAAGTTGCTTACCGTAAGTTTTGGTGTTGGCGTCAGGTACATCTGTAATTGAGCCCTGTTTATATTATTATTACTTAAAGCCCCTTCATATAATAATGATGGATTGTTAGCATCCACATGGGCATTGGCCTTTACATAAATAAACCAGGTGCCGAAAATATAATTGGGTATTACCACCTGCAGGTTTTTTGTATAGAAACTGTCGGGCAATAATTGTGTGTTATTAAATGTAGTTGCTTTGGTTGCACCGGGATAATAAGAGCCGTTGATTTTCGGCAAGTCAATGGGTACTGCAGTACTGCGGTCAAACAAAGGACTTTGCGATATGAAAACAGAATCTATCCAGATTTTACCGGCAGGCGTAACTACACCATAGTTTTTTACTTTGTACGTAAGATTTACTGCACTTCCGGAGAATGTGGTAGCAGGTGCAAATACAGAATCTACCCGCAAATCGGGTGTGGGTAAAAGATTAATAATCATCGGGCTTTGTTTCCTTGCTGTGTCATTAGCAACACTTACCTGCAATATTTTGTAGTTGGGGTGGTAGTTATCCGTAATTACATAAATATACACCGGAAAACTATACTGTAGAGGCAATGTAAAGTCCAGAGAATTAGTATAAAACTGTCCGCTTTCCAAAGATGTTGGTCTAATTTTTGTGCCCAGCAGCAGCGGCCTTCCATTGGCAGTAAGTGAGCTCCAGGAATTTGGATCCCAGTTTGGCGAGCCCTGAAAATTTACATAAGGTAGGGTATCTAATGCGAAATATACACCATCATACCAGTTAGAGCCGGGCGGTGTTCTACCAGGCCCGGTATTCGTTACTTTCCAACTGATAGTTACTGTTTGACCGGATGTTGCCGTGGCCGGAGCCTGCACATCACTCACCACTAAATCAGGCAAAGGTATCAGCCTGAATTGCTGAACAGGACCCGCTGTTTGTGAACAGGGATTCTTTGATACCACCCTCCATTTATATGTTTTATTATAAGCAAAAGAGTTGTTGGGCAGCACGTATAAAAAAGTGTTGAGGTTTGAAACATACGGCGTTCCGGGTTGTGCCACTGCAGAATCCCAAACATACAAATCGTAGTTTACGGTGTTGCCGCCCGGTATCCAGGACAGGGCAAGCGGCAATTGCTGATCAACAGCATTATTTACAGGCAACATATTGGTTACTGCAACCGGCAAATTATTGGACGTGGTTATTTGTAAAACCTGTGTTGATGTATAAACTGCATCGCAGGGGCTGTTTGCTTTTACAGATAAAGTGTGGCTGCCCGGTGTTTGCCACTGCACCCATGCGGTATCATTATTATTGGTAGTTAATATGCCGCCGCCGCTCAACGTCCATACAAAATTGGCCCCCGGAATTTTTTGTGTATTATACCGATAGGTGTTTATGCATGGATTGATGTCGCCGGTAATGGGCGTTAATGTTCTTACGCCTATGCAAAAAGTCCGGTCAACAGGTGTAGCCGGGTTATAATTGTTATCGCCTGCCTGCGAGGCCCTCACTGTAACAAGCCCTGCACCAAATTTTATTAACTGATTACCGTATGTTACGGCCAATGCGCTGCCTGCAACAATCGAATAACTTATTGTAAGCCCCATGGAAGAACTGCCCTGCAAAATGTAATTAGTTGTGTTTAATATTTGTGGAGGTATGCTTTCGAATGTGATAACCTGGTTGCCTTTTATAACCGTTATCGTATCAAATTTATCGATAGCCGGCCTGTACACATTATCTCCCGGTTGTTGTGCTTTTACAATAATGGTACCTGCACCCGTAATATATAAAGTATCGTTACTGATGTTGCCCGGGCCGCTTATTTTCTGGTAGTAAACAGGAAGTGCAGAGCTGGCCGTGGCTTGTAAAACCGCCCTGGCTGTGGGCGACATGGATACGTTTGCCACATGCGGAAAACTAATTGTTTGCGTTATTGCATCAGCTGGAAAGCTGATAATATTTGAAGCAGGACCGGTTCCACAATCATTTTTAAACTTAGCCGTGTAGTTGCCGGCCGCAGCGGCATAATAAAAAGTATTGGTTGCACCGGCTATTGCTGTATCATTCTTAAACCATTGGCAGATTGCACCAGGGGGTAATGAGTTGGTACTGAGTGTACGGGCAAAATTATAAATCACGGGTGCCACAGCCGGAGGTATTCCGCTTACTGTCAGGGTAAGGGTTTTTGGCGCAGAGTTGCCCACTGCATTGGAAAGTATCAGTTGTACGCTTCTGGTTCCGCCTGTTGTCCAGGTTACAGTAAAAGTTGTATCCGCATTGATAATGGTACCTCCGCCTAAAGGCAAACTCCAATTATACGTAACATCATTAACCACCACATTTGTTGCTGAGTAAACACCCGTACTTCCTATACAAGGTGTGGTATCTCCAACAATAGTAAAATTCGAAGCCGGAATAACATCAATCTTCCACATTTCTCTTCCTAAACTCTGGTGGGTGGCCGAAAAAATAAGCTTATTATTAAATGAAGTAAGATAATCGGGATTGGAGGTTGTTGTTCCGGGGAATATATCATATCCCACAGTTCCTGCTGCAGTACCATCAGTTTTATAAATTTCTACGCCTCCGCCTGGCATTGCAGCACGAAAAAATAAAGTGCTGTTTACAGCAGTTAGCAGTTCCGGGGTGGCATCGCCCGAACCGGTATTGATATCTATCACCAGTTGTGTTCCCGCTGCCGTTCCATCAGTTCTCCAAAGCTCCCGGCCCGTGCCCGGGCCATATGCAGCAAAATACACAAAGCCATCCATGCCCGTAAAATAGTTGGGAACAGAGCCTGCGCTCCCGGGAACAATTTCTGTAATCATATATGTACCGGCAGGTGTTCCATCGCTAATCCAGGGTTCATATTGGGTGCTTGCGGTAAAAGCTGTAAAATATATTTTATTTTCGGCCACTGCAAAATTACCGGGGTTGGAATCAGGAAACGTACCACTGGTTGCAATGTCTTTAAGCAAAGTTGTACCTGATGCAGTGCCATCGCTCATCCACGGCTCATTTCCGTTAATACCATCGTTGGCGTTAAAAAACACTTTTCCGTTGTAAGCAACAAGATTAGTTATCCCGGGTGAGCCTGCTCCGGCAATAATGTCTTTCACCATTACGGTACCGGCGGCCGTCCCGTCAGATTTCCATAATTCACGCCCCGAAGCTGCTACCGACGCTGTAAAAAATAAAGTGCCGTTTACATCTTTAAGAAGCGTTAAGGAAGGTGTGCCTGTGCCTGCAACAATATCGGCAACCAATATGGTACCCCCAGATGTGCCGTCGCTTTTCCATAATTCGGCACCGGTACTGCCATCATTGGCAATTAAATAAAGCAAGTTGCCCGATGCTGTTAATGATGCAGGAGCAGAGCCTGCTGTACCGGCCCGGATATCTTTTACCATTACCGTGCCCGCATTTGTTCCGTCGGTTTTCCAAAGCTCAGTACCTGATGCGGAAACAGTGGCTGTAAAAAACATGATACCATTTACATTGGTAAAATTGGCCGGGGTAGAGCTGCCTGTACCTGTATTTATATCTTTCAGCAAAACTGTGCCTGCCGCCGTTCCATCAGTTTTCCAGAGTTCAATACCACTTTCACCATCATTGGCAGCAAAAAAGATGGTATTTCCTGCTTTACCATAAGGGCCGGGGTTTGCTGCATTGGTAGTAGCATTGATATCCTTTATTAATGTGGTCCCTGCATTGGTGCCATCCGATACCCAGGGCTCTATACCGGTAGCTGTAACTGGGATTCCGGGTTTATAACCATTGTACATGAAGTACAACTTATTTTCAAAGCCATAAAAACTGTTGTATGATCCGTTGCTTACCGCCGTAGTATTCAGTGCAACCGTGCCGGGTTGAGTTCCATCACTTTTAAACAATAATACTTCTGTACCCTGTGTCGCCGTAAAATATAATATCCCATTTACATTGGTAAGCCTGGTGGGTGAGCCCGAAGAAAGACCTGGATTTAGATCCTTCACCATTATTGTGCCCGCAGTGGTGCCGTCGCTTTTCCAGAGTTCTACTCCATTTGAATTGGTATAAGCCGTAAAAAATAAAATACCATTTATATTAATAAGTTTGTCGGGGTTTGAACCGCCCAGGCCCGGGCTTACGTCTTTTACCAATACTGTTCCCGCTGATGTGCCATCGGTTTTCCATAATTCATCAGCATTTACCGGGTCGGTAGCGCCGAAAAAAACAGTATTACCAACCACTGTCAGAAAATTTGGGTAACCATTTAATGTTCCCGGGTTTATATCTTTTAATAAAAAAGTACCGGTGCTTGTTCCGTCAGACCCCCATAATTCCTCGCCTGAACTGCCATCATTAGCCCTAAAAACGAGCAAATTGTTAACCGCTTTCAATTCAGACGGAAATGATGAACTTGTACCGGGCCGTATATCTTTTAACATAATTGTTCCTGATTCTGATCCATCAGTTCTCCATAATTCGGTACCTGTTGAGCCATCGTTGGCTGTAAAAAAAAGAAAATTGCCCGACACTGTAAGGGCATCGGGAAATGAAGTCCCTACGCCGGGATTGATGTCCTTTACTAATACGGTTCCGGCAGTTGTACCATCGCTTTTCCATAATTCTCTGTTGATGCCCGTAAAGGAGGCAGTAAAATAAAGCGTATCCCTGTAGTTTACTAAGTTCTGGGGAGTAGAGTTGGTAGAGCCTGGAATAATATCATTAATTAAGACTGTGCCTGCCGAAGTACCATCACTTTTCCAAAGTTCCCTTCCATTGGCGGCGGTTGTAGCAGTAAAATATAATATCCCGTTTATTACCAGCAGGTTCTCGGGACTTGAGCTGCCCGAGCCCGAATTAATATCTTTTACCATTACAGTACCTGCCGCAGTGCCGTCTGTTTTCCAGAGTTCAGTGCCGCTGGCACTATTTGTGGCGACAAAAAATAAAATGCTGTTCATCACCACAAAAGTCCCGGGGCTGGAAGAAAGACTGCCGGATGCAATATCTTTTACCAACACAGTACCAACTTCGGTACCATTGGTTTTCCATAGCTCAAAACCATTGAAACCATCTTCTGCAGAAAAATAAACAAGGCCATTATAGCCTATAAAATTATAACCCGCAGCTGTTTGGGAATTATTTGTGACTAAACCATTAATGTCTTTTAGTATCTGCGGGGTCTGTGCATGCAAAAGTGTACCCCAAAACAAAAACACCATAAGCATTACTCCATAAAAAAATGCTGCTATTCCTTTATTGCTGAAAGGGGCGACTTTATGATTTAAGAAAGATAACCCAGTGATTTTTTTCATACCAGTTAGTTGGAGTCAAATAAGAATTTAAATGTATCAAAAGAATGTATTTTAAAAAATAATCCATTTGGATAAGCGGGGATTAACGCCTGAGTTCGTACATTGATAACCAAAACCGCTATAGCTGCTAAAACTTCCAATCATATTAGTAATGGCCATACTGGCATTTAGCAGCTTGGGGTTGCTGGCTCAGCCGGTTAAGCGTTATAATACATTTAGCTACAGTGTAAATGAAGGATTATTACAAAGCACTGTGGGGGATATGGCTTTTGATAAGAACAATTTTTGCTGGATCTCATTTCCAAACGGCATACAAAGATTTGATGGCAAGAATTTTATAAACGTTCCCGTACAACCCGGCCTGCCGGATAATAAGCTGACTTATTTTTTTCAATGCCGCAATGGCGATCTGCTCATCAGCCATTCGCAGGGAATAAGCAGGTATGAAATAAACAGCAACCGGTTCAGACAGGTTTATACATTTCATGCAGGAGAAAAAACCCCTGCCCAGTTTATTGCCGAAGATGAAAATATAATTTACTTGTACTCTGAAACGGGTAATATAATTGGAATCAATAGCCAATTGCAGAAAACAGTTTCAGAAATAAAAACCGGCTTTCCGGCCTATGCTTCAAACGGAGAGTACCGGCCAAGATTCAGCGACAATATCATTAACCACAAAATAGTATTGTTCATAAAATCGGTTCTTTACCTGTGGGATCTGCAAAAGGGAAAACTGGTTTCAAAGTCTGAGCCGGTTGCCGGTATAGGTAATATTTTTTTTAAACTAAAAACAGAAAACGAAGTTTTATACTGCAATAATAAAATAACAAATGCCCTGCAACTCTATAATTTTAATTCCCAAAAAATAAGCACCCTGCCGGTAAAAGGAAAAGATGATAAGCCAATTGGCCGATGCAATATTTTTGCCTGGCAAAACAAAATACTGCTCTCTTTTAATAACCGGGTTTATGAAACAGATTCTACGCTGCAGGTACTGAAATCGGAATTAGTAAATTTTCAAAATCAACCTGTGGCAGGCAACCAGGCTATCAGTCAGATTAAAGAAGATAATTTTGGCAACCTGTATCTTCAAACGGTAACCGGGGGGATAAAAAAAATAATCCGGAATAACTATCCCTTTAAATATTTCAGCACCGCAAAAGCAGACAGCAATTTTGTTATAAGTATTCTTCCGGATAAAAAGAACAACCGTATACTAACCGGCACAGCGGCAAACGGACTGCTGGTATTTGACACATTGCAACATTTGATAAAACACATTAAAACAATGCCCGGCAGCAACCTGCCTGCAACTGTTAATGCAATCATTAAAACAAAGCAGGGAAAATATCTTTTGTTTATAACGGGAGAGAAGCAGTTATGGGAAATAAGCAATGACTTTGCACAAATAAAAAGGTTTACTATTTCTACTTCGCTGCCACCGGATAAAAGCGGAATAGAGTATTTTGGAAATGTTTTATTTCAAAATGAAGCGGAGGCAATCGTTCAATCGCAAAAAAAATTTTACAGAACAAATCTTTTAAACAATGTAACTACCGAATACTTTATTACACAGGGATATATTATGGGAGGTATCTTTTTTAAAAAATTTATTGTAACCCATACAAATGATGAATTGCTTTTTTTAGATGCGCTAACCGGAAAAGAAATTAAAAGGGTTGTGTTTAAAAATACCGGCAATGTAAGGTGTTTTGCAGCACCAGCACTGCCGCCAGGCAATGCCGAAAACGACAATATTTATATAGGCAGCAATAAAGGCATTTTTATTATTGACAGTGCCGGAAAAATACTACAGCACTTAACAAAAGAAACCGGGTTACCGGATGAATGTATTTATGCAATGGCATTTGATAAACACGGCTTATTATGGTGCAGCAGCAACAAGGGTATTTTTAAAATCAATAGGGACAACAGCGTACAACAATTTAAGAAGGAAGACGGGTTACAGGAAAACGAATTTAATACCAACTCGGTTGCAAAGGCCGAAGATGGAGAATTATTTTTTGGCGGGGTTAACGGGGTAAGCAGTTTTTATCCTGGCCAGATAAGCGGCTTTGAAGAGAAATTAAAAATACTGGTTACTAAAATAAAAATTAATAATGAAGAAGCGTTTAACGACACTGCTGTTTGGCAAATAACAGACATTGAGTTGCCTTACGATAAAAATTCTTTGTCCTTTGATTTTATTACCATGGCAAATAATAACCCCGGCCAATATATTTACCAATATAAAATGGAGGGTATTGACAAGGAATGGGTACAGAATAATGAATTACAAACAGTTCGTTATTTTTTGCCTCCCGGCGATTATGTATTTAAAATTTACGCCGGACGCTCTTTTGATAAAGATGCGAAGCCAATGAAAGAGATACGCATCATCATTAACCCGCCGTTTTGGAAAACCTGGTGGTTTATTACAAGTATAATATTATTGGCGATTGCAACTCTGGCGTATTCATTTAACCGATATAATAAAAATAAGTACCAGAAAAAACTGGCAGTGCTGGAGAATGAACGAAGGATACAAGTAGAAAGAGAACGTATAAGCCGCGACCTGCATGACAGTATTGGAGCCTATGCCAACGCTGTTTTGTATAATACAGAATTACTGCAAAAAGAAATTGATTTAGATGAAAAAAATGTACTGATGAACGATCTGAAATTTGCTTCTAAAGATATCATTACATCTTTAAGAGAAACAGTTTGGGCATTAAAAAAAGATAATTATACTGAAGAAGAATGTTTGCTGCGGATTAAAAATTTTATGCAGGCTTTATCGCGTTATTACCCGCACATACAGTTTAAAGTTGCGGGGGAAGCATCTGCTGAGAATATATTGCATCATACCAAAGCTCTGCACGTGGTTAGAATAGTGCAGGAGGCAGTTACCAACGCTATAAAACATGCTGCCGCAAAAGTCATCAGCTTATCCAGTAATCAGCAGGAAGGTAAATGGGAATTGATGGTGGGTGATGACGGAACGGGGTTTGATTATGAAGGCATGAAACATGCCGAAGCTGGTAATGGATTAATTAACATGAACCAACGGGCTATAGAGTCGGGAATTGAATTTACCGTTAATTCGCAGGTGGATAGTGGAACAAAAGTGACGATACTGATTTAGTACGTGGTATCCTGTTGGATTATTGTAAAAGCAAAATTATTTTTAAATATTTGATCAATAAAAAAGGCGGATGCCAATTAAAGTAGCCATAGTAGATGATAAAGCCAGTAACCGCAATATTTTAAAAGATAAACTTTTGCGCCATGGGCATTTTGAAATTGCATTGCTTGCGGAAGATGGGAAAGATTTTTTAGAAAAAATGAAAGCCCTGCCGGTTGAAAAACTGCCCGATGTAACGTTAATGGACCTGGAAATGCCCAATATGGATGGAGTAGATGCTATTGCGGCAGGGTCTTCTTTTTATCCTTCGGTAAAATTTGTGGTACTTTCTATATTTGATGATGAAGATAAAATATTTAAAGCCATTAAAGCAGGGGCATTTGGCTATTTATTAAAAGATGAGAGTACCGAAAATATAACCGACATGCTTTGGCAAATGCACGAAAGCGGGTCCGGTCCGGTATCCCCGGGTATTGCTCACAAGATATTGCAACTGGTGCAGCAAAATGAATTTAAACTTTTGCAAAAGCCAGCCATCAACAATGCAAAAGTTATGTTCGAACTTACAGAAAGGGAAAAGGAAATATTACAGTTACTGGTACAAGGCTTATCGTACAAAGAAATTGGAACAGAACTGGACATAAGTGTAAATACGGCAAAAAAACACGTAATAAATATTTACGAGAAACTGCACGTAAATAGCAGGGCACAGGCACTACGGTTGGCTTATGAAAAAGGCCTGCTGTAATTCAACAAATAGTTTCATTAAAAAAGCGCCCCCTTATGCCGTGTTTTATTTTTTTTCAATCACATTGTAAAATCTAAACAGACCTACCGCTGTGTTATCAACCAAGAACCTTAACTGCCTTTTCCAAGTGTGTAAGCAGATATTTTATATCAGTTTAAATTCTGGCTGATACAGTTACTTTTTCATTTGCCAACTTTAATGCTTCGATAATTGCTGATTCTCTCGAAAGGCCAACACTGCCAGCTTTAATGTTTGAAGCCCGATTAAAAGGGTTGAGTTCACCTTCAGCCAGTTTTATCCAACTCATCTTCCAAAAATTTTTTGGTGGCTTGCTGCCGTTCGGATAGCCCTTTAAATTGGTTCATACCTTTTACCATTACTTGCAGTAGTTCAGGGTATCTGGAATCATAAAACTGATACATCATATACCAGTCAAAATTTTACTTTGGCATTTTTGGCTTGCCAACTCTTGAGATAAACTGATAATTTGCTGCAGGTGCAGCCGTTGAGAAGATTTAACATGATGCTCTAATTTTTGTTAGATATTTTGTTAGCTGTGAATAATTACTGCAATTGAGAGGAGGCATAAAAAAACCTAAGAATCTGATAGACAGACCTTAGGCTTTGTATCGGGGAGCATAGAATTATCTACCCAAATTGTGTTGGATTTTATCAGGTTTACGGATTTATGATATTAGCAGCGATGTGTTTTTAGGTGACCTTTGGGAAACAGCTGCTCTTGAATAAAAACAGCTTTTCTAATTTAATTGTGGCCTATCTGGAATTTTATGTGAAATCACGAGTTTCAATCAAAAATGGATATTGTTTCACTAATGCAAATCATTTAATAAGGAATTTATTGAGGACTTTTTTATGTTATAGCCAAAATGAGCATAAACATTTATCAAACTGCCTATGTATTTGTACCAGACTTTTCAAAAAATACCAACCTCCCTCCGAGCCCAACACCGCTAGCACCTTTTAATATCCATATTCCTTCTATATCTTCATTACTTCCGTAAGAACCTTTTTCTTTATTGCAACCTGCTAAAAGCGCAATAATCAGCACAAATAAGATGTTTAACTTTTTCATTTTAATGGATTTTGTTAATGATAAATTTATTTTTCTATTGTGTTTTAGATATTGTTTTTAATAACAGTAGCATCTATTTTTATTGTTAATACCTATTACAACTTTGCTAAGGATTGTGTTAATGAATAATGCGGACATAATTAGAGCATCAGCCATTAATTGTAAATATTTTCAACTATTGCTTTATAATTTTAACATTAGTTCCATTTTCAAATTTCATTAAGTACAAAGCATTTGAATATTGGGCTATGTTAATGGTAACAGATGACTGGTTAATAGTAAACGACTCCAGAACTTTTCCACTCATATCCATTAGCACAACTTTTGTATTGATTAAATCCCTGCCAACACTTACAGTAACGATATCCTTTATCGGGTTAGGAAAAATTGACACTTCAGTATTTAGCTGATTAGAAACTTTGATAACTGTTGAGTATGTAAACTTGCCATCTATGTCTGTTTGCTTAATACGGAAAAAAGAAATGCCATCAAGTGCCGTAAACTCAGTATAGCTGTAACTATTTGTACCATCGCCTTTGCTGTTAATAACGGTAATGGGTATAAAATTTCTCCCATCATTACTTTTCTCAATTTCATACAGGGCCACTTTATTTTCCTGAACCAGCCAGTTTATAACAGCTTTTTTTTGTGGATTTACATTGCCACTTACAGAAAGCCAATGAACCGGCAGTGCTAACAAAGATGTTTTTACAAAAAAACCGCTAAAGCCGGTTACATCAAACGTTACTTCCCATCTGTTCGCAGTACTATTCCAAACTATAGAAGCATCTGCAGGGTCAACTGTGCTAATGCTTCCAGTATAAGTAGCAGGCAAGCCGCTACCATTACTGCTTACCCCTCCCCGTTTTTCTATTCTTAAATTGGCTTTGCCAGCAGCATCGCCGGTACCCGTTGGCAACAATAAAGCAGGGGCAGGGCTTTGAGAATTAAATGCAGTAAACTCTTCTTGTGTAAAATATAACGTTACTCTGCCTGAAGCTGCATTTGCATTATTTGCCGGAGCTATTTCATAATGCCTTTTTACGTATTGGGTGGGCTGTGTAACTTCAATCCAAACTTTAGCCGTTACTGAACCGCTCACAGTATAACTCCCTCCCGATTGAACAGCTACTACTTGGCTTGTACAATTTGAGTAGTTTGATATGCCACTTGCATTTTGGGGTAATTGAATGGTTGTATTTGCCGTTGGTATGCTGTTAAATACTGTATTATTATGTCCGCCTTCATACGCACCTATGTCAATAACTGTAGTTCGTGGTAATCCAAGTATGTCTGTTGTTGGAATTGACCCATTACCAGCACCAATAGCAGTTGAAGTGCATTGTAAACGTAATCCATCATCCGCTGTTAAAAAAATATTATCTGCACCATCTGCATCTGCCGCATTTACAAACAACGGATTGCTGATTAAAGTTCCGCTCATAACAGTATTTGTAACAGATAATGGAGAGCCTGATGCATCTCTTACAATACAATTAATAAAAGTTGGTTGGTTAGCAACATTGGTTTCCGGACTGTAGATTTCGTTTCTGCCTGTAACAGGATTTGATGTAGGTGTGTTATTCCATAATATGCAGTTTCTAAATGTTGCTTTGGCAAAACCGGAAAATGCTGTTCCTGCAAAGGATGAGGTATTGTTTGCAAATGTACAGTTGGTTAAATCGGTTGTGTTTGAGCCTGATCCCCCACAACCCAAAACGGCCCCATTTTGTGCACTGTTATTAAAAAAAATAGTATTTACTATTGATGAGAGTCCACCATCAATATATATGGCTCCTCCTTTTGACCCATCAAAAAAACCTGATCCGCTGGTATTATTTACAAATACACATCTTGTTAGTTTGCAAGTAGATGAATTACCAGAAATAATCATCCCGGATCCAAATACACCAAAACTTCCACCACCGGCTAAAAAAGAATTACTATCAAAAGTGCAGTCCGTGATAGAAGACGAACATTGAATATTAACCATGCCTGCTCCCCAGGCATCATCATTAGTATCCGAGCAATCGGCGCTATTGAATTTTATGGTACAATTAATAAAATTTGTGGCCGATTGTATATTAAATATACCTCCTCCTTTATACCGTTCAATTAAACGGCCGCCTACTGTAATCGCAGATCCTCCGGCTGCTACAGCATATCCTTTTGTAACGGTAAATCCATCTAAAACAGATCCGCCTAAGTTTACAGAAAGAACCACATGAAAAGCGTTGTCCGTAAGCTCATTCAATACGCCTAGGTCGCCACTAAGTGTTGTAATATTTGCTTTCCAATTTCTTTGACTTAGCAAAGTTTCGGTACCAGCAAACCCGCCGTAAATTTTAACCCCATTTTTTAAAGTAAATGTTTTATCACGGTTATTGGAAGGAGCTGCATTTGCAAAGGGATCGTGTGTGGGTAAATAAGTACCCGCCTTAACCCATATTTGATCTGGGCCGAAAGCCAGAAAAATAGCATTTTGCAAATCTTTTTTTGCAGTAGCCCAGGAAGTACCGGCTCCGGAATTATCAGGTCTTGACGCATCAACATAAAACGTTTGTGATTTTAAGGAGTTAGCAACGCCCAATAATAAGAACAGAATGGCCGTATTTTTTAAAATCTTTTTTATTGCTTTCATTTATATGTTTATGTTTTAAAAAGTCATTAATTGCTTTTAACAAACTGTTTGAGTTCCTTATTTTAAATAACAGCTTCGTTCTTATGACCTAATCGTTGCGAACTTGTTCTGCTGTCATTTCATTTCTGGTGGGAATGAAATAAAAATCAATCCCTCTCGTCCAGACTGTCTTTCATCAGCATTTCCACAGGCATTTTTTACCAATACGTAATAAAATAGTAAATAGTCACGCTGTTTTTTTGGGCTTTAATTCAAATTCCTTATTCGTTTTTTGCATTCGTTATACGTAATCCTATTTTTAATTCCATTTGGAAACAGAATAGCCAACAGCACAAAAATCAATAGAAAATTATATTCCCAGCCATTCCTGCCGCCACCTACAACAAACCAGCCTGCTTTAAAATGAACCAGTACTATGCCCATTATTAGCATAAAGATGGTAATAATGGCTGGCCACTTTATGTACTTATTAAGCAACAAACTAATAGCACAAACCAAGTGAGATATTTTTATGAGCCAGGCAAGATATACACCAAAGGGAGCGAAGCCGATTTGATTTAAAAAGAAATTCCCAAAATCGTTTACGCCATTGTTAAACATGCCACCAATACCGTGTATAAATAAAATAATAGCCATCGGAAAACGAAGCAGAAAATTATTGTTTGGAATTTTCATTTACTACAATTAAAAGGTTTATGAGAATAAGTGTTAAAACCTGAAAACTCGTTATTCTTTTTACATCGGCTGATACACATTGTGATTTTATAACAGTAACGCCAGCATAAATTAAATCCCATTGCTACTCAATGCTAAAAGCAAACATAAATTCAGTTGCTCCAAATAAATATTCGCCTTTGTCTAAATTTTTAACAATCAAATAATAATATCCCTCTTTTATTTTTTCTGTGGAATAACTAATTTTTTCAAAAGAAGTTGACGTGCTTGTTGTTTTGGCTGTTGTTGTAATAAAAACCCTTTTGTTTTCCCTTACTTTAAATTTCACTAAATCAACTACAGAAGTTGGGTCGGTGCCTGCTGTTACTTTTATTACAAACTTTAAGGCTGCTTGCCTGGTAATTTTAACCGGCGAGGAGGTTCCGTTTAAAAAGAACCCACCTTCTACTTTGAACAATCCTTTTGCTTTTGCCACGGTATTGTACTGCGATTTCTCTAACTCAACCAATTTTTTTTCTTGAGTATTATAATAGGCTGGCTTATCATTAAATTCGGGCAGAAAAATGTTTTGAGCTTTTAAATTAAAACACGAAGCCAGGATAAGGACTGTTACGATTGTTGATTTCATAGTAAGTTTGTTTTATGGCTAATTAGTTATATTATGCCTGCATCTTATAATTAACGCCAACCTTTAGTTTTATAAATTCGTCTAATGCTATTAATACTTCTTCCGGTGCTTCCAATTGTGGCCAGTGCCCAATATTTTCATGAACAAAAATGATATTTGCATTGGGTATAAGTTGATTATAACGAATGGCCATGTGCATGCCAGAGTTAGGGTCTGCCGGCCCATTGATAAAACACATGGGTATGTTTGTTTGCTGCATGGCGTTGATCCATCGCTGCTGGTATTTTTTCTTTTCAAAAATCAATCTGCCAATTAGGTATGCAATGGCTTTCCCATTATTATAATTCAATACATCCCAAAAGTTTTCCAGGAGCTCATTATTAGGTTTTGTATCAATCCCAAATATTGCTGCAGTTGCCTTGTCTGTATTTTTCTTCGATAGTAGCCTGCTTAATAATTTCCCAATTGGTTTTGGTGATTTTGAAAGTAACACTTGTATTAATCTTGGCTTGTATACATCAATAAATAAGCCGCCATTTAAAAAAACAACTGATTTTATATTGAATGGATTTTTATTTTCACAGTCTCTTGCAATTAATTCCTGTACTACACTATTACCAAGGTCATGAGCAAGAATATTTACTGCTGTTATTTGTAATTGCCGCAGAAGAGCTGTGTACATATCGGCATGGTCTTCAAAACAGTATTTATGATTTTTTGGTTTATCAGAAAAGCCCATACCCAGCATATCTGGTATTATGACATGGTATTTTGAAGTAAGCTCATCCCATACATCCTTAAAATCGAAACTGTTGTAAGGGTAGCCATGGAAAACTAAAAGAATTTCGCCATTACCTTCTTCTATATAAAAGATATTATTGCCATTATGATTAAAGGAAGTTCCGTTACTTTTCCATACTTCTAATTCGGGAGTCATAGTTTATGTGTACATTTTATAACTATCTGGATATTCATTGATGTGATTTGTACTATTTGTTTTGCAAGAAAAAGAAGGTTTTAATTTTTTAAATTAATATTCTAAAGAAAGCTATTCAAAGTCTATAGAAACAGGTAATCTGATTTTCAGTTTTACTTATAACATCATGTGCTCAGTAATAAATTTGAACCAATATTAGCAATCAAAATTGTTACAGTAGCTCTTCATATTCTTTATATCCAATCAAAAAAAGAACTGAACAAAATTACTAACAACGGCAACTGCATAATTTGATCTAAGTCAAACATCCGGTATTCTTTTTAAATAATAGTGGCATTCTTTAAAGCAAAATTCTGGAGAAAAGAAAAGTGAATTATTCATCTTTTTTTAATGATGATTCACTTTGTCATTTACAAAAAAAGCTCCGTCCTTTTGGAACGGAGCCCTGGTTTCCCATTCATTGAATATTTACTTACCACGATTAGGTTGGTCTGAACAGGGTGATTTTTCGATTTCAGTAATATCAACTTTTGTTTGCGGCGGATTATCAGAAACCGCTTAAAGAAACTGGTGTATGGAAGTCGGCATGAAAAATTTGTAAGCGCCACAGATCAAAACGTACCTACACTTTTTGATGTACCCGCAATGGCAGAAGTAATTACTACCGCTACCACCACGGTGACCTACGAAAAAACGAACAAACAATTACAACCCAATCATAAAGGCCGCAATAGCTTTCCGGATACCTTGCGCAGAGAAGAACAAATCCTC
>Ga0105046_10007311_pt1 | contig 17400 bp, 14 predicted proteins | sample MAT03_FD_78385 | JGI IMG/M metagenome (GOLD analysis project Ga0105046, IMG submission 78385) | Freshwater microbial communities from Lake Fryxell liftoff mats and glacier meltwater in Antarctica - MAT-03 (megahit assembly) | ecosystem: Environmental > Aquatic > Freshwater > Ice > Liftoff...
CGATACGCTGTCCGTCGATACCCGTGCGTTCGACGATGGCGTCAAGCGTTGCCGCCGCCATATCGACGGGGTGCCATCCGGCAAGCTTGCCGCCCCGCTTGCCCCCGGCAGTGCGGACGGCATCAACGATATAGGCTGTGGGCATTGGGGTGTCCTTTCAATCTAGCTCCTCTCCCCAAGGGGGAGAGGGTTGCGCAGTCTTAAGAGCAAAGCGAATTAGACGAAGCTGGGTGCGGGGGGTAGCAACATCGCCGACCCTCTCAAAACTTGCTAGGCGACACGTTGCCAAGCCAGGTCTTTCTCTCCCCGGCGGGGAGAGGTGTTTTCGTCTAAAGCCCCCGCCCGATCAATTCCTTCATAATTTCGTTCGTGCCGCCAAAGATGCGGGTAACGCGCGCGCCGCGCCACATGCGGGCGATGGGATATTCATTCATATAGCCCGCGCCGCCGTGAAGCTGGAGGCATTTGTCCATCACTTCCCATTGCAGGTCGGTGTGCCACAGCTTCGCCGCCGCGCCCTCTTCGGGGGTCAGTTCTTTTTTGAGGTGCCGGACGAGTGCCCAGTCAAGATGCGCCCAGCCGACTTGCAGCTTCGCTTTCAAATCGGCGAGCACAAAGCGCGTATTCTGGAAATCCAGAATCGGTTTGCCAAATGCCTTGCGGTCGCGGGTAAACGCGACCGTGTCGTCGAACGCACGCTGGGCCGACGCCTGCGCCGATATCGCAATTGACAGCCGCTCCTGTGGCAGCTCGCTCATCAGATAGATAAAACCCTTGCCCTCCTCACCCAGGCAATTGGTGATCGGCACCCGGACGTCGTTGAAGAACAGCTCCGAGGTATCGGCCTCATCCTGGCCGATCTTGTCAAGGTTGCGGCCGCGCTGAAAACCGTCACGGTCGGCCTCGACCAATATGATTGACACGCCCTTCCACGCCGGCTGGACCTCGGTATCGGTTTTCACGCACACCAGCACCAGATCGGCGGTCTGGCCGTTGGTGATATAGGTCTTTGATCCGTTGATGACATAATGATTGCCATCTTTTTTCGCGGTGGTGCGAATGCTTTGCAGGTCACTGCCGGTGCCCGGCTCGGTCATGGCGATGGCCGTGATGTTTTCGCCCGACACCAGTTTGGGCAGCCACTGACGCTTCTGCTCTTCACTGCCATAAGTGACAAGATAGTTGACGACGATGTCGGACTGCAGCGAAAAACCCGTCGCGGCTCGGCCATAATAGGCCGCTTCTTCATCGACGACGGCGTTGTAACCGAAATCAAGGCCCAGTCCGCCAAATTCCTCGGGAACCGTCGGGCATAGCAGGCCCAGCTCGCCCGCCTTGGGCCAGATGGATTTGGGGACTATCCCGTCCTCGGCCCATTGATTGGCGTTGGGGGCAATTTCGGTTTCCATGAACTGGCGCACGGTTCGGCGAAATGCCTCATGATCCTCGTTGTACGCCGTGCGCGCCAGATTATCGAGCGACATTGCGGATCTCTCCCATGGTTGATCGCGGTACTGCGAAGCGAGCGACCTTGTGACCTTACGTTTACGTGCACGTCAAGTGAAAACGCGCGGGACGTGCGCAAGTTGCTGTGCTGTATTGTTAAAGCTTTGCAGACAGGCCCGCCGCGCCCTATCGCATCAGCCATGGTCGAACTGCTGCTTGATGCCCGCGCCGAACTGGGCGAATCGCCGCGCTGGAGCGCATCGGAACAATGCGTTTATTGGGTGGATATCGGAACCAATGCTTTACACCGATATGATCCCGCCACCGGGCAAAACGCGGCCCGGATATTTGATCAGCCCGTCGCCTGCGTGGCCCCGCGCATTACTGGCGGACTGGTGCTGGGAATGCGCGACGGTGTTGCCCTGCTTGATAGCTGGGATAGTGCGCCGCGCGCCTTTGGCCCTGCTTTCCTTGCTGATCGGCCCGACTATCGCTGCAACGATGCGTGCACCGATGCCCAGGGCCGCTGGTGGCTGGGCAGCGTCGATGAGGCAAAGGCGACCTATGACGCGGCACTCTATTGCATTGCTGCCGATGGCAGCGTGACCCGCATGCTCGGCGGCATGACCACGTGCAACGGCGCAGCGTTCAGCCCGGATGGCCGCACCTTCTATCACGCCGACACGCCGACCCATGTAATCCGCGCGTTTGATTTTGATCCGCAAACCGCGAACCTGGGTGAACCGCGCCTGTTTCATCAGTTCGTGCACGGCACAGGCCGTCCCGATGGCGCTGCGGTTGATGCCGAGGGATGCCTGTGGTCGGCGCTATTTGACGGTGGCCGGGTTGTGCGCCTGTCGCCAGCGGGGGAACTGCTCGCGACCATCGACCTGCCCGTCAGCCGCCCGACCATGATCGGCTTTGGCGGGGAGGAGGGCCGCACGGCCTTTGTCACCAGCGCGCGCAAGGGGCTGAGTGCCGATCAACTCGAACGCCAGCCGCATGCGGGCGGTCTGTTCACTTTCCGCGTCGATGTGCCTGGCCTGATCGCGCCGCCGTTCGCCGGATGAAGGGCGCGGCCCGCCTGGTCCTGCTTGTGCTACTGATCGGTGGCGCTGCACTGGGCTGGCTCTGGCTGGAGCGGCACCCGCAGCACAACCCCTATGCCCCGTTCAGGCTTGAGCATCCAGTTGGCTGGGCAACGGCGGGGAAATTGGCGACGCTGGTGGATACGCCCTCTGCCTGTCACGCAGTATTGGCAGAGGACGGCGTGCGCTTTGCAACGTTGCCGCCCATCGGGTCTGGCGCATGCCAGTTGGATGACCGGACCCGGCTTGACGCGTCGGCAATGACCCTGCGCCCGGACCAGCCCAATTCGACATGCGCGGTAGCCGCCGGACTGATCTTATGGCGCGCGCTCATTGTCGAACCAGCCGCTGAGCAACACTTGGGCCAACGGGTTATCAGCCTTGAGCATATGGGCACCACCAATTGCCGCCCCATCGCGGGGACCGTCCGCATGAGCGAGCATGCCACCGGCAACGCCTTCGACATCTCGGCTTTTCGCCTTGCCAGCGGGCGGCGCATTACAGTGGTCGAGGGCTGGACTGGCAAGGCCGACGAGCAAGCTTTCCTGCGCGCCGTGCGCGACGGTGCTTGCGACATTTTCGGTACCACCCTGTCGCCCGATTTCAACGCAGCGCACCGTGACCATTTTCATTTCGATATGGCCGCGCGCGACTTTGGAACCGTATGCCGTTAGATTGGTTGCAGCATGGGGACATTTGCGGTTAATCGTCAGAAATATAGTTGCATCAGTAACAATCCCACCGGAGAGATTTTTCATGCGCCCCAAACTGATCGCCCTTCTCGCTTCCACCATCTTGATGACCGGATGTTCGACCATGAACCAGACGACCACTGCCGACGTGGCACCTGCAAGCGCCAGTGGAATCAGCCAGCCCGCCGCCAATGCGCTGACCGCCGCATGGACCGGCGCGTACGAAGGGGTGCCGCCATGGGACAAGATGCAGCCCGACCTGTTTCCCGGCGCGTTTGAACAGGGCATGGCCGCGGTTAAGGCAGAGGTTGATGCGGTCATCAAAAATCCGGCCACTCCGACATTTGAAAACACGCATGTCCCGATGATGCTGGCAGGCGACATGATGGACCGCGTTTATGCCCTGTGGGGTGTCCAGACCGGCAATGTGTCGAATCCGCGGGTCGAACAGATTGATGAGGAGTGGAGCCCCAAACTTTCCACCTTTTACACCGAACTGATGCTCCAGCCTAAGCTAGTTGCGCGGTACAAGGCCGTCTATGACGCGCGCAAAACCAGTGGCCTGAATGCGCCGCAAATCCGCATCGTTGAACGTGCTTACGAAGACATGGTGCGCGACGGGGCCAATCTGCCCGAAGCGGATCGCGCCAAACTCGTGGCCATGAATGCTGCATTGGAAAAGCTCTTCTCGCAATTCTCGTCCAAATTGCTGGCCGACGAAAAACTCCACACCTTCGTTGCGGACGCAAAGGAACTGGGGGGCCTTGAGCCCGCGCTGGTCGCATCCTTCGCCCGCGCAGCAGAAGCCAATGGCAAGCCTGGCCAATTTGCCATCAAGAACACGCGTTCGGCAGCGCAGCCGGTGATGCAATATGCCACCAACCGGGCCTTGCGCGAAAAGGTTTATCGCGCCTTTATCGGGCGCGGCGACAATGATGATGCGAATGATACCAATGCGTTGATCGCCGAGATACTGACACTGCGCCAGGCGCGCGCCGCGCTGCTTGGTTTCCCGACCCACGCCCACTACCGCATGGCCGACACGATGGCGAAAACGCCCGAACGAGCGATGGACCTGATGATGAAGGTCTGGCCTGCGGCGGTTGGCCGCGTCAAAGAAGAGGTCGCCGACATGCAGGCGATTGCCGATGCCGATGCGAAGGCAGGAAAAGGCGCAAAACTGACTATCGAGCCATGGGATTACCGTTTTTACGCCGAAAAGGTGCGCAAGGCCAAATATGACCTCGATGAAAGCGAGGTGAAACCTTATCTTCAGCTCGACAAGCTGGTCGAAGGCATGTTCTGGTCCGCCGGTCAGCTTTACGATCTGGGCTTCAGGGAAAATACGGGAACCATCCCGGTATTCGACCCCAAGGTGCGGACGTTTGAAGTTTACAACCTCAAAACAAATGAGAATGTCGGCGTCTTTTACCTCGATAACTTTGCACGCGACGGCAAACGATCGGGCGCGTGGATGACCACCTATCGGGCGCAGCAGACGCTGGGCGGTGAACGCAACGTGCTGGCGTCAAATAACAATAATTTTACCGAAGGTGCGGGCGGCGTGCCCACGCTGATCAGTCTTGATGACGCCAGCACACTATTCCATGAATTCGGGCACGGCATCCATTATCTGTTGCAACAGGTTTATTATCCCGCACTTGCCGGGGTGCCCCGCGATTTCGTCGAATACCCAAGCCAGGTGAATGAAAACTGGCTGATGACGCCCGAGGTGCTCTCGAAATTTGCCACTCATTATCAGACCGGCAAACCCATCCCGCAGGCGCTAGTCGATAAAATCCTGGCCAGCGACAAATTCAACCAGGGCTTTGCCACGGTTGAATATCTGTCGAGCGCGATCGTCGACATGAAGCTGCACAACCGCAACGCTCCGGTGACCGACATTGACGCATTTGAACGGGATACACTGGCCGACATGGGCATGCCGCGCGAAATCGTGATGCGCCACCGCCTGCCGCAGTTCGGCCATCTGTTCAGTTCCGACAGCTATTCGGCGGGTTATTATAGTTATCTGTGGTCTGAAACGATGGACGCCGACACCTGGGCCGCCTTCACCGAGGCAGGCGGACCGTGGGATCGCAAGGTCGCTGATCGTTTCCGGACCATGTTGCTGATGACCGGAAACGAAACCGATCGCACCGAGGCGTATCGCGCGTTCCGTGGCCGCGACCCGGATGTGACCGCGCTCCTCAAAAAACGCGGTTTTCCGACTGGGAATTGACCGACGCCGCGTCACCTTTCAGCTGCGGATAGCAATCATCGTCGGCGTGCGCGCGCTTTGGTTTCAATAAATGGCCACATTGACCGATACCAACCCGCGCCGCCGCCCTTGCCCGTGATGCGTCACATCGTTAAGGGCTTGTCATGCCTCTGACGTCACCGTCCCCCATTCGCATCGCTCCTTCCATCCTGTCCGCCGATTTTGCGCGTCTGGGGGAGGAAGTTGCGGCTATCGAGGCGGCGGGCGCAGACTGGGTGCATGTCGATGTGATGGATGGGCATTTCGTCCCCAACCTGACCATTGGCCCAGCGGTGGTAAAGGCGTTGCGGCCGCATTCGGCGCTGCCTTTCGACGTCCACCTAATGATTTCGCCGGTCGATGGGTTCCTTGATGCCTTTGCTGCGGCAGGGGCCGACATTATCACCGTGCATCCGGAATCCGGGCCGCACGTCCACCGCACCGTCCAGCGCATCAAGGCCTTGGGCAAAATGGCGGGCATTTCGCTTAACCCGGCAACCCCCGCCAAGATGCTCGACTATCTGATCGACGATATCGACCTGGTCCTGGTAATGAGCGTCAACCCCGGTTTTGGCGGCCAGAGCTTTATTACCAGCCAGCTTCGCAAGATCGAGGCGGTGCGCAAGATGATCGACAAATCGGGCCGCGACATCCGGCTGGAGGTTGACGGCGGCATCGACGCCGCGACCGCGCCGCTGGCCATTGCGGCGGGTGCCGATGTGCTTGTTGCTGGCACCGCCACCTTTCGCGGTGGCCCGGCTGCCTATGCTGGCAATATTGCCGGACTGCGCGGGGGCTGAAGCCGTGAAACTGGGGTCAATTGGCGCTGCGGCGGGTGCGGGGGGTCAAGCGGACACCGCTAGTCCGGCCGACGCTGTTGACACCATTGAACCTGGCAAGCGCCTTATCCGCCTGCCCAGCGACCGGGGCCTTTCGCTTGGCGAACGGCTGGCCAACCAGCTGACCCGCCTGACCTGGCGAACCCCACTTCACGGTTTGCGCCTGAAAGGGCGCTTCCCGCTCAAACTGCTTGGCGTGCCCGAGGATCCGGTGGCCGGGGATCAGCGCGCGGGCACCGCGATCCGGGCCGGGCATTTCCTGTACCGTGGGCTGAAGCAACCACTCGCCACCCTTGATTTCGCCACGCTCGACGTCGCGCCGCCCTTTGCCGATCATCTGCACAGTTTTGCCTGGCTGCGCGATCTGGCGGCGTCAGCGACCCGGGCCGACGGCACCCCGATAGTCGAGGCAATCGTCCGCGACTGGTTGGCCGCGCATGGCGAAACAGTCAGTGAACCGGCGTGGCGTCCCGACAATTGCGGCTGGCGCATCCTGTTCTGGGCGGCGCACGCGCCGCTGATCCTGTCTTCAAGTGATCAGATATATCGCTCGGCGGTTTTGAACCATCTCGCCCGTGCGGCGCGCCATCTGGATCAAATGGCAGACCGCATGCGTCCCGGCCTGCCCCAGCTGATTGCCTGGACGGGCGTTGTCGCCGCCGCGCTGCTCCTCCCCGGCGGCGAGCCGCGCCGCGTCTTTGGCGAGGCCGGTCTCCGCAAGGCGCTAGAGGCGGTGATTTACGCCGACGGCGGCAATATCTCACGCTCGCCGCAAGTCCAGCTTGATGCAATCATGGCCATCGCGATGCTGCAACGCATTTATGCCATGCGCAGCATCACCCCGCCGCTATATTTGAACGAGGTGCAGTCACGTGCTGTGCCTGCGCTGCTCGGGATGACCCACGGCGACGGCGGGCTTGGCTGCTGGCAGGGCAGCGGTGCGACTACTGCCGAAGCCGTCGGCGCTGTTGTTGGCGCCAGCGGCGTGCGCACCCGCCCGCTTAAACAAGCGCGCGATTGGGGTTATCAGCGGCTGACCTCGGCCAAACTGATCCTGCTCGCTGACGCCGCCCCGCCGCCCATTGCCAGGGTGACAGAGGCTGGCTGCGCCTCGACCCTCGCCTTTGAACTGTCTGACGGCCCCACCCGCATCGTCGTTAACTGCGGCGGCGCGGGACTGACTGGCGCGACCATTCCGACCGCGCTGGCCAAGGGGCTGCGTACCACAGCGGCGCATTCGACCCTGATCCTGGCCGATACCAATTCGACCGCGATCCTGTCCAACGGCACATTGGGCAAGGGGGTCACCGAGGTCGAGATTGACCGGCGCGAGAATGAACAGGGCAGCCGCTTGGAAATGAGCCACGACGGCTATGCCAAGCGCCACGGCCTGATCCACCGCCGCGCGCTGATCCTGCCGCCATCGGGGCGCGAGCTGCGCGGCGAAGATGTCTTGCTGCCCGCCCCGCGCGCGCGGCGGCGCGGCGACACCGGCTTTACACTGCGCTTTCACCTTGGTGTGGGCATCACCGCCAGCATGACCGCCGACAAGCAAGGCGCACTGCTGCGCATCGCGAGCGGCCCCCTCTGGCAATTCCGCGCCTCTGATGGCGAAGTATCTGTTGAAGACAGTCTGTGGGTGGATGGCGAAGGGCGCCCCCATCCGATTGAACAGCTTGTAGTGATCGCCACCAGCCCGCCCGGCGGCGCCAGCGTCGGCTGGATTTTCAAGCATATCGGGTGATCGGCTTGCCCTTTGATCTCCTGCGACCTAGGGCCCGATCTGCTTTGACTGACACCGTCTCCGTTCGCCACGAACGGGTCTGAAACTGACCTGGACCAAATCCCCATGACCGACCTGATCACCGTCCGCCGCGCGCTGTTGTCCGTCAGCGACAAAAGCGGGCTAACCGAGCTTGCGGCCGCATTGACAGCCCATAACATCGAGCTGGTTTCCACGGGCGGCACGGCCAAGACGCTGCGCGACGCCGGGCATAGGGTCCACGATGTTGCCGACCTTACGGGCTTTCCAGAAATGATGGACGGGCGGGTCAAGACGTTGCATCCCAGCGTGCACGGCGGGATTTTGGCCGTGCGCGACGATGCCGCGCATGTCGCGGCAATGAACGCCCACGGCATTGGCGGAATCGATCTGGTTGTGGTCAACCTTTACCCCTTCCTTCAGACCGTGACGCGCGGGGCCGGGCGCGACGATATTATCGAAAATATCGACATCGGTGGTCCGGCCATGGTGCGATCAGCGGCAAAGAATCACGCCTTTGTCAGCGTCGTTACTGAACCGGCCGATTATGCCGCACTGATCGCCGAACTGGGTGCCAATGATGGTGCTACCACCCTGACCCTGCGCAAACGGTTAGCCGCAACGGCCTTTGCGCACACGGCGGCCTATGACAGCATGATTGCACAGTGGTTCGCCTGTACCGATCAGGGCAAGACCTTTCCCGATCTGTTGCCGATCACGACCAAGCTGTCCGCCGCACTACGCTAGGGCGAAAACCCGCAGCAATGCGCGGCGCTCTATGTGCCAGTTGGGCCTGCTGTGCCCGGGATTGCACAGGCGCGGCAAGTACAGGGCAAGGCGCTGTCGTACAATAATATCAACGACGCCGATGCCGCGCTGGAACTTGTTGCCGAATTTCGCGATGCGGCACCGACCTGTGTGATCGTCAAACATGCCAATCCATGCGGCGTGGCCATCGCCGCGACGCTGAGCGAGGCTTATGCTGCCGCGCTCAGATGCGACGATGTGTCGGCATTTGGCGGTATAATTGCGGTCAACCGCGCGCTCGATGGCGCGACCGCGGAGGCGATCAGCAGCATCTTTACCGAAGTCGTCGTCGCGCCCGATGCCGATACGGACGCACTGGCGGTGTTCGCAAAAAAGAAAAACCTGCGCCTGTTGCTCACCGGCGAACTGCCCGATCCGGCGCGCAGCGGACTGGTAATGAAAAGCATCGCGGGCGGCTGGCTCGCGCAAAGCCGCGACAATGGGCGCATCACCCGCGCTGGGCTGAAAACCGTGACCGCACGCGCACCGACCGATGCCGAACTGGCCGATGCGCTGTTTGCGTGGACCATTGCAAAACACGTTAAATCGAACGCCATCGTCTATGCCAAGGACGGCGTGACGGCGGGCATTGGCGCAGGCCAGATGAACCGGCGCGACAGCGCACGGATTGCCGCCGCCAAGGCGCGCGAGGCTGCGACCAGCCATGGCTGGGATGCCCCGCGCACCCACGGCAGCGCCGTTGCCAGCGATGCCTTTTTCCCCTTTGCCGACGGACTGCTCGCGGCGGTGGACGCTGGGGCGACTTGCGTCATCCAGCCCGGTGGGTCGATCCGCGATGACGAAGTGATCGCGGCCGCCGATGCGGCCGGACTCGCCATGGTGTTTACCAGCATGCGCCATTTCCGGCACTGATCGGACATATAAGAAAGACTGGCATGACCTCTACAATCCGCAGCAAATCCATGATCCAGAATATGTATAACTGGACCATGGCCAAGGCCGCGCACCCGCATGCGGAGGGTTGGCTTGCGCTGGTGTCTTTTGTTGAGGCAAGTTTTTTTCCCGTTCCCCCGCACCCGATGCTGGGGCTGATGTGCCTTGCGAACCCGCAACGCGCGATCCGTTATGCCATCATCTGTACGGTGGCATCGGTTGCGGGCGGACTGCTTGGCTATGGCATTGGTTTTTTTCTGTACCAAAGCATTGGCACCTGGCTGCTCGGGGTGCTGGGCCTGACTGACAGCTTTCCGCGCGCCGCCTGTTACCTGCGCGAATACGGGGCAGAGATCATCCTGGTAAAGGGTGCAACCCCGATTCCGTTCAAGCTGCTGACGATCACGGCGGGGTTCATCCACATGCACCTGTTCACCTTTTTGTGGGCAAGTCTTGCCAGCCGCACCTTTTCCTTCCTGCTGGTCGGCATATTGTTCCGGCTGTTCGGTGCGCCGATTAAGGCGTTTATCGACAAATATCTGATCTGGGTGACGGCTGGCTTCATCGCTCTGGTGATTGGCGGTTTTGTGGTGATTAGTGCCCTGTCGGGCGGCGTCGAGAAAAGCGCCGCCGATGAAAAATGCGCACGCGTCACTGCACTGCGCTGACGATTATTTTACAGTGGGACGACATTCTTCTGCCCTCCCCTTCCCGGGTTGTGGGAGGACGAAGCACCGCCCCGCCTGCGCGGGCATAAGGTTTGGGGGCATGGGTTTGGGGGATAGTTATACCGCAGGCTGGTATTATTCCTCGGTGCGTACCAGAATCATTTCGCCGATCAGCATGAACAACAAAAATGGACCCCATGCTGCCAGAAACGGGGTGTATGCGCCCAGATCGCCCATCGCGAGCGCGAAATTATCGGCGACAAAATAGGTAAAACCCAGCGCCATGCCAATGATCGCGCGGACAAACAGCTTGCCCGACCGCGCGAGGCCAAACGCCGCCACCGCGCCAAGCAATGGCATTAGCACCGCCGACAGCGGCCCCGAAATCTTGTGCCACAATACGCCCTCCAGCGCAGCCGTGGGCCGCCCGGCAGCTTTCAGGTCGGCGATGACCGCGCGCAGCGACCAGAACGGCAGAGCGTCGCCGTCGATATTGGTCAGAGTGAACTGGTCAGGCCGCACGCCCCGCCCGGCGGTGATCGTGCCAAGCGGCACAACCTCCCCCGATCGGACCACAAAACGCGTCGCATCAGCAAGCTGCCACCCGTCGCCGGCTACCACCGCGCGCGGCGACCGGATGATCCCGGTCAATCCGCCGCCGGTGCGCTGATAAATTGCGACGTTGGTCAGCGTCACACTGCGTCCAACCCCCCGCACTTCGCCTGCATTAATCAGATCATTGCCTTCGCGCGCCCAGATATTGGTGCGCACGCCGGTCTCGCGCGGCACCTCGGCATATTCGATTTTTTGCCACCCCGCGAGCGTGGCACTGGCGCGCGCGACGATGCGTTCGTTAAACACAAAGCTGATACCCGCCACCAGCAGCGCGGCCACGAACAGCGGTGCCAGCACCTGATGCGCTGACATGCCCGATGCTTTCATCGCCACGACTTCGCTGTTCTGGTTCAGGGTGATCAGCGTCAGGATCGTTCCCAACAGGACCGAAAAGGGCAGGAAACGAGCCACAATCTGGGGCAAGCGCAAACCCACATAGCGCCACACATCGGCGTCGCTATTGGTCGGGACCGCCAAAATCTTGCCGCTTTCGCCAAGCAGATCGAGCGTCTGGAGCACCAGCACCAGCGCGATCAGGATCGCAAAGGTGCGGATCAGGAACATTTTGCCGACGTACAGCGCCATTTGACGCGAGGGGAAGAAGTGGAATTGATGCACCCGCGTTACTCCGCTGGCGCCGGTATTGATCCGGCAGTACGACGGAATATCGCCGTCAGCCGGCGCAGTTGCGCCCCGATTTTTCCGGCGAACCGTTCCAGCGCGCCAATCGGCTGTCCACCCGGCACATGTGCCACCATATAATACATCCACACCGCCAGCGCCGCGAACAGCAGGAACGGCACCCACAACGCCAGGAACGGATCGACGACCCCGCGCGCACCCAGCGCTTCGGCATATTCGTTGATCTTATGCTGCGTGACCAGAATCACGATCGACAGGAACACGCCCAACGATGAAGTCGATCGCTTGGGCGGTATCGCCAACGCAATCGCCATCAGCGGGATCAGCAGCATCGCGACCACTTCCACCAGCCGGAAATGGAAATTGGCGCGCGATTCGAGCCGCGTCGACAACGCCTCTGCCCCATCGTTGCCGACGCGCAGCAGTTCCGGGATCGTGCGTTCGCGGTCGGCGCTGCCGCGGGTCCGGAATGCCGCAATCTTGGGCAGTGGGATCGGCAGGTCATGCCTGTCGAAACTCAGCACGCGCGGCGTCGCAAAACCAGGCGATTCGTGAACCAGTGTGCCGCGCGTCAGCCGCAGGATGATAGTGTCAGGGTCGTCGGTTGCCAGAAACTGGCCCTGCGCGGCGGTGGCCGACACCCGTTGGCCATCCGCATTCTGCCCGCGAATGAAAATACCGGACAGGTTGCGCCCCTCGTTGCTGCTTTCTTCGATCCGCAATGTCATGCGCTCGCCCAGGTTGGTAAACTCGCCGACCTTGATCGACGCCCCCAGCGCGCCCGATCGCAATTCAAACCGCAATCCTTCATAAGCATAGCGCGCGTAGGGCTGAACAAAGCCGACGATGGCAAGGTTTACCAGCGCCAGCGTAAGCGCAAAGGCATAGGGCACGCGCATCAGCCGGCCATAGCTCATGCCCACACCGCGCAGGACATCAAGCTCGCTCGACGTTGCAAGACGGCGAAAGGCGAGCAAAATCCCCAGCATCAGACCGATGGGGATGCCGAGCGAGAGATATTCGGGGATTAAATTGGCGAGCATCCGCCACACCACACTGACCGGGCCACCTTCGGATGCCACAAAGTCAAACAGCCGGAGCATTTTTTCGAGCACCAGCAACATCGCCGAAAGAATCAGCGTTCCGACCATGGGCAAAAAGATCAGCCGGGCGATGTAACGATCGATGGCAGGAATCAAATTCAACTTTCCGACGCCCCGTCACCATGATTTGGCCGCAAACAACGACGATCTGCCATTCAGGGGCAATTGAGACCCAGGCAGGCGACTGCCGGATTGGGCTATAACCTCTTGGAGTGATCAGGTCATGTCGAAAGTTACGTTTCCAGCAACGCTGGGTTTGGTATGCGCGCTAGGGCTTGCCCTGCCGCTTGCCGCACAGGCCACAACGCTGGGTCCGGCAGCCAAACGCTGTGACGCCAACGATAGCGCGGTACTGGTCGACGTTGCGGGATTTAAGGCGCGCACGGGCACGCTGCGTGTCCAGATTTATGCTGCAAACGCAAAAACCTATCTTGAGAAAAAACAGTGGCTCGACCGGGTCGAGGTGCCAGTGGCGAAAACCGGCACTATGCGCATCTGTTTGCCCGTCGAACGGCCGGGCAATTATGTTGTCTCCGTTCGCCATGACATTAACGGCAACGGCAAATCAGACCGCGGCGATGGCGGCGGCCTGTCGGGCAATCCTGACATGAAGCTGTCGGATTTCATCTTCAAACGTAAACCTTCGCTGGCGGCGACGAGTGTGTCGGTCACCACCACCACCCGCCGCGTCCCGGTGACATTAAATTATGTCAGCGGCCTGTCGTTCGACCCGGTGTCGTAGCGCTGCATCGGTGGCCCGCGTCGCGCTCTTGTCCAATCCGCGCTCGACCGGCAATCGGTCGCTGCTGCCACAGGTGCGTCAGTTTTGTGCCAACCACCCCGATATCTTTCATTATGAGGTAGAGGATGTGGCGCAGATTGGCGAAGCGATGCGCATGATCGCCATGGTTGGCCCACGCGTCATTGCGATCAATGGCGGTGATGGAACGGTTCAGGCGGCGCTGACCGAGCTTCATTCGGGGGCCTATTTCGGAGGGTCACCGCCGCCGGTCGCCGTGTTGCCCAATGGCAAGACCAATTTGATCGCGCTCGATCTGGGGGCAGATGGCGACCCGCTCCACGCGCTCCAGCGCGTGCTTGATCTTGCCGCCTGTGATTTTGAGGGGCATGTTATCCAGCGTCAGCTGATTGCCCTGTCGTCGGGCACGAACCGCCCGGTGCTGGGCATGTTTTTGGGCGGCGCCTATCTGGCCGATGTGATGCTGTATTGCCGCCATAAAATTTATCCGCTCGGTCTGCCGAACGGCTTGTCGCATGTAATTGCGGCGCTGCTTGGGGTTTTTTCGATCGTGTTCGGCCTTGGCGGCGGGCGGCTTCCGCCCAAACCCAGGCCATTGCGCATCTCGCTGGTTCGGCAAGGCGAAATAAAGGGCAGTTTTTCGTTGCTGATCGTGACTACGCTGGAAAAACTGTTGCTCAGCGTGCGGACCGATGATGGCAAAGCGGCTGGCACCATGAAACTGCTCGCCGTTGATCGCAGCATCGGCGCGCTGGTGCGGCTGATGAACGCCACGTGGCGCGGGACATTGGGCAAACAGCCCGTCAACGGTGTCCATTTCGAGGCAGGCGATGAAATCCGCATCGAAGGCGACCGGTCAAACGTCATCCTCGACGGCGAGATTTTTGAAGCGGTGCATGGGCGGCCAATCGTCCTTACCTCGACGCCGCCAGTGTCCTTTCTCCGCCTCGCCGTCTGATCCTTCCCATGTCGCGGGAAAGCAGCCTGACACGCTTGGTCGCGGCGGAATTGGTCGAGCCGGTCAATCCCCAGATTACGGCCATGGCTGCCGCGCTGGCAGCGCGCCATCCGGGTGCCGCGCGGGCAGTGTTGTTTTACGGCAGTTGCCTGCGCGAAAGCCAGCTTGATGGGCTGATGCTCGATTTCTATCTGATCGTTTCTGATTATCGGGCGACTTATGGCAAAAGCTGGCTGGCCGCTGCCAACCGCCTGATCCCGCCCAATGTGTTTCCGTTTGAGTGCGGCGGCCTGATAGCCAAATATGCAGTGCTCAGCACCGCCGACTTTCACCGCCTGAACGGCCCCGAAACCCGCAATGTGTCGGTCTGGGCCCGCTTTGCTCAACCGTCGCGATTGGTGTGGGCGGCCGATGATGCCGCGCAAGCCCGCGCTGTTTGTGCCGTCGCGCGCGCCGCGCCGACCTTGCTCGCGGCGGCTGGCGCTATTGATGGCGAAGCCCCGCTCGACTGGTGGCGCCGTGCCTTCGCACTTACCTATTCCGCCGAACTGCGCGCCGAACGCACCAGCCGCGCCGGATCAGTCGTCGACGCCGATGCGGACCGCTATCAACGCTTCAGCCCGCCCGCGATGGCGGCGATCCCCCTGGATGCGCGCGGCGGGGGGTGGCCGCTGCGCCGATTGCAAGGCAAGGCGCTGAGCGTCATCCGGCTGGCCAAGGCGGCCTTTACTTACGCTGGCGGGATTGATTATCTGGCGTGGAAGATCAACCGCCACGCTGGGACCAAGATCGAAATTGCGTCATGGATGCGCCGCTGGCCGCTGGTTGCGGCACTGGTGTTGGTACCCAAATTGCTGGCGCGGGGCGCAGTGCGTTAGAGCGTGATGACGCTAGCTTTTTGCCCCGCGACCGGGCGGCGCACAGCTTCGCGGATGGCCTGTTCAAGCGCCGCCAGCGTATAGGGTTTACGCAGGACCGGATAATCGCCAAAGGCCGCCATCTCGCTCGCGTCGCCTGCAAATCCGGTCACGAACAACACTGCAATATCTGGACGGCGCGCGGCCATCTGGGCGACCATTTCCGGACCGGTAATTTCTGGCATCAGGACGTCGGACAGGACCAGGTCAAACGGCCCGCTGGCATCGACAGAGCGCAGCGCCTCACGCGGGTCGGAACAGGCAACCGGCCGGTGACCAAGCTCGGTGACGGCCTCGACTGTGGCGACCAGCACGCGGGGGTCATCCTCGACAACCAATATCGTCAAACTTTCCGTCATTATTGTTGCAGCGGCACTGCCCAGATTTTTGTGGGTGGGAACGTCGCCGACAACGCGTGCAGCGATTGGCAGGGTGATGACGACGCTGGTGCCTTCACCCGGCGCAGAATTGACGACCACTTCGCCGCCCGCACTGCGGACAAAGGCAAAGACTTGGCTCATGCCCAATCCGGTGCCGCGTCCAGCCGCTTTAGTCGTGAAAAACGGGTCAAAGATCCGATCCAGCACCGCCTGGTTCATGCCGCATCCCGTGTCGGTGACCGTCAACTGGATCTGGTCATCGCCATCACTTTTCGCAAGCAGCGCCGTGGCGATATCCAGCCGACCGTGCCCCTCCATGGCGTCGCGCGCGTTCACGGCCAGGTTAAGCAGCGCATTTTCAAACTGTTGGCGGTCGGTGAACACGCCAGCAGTCTCGCACCCAAGGTTCATCGTTAGGGCAATGCGGTCGCCAATTGTGCGGCTGATGAATTCAGCGAAACCGGCAATCACCGTGTCCAGGGCTACAATCTCGGGCCGGGCCGGCTCGGCACGGGCAAAGGCAAGCAGACGGCGGGTCAGGTCCGATGCGCGCGCCGCACCATCCAGCGCGCTGGCCAGGTGGCGGGCGGCCTTGTCAGGTGCCTTCGCCAGCCAACGCTGCGCCAGTTCGATCCCGCCCACGACAACCGCAAGCATATTGTTGAAATCATGTGCGATGCCGCCGGTCAGCTGGCCTACAGCCTCCATCTTCTGCGCCTGTCGCAGCTTGGCCTCAGTTGCCGTGCGCTCCTCAATTTCGTGGCGCAGCGCCTGATTGGCGGCGGCCAGCTCGCGCGTTCGTTCGGCCACTGCGCGTTCGAGCACCAGCGCGCGTTCATTGTCGGCCTGGCTTTCCCGTTCGGCAAGGCTGCGCTCTGACCGTGCCCGCAGAACGGTGCTTGCACCAACCATGCCGCCAATCGCCGCAATCGCGCCCAGCAGCGAAAAGAACATGATCACCTGATTCAGCTGAATCCGGTCACGTTCGGCAATCCCGCTACGCTCGCTCAGCAGCTTGCGTTCATTCTGGATAATGGCATCAAGCAGGTCTTCGACGCCCGCTTTGCGGCTATCCTGCGACGCTGCATAATATTTCGAGATAGCAGCAAGTTCCTGCCGATAATTGGCACTCAGCGCCGCTGCACCCAGCTCGCGGTTGCGCACATCGACAGCAGCCACCAGTGCGCGGACCAAAGTCCGTTGGCGCGGATTGTCGCGCACCAGCGGACGCAGGTTGATCAGATATTGCCCTGCCAGACCGAACTGCTGCTGGTATATCCGGCCATCCTGGCGATTAAGGCCAACGGCAAAACGCGCCAGTGCCGCCTCGCCGCGCGCCACCGACGCGTCGACCGATTTCACCAGCGTGATGACATCAACGCTGCGGGTTTGCCCGGCAAGCGACTGGTTATAATCTGAATTGGCCCGCACCAGCAGCAAAACGAGCGCGACCACCGCCCCGGCCATCGCCATTGACAGGCTGATGGTGATCCAGAAACGCCAGCGCGCCTCGTCGGTGCCAAGATCGGCCGGATAACGGTTAAGACCCACGACCCGTTCTTACCCCAA
>Ga0105046_10007314_pt1 | contig 17398 bp, 13 predicted proteins | sample MAT03_FD_78385 | JGI IMG/M metagenome (GOLD analysis project Ga0105046, IMG submission 78385) | Freshwater microbial communities from Lake Fryxell liftoff mats and glacier meltwater in Antarctica - MAT-03 (megahit assembly) | ecosystem: Environmental > Aquatic > Freshwater > Ice > Liftoff...
ATCAATCGCCCGGGCGCCCTCAGCAATGTTGACGCCGGCAGCGGCATATGTATTGTTTGCATTGCCGGCGGCGTTCGAGGTCAAAGAAGTTGCCATAGGCCGCTATGCTACTCGCTAATGTGTTGCGGCGAAGCCCGTCACCCATGAGACATGCAAGCCGCAGTAGGGGCGCAGCGGCAGCCGCCCGCATGCTGCGCCCTACGAAACTTTCGCGCGTAATTTGGCCGCAGTTATTCATTGCCCATTTTTACGAATTCGCCAACATGCGCGCCAATATCTGTGCGCATATACATGCCCTCGAAGTGAATGTGGCCGGCGTGCTCATAAGCCTCCACAACCGCCTCGGCCACATCAGCACCCAATCCACTCACCGCCAGCACGCGCCCACCAGATGTCACAATCTCGCCACCGTGCTGGGCTGTGCCGGCATGAAACACCATCGATTCGGCGGGCAAGTCTGTTAGGCCGGTGATAGGCAAGCCTTTGGGATAGGCCCCTGGATAGCCCGGCGAGGCCAACACCACTGTCGCACACGCGCCGTCGTGCCACATGACGGCATCGGGGTCGAGCCGGCCCTCGACGCACGCCAGCATCACCTCGGCCAGATCGCTCGCCAGCAGCGGCATCAACACCTGCGTCTCAGGGTCGCCAAAGCGGCAGTTGAACTCCAACACGCGCAAGCCGTCCGACGTGAGCATGAGGCCGGCATACAGCACGCCGACATAGGGCGTGCCGCGCGTGGCCATGCCATCGACCACGGGTTGAATCACCTCGCGCCGAACCGTTTCCATCAGCTCAGGGGAGATATCAGGCGCAGGCGCATAGGCACCCATGCCGCCGGTGTTGGGGCCGGTGTCGCCGTCACCGACGCGTTTGTGATCGCGCGCCGGCGGCATCAACGCCACCGTCTTGCCATCGCAAAATGCCAGCACCGAGGCCTCGCGCCCGCTCAGCCGCTCTTCGATGACGACGTGTTGGCCGGCCGTGCCAAACTCATGCTCGATCATGATGCGGGTGAGCGCTTCATCCACCTCGCCCAGGTCATCACACACGACTACGCCTTTGCCCGCGGCCAACCCATCAGCCTTCACCACGCACGCCGGCGACGTGGCAAATGGAAATTTGTGAGTGAACTCGATGGCGTTCTCGTAGTCATCAAACACGCCAAAATCCGCCGTCGGCACGCCGCACTCGCGCATGATCTGTTTGCAAAACGCCTTGCTGCTTTCGAGCTGGGCCGCGGCCTGCATCGGCCCAAAGATCGGCAACCCCGCCGCCTGAAACACATCCACCACGCCGGCCGCCAACGGCACCTCCGGCCCCACCACCGTCAGTTCAATCTGCTGTGCCAGTGCAAAATCCCGCAGCGAAACTAAATCGTCCACCGCAATCGCCACATTGCTGCACTTCGCCAACAACGCAATGCCAGGGTTGCCCGGTGCCGCAAACACCTGCGCCACCCGAGCCGACTGGGCCAACTTCCAAGCCAGCGCATGTTCGCGGCCGCCGGAGCCGATGAGAAGAATATTCATGCAGATATCAGACGTCAGATATCAGACGTCAGATTGTGTTGCGAAAGCCCTACGATCTGACATCTGACTTCTGACCTCTCCCAATCTCCTCAGCCCCACGTCTCCTCAAACACCAGCTTGTCGCGGTCGTCGCGGAAGAGCCAGGCGGGGATGTTGATGGGGTAGATGCCGGAGAAGCAGGCGGTGCAATGGCTGGCTTCGCTGTTTTGCGGCGCGGGGATGTGCTCTTGAATAGCCGCGTTCATGCCGGCCAGCGAGAGATAGGCCATCGAGTCGGCCCCGATGTGGGCGCGAATGCCCTCGACGTCAAAACGATTTGCAATCAGCTCTTTATACGTCGCCATATCGACACCCATGAAGCACGGATGCCGCACCGGCGGCGAGGCGACGCGCATGTGCACTTCGGCCGCGCCAGCGTTGCGCAGCAGGTTCAGGATCGGACCACTGGTGTTGCCGCGCACAATTGAGTCGTCGATCACGACCACGCGCTTGCCTTTTAAATTTGCCGAGAGCGGGTTGTATTTGAGTTGCACGCCGACCTGGCGCAGGTTGTCGTCGGGTTGGATGAAGGTGCGGCCGATGTAGCGATTTTTAATCAAGCCTTCACTAAACGGAATGCCGGATTCCAGGCTATAACCAATCGCGTGGGGCGTGGCGCTGTCCGGCACCGCGATCACAATATCGGCTTCCACCGGCGCTTCACGGGCCAACTGCCGGCCCAACTGCTGACGCACCTCGTGGATCACCTGGCCTTCCATGATGCTGTCCGGCCGCGCAAAATACACATACTCGAAGCTACACAACGCGCGCGGCATACGGGCGTGGCCCATCACGCTGGTGACGCCGTGCTCGTCCAGTTTCACGATCTCGCCCGGCTGCACCTCGCGCACAAATCGGGCTCCGATGGTTGCCAATGCGCACGTCTCGGAAGCCAGCACGTAGCCTTTCTGATTGCCATCGGGTCCAACGCCGTCCAGCTCGCCCAGGCACAGCGGCCGTAAGCCGTGTGGATCGCGCATGCCGTAAATGGCGTCGCGCGTCAGCACGGTCAATGAGTAGGCCCCCTCGGCCACCTGCATAAACGCCATCAGGCGCACCTGCCAGCGGTCGAGCGGCTGTTGGGTTTGCGCGGCCACGTCCTTGCCATTTGACTGTGCGCCATTGGCCGTACCATTCGTGCCATTGTTGTGGTTGCCGTTTTGGGTGGCCCCATTCGCCACGCCCGACATGGCATTGCCCATCGCCATGACCTGCGGCGAATCGCCATCCAGCCGCCAGTCGCCGCCAATTTGCTGAGTGGCCCAGGCATCGGCCGGCGCGGCCAGCATCTGGGTCACCACCTCGCTGTCGGTGGTCGAAGACAGGCCCACGCCGCGCTCTAATAATTTGCGGCGCAGTTGCAGCGCGTTGGTCAGGTTGCCGTTGTGGGCCACACCCAGCGGCCCATAAATTGTCTCGATGAGGTAGGGCGCGGCGTTGCGCAAATTGGATGAGCCGGTGGTGCTGTAGCGGGTGTGGCCGATGGCGTGCGAGCCCTTGAGCGGCTTGAGGTTCTCCTCGTTGAACACGTGCGACACCAGGCCCATGTCCTTGTGAATGTAGGCGGCCCGGCCATCACAGGTGGCAATGCCCGCGCTCTCCTGCCCGCGATGCTGCAACGCATACAGGCCAAAAAACGCCAGCCGGCTCACATCCCGCCCCGGCGCATACACCCCAAAAATGCCGCATTCCTCATGCGGCTTGTCATCAAACACAAGGTCATTCATAGCTTAGCTCCAGAAGGCAGATGTCAGATAGCAGATTGGATCGCGAAATCTCCGATCTGACATCTGATGTCTGAATTCTCCTCATCTCCCCTCTCTTCCCCACGTTTCATCCAACTTATCTGAGTAAAACAAAATGGCTTGGCGATAGCGAACGATACCGGCGTCGTTGCTGGTTTCGGCTAAATTGCGCAACAGCAGGGTCATGGCCTGGTCGGGCTTGCCTAGGTTATACAGCGCCAATGCGAGAAACACCTGAAATTCACGCCCATCTGGGAAGAATTCGAGGCCGGCCTCACACGTCGCAACGGCTTTGTCGTATTCGCCAAGTGCGCGATAGGTGCTGCCCAGGCCCAATAATGCGCCGCGCAAGTCCTCGCCGCCGAGGCCCAATACCAGGGCCTGCTCGTAGTATGGAACGGCTTCGCGCTCCAGTCCCAACGTGTCACATGTCCACGCCGTTTGGTAATTCAGCACGGCGTCATCAGGTTGCTTTTTTAACAAGCGTCGCAACATCTTCAGCGCCATCCCGGCCTTGTCGTTGCCGCGAAGCTGAACTGCGTTTTCAATCGTATCGGGTAGTTTGGGCATGTGGGTTGCTGGTGGTTAGTGGCTGGTTGCTGGGGCGCGCTCATCGCTCATCGCTCTAAACTCTTCGCAATCCTTTCTGCCGCCGGCTGCTGGCCCGGCATAAACGTCTGGCCGGTCAGTTGCTCATACGCGCCGATATAGCGCGCGGCCACCTGGGCTACGAAATCATCCGGCATTTTGGGCGGTGGGCCATCGCCACGATACCCTTGCGCGGCGAACCACTCTCGCAAAAACTCCTTGTCGAAATTCTCCGGCGCGGCGGCATTGGCTGCATACGACGATGCCGTCCAATAGCGGCTGCTATCGGGGGTGTGCATCTCGTCGATCACGGCCAGCTTGCCGTCGATGAGGCCGAACTCGTATTTGGTGTCCACCAGGATGAGGCCGGCCTTGAGCGCCACGGCCTGCCCGCGCCTGAACAGCGCCACGGCCGCGTGTTCAACCTGCTCCCACAACGCCGGCTCAATCAACCGCTTCACCAAAATCTCCTCCCGCGTCAATCGCTCGTCGTGGCCACCAGCTTCGGCCTTGGTGGTCGGGGTGATGATCGGCTCGGGCAATGCGTCGTTTTTGCGCAGGCCATCGGGCAGTTCGATGCCGTAAGGCTGGCGCTCACCGGCTGCATACAGCGTCCACAAAGAGGTCTTGGTGACGCCGGTGATGTAGCCGCGCACAACGACTTCGACCGGCAGCGGCATCGCCTCGCGCACGATCATCACATTCGGGTCAGGCACGCTGATGACGTGATTGGCCACAATGTCGCCGGTCTGCTCGAACCACCACGCGCTAAGCTGGTTTAGGGTCTGGCCTTTGCAAGGGATGAGGCCGAGCACGATGTCGAAAGCCGAGATGCGATCGGTCGTGATGAGCACACGCGCGCCGTCCGGCCGAACATACATATCGCGCACCTTGCCGGCATATTTGCGCCCCAGCGCTGGCACATCCACGCTGTCAATAGCGAGAGGAATTGCGGCGAGTAATTGTTGGTGAGTGAGCATGGTGACTGGTTGCTGGTTGCTGGTGGTTAGTTGCTGGTTGCTGGTGATTGAAACTAACAACCAGCAACCAGCAACCAGCAACCAGCTACTAAAAACTAACGACTCTTGAGTCCGTTCTCAAACAACCCCAACCCCGTCTGACCGCGTTCGCCGCGATGCCAGCGCGGGTGCTGCCAGGGGAAGATGTGGTTTTCGGGATGCGGCATCAATCCCATCACGTTGCCGGCGGCGTTGCAAATGCCGGCGATATTGGCGACCGAGCCGTTGGGATTTGATGGGTAGCCTTCGCCAACGTAAGTCAGCGCAATCAAATTGTTGTCCTTCAAGTGCGCCAGCGCAGACTCATCTTGCGTCACAAACCGGCCCTCACCGTGCGCGACCGGGCAATAGATCAACTCGTCCAAACCCTGCGTAAACAGGCACGCGCTGTTTGGGTTGGCCTCAAGCTGCACCCAGCGGCACTCAAAATGCCCGGATTGGTTGAAGGTTAGCGTGCTGTCTCGCGGAAGGAACGACGGACGACCGACGACCGACGACGGATTCAGCGCCGTCGGTCGTCGGTCGTCGGTCGTCTCTTTTCCTGAGCTGCCCCATCCCGGCAACAACCCCGCCTTCACCAGCGTTTGAAAGCCGTTGCAGATGCCCAGCACCGGCCGGCCACTCGCCACAAACTGGCCGAGCACATCGCCCAGCCGCGCCCGTAAATCCAGTGCCCACAGCACGCCGCTGCCCAGGTCGTCGCCGTAGGCAAAGCCGCCCGGCACCACCAGCATGTGGTAATCCAGCAAATTGCGGGCGCGGCTGAACAACTGATTGACATGCACGATCTCAGGATTGCCACCAGCCAACTCAATCGCCGCAGCCGCATCGTGGTCGCGGTTGCTGCCGTTGGCGTGGAGGATGAGGACTTTCTTCTGAGTGGAAGGAGAAACAGGAGACGACGGACGGCGGACGACAGACGACATCTGGACCGTCGTCTGTCGTCCGCCGTCCGTCGTCTCTGCATCCTTGCCTCTCCACGCCCGCTCCAACTCGGCCACATCGGCCCACACCGCCATCTCGCCATCGAGGCCGCGTATGCGCAAAATGCTGTCGTCCCACACCCGGCCCACTTCGGCACACGGCACACCCTGCAACGCCTGCTCAAATGCTTCAACGTGTTGAGGGCTTACTTCCACGATGAACCGGCACGAGGACTCACTGAACAAAATTACGTCGTCCGTCGTCCCGGCTTCTGAGCCGCGTCGTCCGTTGTCTTCTACTCCTACTGGCACCCGCGCCAGATTTACCTCGGCCCCCAGCCGCCCAGCCAGGCACATCTCGGCCATCGCCACGCCGAGGCCGCCCTCGCTGCAATCGTGGCAGGCGGCAACCAGGCCGGCCGCAATGGCCTTGTGCAGCGCGCGCATGCGATCCAGCGCATCGGGCACCGGCTGCGGCGGGAGATGGAGTCCACCTGCGAGGTGGACTCCATCTCCCGCCGCGTAATGCGCGCCGCCTAGCTCGGCGCGTGTGTCACCCACCACAAACAGGAAATTGCCCTCGGCCTTCAAGTCCATCGTGGTGGTGAAGTTCACATCTGGCACGATGCCCAGTGCCGAAATGAGCAGCGTGCCAGGGATGGCGTGACGGGTGCCGTCGGCATCGGCATACTCGTTGTTCAGGCTGTCTTTGCCGCTGATGAAGGGCGTGCCATACGCCACGGCCGCGTCGTAACAGCCGCGCGCGCACTCCACCAAACTGCCCAGCCGGTCGGGCACATTTGGGTTGCCCCAGCAGAAGTTGTCGAGGATGGCGATGCGGTCGGGGTCGGTGCCGACGGCCACCGCATTGCGCACGGCTTCATCGATGGCGGCCCAGGCCATGGCATACGGGTCCAGCTCGCCGTATTGCGGGCAGATGCCGTTGCTGAGGGTGATGCCTTTGATGGCGGCTGGCGGCTGGCGGCTGGCCCATGCACCGTTTGCAATTTGAGCGTGGTCAATCACCAACACGGCCGCATCACTTGGCCCATGCCCAGCCACACCCACAAATGGCTTCACCGCCGTCTGGCCCTTCACCTCATGGTCATACTTGCGCACCACATCTTCCTTGCTGCGAATGTTGGGATGAGCGAGCAGAGTGAGCAGGGAGGCGGTGTGGTTGGCGGCTGGCGGCTGGCGGCTGGCCGTAGAGGGTGGGTCGCTAACAGCCAGCCGCTTCATGCCAGCCGCCTTTAGTCGTCGCTGCGGAATGCCTTCGTGCAGAAAATCCACCGACAGATCGCCGACCACTTTATCGCCGTAGCACAGCTTCACCCGGCCGCTGGCCTCGAAGGTGCCGAGCACAAACGCCTCGATATCCTGCCCATCGCACACGGCTTTGAGCTGCGGCCAATTCGCCGGCGGCACTGCCAGCACCAACCGTTCCTGCGCCTCGCTCAGCCAGATCTCCCACGGCTGCAAACCCGGATATTTGAGCAGCGCCGCCTGCAATTGCACCGTCGCGCCCAGCCCGCTGGCCATCTCACCCACGGCCGATGAAAACCCGCCTGCGCCGCAATCCGTAATCGCGCTGTAGAGCCCCAAATCCCGCGCCTGCAACAAGGCTTCCTGGGTTTGCTTCTCGTGGATGGGATGCCCGATTTGCACGGCGCTGCCGGCCACCACACTGCTGGCCGTGTCCATCTCCATGCTGCTAAACGTCGCGCCGCGCAAGCCGTCGCGGCCCGTGCGCCCACCCATGGCCACAATGAAGTCGCCGTCCTGCGCCTTGCGAGGCTCGGCATTATTAGGCGAAGCCGGCACGATGCCCAAACAGCCACAAAACACCAGCGGGTTGGCCGTGTAGCCACGGTGAAACAAGATCGCGCCGTTCACCGTCGGGATGCCCATCTTGTTGCCGTAATCCTCGACACCCTTGATCACGCCATCGTGCACGCGTTGCGGCGGCAACACGCCTTCCGGCAATCTGACCTCTGACGTCTGACCTCTGTCCCCTTCCAACGGCCCAAAACACAGCACATCCGTGTTCGCAATCGGCCGCGCGCTCACGCCCAGCACATCGCGGATGACCCCGCCCACGCCGGTGTTGGCGCCGCCAAACGGCTCCAGCGCGCTGGGGTGGTTGTGCGTCTCGACCTTGAAGGCCAGATCCCATTGGTCATCAAATTCGATGATGCCGGCGTTATCCACGAAGGCGCTGCGCACCCACGGCTTGTTCACCTTCTCAGTCGCGGCGCGAATATAAGTCTTGAGGAGGCCGTTGATCTGGGCAGAGGGGAAAGGGGAATGGGGAAGGGGATCATTGTTTCCATTCCCCATTCCCCCTTCCCCCACAATCTCAATCAACGCCTTAAACGTCTTGTGCACGCAGTGCTCGCTCCAGGTCTGGGCCAGCATCTCCAGCTCCACATCGGTGGGCTCGCGATTTTCCTGCTGGTAATAGGCGCGAATGGCCTGCATCTCGGCCAGGTCCAGGGCCAGCCGACGGATTTTGCTGATGGCGAGCAGGGCTGCATCGTCGGCCTCTTTGAGGGCGATGGTCTCGACTTGGCCGGTTGGCACCGCCGCCAACTGGGCCGCGTCGAGCAACGGCGGCTCAATCGGCACGTTCACCGTGAAACGCTGAATCACCGGATTGGCAAAGCGATCCAACGCCAACTGATGCAACTCGGCTTCGCTCAATGCGCCGTCAAGCAAATAGCGCGCGCCGGTGGCCGCTTGCTCCAGCGTGTCGGGAATGAGCAGATGCGCCGCACGCACCAAGTTCTCGGCGGCAGAATCTGTCACGCCGGGCAGCAGGGTTACTTCGATGAAAGCGGAGAGCGATGAGCGGGGGGCCGTGAGAGATTGATCTGCAATCTGACCTCTGACATCTGATATCTCATATCTCTCCGTCACCGGATCGGCCAGCAATTCGCGGCAGAGGCGTTGGACGCTGGGTTGGTCCAGGTACTGGCCGCGCAGGAAGTACAGACGTCCTGTGGCAATGGGATCACGAGAACGGTATTCGTGGGTGGTGTCGTCGGGTGTGCGGGCGGGCCAAACTTCAACGCGATAAGTGGGCATAAGGCGGGCCGATTATAGCCAACGGCACGCAGTCACTCTCAGGAAGCAGCTTTTTAATTGCAATCATCCACAAATCGATTTAATTCATTCGAGCGACAAAAACACAAATTTCACTTGCAGAGAATTCTATTGCGTCGCAATCCAAGAACAAGCAGTGCCAAGGGCAATAGGTCGCCCATAATATACATTGCGTCCATTGGACGAATTATAAATCTTGACACCAACTACACGCGTAGCCGCAGAGTAGCATACGACAGGATAAACCATCGCCGAACTCATCTCAATGTTTGTTGGTACTGAGCAATCCGTCGTGTAAGTTGGCGTACAATCGGCCAAGAAATCAAAATTCTCGTTAAATGCTTCAGAATCGGGAATTTCGGCAAATTTACCCTGACCTACCTGTGTTTGTGTGCCGTTTTGATGTACAAAATAGATGAGAAATTGATCGTTAGCTCCATATTGTCCAAGTTGGCGTTTAATGATGGGGATATAAACAGTATTGTATCCCGGCTCTAACGTCACAGAACCCTGTGCGCTCAAACCATTAACATTGGTTAACCACCACCCTCCACCGAACGATGCCCAAATTGGGTCAGCGCCGACTTCGGCCCATACCTTCAGGCAAGCGCCAAAAGGGCCTGTGTACCAATTGAGTCCCTGCCATTGTCTGCTAATAATTGCTGTAAATGAATTTAAGAAAGCCAAACCCGTAGTTTCATTTTGTAGGGCTGGTGCTCTAATGCAGGGCGCATTGATATATGTGCTGCCGGTCCAAGAATCACAATTGAAAAAAGATTGATGGCGATAATTGCCTCTTGACCATGTGTTCGAATAATTGTCGGAATCAATGGGTGTTGCATAAGGTGGAGAACTGGGCGTGTGGAAGCAGGCAAAAAGAGATCGGCCAGCGGCTAGACCACAGTCGGTGGCTGCACGCCGAGTGAGCCAATATAACCAAGTGTTCCACCATGAAAGGCCTAATTTCAAAGACGGCCAACCACCAGCCCACAGATAAGGATATAAGGCTCCACGTGGTCTTATTGGTCGTTCTATTCTCCAATCGAACCCGGTTTCGCTCAACAGAAGGTCTATGGGTAGTAAATTTCCCCCTGACCTGAATCTTGACTGGTATCTCGTCCGAAACCATCGTGCCCCTGTCATGACCCGTGATGCCGTAGCTGCAGCCGATTTTATAGGTCTCACATAAGTAGGAGTATTAGCAGGTTTTTTGTAATTACCGTCAGCAAATTGACCATCCGTATACTCAAAGTCATATTGATGAACATGCAACGCATGTAAATCTTCAACATATGTCTGATGAGTCATCAAGAGACTATCATAAAAATCTTTCCAGTAACGATCACCATCAAAACTTAAACCAGTTCCATAACGACTATCATAGGCACCAAGACGTCCTCGAATACTCGCGGGAGGCAATAGGATATGTCCACGCGTATTGCTTAGTGGGTCTCCTGCCATATTGTCTCGTAAAATCTTGTATGTAGTGGCTAAAGCTTGTGGCGTAGCTCGTGCTGGAAGCGATGGTGCTGACCAAAAAGAAGAAGTAGTCGGAAAGTATGGTTGGATAAATGGGTCGAGTGTCTGTGAATCAACAGTAGAATCTTCAGGCTCGTTATTTAGATAGTAGATCTGGTTCGTAGTTATGGGATTAGCGTTACGCCTATGAGTTACTTGATTGAATGTGGTCGCTAGAACATTCCGCAGCGCATATGGTGTGTTGTGTACTGAAACTTGCCGGAAAGTATACTCAGTCCATTGTTCAGGATCAGATGGAGGATAATATTCTGCGGCAGCAAGAGTGCCTTGCTGCCATTGAAGATTATGGGCAAGTTGCTGCTGATACAATGGGGAGGTCACAGGTAAACGCAGGACATATTGAGCAAAGTCTCTTCCACGTGGGATACTGGGATTTGCTATTCCCAAATGGTTATATGAAGGATTAATTGGCATTTGAAAGACCTTTTCTAACTGCTATATGACTTGCGGATAAGTGAGTGACAAGGATTTCGTCTTATTTTCCGTAGTGCTTTGATAAGTAATAGTTACACTCTCAAACATTAGAATGCGTGCAGACTTAGAGTCATTCAATTTGGGTTGATCCAGCGAGCCATAATGCCAGCGAGGAACATCGGCAAGTTCCGGTGGCCACCCTACATCTACAAGTTCCTCGGGTTGCAAGGGAATTGCATCCAGGTTAGAAAATGACCAATTATCTCGCTGCCGAGGAGTAAGTTCAACTGGCGGGTCAGGCGTGCCGTCTTTACTAACGGTGGTCATTACGATTTTTGATAGTGCAAGATCATAGATCGTGCTCTCAATTTCGGTGGACATTGGCAGACACCATACCTTGAGCACTTGAGCGGATACCAATGACATCAATTTTGTGTCCACCAAAAAAGCCAACTCCAAACCAATGCGGTTATTCTTCTCGCTGGGCAATTGATTTAGGTGAATTCCTAAATATGGATTCGGTAAGGTTATAACTTGTAACTTCTCCGAATCAAGTGCAAAAATGAAACCTGCGCTTTCAACCAATTGTTTGATCTCGCTGATAACAATACTCTTTTCAATGATTGAAAGTATTTTGCCAATGTCTGGCTGACCCAGCTTCACATGATCTGTGCTTCGATGACTTGGGATCTGTAGTAAAGGAAGCGCACTAAGAGCCAATCCACCCGATACTTTCATAAAACGTCTACGGGATTTGCCGTTCTTTTTCATTGCCATTTTAGTAATGCTATAGTTAGATGCCGAGGCAGGTTTATTATGACTCAGGTCCTGGTCAGATTTTTTTTGACCCTGACTATTGTTGTACAATTCTTACAAACAGCAACTGGTGCTTCAACCAACGCCGCCTGCGCAAATCCCTATTGTGCCTATCTACCGAGTGTGCAAATACCACCGCTTTTTCGAATACGCACCAAATATCTGGTGCTACCACACACGGGGCCTATTGAAGCAAGAGGGGATTTGATCAATACAGGCACACAAGCTTATTCAAATATAAGACTCGAAGCCAGATTGTTGGATCAATCACAGCAGTTTACGGGGATCACTTTGACCGGCTTTGTCGCGAACCCGATTCTGTTGCCGGGTCAAGTAGGTTTCTATATCATTAGTCAGAGCAATGGGTCCGTACCATCCAACAACGTGAAGGGATTTGAGGTTGAGGTGATTAGTCAGACGGTAGTCACTGTGCCAACTTATCAACGACTTGATGTCTCGATTACATCTATTCGGCCTGGTCCAGAAGCCCACCTAGTCACGTTTGCAATACGCAATAATCATCCCGCAAAGGTCTATAACGCGAAATTACACGCTTGGTCCCCAGAAATATCAGCGTTTGAATACTTATCCTATTACAACATTTCCCTGCCTGATCTTCAACCAAGTGAAGTCATTACGGAAGAAGTTGGCTTTCTTTATGATCTTTCAATTGACTCATTTAATGGTTCAGCTGAAGGAATTCTAAGCCCCTAATATTTATACTACTACGCCTACCGCATAAACAAACCCGCCAGCCACGGCAACCCACCCACACAAATCGAGGCCGTGATGATGAAGCGCAGCACCTTGCCCACGGCACAGGCGGCCAGGAAACGCCACAACGGCATCTTCAGCGCGCCAGCAATCATGCCACCTACATCAAAAACAGGGTTGGGGACGGCCGAGAGTAGAAAGATGGTCAGCAGGCCGCGCCGGCGCATAAAGATGCGCAATCGCCGGTATAAATCGCCTTTGGGGATGATGGAATTGCCGCTGCGGCCCACCCAATAGCCAGTAATTTCGCCCAAGGCCGAGCCCAATCCCGATGCGATGCCAACCGCCAGCAGGCCATAAATAGGTGCTGCGGCGCAGCTAAACGCGATGGACACCGGCGCCGGCACGATTACCGTGGCATTGGAAATCACCCCGATGATAAACAGGCCAATCAGGCCGGCGTTACCCAACTCACGCAGCTCCTGCTGAAAATAGATCGTCAGGGCAATGATGGCCAGGCTGATCAGAACCGCCAGCAGAACGGTGACGGCCGTGCGAACTTTGGGGTCGATGCGGCTGGGCACTCTGGGTAGGGCCGTGGTTGTGAACGGCTCCAGTGCTGGCGCAGCCGTCGCATCTTGCAAAGGTGGCGTATCCGGTTGAGGTGTGCTCGTTGTATTGGGCGTCTGTGTCGTCATTGCTATTACACACTATAACGACAAACTAGACCTAAAGTTGCGCAGTTTATGAGGCTAAGCTCAGTATCAGGATGACGGAACTGTCACCGGCATGCTAGCGCGGCCACCACTCATGGCCGGCACAAAATGCACCTCGGTGTTCTCATCTACGGGGTGCCGCAAGCCTTGTTTGCTGTTCACGCCGTCCACCACCAGTGCCAGATTCGGCTTCAACCGCCCATCCTCACCCACCAGCCGAGCCTTCAGACCCGGATGGGTCTGCTCCAGCGCCTCAATCACCTCGCGCACCGTCGCCCCCGAAGCGCGCACCTCAGACAAGCCGCCCGTCAACGAACGTAACAGAGAGGGAATCCAAACGATAGCCACTTCTTAAGAAAGGAAAAAGGCAAAAAGCAGAAGGCAAAAGTGGGGAAATCAGCAACTCACTCAAATTCCGATTTCTTCCTTTTGCCTTCTGCCTTTTTCCTTTCCTAGATGGTTCCCATCGCCTTCAGCACGTTGCCGGGGTTCATCGGCAGCACGGTCATGCGCACGCCGATGGCGTCGTAGATGGCGTTGGCCAGCGCGCCGGCCGGCGGCACAATCGGCACTTCGCCCACGCCCTTCACGCCGAAGGGGTGGTTGGGGTTCGGCACTTCCACCAGCACCGTGTCGATCAGCGGCAGATCCAGCGCCGTCGGCATGCGGTAGTCCAGCAGGCTGGCGTTGAGCAGGTGGCCGTCCTTGTCATAGAAGTATTCCTCGTTCATGGCCCAGCCGGCACCCTGGGCCACGCCGCCCTGAATCTGGCCTTCGACGTAGCTGGGGTGAATGGCCCGGCCCACATCCTGCACGGCCGTGTAGCGCAGAATCTGCACTTTGCCGGTGTCGGTGTCCACTTCCACATCGACGATATGGGTGGCAAACGTCGGCACCGCGCCCTTGGTGTCCTTGCTCACGCTGGTGCTGATCGGGCCGCCGGTGTCATCGAGTTTGGCGGCAATCTCGGCAAAGGTCATGGTCTTGTCGCCGTGTGAATACACGTTGCCGTCCACCACGATTTCGGCCGGATCGACTTCCCACTCGTCGGCTGCGCGGGCGGCCATCTCGGCTTTGAGCTTCTTGCCCAACTCGTAAGCAACCATGCCCGAACCATAGGTGGCGCGGCTACCACCGGTGGCGTCGTTGTAGCCCAGGGAGTGAGTGTCACCGATGCTCGGTCGCACGTCCTCAAAGCGCAGGCCCAGCGTCTCGGCCAACTGCATGGCCAGCGAGGCGCGCGAACCGCCGATGTCGGTGCTGCCTTCCAGATACGACACAGTGCCGTCGGGGTTTACATTGGCCGAGCCCGACGACTTGCCATCCCAGTTCATCCAGAACCCCGAAGCACTGCCACGGCCGACTTTGCCACTCGGCGAGGTGGCGGCCGGCAGCGGCGCATCGTAGTGCGGGTGATGCACGGCCGCGTCCAGCGTCTCGATGAACGCGATCTTGCCAAAGATGGGGCCGCTCGACCGTCGATCCCCTTCCTTCACCGCATTTTTGCGGCGAAACTCGATCGGGTCCATGCCGATCTTCTCGGCCAGCTCGTCCAGCACCGTCTCGGATGCGAACGCGGCATTGGTGCCGCCGGGCGCACGGTAGGCTTTGGCGGCGGGCTTGTTTACCAGCACGTCATAGCCATCCACCTGCACGTTGGGCAGGTTATACGGCGAGAAGATCACTTCCATGGCCGCGCCGATGGGCGAGCCAGGGAATGCGCCGGCCTCGTAGGCCATCCACGCTTCGGCCGCCGTGATGGTGCCATCTTTCTTCGCGCCGATTTTCACGCGCATATACGATGCCGAGGTGGGGCCGGTGGCCTTTAGCACCTCGTCGCGCGCCATCCACATCTTCACCGGCTTGTGGCCGGCCTTGCGCGAGAGCAGCGCGGCCAGCGGCTCCAGATACACATTCAATTTGCCGCCAAAGCCGCCGCCAATCTCCATGGGGATATAGCGCACCTGCGAAATCGGCACCCGCAGAATCTCCGACATTTCCCTGCGACCATCCCAGGCCCCCTGGGTGCTGGCCCATACCGTGATCTGGCCATCGTTGCTCCACAGCGCCGTGCCGTTTTGCGGCTCGATGTAGCCCTGGTGCACCGTGCCGGTGTGAAACTCGCGCTCGACGACAACATCGGCCTCGGCAAACCCCTTGGCCAGGTCGCCGCGCTGATGCTGATCGTGGGCGGCCACATTGGTCGGCGCGCCGTCGGCCTGCTTCTCACCCAATTCACTGGTGCGCAAATTGGGCAGCAGCACCGGCGAATCCGCCTTCATCGCACTCATCACTTCCAACACCGGCGTCAGCACCTCATACTCCACCTTGATCAGGGCCAGTGCTTCGTTGGCCACATGAATATCGATGGCGGCCACAGCGGCAACGGCGTGGCCGTGATACAGCACCTTGTCGTGGGCGATGATGTTCTGGCTGAGGTAGCTGAAGTTCACCGAACCCTCGCCCGACCTCTCTATCTTGTCGGCCGCGATCATAAAGTCCTTGCCCGTCACCACGGCCTTCACGCCGGGCAATGCCTCGGCCGCGCTGGTGTCGATGGATTTGATGATGGCGTGGGCGTGCGGGCTGCGCAAGACTTTGCCATAGAGCAGGCCCTGCATCTTCACATCGGCCCCATATTGGGCGCGGCCGGTCACCTTATCCACGCCGTCGGGGCGGATGGGGCGCGTGCCGACGACTTTGTAGCCGTTGGTGCTGCCATTGCCATTGGCCTTTTCTTTTTTAGTTTCAATCACTTTTTCCATTTGTGTCTCTCCCAAATCTCAAACTCACGGAGCAATCCCAATCATCACCAAAGGAACAGCGGGCACACCCCGACCATTCCGAATTACGTTATACAGTTCGCCTTCGTAGTAGGCCGGCCCAGAAGACATGTGTTGCTGAAGCGACTTCATCGGCAAAATTTCGATGCCGACGTCGATCTCGTCGCGCACGTAAGACCACAGATAGTGTGCGGGCAAATCGTTAATCAATGCACTTTTGCCAGACACAACATTTAGCCCTATGCGCTCTTTCAAAAAGCCGGAATCACCAAGAACATTAATCGGCCAGCCTTTCAATTTGAGTTTGTCCGCGCACCCTTCTAATAGCTCAGCCTGCTCAATGGCGCTTTGAATTTCCTGCCAAAGCCCACGCTTATGAACAAGCAAGTGCTCCAGGCCATTGAAGTGTGAATGCGTTTCGATAACTTTCATTGCAAAAATTAGTTCTTCGCCAAACTCAAAGCGGAATGTAGAGCGCTTGATTTCGGTATTCTTCGGCTTCTGAAGCAAGCCAAATTAAGTAAAGTTCCTCGGCAACACGTCCTATACTCACATTTGGTCTTACCCAAAGCAAACCTGCAAAAGGCAATTCTTGCGTAAGATGATCTGCAATATGCACTGGCATAGTACTGCGGTCTTCTGTCACAACGATAAAACCATTTGCGCCGGCCCAGACCAAAATATCTTGATCAGATGTGCCCGCTGGCACAGTGTTAGTGCCTCCAACTTGCAACACTTCGAGGCGAAAATCCCGTCGGCGTAACTGACGTTGGATCGCCGCGTCAATGTGTTCATCCAGCAGAAATCTGGGCTTCATGAAGCAAATCTCGTTGCTGTGCCAGTCGTTCTCGCAGCGATTGGACAAACGGTGATACCGTCAACGTTGACTGCTCCCAATCACTTATTTTTTGTTGTTGAACACGCGACACATATGCATCAACCATTGGACGATTTGCCAGATAGTAGGTAAGTGTCGCGTGAACCTGCTCTAGCGACAGCGTGGGATAGCGCAATACCGTTTCCTCGGCACTAGCCCCAGCGAGATAGGCTTCCACGACTTTTTCGATTCCTACTCGTGTGCCTTTCAACCGAATGGCCGTTTCAGCGGCAAATTCAAAGTAGCTTTCCAGCAACATGGTTGTCCCTCATTTCGCTCGTTGCCCCAGGCGTGCGCCTAGGCCTTTTGCGGCTCGCGCATCACCTCGGCCGCATCCTGCACGGCCCGCACAATCTTGTCGTAGCCGGTGCAGCGGCACAGGTTGCCGGCCAGCCAGTAGCGAATCTCGTACTCGCTAGGGTTGGGGTTCTTGCGCAGCAGGGCTTCGCTGGCCACCAGGAAGCCGGGGGTGCAGATGCCGCATTGCAGGGCCGCGTTCTCCAGGAATTTTTGTTGCAGCGGGCTCAGGCCCTCTTTGGGCGTGATGCCCTCAACCGTGGTCAAGCTCTTGCCCTGCGCTTCGACGCC
>Ga0105046_10007316_pt1 | contig 17392 bp, 18 predicted proteins | sample MAT03_FD_78385 | JGI IMG/M metagenome (GOLD analysis project Ga0105046, IMG submission 78385) | Freshwater microbial communities from Lake Fryxell liftoff mats and glacier meltwater in Antarctica - MAT-03 (megahit assembly) | ecosystem: Environmental > Aquatic > Freshwater > Ice > Liftoff...
GACCAGCGCACGTGACAGGTAGCGGGCTACCTGGGCACTGCCACCGCGTGGATAGAAGTAGAAGCCCATCACAGCGTTCCGACTATCCGAATAAGCCATCTGTTCACCGTACGGACACTTCACGACGAACGCAAGAGATGCTTCGCAGCGGCGGGCGCCAACCCGATCAGTGCCTGTGCCCGTGCCCGTGATCGTGCCCGTGCGGCATCTCGCCGATGACGAAGTCGTGGTGGTCGTCGTGTTGGATTCCCTGCAGCGTGATACCAAAGGTTTCCAGCAGCATTGCGGTGTTCAACACGTCCTGCGGTTCGCCGTGAGCGATGATGCGGCGGTTGAGCAATAGCACTTGATCGCATCCCGCCGCTTCACCGATGTCGTGCGTGGCCGTAACAACCGCTGCACCACGAGCCAACGCCAACTCCACGAGTTCTCGGTACCGCTCGCGACCCGCCACATCCAAACCGCCGGTCGGCTCATCGAGCACCAACAGGTCGGCCACACGAGCCATCACCTGCGCGAGATAGATGCGCTGCTGTTGCCCTCCAGAAAGCGAACGCAGGGGCTCGTCGGCGAGATGCGTCACCTCCATGTGCGTCATCGCTTCGTGCACCAGTTGCCGGTCACGGTCAGATGTGCGCCCGAGCAGGCCGAGCGCCGCGAAGCGGCCCATGCGCACCACTTCTATCGCCCGAATTGGGACAACGAAGCGTGCCGTATGCGCTTGCCCGAGGTACGCAATCCGCTTCGGGCGCGTTCCTGGTTTGCTGCCCAGAACATCGAGCGAACCGGCAAGGGGAGGGATCAGACCGAGGATGGTCTTCAGCAGCGTCGACTTGCCCGAGCCATTGGTACCGACGAGTGCCAGCGATTCACCCGGCTGCAGGGTGAGCGAGATGCCTTCCACCACGGAGTCGGTGCCGTACCCAACGGTCAGCGCGGCCGCTACCAGCGGGGCCGCGGTCATGCGACACCCGCCGCGCTGGTTGGGAGGGGCTTGCGGCGCCCCGGCGCAAGGCTGCGACCAACCACCTGGCCGACCAGCACCACGAAGAAGGCGCCCACGGTGACAAAGACAACGGTGGCCCCCGCTGATGTGCCGTAGTGATAGCTCAACAACAGCCCGACGTACACCGACGCAACACCGATGCCAATTGCCCATGCGATCATCGCCCAGATACGCCGCGCCAGTAGCGCCCCGGCGCTGGCCGGTGCAATCAGCATTCCGAACACGAGCAAGGTACCGACGGCCTGGAAGCTGACCACGACCGTGGCAGCCACCATCACCAACATGATGGCGTGATAGCGCCGTGACGAGAATCCCGAGACATCGGCCTGCTCGGGGTCGAAGCACAGCAGCAGGAAGGGCCGATAGAGCAGCGCAACACACGCCGAGATGACAACTGCTGCGATGGCCAGGACGACGACGTTGAATGACCGGATACCCAGAAGTTCACCGAAGAGAATGCGCACGATGTCGCCGTTGAACGACTCGCCACGGGTACGCGACACCATGATCACACCGAGGGCCAACATCCCGACGAACAGCAGACCGATCGCGGTGTCGGACGAGAGACCAGATCGGTTGGTCACGAAGCTGACCCCGACGATCATCACCGCCGAGCCAACAGCTGCTCCCAACATGCCCGGTGCACCAAGCAGCAGCGCCCCCGCCACACCCGGCAACACTCCATGTGCCAACGCGTCACCGATGAACGCGAGGCCGCGCAGCACCACAAATGTGCCGGCCACGGCGCACAGAACCGAGACCAGGATGCCTGCGACGAGCGCGTTGCGCATGAACTCGTTGTTGGAGAAGGGCAAGATCAACCAGGTGTACATATAGGCATGTGCAGCCTACGCAAGGGCTGCAGCAACCTTGGTGGCGTTCTCCAGGAGGAACGTGGCGTAGGTGCCGTCGCTGGGAAGGTTGTGCGAGGCGAGGTCGACGACCTCGACGCCGGTCTCCTCACCAATCGCCTCTGCCACCTGGGTCGGCGTGCCGAGTTCGGTGAAGATGGCCTTTACGTTCTGCTCCGCGATCTTGTCGGACAATGTCGACAGTTCCTGGGCCGACACGCCCGCCTGCGTGGAGAGGCTGGGGATCAGCGCACCAACCAGTTGAAAGCCGTAGCGGTTGGCGAAGTACCCCATCGACTCGTGACCTGTCACCAGCTTGCGATTCGGCTCTGGAACTTCCCCAAGCACGCTCTCGACTTCGGCATCCAGCGTGTCCAGGCCGGCAACCACCGACGCAATGCCATCGGCGACGTCAATTCCCTGCTCGAACAGAACGGGACCGAGCGCCAGCATCACGTCCCTCAACGTCAGCGGATCCATCCACAGGTGAGGGTCTTGCGCGCCAACTTCTTGGTCGGGGTCGCCGGTCGGCAGCCCTTCGCCCTCACCGACGAGGCGAATGGTGACGTGGTCCGAGGCCACGAACGTCGCCACCCCATCGTCCTTCGCGTTGTTCAACACATCCAGTACGCCGCCCTCGAGGTCGAGGCCGTTGCGCACGATCAGGTCCGCGTTGTTCAGTCGCTCGATGTCTTTGGCCGACGGTTCCCAGTCGTGCGGGTCCGAGCCGTTCGGAATCAGGACGACCACCTCGGCAGCATCACCGACCGCATCACGAACGAGCGAACCCAGGATCGAATAGGTGACGACCACGGTCTTCTTCCCATCTGCATCGTCAGCCGTGGTCCCGCCACAACTGGCCAAGAGCGGCAGCATCGCCAGCGCGCCGGCCGCAGATGCGATGATCGATTTCCAAAGGCAGCGATTCAGAATAGGAAGCATTCTTAGAATGCTAGGCCACGCCGAAAGATCCGCAACCTACGACCACCTCAATTCCTATCGATTCTCGTTAGTTCGGTACGCTGTCGGCCGTGACCGTTGCCATCGATCTCGCCCATGTTCACGACGCGGCTGCTACGCGACTTCGCGGCGCTGACCAGTTGTACACCACAGGCCGTCGCGAGCTGGTCGAACTGCTTGCCTCCATGGGTCGGCCCGTCACCATCCCCGATCTGCTCGCCGAGCGGCCGAAGCTGACGCAGAGTTCCGTGTACCGCAATCTGGCGATGCTCGAGTCGGCGGGAGTTGTGCAGAAGGTTGTCAGCACCGACGATCGCGCCCGATTCGAACTCGCCGAAGACCTGATGGGCCACCACCACCACCTCATCTGTGTCGACTGCGGCCGCGTCGACGACTTTGTGGTGTCGCCCGCCGCAGAACACCGCATCGAGTCGGTCCTCGAACTGGCAATCACCGACACCGGGTTTCAACCCTCCGGCCACCGGCTGGACATCGTTGGCACCTGCGCCGAGTGCGCGTAACTCACGGTGTCAGCGCTCACCGACCTCTTGCCACCGATCGGTAGCGATCCGTCGTTGGTACTCGACGCGTTTGCGGAGTGGGCGACTGCAGGTGGCCGGCCGCTGTACGCACACCAGGAGGAAGCAGCGTTGTCCCTTGCCGCAGGCGAGCACGTCGTGCTGGCAACGCCGACTGGTTCCGGAAAGAGCATGGTCGCGATTGCGGGCATTCTGCTGGCGCTCAACGACGGCCGGCGCGCCGTCTGGACAGCCCCGATCAAGGCGCTGGTGGCAGAGAAGTTCTTCGACCTCGTGGACCTGCTGGGCGCTCAGCAGGTAGGGCTCGCGACCGGCGATGCATCCATCAACTCCGACGCGCCGGTGCTCGTGTGCACAGCCGAGGTGTTGGCGAACAACGCGCTCGCGAAGGGTTCGGCCAGTGACTTCGGTTTCGCCTGCCTCGACGAGTTTCACTACTACGCCGACCCTGACCGCGGGTGGGCCTGGCAAATACCGCTGCTGGAACTGATCAACTGCCAGATGCTGCTGGCCTCGGCCACGCTCGGCGACATGACTGCGATCACGACGGACCTCTTCGAACGCTCTGGTCGCGCCGTCACAGAGATCACTTCAGTGGACAGACCAACACCGCTGTATCACCAATGGCGCATGATGTCGGTTGCCGACAGCGTGCTGGAGGCCGTGCGCGACGGGCTGAGCCCGGTCTACGTGGTGCACGCCAACCAAGCGGCCGCGATCGAACGAGCACAGGGTCTGGTCAGCACGAACGTCACCACTCGAGCCCAGCGCGAAGTAATCGCGACGGCGATGACTGGCATCAAGATGGGGCGCGGCTTCGGCGAGACACTCGACCGACTGATCCGCAACGGCGTCGGCGTGCACCACGCCGGCATGCTCCCCCGCTATCGCCGTCTGGTCGAGCGCCTCGCGGCCGACGGACTGCTGCCGGTCATCTGCGGCACCGACACACTCGGGGTCGGCGTCAACATCCCCATCCGCACCGTCTTGATGACAGCGCTCACCAAGTTCGACGGCAATCGCGTTCGCCAGTTCAGCGTGCGCGAGTTTCACCAGTTGGCGGGGCGCGCCGGTCGGCCTGGCTTCGACCCAGATGGTCACGTGTGGGTGCAGGCACCCGACCATGTGATCGAGAACAGTCGAGCGCTCGCCAAGGCCGGCGACGACCCGAAGGCACGGCGCAAGGCCGGCAGGGCGAAGGTGCCGGAAGGCTTCGTCAACTACGACGAGGCCGCGATGCACCGCATCATTGCGGCTCGGCCCGAGCCGCTCACCTCGCGGTTCCGTGTGACGGCCGACCTCGTCGCGGGTGTTCTGGGCCGGCCCGATGGCCCCTCTGCGCTGAAGCGCCTACTGGCCACCAACCACGATGCTCCGGCGAAGCGCAGGCAACACAAGAAGCGTGCCATTGCGGTGTACCGCAGCCTCGAAGCTGCCAGCGTCGCCGAGCGCATGCGAGATGCCAACGGCCGCTGCCTCGGCGTGCGCGTCGGGTCGCTCGTGGAAGGTAGCGACGAACGCGCGGCCCTGCGTTTCTCTGCACCGCTCACCCCATTCGCGATCGAGGTGATCTCCACCTTCGATCGCGAGGACCCTTCGTACCTCCTCGACGTCGTCAGCGTCGTCGAAGCGGTACTCGACGACCCACGCCAGATCCTCTACGCACAACGGAACGCGGCGAAGGGCGTTGCCGTCAACCGCATGAAATCTGAGGGCATGGAATACGAGCAGCGGATGGAGGTTCTGGACACCATTGCATGGCCCAAGCCCCTGGCGGAACTGTTGGACAACTGCTTCCACGAGTATCACCAGCACCACCCGTGGATTCACGAGTACCCGTCACCGAAGTCGATCACGCGCGAAATGCTCGAGGGCGGCGACACGTTCGCCACATTCGTGCGTCGCTATCGGTTGGAACGCAGTGAGGGTCTGGTGCTGCGCTATCTGACCGACACATGGCGCACGCTCGACCGATCGCTTCCCGACGACGTCTACACCGACGGCCTGGAAGACATCGTCGAGTGGTTGGGTCAGTTGATCCGCGCCACCGACGCGACCCTGCTGGATGAGTGGGCCTTGTTGGCCGGCAAGCCAGTGCACGAACACCTCGCACCGGTTGCCCCCAGCGTCGGCCCGGTCGGCCCTCCCCCGGCCTGGCGCACCGCTGTTCGCACCGCTGCCTTCGGCTGGGTCGATCTGCTCGCCCGCCGTTCGTACCCCGTCTTGGCCGAGCGAACCGGCTGGACGTACGAGCGGCTGGCAACAGCGATGGCGCCGTATTGGCAGACCTACGACTCGCTCGGCATCGACGGCGACGCTCGCGCGGCGGCCCACTTCTCACTGCACGAAGAGCCGGGCCGATGGGTCATCACCCAGCAGCTCTCCGACCCCGAGGGCGATGGCGATTGGCGTTTCGTGGCAACAGTGGACATTGCGGCTGCGCTCGACGAGGGAGCACCGGTGCTCGTTCTGCAGCAACTCGGCCCTTACGACACCGAGGGCGGCGAAGTGAGCGAATCGGCGTCTGCCGAGTAAGGGGTCACCGGCGCGATCAACGGCGCCACCAACGCCACCACCACGTTGAACCCAGCAGCACTGAAGAGCGCGTTGCGCAGACCGACTCCTGTCGCGATGACACCCCATGCGACCGCACCGACGGAGGTGCCGAGCCACACCATCAGCATCGCCAGCGCGCTCCCACGACCGCGCACCCAGCCCTCGAGCTTGAGCGTGTAGTTGGAGAACAACACGTTGAGCATGCCCATCGTGCCGGCTCCGGCGAACAGCAACGCGACCACTCCAACCCAGAGCTGTTCAGCAGCCGCGAACAGCGCGGTACCGCCTGACCACACCAACGCCGCGGCCAGCACTGCCCGCTCGGGGTGCTGAGCCGCATGCAGTCGCGGCAGCAACCACACCGCGCCCACCGAACCGAGCCCCAACGCAGCAGAGAGCAGACCGAATCCACTCGCAGAGACGTGTAGTCGCTGGCGGGCAACCAGCGGCATGACCGCTACAAGGCCCGCGCCTGCCGCCGTCATCGTTGCCAGCCGGATGATCGGGTTACGGAGCACGGCACGACTGCTGACGTGTCGCACACCCTCACGGATTGCCGCGTTGATCGCTTCCGGACGCGTCGGGCGAACAGCACCACCGCGGTAGCCGTTGACTACAGCGATGACGCCCACGAACGACACAGCGTTCAGCGCGAAGACGGCGCCCGGCCCTCCGATCGCGATGATGCCGCCCGCAATCGCTGGACCGACTGTCTGCGCGGCGTTGCGCGAAATTCCATCGAGGCCGATCGCCTGCGGCAGCGTCTGCGAATCCACCAGCTCCGGCGTGAGCGCCATGAAGGCCGGCGCTGCAAATGTCAGCGCCATCGACTCGAGGAAGGTGCCAGCCAGCAGCACCGTCGGGGTCATGGCCCCGGTGCCCTGCGCGACGGCCAGCGCTGCCGCCACCAGCAGCGCGGCAACCTGTGTGGCGATGATGAACTTGCGGCGATCGAGCAGGTCCGCGAACGCACCCGCGTGAAGTGCGAGAAGAAAACCGGGAACCGCCCACGACGCCTGGACCAAACTGACCAGTGTTGGCGAGCTGGAGAGGGTCGCCATGGTCCAGTTGGCAGCGACCAGGTGCATGAACGTGCCGATGTTGCTGACCAGCCCCGCAATCCACAGCCACCGGTACACCCGCACTCGCAGCGGCGACCACGGGCCGGGAGCGAGCTCAGTGTGCACCCCGCCGAGGGTACCGGTACCTTGCAACGCCGACTATCTGCCAACCTGTCGCGCTTGGCGCCGACTCACACGGAGGTCAAGGCCGCGACAGGTTTACGGGTGAGGAGGATCAATTGACACTGGTACTGGCAATAGGTACGTTCAGTTCGTGACTGCTCCCAGCCGACTTCAGTTGATCGACAACCTCCGCAGCGTGTTCCAGTCGTTCGGCGTGGTCGTCGATGGACTGTCCGAAGGTCAGTGGCGCGCCCAATCGCTGTGCCCGGCATGGACCATGCAGGATGTCGTCGTGCACATCACGGCAATCGAACTGGCGCTGCTCGGCTGGCGGCCCGGTGATGACAACCCGTTCGTACGAATGGCCACGATTCAGCCTGAGCTACAAATGCTCTCGCCTTTGGAGCTGACACGGCGATATCACGAGGTCACCACGGCCCGAATCGGCGAGATGACATCGATGACCGACGAAGAGTTCGCTCAGCCGTCGCTCACCCCGGTCGGCCCGGGCACGTACGGGCGTTTCATGGCAATCCGCTGCTTCGACGTCTGGGTGCACGAACGCGATGTTCGCGTGCCGTTGTACCTCGACGGCGACGACAGCGGGTCGGCCGCCGAACTGGCGCTCGACGAGGTCCACGCGTCGCTCGGTTACATCGTCGGCAAGAAGATCGGGCTGGCTCACGGGCAGGGCATTGCCATCGAGCTCACCGGTCCAGTCAGCCGTCGACTGCTGGCGAAGGTGGATGGCCGGGCCGCACGGGTGGACGAGCTCCCCTCCCCCGACATCACCCTCACCATGGACTCACTGACGTTCATGCTTTTGGCCTGCGGTCGCATCGACCCCGAGGTTCCCCTGGCGGACGGACGAGTCGCCGTCAGCGGCGACATAGCCTTGGGCACCCACGCCGCACGCAACCTGTCGTTCACGATGTAGCTGGGCCAGCTATGTCCAGCTGATCGGTAGCGCCACATAACCCTGGATAACCGACCCAGCCGGGTGAAGCACCGCATCGCCCGCGAGACTGAGCGTGGCAAATCGAGATGACAACTCCGACAATGACTCGGTGAGTTCCAGACGGGCCAAGTTGGCGCCCAGGCAGTAGTGAATGCCACCACCGAACGTCAGGAGATGCCAGCCGGCAGGCACCTCGCGCGTGATGTCGAATGTGTCGGCATCTGGCAGCACCGTGTCGTCGTGATTCGCCGACATCGACATCAAAACCACAATCGTTCCCGCCGGCACCAGGTACCCACCGATCTCGATGTCCTCTATCGCAAACCGCGGCAACGCCTCCGTAGCCGGCTCCCAACGAATTGCTTCCTCCACGCCAGCCGCGACCAGTTCGGGTCGTTCGCGTAGCAATGCCCATTGGTCGGGGTGCTCGGCGAACGTGTGAATCATGTTGCTCAGCTGGTTGCGCGTGGTGTCGGTGCCGGCAACCAACATCATCGCCACCACCGAGAGCAGCTCGGATGGTGAGAGCCTGTCACCCTCCTCCTCCGCCAGGATGAGATTCGACAGCAAATCCTCGCGCGGAGCGACGCGACGTTGGGCGATGAGCCCGGTGAGAAAGTCGTCCAGCTCCCCCTGTGCCTGTTCGATCTCGTCGATGAACCGACCTGCATCCAGCCGCAACGACAACAGGATGGACGATGCCCATCGACTCATGTCGGCGAGACGGTCGGCCTCGATCCCGACCAGCGCGCAGATCACGGGGATCGGGAACGGATCGCAGAGCGCTGGCACTGCGTCACATCGACCCTGGCCGTGGACTGCATCCACCAGGCCGGCGATGGTCTCGCGTGTGAACGGACGGAGCGCTTCCACCGCGCGCGGCGTAAATGCTTTCGACACCAAACGACGTAGACGGTGATGATCCTCACCTTCCATGAACAGCAGGATCTGGGCCTGACGATCCCACAATCTGCTGCCCTCGGGGATGCCCGAGAGGCGAGCGAGATCCATTCCCGGGCCGCGGAGGCGCTTGTCGCGCAGCAGCTCTGTGACGTCGCTGTGATGAATCGCGATCGGGCCGAACATCCCTTTCGCCAACGTTGCCGTCCGGCGCGCTTCGGCGAAGACAGCCCGCGCGCCGGCAGCATCTGTTGCGTTTCCGGGGAACATCTCCGGCAGCGTGGCCTCGGCGTAGGTGCTCATCGGATAATGCTCGCACGCCGCTACCGTGCCCTCCATCATGCAGTGGCGCCGATCCTCCATCGACTCGACACCAGACGAGTCCGCCATCGAGGCAATCGTCACGGCCAACGTGGGCATCGCAGCCCGTTTCGGCCCAGAGCTTCGCCAACGGCTGTTCGCTCACGTGGACGAACTGCTGCGTACCAAGCGTTGGGAAGCCGTCGCTGGCAGCGAACTGACCGACGAGATTCTGGTGACGTTGGCGGCCAACGCGGCCATTCCCCTCCTGTCGTTCGATCTCTGGCCCTACCGGCAGGTGAAGTCCATCATCGTTCGGCCCACGGTCTCCATCTCTGGCGGCCTACGGGCGGGCCCCGTGGCGGGCACGTACACGGACCAGCCGATCGGCATCATCGGCGAAGCGAGCCCGCACAGCGGACCTGTCTCGCTCTCGTGGGACGCAGCGCTGGCCGACAGCAGGCGGCCCGCGTACGGCAGCAACGTGGTGATCCACGAGTTCGCCCACAAGATCGACATGAACGACGGCTACGCCGATGGCGTTCCGCCGCTGCGCGGTGCCGCGCTCACCCACTGGCAACAGGTGCTTCGCGACGAGTTCCACCGGACCGAAGGCCGCGACTCCGACGCAGTGCTGCGGCCCTACGCGTGGGCCAGCCCGGCCGAGTTCTTCGCAGTGGCCACGGAAACATTCTTCTGCGTACCGACCCAACTCACCGCTGCGAAGCCCGTCCTGTACGCCGCGCTCAGCGATCTGTATCAGCAGTCACCGGCAGTCGACTGGTTGCCGCTCGACTCCGCGTCGTGAGCACGACTCACCCTCCGGCGCCACGCACACGACACTCTGCGGCGGCCGTCGCCTCGCTCTTTCTGGTCAATGGCGCCACGTTCTCCAACTGGCTTCCTCGTCTCCCCGAGATTCGCGATCACCTCGGTGTTGGCAACGCAGGACTCGGAGCAACGCTGCTGGGCGGCGGACTGGGCGGCATCGTCGGGTCGCTCCTCGTGGCCCGCACAATGGACCGCATGGGCAGCAAGCGCCTGTTGACCTACGCAGCGAGCATGTTGTCCATCCTGATGCCGCTGATCGCAGTCGTGCCCGTCGCCCCCTTGCTGTTGGTGCTCCTGACCGTGCTCGGCACGCTGGACGTGTGGAACGACGTGGCCATGAATGCGCAGGGTGTGACCGTTCAGCAGCAGCTCGGTCGACCAATCATGAACCGGCTGCATGCCATGTGGAGCCTGGGTTTCACCGGCGGAGCTGTCATCGGGTCGCTCGCCTCTGCAGCCCGCATCGACATTCGGGTACACCTCACCATCGTCGGTTTCGCACTGCTCTGCACAGTGCTCATCGTGCGCCGTTGGCTCGTCCCGGTGGACCCTCCTGCGCCCGCACCCGCGCCGGTCGCTCTCACCTCCCACGGTGCATCACCAGCCCGCAAGTTGCGCATCAGCGCAACGACTGCGATGGCATTTGCGGCGATGGCGGCCGTGGCCCTCGAGGTGCTGCCCAACGACTGGGCCTCGGTGCTCATGCGCGATGTGTTCGACGCCGGACGGTTCAGCGGCGGCGGCACTGTCGCGTGCGCCGGCGCGATGCTCGTCGGTCGCCTTGCGGGCGACCATGTGCTCGAGCGAGTGGGCGAACGACGTCTACTGTTCGGCGCGCTGTGGGTCGTTGCCGCAGGCACGCTCATCACCGTCACCGCTCCCATCGGAGCACTTGCCATCGTCGGCCTCGTGGTGTGGGGGTTGGGTCTGTCAGTCGTCTTTCCGCAGCTCTACGCAACGGCAGCACGGTTGCCCGGAACATCTGCTGGCGCCGGCCTCGGCTCCATGCTGCTCGGCCAACGCTCGGGCGCCATGCTCGCCGCTGTGTGCACCGGGGCACTGGCACAGTGGCAAGACCTGCGCTTCGCGTTTACCGTCGTCGCGACCGTTGCCTTCGCGGTGCTGGCCGTCACGTTGTGCAAGGCCGCTGCGGCCACACAACAACGACTCGCAACCTGACGAGCCGCAACTGGCCACGCGTCGCTAGATGCCCTCGGCAGCGTTGAGGCCCGCCTCGTCGACTTCCTGACCTGCGGCCAAGCGAGCGAACACCTCCGGCGGCTCGCGCCACAGGTCGGGCAACGTGCCTGCCTCGGCGGCCTGGATGGCCAGCCACACACGCTCGCTGGTGCACGGCAGATCGAGGTGCCGCACGCCCAGGTGGCTGAGCGCATCGATGACCGCAATCTGCACCGCTGGGGTCGCACCGATCGTGCTGGCCTCGCCGATCCCTTTCGCGCCCAGCGGGTTCAGCGGGGTCGGCGTCTCTGTGCTGTGCACCTCGAAGCTGGGGAACTCGGCAGCCGACGGCAGCGCGTAGTCCATGAAGTTGGCAGTCAGCGGGTTGCCGTCTGCGTCGTAGTGCACCTGCGCGTACAGCGCCTGACTGATGCCGGCTGCCACGCCACCGTGCTGCTGGCCCTCCACGAGCAGCGGATTCAGTACTGTGCCGCAGTCGTCGACCGCGATGTGACGCAGCAGAGTGACCTTGCCAGTGTCCTGGTCGACCTCCACTACGGCGATGTGCGCGGCGAACGGAAAGGTCGCACCCCCCTGGTCGAAGTCGAGCTGCGCGGCCAGACCGAGAGTGCCGTCCTCATGATCAACAGCATCGACGTCGTGTTCGGCGGCCAGCGCCAGCGCACCCCAATCGAATGCCGACGCCGGAACCCCGGCCACGCCGACGGTGCCGGCGACCGTGTCAACCACGATGTCGCGTTGTTCGTCCGCCGATGGTCGCCAGCACCACCGTGCGACGCTGCTCCTCCGGGAGCGCTGTGAGTGCGGTACGGAGTCGCCGAACGTCGTCGGCGTCAACGGCGCTGCGCGCGGGATCGCTGGCATCGGCCGGCAGCAGGTCCGCCGCCATCCAGGGGTCCATCGGCTCCGGTCGCCGAACCCGGAGCGCGTCGATGGCCAGATTCCGCGCAATCGTCAAGAGCCATGTGGAGACGGCACCGCGCCGCCCGTCATACGAAGTTGCGTGGCGCCATGCGCGTTCGAATGTCTGCTGAGCGGCGTCCTCTGCAAGCGAGCGATCGTTCACCATGGTGACGGCGAGGCCGAAGACGCGATTCTGGAAGCGCCGAATGAAGACGGCAATCGCATCGCGTTCTGCCAACGCGACCGCAGCGAGCAGCGCTTGATCGGAGAGCCGATCGTGCCGGTTGGGCATTCGCACCATGTGAATGGTACGGATCTCGACAGCAGAAGGATTGCCGCAATCCAAGACGGGATGCCACACGTACAACTCGGCAACATCACCAACGTGGAGGTTCCGTCATGTCAACTGTACGTACTCGTTCTCTCTTGCTCCTGATGCCGCTGGCGGCACTGTCGCTGGCCGCCCGCGGTGACGACTCTTCGGGCTCCAGCAACAGTGGATCGACGGCGGCCAACACGGCCGCTGCCGACACGGCCGCAGCGGCGGGGGCAACCACACTTCAGCTCGCGAGCAGCACCCTCGGCACGATCCTGGTCGACAGCGACGGGAATACGCTGTACCTCTTCGGCAACGATGCCCCGAACGCGCCAGCGTGCGACACCGGATGCCTGGGCAGTTGGCCGGCGCTCATCAGCGACGGCGCAACCACCGTCGGCGAAGGCCTGAGCCTTGACGACGTTGGAACCGTGACGGCAGCCGATGGTTCCACGCAGGTGACCTTCTACGGCCACCCCCTCTACAGCTTCGCCGGTGATGCTGCGCCGGGAGATGTCAACGGCCAGGGCATCGGTGGAGTCTGGTATGTCCTCGACGCCGAGGGTAACGCCGTCAAGTAGCGAAGTTCATTCCGCCGCAAGGGTGGAGTGGCTCAGTTCCTGGATGCGGCCGAGTACGGCAGCCAGGTGCCGGCCTCGAAGTCATACAGCTTGCACGCCTTGGCGTCGCGCACGTACTCACGCATGGAGAGCTTGCCCGAGCGCACCGTGCCGGGATAGTTGGCAGCGATGGCCGCCGCGGCGGCGGGCAGCTGATGGAAGGGAATGCGAGCGTCGACGTGGTGCGGCACGTGGACGAAAATGTTGTGGAACCACAACTTGTTGACCATCGCCGGCACCCGCAGAATGGTGGTGCTCTCCATCTGGCCCTTGAACTGCGACCACTCCTTGCGCGGCCACCAGCGAATGTCGGGTGCTACGTGGTGTACGTACACCGTCCAGCCGATGATCTGCACGAACAGCAAGAACGGCATCACCAGCATCTTGAACGGCACCCAGAAGGCGCCGACGACGCCAGCGGTCAGCGCGCCGTATGTGGCGGCGCCGCCGAAGGCCAGAAGCAGGAGTGAACTGAGCACGATCTTGTCGCGCACGATGGCATCGTGACGCTTGCCAGGCGCGTTGAAGCGCCACATCTTCTGCCACCACACAGTTCGCAAGAAGTAAGCACCGGAGCCAAGACGGGACCATTCGAAGCGATGGCGCACACGAGCGAACCGGCCCATCGCCGCGTACTCCTCGACAGTGGCCGGGTGCCACACGAAATCGAAGCCCTGACGGGTGGTGTAACCGTGGTGAATACGGTTGTGGCCAAGGTCCCAGGCGGCTTCCACGTGAAAGCTGGGGATCATGCACACCTGCGCCACCAAACGATTCGCCTTGCGCGAATCCAGCAAGGCCATGTGCGAGGCGTCGTGACCCAACACGAAGAGACCCGAGACGGCGAGACCGGCCAGCACCCACAGGATGAGCACCACCCACCACGTATTGGTGAGCGCGAGGCCGACCATGGGGATCGCGTACAGCACCAACGCTTGCGCCAGAGCGAGCGCGGCGCGCCCCACCGAGCGCTGGTAGCACTCCTCGGGAATGATGACGCGTACGTCGTTCAGCGATTGGGTGCGGGGGGTAAGAACCACTGCGTCGGAGGTCGTCACGACCACCACTATAGTCCTCCCTACTGACCGGTAGGTAGGTAAGCTCGATGAAATCTCGCAGTGAGTGAAGGCTGCCCGGACGCGGCAACAATCGTGACCATGCAGGCAATCACCGACCGAGCTTGCTACGGCCAGGCGTACGACGACGCGTCCCTGAGCGCGTACCCCAGACCATCTACCGGCGACTTCGGCGCTGAAGGTTTAGGCACACAGATCAGCGGGTACATCCGAACATGCCCAACATCGGACGTTTACTTCGCCGAACAATTCGACCTCTCTGGATCGCAGGTCTCGGTGCCGCAGCATGGTCCAACCGCGCCAAAGTGCAAGAGGCACTCGGCCACAAGCCGGCGGCGTTACCAGGTGATGGTGAATCCGTCACGCTGCGCACGACGGTAGCCACCTGGACCAAGCCCCTTCGTGGCCGTCACCGCAGCACCACCGTACATGCACCGTCGAGTTCGCTCCCAGCCGACATGACGGCGGGATTCACCGAGCCGACGGTCATCGTGCCGGCGAAGCTCACCAACTCTTCAAGTGTGTCGGAGGAGGTGTAACTCATGAGTTTCATTTTGTGGATCATCGCGGTCGTGCTCGTTGTCTCCGGCATCATCGCTCTCACCCGCAAGCAGCTGACCCAGGGCATCCTGCTGATCATCGTCGGTCTTCTGGTCGGGCCGGGCGGAGTCAGCCTGTTTACTTGACCCTCGGACCTCTCACCGGTCCACGGCGTGGTGAGAGGATGGGGTATGGCCACACCAGCCGACCCCCTCGAGATCCCCGACGCGGCGTTGCTCTCAGCCGCCGCGTCGGGAGATATTGAGCGTGTGGCCATCGCTCTCGCCGCCGGCGCCCGCGTTGAGGCCCGCGATACGCACGGCCGCTCCGCACTTTTGCTGGCGGTGATCGGTGACCATTTGGCTGTAGCCCGGCTACTGGTTGATCGAGGTGCCAACCCGAATGCGGTCGACCACCGGCTGGAGACTCCGTGGTTGACCACGGGGGTGACAGGCAGTGTCGAAATGCTGGAGATCCTGCTGCCCGCCGGACCGGACATGACCATCAAGAACCGCTACGGCGGTGTCGCCATCATCCCGGCCAGCGAGCGTGGCCACATCGAGTACGTCCATCGAGTTGCCACCGCGGGCATCGACGTCGATCACGTCAATGATCTCGGCTGGACAGCATTGCTGGAAGCCGTCATCCTCGGTGATGGTTCGGATACGTACCAGGAGATCCTCAGGATCTTGTTGGACGCCGGCGCAGATCGCGAGTTGGCCGACCGCGAGGGCGTGACCGCTCTGCAACATGCTCAACGGTTCGGTTACCACGACCTTGTGGCCGTGCTGCTGTCGTAACGCCCTAGTCTGTGGCGGTGTCACCGCCGTCAGCTTCGACTGCACGGCGCACTGCAACCGTCATCGGTGGCGGGCCGAGCGGCCTGATGGCGGCCGAGGTGCTGGCCACCGACGGCTTTCAGGTTGACCTGTACGAGCACATGCCGTCGGTCGGCCGCAAGCTGCTCTTGGCTGGTCGCAGCGGACTCAATCTCACCAACAGCGAGTCAGTCGACGAGATGGTCGCGCGCTTCGGATCTGCGCCGCTCGTTGCCGACGCCGTCCGCCGGTACCCACCATCAGCGCTGCGTGCTTGGGCTGCCGGCCTGGGGGAAGCCACATACGTCGGTTCCAGCGGCCGAGTTTTCCCTGCGTACTTTCGGGCGACTCCACTGTTGCGAGCATGGCTCGCGCGTCTCGCCAGGTTGGGAGTCAACATCCAGGTGCGGCATCGCTGGCTGGGTTGGGGCAGCGCTTCTGTCAGCGAGGTGGACCCGCGCGCTCACCGCTTTCGGACATCGGACGGTCGCATAGTCGTCACTCGCAGCGATATCACCGTGTTCGCGCTGGGCGGCGCCAGTTGGCCCAGGGTTGGGTCCGACGGAGCTTGGGTGCCGAACTTCGTCGCGGCCGGCCTCGATGTCCGCACGTTGCGACCAGCCAACTGCGCGCTGCACGTCAGCTGGTCGCAAATGTTCGCTGAACAGTACGCGGGAGTGCCGGTGAAGAACACCAGCGTCTCGGTCGGGACTACGACGGCACGCGGCGACATCACGATCACGGCCTGCGGCGTGGAGTCGGGACCGATCTACATGGTCTCCTCTGAGGTCCGCGACGCAATCGACCGTGAGGGTACGTGCACCCTGACCGTGGACCTCCACCCCGATCTGGCTGTCGACGCCGTGACGGACCGCCTTTCAAGGAGACGGCCGAAGGATTCGGCGGCCACCTTCCTGCGCCGGTCGCTGGGGCTCTCCCCCGTCGCAATCGCGTTGCTTCGGGAGGCCACCGGCAACGCGCTTCCCAGCGACCCTCGACAGCTCGCGCTCATGATCAAGGCGGTTCCGATCACGGTGGAGTCCGTCGCCCCCATCGCGCGGGCAATTTCAACGGCAGGTGGCTTGTCGTTCGACGAGTTGAACGACGACTTCATGGTTCGTGCGCTCCCCGGCACATTCGTCGCCGGCGAGATGCTCGACTGGGAAGCGCCCACGGGGGGCTACCTGCTGCAGGCGTCGTTCAGCACCGCAGTTGCCGCTTCACGCGGCGCCATCGAATGGTTTGCGAACTAGCGAACGCTCCAGCTGAACATGCGGGACGCTGACCTACTGATGAGACGATCTCATCGATCCGGTTTCGGACATGGCTTTCCCTGGGACTCGTGGGGTTCGACCGACTGCGCTACGTTACGAAGATGGGTACCTGGGCCGGGGTAGCGAGCATCGACATCACGCCGTCGTGGCCTGTTCTGCAGGGCGGCTTCGGTCAGCGTACGGTCGCCAGTGTCGGCATTCTCGATCCGGTGATGGCGAAGGCGCTCTATGTGCGCACCAGTAGCGACGCCATCCTGCTGATCACGGCAGACCTGATCGCCATCCCCAAACAGATCGCTGAGCCGGTGGTGACAGCGGTCAGGGCGGCGGTGGGCCTCGAGGAGCGACAGATTTGCATCTGCGCGTCGCACACTCACTCCGGCCCGCTTCCGTTCGGGCCTGCAGATGCCCCCGGTGTGGCCGCCTACTCCGCGATGCTCATCGATGCGCTGATTCGTGTCGGATGCGAAGCGGCGGCGAAGTCCATCGAGGCTGCAATTGGGTCCGGCGTCGGCACGGTCGATGTGTTCTTCAACCGGCGGACCCGGGGAAACCCGAAC